>NPIE01004678.1_pt2 | contig 105881 bp, 107 predicted proteins | sample 8637661 | NCBI WGS metagenome assembly NPIE01 (sample SAMN07420842, study PRJNA396082) | bioreactor metagenome | isolation source: sample BA12 brine-fed electro-methanogenic bioreactor BA | place: Japan: Kochi | collected 2016-12-09
AAAGAAAAAGACGAAAAACAAGAAGAACTTATATCAACAGCAGAAGATGTAAACAAAATTAATGAAGAACATGAAGAAAAAGAAAATCAACCAACACCAACATTAGATTTAACAGAAATTAATGAAATTAAAAACAAAGTTTCTAAGATAGAAGAAGATGTAACAGAAATAAAAGCACAAGTTAAAGGCCTTACAAAAATAATGAAAGATATTCTTGAAGAAAATAGAAACATATTAAATAAAATGTAATAACTACTTAAATAAATCCTCTAACCCAGAAAGCCCCTCGCTTTGTTGTGGCTTTTGCTCTCCTTTTAGTGCATATATTATGATTATAAGCAATATACAAAAAAAAGCTAAAGGAAATGAGATAACAGAAACGTTTCCTAAAAAAAAACTTAACAATAATGAAAATAAAACTAAAAAAATATTTAAGATAGAAGGTGCAAAAATAACATACACCAAAATTGCTAAAAAAGCAAGCAAGTGTAGATTATATTGGATAGTGAAAAATATAAGAAAAAACATCATTACGAAACTAAAGACATCCAATATTAATCACAACCTATTTTTTTTTAAAAATGTTTTTTATGTCTGAACCATATATCCAGTAAACAATAACACCAATAGCAACTAACCAAACTAAACTTTGAAATCTAAAAAATAAAAGATAAACAATAAAGATTGTTAAAAGAACAGAAACTGTTTCGTTTGCTATCTTGCTTTTGCTCCAAAAATAAATAGATACAGCAAAAAATATTAACAAAACAATCCATAATGCGTCTTCTAACGTTGCTATCAAAAACATATATCTTCACTCTTATATATTATAAGGTATGTAAAAAATAAAAAGGCTTTTTATTTTGCCTTTCTATTGTTACTTCTGTTTGATGGTCTGTTTTTTTCCGTACCTGTTCCTTTTTTTACTAATCCTCTGTTTTTCTTACCCGCACTCGTAAGACCTCTGTATGCTCTTCCTTTATGTTTTTCTGAACAAATCCAGTTATAGTCCATATCGTTAACAATAGATGGGTGGTTAGGATCAAGCAAAATAACTTCATAAAACTTATGTTGTCCATCTTCACCTACAAGATAAGAGTTAAGAACTTCAAGATTTGGATATTTGTTGTCAGCTTTTTGTTCTGCCATTCTTTGTATAGATATTCTTCTTGTAAGCTTATTGACACCCATTCTTTTAGGTCTCCTACCTTTCTTAGGGCGATGCATTATTCCAGAACCCTTTCTTACTTTTGTAAGACAAACAATAACACCTTGCTTTGCTTTATAACCTAAAGCTCTTGCCTTTGGAATGTTGGATGGTTTTTTTATTGTTGTTACTGTTTCTTTTAGATTTCTAAAACCTATTAGTTTTTTTGTGTATAATGATTTATAATCATAATCTTCATCTTTTTGCTTCTTAAACTCTTTTTGTAGGTTTTTTTTTATATAATTTATTGCTGTAGTCATAAAATCCCTCTTTTTATAAAATACAAATGTTTTTTAATATTAATAGCATATAAGTATTATATTAAAGAACATATAATTTTTTGTTAATAAACAAATATTATTTAGGACCGAAAAGTTTATATATATTAAGTAAAAAAAAGCATAAACGGCGCTTTATTTCCAAAAAAAAGAGAAAAAAATGTCTACACATATATTCAAAAAAAAAAACCAAAAAAAAGGAATCGTCGCAATAGTAATTATCTTTTTGGTAATAATGGTTGCTTTGTTTGTTGGGTACTGGATAATAAAGTTTATATCAAACATACAACAATCAAAAGAGTTTATTCTAGGGTTTGGTGTTTATGCTCCATTAATCTTTATTGGTTTACAAGTTTTTCAAATCTTACTTGCTGTTATACCAGCATCTCCAACAATATTGATTGGAGGTTATATCTTTGGATCTTATCTTGGGTCTATCTACTCTGTGATTGGAATAACGTTAGGATCTTTATTTGCTTTTTATTTAGCTAAAAAACTTGGACGGCCGTTTGTACAAAAAGTTGTTTCTAAAAAACATATAAGCAAGCTAGAAAAAATAAAAGAAGATAATCTTGCTATAAGTTTGTTTGTTTTGTTTTTACTACCTATGTTGCCAAACGACTCTTTTTGCTATATAGCAGGATTAACAAAACTTTCATACAAAAAATATTTGTTAACAGTTGCTTTTGGAAGATTACCAATAGTTATTATTCTTAGTTTTTTAGGGTTTCAGATAAGCAAGTTAAGTAGTATAATGACTATTATTGCAATAGTTTTATTAATATTTTTATCTATAATATTATTAGTGCAAAAAGAAATCATCTCAAAAAAACTAAGACACGGTGTACATAAGATACATAAGATAAAAAAAAAACATTTTAAAAAATAAAAGGTCCTGTGGTCTAGCGGTTAGGATGCTACCTTGACATGGTAGAGATCTCCAGTTCAAATCTGGACAGGACCATTTTTTTTAAAAAAACTGATTTCTAAGACATTGTTTTTATAAGAAGTAGATATTGTTTCTTTTTGTATAGCCGAAGGTAACCAAAATTGTTTATAGTAGGAGTAATCAAAAGACTTTATAGCAATCTTTCTTTCTGAAAGAACATCAAACCTTAGCATGTTTATTGAGAAAGGAACATACAAAGTAATGGTTACTAGAAAATCATCCTCATAAAAATATTCTGTGTCATTATAAGCAGACTCATCAAACTCTTCAGATAGTAAGACATTAAGACTAAGTGGTTGCTTAACATCTTCTTTAGAAACATATTTGTTAAGAATTTTTTTAATCATCTGGTCTATATAATCAAGATTGTTTTTTTGATTATTTTTCATAAAACCACCTTATTTTTTTTTGATAAAGCTCTTTCATTATCTTATCTATAGTATCCCACCTTGATCTCGCACAGTCAGGAATCTTTTTATATTCAAGAATATATTCTTTAAGATATTTTATTGTTTTTGGATCTGAAGAATATCCAGATATGTTTTTACCAATTAGTTTTTCTAACAAAGAATCTCTTGTAACCTTTGCTAAGATGGATGCACAAGAGACAACGACGTGATTAAGATCTGCTTTATGTTCTATAACAAAATTGTTTGAAAGAACTTGTTTATTTTTGCTTAGATTAAATAATCTTTTTTTAAAGGTTTCTGGGTTTACGTCAGGACAATCAATTACAACAGACGACACTTTATTTTTTAAAGATGATAGCAAAGAAATAACAGACTGGGCCTCTATATCATTTAAAGAATATCTTGGCATAGTTACATTAAGTTCTTGTGCAGGTATAACATGTATATTATACTCTTTTGAGTTTTTAATAATAATATCATAAAACTCTTTTCTTTTATGTTTAGGAACAAGTTTAGAGTCAGTTATTCCCAAATCTTTAAAAAAATCTATTTGATTTTCATCAATAACACAAACTGCTAAAACCAAAGGACCTAAAACACATCCTCTACCTGCTTCATCTATTCCTGCAATCATGTTTTTTCTTTGTTTATAAATATTAAGGTGTTTATATATTATATATATATCATTAAAAATAAAAACATTTATAGAAGTTTTGATATATATTATATGTGAAAACAAATGTTTTTGTTAAATGGAGGAAAATAATGTCTGAAGAAAATAAACTTGTAGGAAAAATAACTCATTTTTTTGACCACATATCTGTGGCAGCAATAAAGTTAACAGGTAACCTTAAACAAGGTGACAAGATATTAATAAAAGGACAAACAACAAACATAGAACAAGAAGTAGAAAGTATACAGATAGATAAAGAAAACGTAGCAGAAGCAAAAGCAAATGACGAGATAGGAATAAAGGTTAAAGGAAAAGTAAGAGTTAACGACGACGTTTATAAACTTTAGTTAGTAATCAACTTTGTTAAAGTTTGGTTTGTTTTTAGATTTAGATGGTTTTTTAGTAAGAAACTCATAACTTTCAGTAGTGTTTTTATACCTGTTTAGTCCTAAATGTTTCTGACTAGATTTGTCAGTAGTAAAAAACTTCTTGAGCTTATGATCTTGTTCTTCTTTTTTAGAAAGAAATTCAGAATCTTTTGATGGTTCAGAAACATCTTCTTTTTGTGAAGGTTCTTGAGAAACACTTTCTTCTGTTTTTGTAGATGATTGGTGGTTGTCAAGTGATGTTGGTTGTTCTTGCTGGTCTTGTTGATTGTTACCCTCTGTGGGTTCTTGCTTGACTTGTTCTTCAGGTTCTTCTTTAGGAATATTTTCAGTTTCAGTTTGTTTTTTTCTAATAGGTTGAGGAACAGAATAGTCTTCTGAAGAATATAAGGACCTGTCCTCTTTTTTATCTGAAAGGTTTTGGATGTGTTTTTTATAAATAGATTTGTAGTCTTTTTTTATCGTAGGCGTGCTATGATTAACAACAACAACATCTTTCTCAGAAACTTGAGGATAAACAACATCTTTTTTTTCTAAAGAATGTTCTTGAACAAGCGCAACTTCTTGAGATTGTTGAACAACAGGTTTATCCATAGCTTCAACTAAAATATCGTGCCTCTTTTTTTGCAGTTCTTTTTTTTTATCTTTATTTGAAAAAAGATTTTTTATTTTGTTAAGAACATTTTCAACCATATTTTTCTTGTCCTTTTAAATATTTATGTAAACAAAGATTATTTATGTTTTAAATAAGTTTGTTTCTATATATATATGTTGATAGTATATATTTAAAATATAACTTTTCTTAGAAAAAAAAGAAGAAATTAATATGAGCGACAAAAACATTAAAAAAAAAGAGTTTTTTGAGTACACAAAGAAAAACATCGTAAAAAAACTAACATCTCCTGATCAAAGGATAATATACCTTTCACAGATAACAAACAAGTTACCAGAACAGATAAACGAGATGTATGAGCAACTAAGAATAATAACAGATAGAAAGTATCCTACGCTTGATAGTTATCTGAATATCAAAGAATATTGTGAGTTTGTGTATTATGGTAAAAAAAATAACCTAAAAATAAAAGAGATTATTGATTTAGATATTGGTGTTGGTTTTTCAGAAAAAGAAGAGAGTATTATAAAAAAAATCTCTAAAAACATCTTAGATATGATAGATATAAAAGAAAACATCTTAGAAAACATAGAAAAGTTGTTTGAAGAAAACTATAAAAACTTTAAAGAAATTGCAACAACGACTATTGCATGTAAGATGTTAGAAATAGCAGGATCTTTTAAGAGATTGTGTGAGATGCCTGCATCGACTGTTCAGTTGCTTGGTTCTGAAAAAAGCTTTTTTTCTGCATTAAGAAAACATAAAAAAACACCTAAGTATGGAGTCATCTATAACCATCCACTAATGGTATCTTTGTCAAACAGAAACAAAGGTAGGTTCGCAAGAACTTTAGCAAGCAAGATAGCTATTGCTGTAAAAGCAGATATTAATAAATCTTTAATATATAAAGAACTTTATAAGAAACTAGAAAAAAAAGTGAAAAACTATGGAAAATAATAATATTTATTTTGAAAATAAACAAATATTTACAAAAGATTTGATAACAAACAAAAAAAGGTATTGGGATCCTAACAGGTCAAAAGTGTGTGCTTCTATAAAGAAGAAGATAAAGATGTTTCCTATAAAAAAAAACTCTCTTGTCTTATATCTTGGTTGTGCTGAAGGATATACTGTTTCTTATCTTTCAGATATTGTTAAAGAAGGAATTGTTGTTGGTGTAGACCTGTCAGCACACAGTATGCAAAGGTTTTATATTTTAGCAAAAGAAAGAAAAAATATTCTTCCTTTGTTAGAAGACGCAAACCAACCAGACAAGTATAAACATTTAATAGACTTTAAAGTAGATGTTATTGTTCAAGACGTTTCTCAAAAAAACCAGATAGAGATACTTAAAAAAAACTCAGATTTGTTTTTAAAGAAAGGTGGGTATGTTATGCTAAGTCTTAAGACAACAGCAATATCTCAAAAAAATATAAAAGAAATAATAGACAAAGAACTTAAAGATTTTAGGCAATATTTTAGAGTGATCGATTATGTTAGACTTGATCCTTTTGAAAAAAAACATTTGTTTATTGTTGGTCAAAAATAAGTTACTTGTTTTTTAGAAAGTTTTCTATAGACCGATCATATGTTTTTTCTTGATCTTTTGAAAAATAACAAGCAGGCAACTCGTTTCTTTCTCTATGATATTTTATACATTCACAACAAATTCCTTTTCTTGGGCAAGGATATGTACAGTTGCAATGTTTTTGGTTTTCTTGTTTTTTACATTCCATATTAAATCTTATTTTATGTATGCTTTTAGTATGATAATATCATCCGTCGGCCAATCTTGTTGATTATTTTTTGTTTGTGTTTCTGCTTTTTCTATATCATAAACAACATCCATGCCATCAATCACTTTACCAAAGACAGTGTACCCAGGGTTACCTAAAGAATAATCTAGAAAATCATTATCAACAACATTTATGAAAAACTGACTTGTTGCAGAGTCGGGATCGTTTGTTCTTGCCATGGCTATTGTGCCTGTTTTGTTAGAAAGGTTGTTGTTTGATTCTATAGCTATTGGAGGGTTTGTTGGTTTTTTTTGACTATCTGTATCAAAACCGCCACCTTGTATCATGAAACCCTTTATCACTCTATGAAAAACAAGACCATCATAAAAGCCAGAAGCAACATAATCTTTAAAGTTTTGAACAGTAATTGGGGCTTTGTCTGGATATAACTCAACCTCTATATTTCCTTTTGTTGTTTCTAGAACAACAATATTAGAGTCTTGGTTTTTATTTAATCTCATTACTAAAAAAATAAAGCTAATTATTATTAGTATTAATAAACTATAAATAACAATTTTTTTATTCATAATAACATCTCCTTGTTTTTTGTAAATAAAATAACTAAGTTATAAAATGTTTATAAATATATTTGAAAAAGAAAAGAAAAAAGAAAATTATTTTATTTGTATCTTTTTCTTAAGAGATTGTTTCTTAGGAATCTTTACAGAAACAACACCGTTCTTGTAATCTGCTTGAATCTTGTCATAATCAACATTTTCTGGTAAAGAAAAATATCTGTAAAAAGAACTTTCTTGTTTAGTATAAACTTCTTTGTCTTTATTTTTATCTTTTTTCTCTTGTTTTTTTTCTACTTTTATTTCTAACCCGTTGTTTACAAAATTAAGCTGAACATCGTCTTTATTTGCACCTGGAACCTCAATATCTAAAAATATTTCTTTATCAGTTTCTTTTGTTTGAACAACAGGAGTTCTAAAAAAATTGTTGGTAGATGACACAGGAGCAATCGACTTGTTTTTTGGACCTTCTATCAAAGGCTTGTTTTCTATAAGATTATCCTCGTTTACAAAAAAATCAGAAAATAATCTGTCCATCTCTTTTTGCATTCTTTTAATCTCATCAAAAATTGTCCACTCTCTCATAAAAAATCACCTCTTTATAAGACACATAGTATATATTATAGAATAGAAAAAAATAAAAAAATTTTTAAGAAAAATTTAAAAGAATTTCGGTTTTAAGATAAAAATCTGTTATAAATCATAATATAAAGACAACAAAGTTTCTTTTAGATCATCTACATTTATTCTTTTTTGCTCAAAAGTATCTCTGTTTCTTATTGTTAATGTTTTATCTTCTAAGGTTTGATGGTCAATTGTTAAACAAAAATTACAACCAATCTCATCTAATCTAGCATATCTTTTACCAATAGAACCTTTTTCATCAAAAAAGATATCAAACGGAAGATTCTCTTGCTTAAGGTTGTTGTATATCTCCTGACCTTTTTCAAGCAAACCGTCTTTTTTAACTAAAGGTAAAATAGAGACAAAGAAAGGAGATATCTTAGAAGACAACATTAAAACATTTCTTTTTTCTTGATTTGCTTCTTTAAGAACAAAAGATCTTTCTAAAAGAAGATAAAATAACCTGTCTAGACCTATAGAAGCAACCTCTAACACGTGAGGAATAAACTTTTCAGAATCTTCGACAATTGAAAGATCTTTTTTTGAACCTTTTGTGTGGGATGTAAGGTCGTAGTCTGTCCTATAATTAATACAAAACAACTCAACCCAACTATTCTCAGAAAAAATCTCTAAATCAAACTGTTGTTTAGAGTAGAACGCTTTTTCTTGATCGCTTGGTTCTCTAAACCTTAAATCTTTTATAGAAAAACCAATATCAAGCAAAAACGTTTGTAAAACACTCATGTAATAAACAATTGTTTTTCCACAAACAATCTCTTGATCAATAATCTCTTTAACAGAATATTCTTTTTCTTGATCGTCTTTTTTTAACCTTAATCTTATTTTTTTATTAAGAATATTAGATATATCAATATCGTTTATTTTTTTAGGGTTAAAAAACAACTCACACTCAAGCTGCTCAAACTCTCTACATCTTAACAACCCGTTTCTTGGAGATATCTCGTTTCTGTAAACTTTACCGTGTTGACATATGCCTAAAGGCAACATTTGTCTAGATGTTTTATAAACTCTTAAAAAATCTATAAATATTGATTGACAAGTCTCTCCTCTAAGATAACCAATGTTACCTTCTTTTGCACCTATGTTTAATGGTGCCATAAGATTAAATCTAGTTATCTTCTCTAAAGGACTTTTACAAAAAGAACAAACAACGTTGTTTTCTTTTATTATTTGATTATACTCTTCATCACTTAGATTTTCATGAACCTCTTTATCTATTGTTGTTGATAAAAGCTTATCAAGTTTAAAAACTTGCTTACACTTTGAGCAAGTAGCTATAGGATCATCAAATTTTTTAAGATGACCAGACGCTTCAAAAACAGATTTTGGAAGAATCACTGAACCAGAGATTTCTAGAAAGTTATTTTTTTTAACAAACTCTTTTCTCCAAAAGTCAATTATGTTTAATCTTATTTTGTTTCCTATAGGCCCATACTCATAAAAACCTGCAAAATTATCTGAGTAGATTTCTGCGGATGGGAAAAATATTGATTTGGAGGTAATAAACTCCTGAAACTTTGTTAATCTTTCATCAGTCATAAATAATCTTTTTAAGTATTTTATATAAATATATAGTATATAACTTTTTATAATTGTTTGGTATTATTAAAAAACAGTAGGATATTTTAGTTTTTTTGTAAAAACCTTTGTTTGTTATCAACTGTACAAAAAAGTATGGTTAATAGTAAATAAAAAAAGTTTTGTTTTAAGCAACTTAAAATTAAATATTATTTATAAACATTTGTGTACTATAAAATATATACTAATTGTTTAAAAATATGCAGGAGTTCCCGAGCGGTCAAAGGGGCTAGGTTTAGGACCTAGTGCTTAGTGCTTCGCAGGTTCGAATCCTGTCTCCTGCATTTTCTAAAAAAATGATTTAAAATGTTTTTTGAAACCATAGATTATACAAAAAATAAAGATGTTGATTATCTTTCTTCTGTTGTTACTAAAAGTCTAAAAGGGTATGAGATAAATAGTTTTATGCTTGGAATAAAGATAGAAGAAGAAGGGTTACTAAAAAAAGAACTGCACCTTTTGTTAATAGAAGCAATCAAAGAAAAAACAAGTGCGGAGTATAAGACAGTTGATTATGATGTTGAGATTATTGTTGATCTTACAAGAGATGTAATTTCTTTTGAGATAAGACCTGCTTATGTGTATGGAAGATATTGTAAATATTCTAGAGAGATTGCACAAACCTATCATTATTGTTACGAATGCCGTGGAAAAGGTTGCTCTGTATGTAACTACACAGGGAAAAAAACAAAAACATCTGTGCAGGAAATATTGTTTGAATATCTAAAAGATGTTTTTGTAACAAAAGATAATAAGTTTCATGGTGCTGGCAGAGAAGATGTTGATGTTCTTATGTTAGGTAAAGGAAGAGAATTTGTTATTGAACTTTTAGAACCTAAGAAAAGAAATTTCACAAAAGAAGATTTGAAAAAATTAGAAGAAAAGATAAACAAAGAAAATTCAGAGAAAATATCTGTGTCTTGTTTAGAGATAACAAACAAAGAAAAAGTTGTGAAAATAAAACAAGAACCAAAACAAAAAACATATGAAGCAGTTGTCTCTTGTGATAAAGAGGTTGATCTATCTTCTCTTAAAAAGTATTTTGAAAGGTTTGTTGTTAAACAAAAAACACCAACAAGAGTGAAAAAAAGAAGAGCAGACAAAGTAAGAGAAAGAGAGTGTGTTGTTCTTGATTGTGAGAAGATAAAAGATAATATGTTTTCTATAAAGCTTTTAACAGACGCTGGTTTGTACATAAAAGAATTTATATCAGGAGATGAGGATAGATCAGATCCTAGCTTGTCACAAATTTTAGAATGCTCTTGTGTTTGCGAAAGTTTAAATGTTGTTGATATATCATAAAGCTATTTGTAAACAGTATTTGTTTCGTAGTACCACAGATATAGATCAAGCTCTCCTAAAGACATGTTTACTTTTTCGGCTATCTTTCTTAAGGTCTGTTCAGTATCTATATAAACTTTCTTAGAAATTGTTTTTGGTTTTTTTATGAGTTTGCGAGACTCAAGAAAATCAAGTATATGAAAATCTATGATTGCAAGATCTAAAAAACCAATGTTTCTTAAAAAATGACTTGCTTCTTTATATCCTAAACCTTTTATGTTTTTTACTAACCATTCTCTTCTTTCATAAGAATTGTTAAAAGAAAAAATTGTTTTTTTAAGAGTAGATTGATGTTCTCTAGAGCAAAAGATATATCTTGCTCTTGTGTTTGGAAATCTGTGGCCATTTTTTTTAAGGTAAGTTGCGAGTTTTTTTTCTGAAAAGTTGTTAAAACCATCGTTAATTTTTTCTTGAATATCTATTGCTTTTTTTGCTACATAGTTAGCTGTAAGAATGCAAAAACAAAGTTCTTGAAATAGTTTTTTTGAAGACTTGTTTTGCATGTTTTTAAAGGCGTTTATTTTTTTGTTTATGGTTGATACTAGTTGTTTGTTTTTTTTAAGACCGTTTATTAATAAGATTACCTGCTTCATAAAACCAAACTAAACAACCTTTGATTTCCAAATACCGTGAATGTTGCACAAACATCTTGCGATTGTTTTTTTTCCTTTTGCTCTAAATTCCGCAACAGGCTCATCTTCTGGGTTAAGCTTAACTATATATATAGCACCATCTATGTTTACTTCTATCCATTTGATATAATGTTCCTTTGTCATTGGGTGAGAAATTTGACCAACTTTTACTATTGTTGTTTTATCTGTTTTTTCTATAACTGGTACATGCTTAGAATCAATCTCAGAAGTTGGTTCCTTTGTTATTAATCTCATATCTTGTCCACAACAAACAAGAGTGCCTTTTCCTTGCTCAATCACCTTTACAAGGTTTCCGCAAACATCGCATCTATACTCCTCATTAACGATCGTCAAATAACTCACCTCTTAACAAATCTAGTAAGACTCACATTGCTTCTCAAAATATGCTTGAGGATGTGAGCATGATGGACATTCTTCAGGAGCATCTGTTCCTGTGTGAACAAATCCACAATTTCTACAAACCCAAGTTACTTCTGAATCTTTTTTAAACATCGTTTTATTTTCAAGTTCTGTTAACAGCTTCACATATCTTTCTTTATGATGTTTTTCCGCAACAGCTATTGATTTTAGTCTGTTAGATATGTCTGTAAGTCCTTCTTGCTCCGCAATTGTTGCAAAATCTGGGTACATGGATGTATATTCATGTGTTTCTCCAGCAATTGCTGATTTAAGGTTGTCTATAGTTGTTCCATGTGTGGTAGGAACTTCTGCATCTATGTTAATAGGATTATATTGTTCTTCACCAAGTTTTTGTTTAAGTTGGTTTATTAACCTAAACAACCATTTAGCATGTTCTCTTTCTTGCTCCGCTGTTTCTAAGAAAATAGCAGATATTTTTTCATAACCTTCTTTTTTTGCAATCTTAGCATAGATTGTGTATCTGTTTCTTGCTTGACTTTCTCCAACAAAAGCTTTTGCTAGATTAACAATTGTTTTTTCCACAAAAATCACCTTTTTTTTGTTTTATAAATGTTTTTAATAAATAGTAAGTTTATATAAAATAAACTAAATATATATATAGAACCAAATATATTATAAAGCAATATATTCTACACAATAGTATTTTAAATATTAGTTTATATATATATATAATAGTTGTTAACAAAAATAAAAAGAATGTGAAAAGAAAATGGAAAAAATAAAAAAAGATCTAGATGATTTAGAAAATCATGCAAGAGAGATATATAGAACATTTATGATGCCCCTGTACAAACAACCTAAAAAAGAACTTATAGAAACACTAACAAAAATAACAACGCTTCTTGAAAACCTAGCAGAAACAATTACAAACAAAGCAAGAAAATATAACATACAAGAAGCAAAAGAAGTAAACATAAAAAAACTAAATATTTTTTCTGAAGACTTTCATATACTGTCTAAAAAAATATCAAGAGAGATGTATCTTGAACAAAATAAAAAAGAAGTTTCTTCTGACTTATTAACAATAAAAGAAGAGATAACAAAACCAGAAAGATATTTCAGAATAGAAGAAGATACAAAAAACACACTAAATATTTTTTTTGACTATCTTTTAAAAACAAAAGAAGAAGTAAGCTACAGATTCCAAAACGTAAACAAACAAAGAAAGTCTGTTGATGAGTTGTTAAAAGTTCTTGATAAAAAAGACGAAAGAATAAAAGAGCTTCACGAAGATGTTAAAAGATATGAACTTATAGACGCACAAGACAAAGTGAAAAGATCAAACCTTAGTGAGCTTGAGAATGATTTTCTTAAAAAAACAAAAGCAAATGAACAAGATCTAACTGTTCTAAAATTACATGTCTTACAAGTAGAAAAAGAACTTGATTCTTTATATAGAAACATTAGAGGATTAACAAACGACATAAAACATCTAGAAGCAAAGTTTATTGATAAAGAAAAAGTTTCTCTTGAACTTATAAAAGAACTGAAAGACGAACTGTTATCAACAAGATATCTTTTGTCTAAAAAATATTGATTTGTTATGTCTGATTTTGATCCGTTTGGTGGAAGCCAAAAACCTAAGAAAAAAGTTAAAGTAAATGATTCTTTATCTAAACAAATAAAACCAATTATTACGGTTGTTATTATACTTATTGTCGCTTACTTGATAATCTATCAAGTTTTTCTAAATTATGCGGAGATAGATCTAAATATAGAAAACACAGAAGCAGAAAAAATAAGAGAAGGGTCTATAAGTTTTAGAAAAACAGGAAATCAAGAAACACAAAGATTTAGTTTTTCAGATAAAATAAAAATAAGAAAAGGGATGTATAGTTATGTTATTATGGTGCCTGAGTATAAGCTATACACTTCAGAAAATACGAACTTTAAAGATAAAATAACAACAATCTCAGCTATCTTAGAAAAAAACATTAACCTTTCTATTGAAAATTTTAAGTTCCTTGACGGCGAAGAGTTTTTTGCTGGTCAAAAGGCAGAGGCTGAAATCACTCTTAAAAACACAAGTACAAGTGAGACATATTATCTAAACATTGTTGATTATGTAGGAGATATAAAAGATTGGAATTATTATTATATTGATTATTTTGGAGAACCTATAGACAAAGAAACGATGGCAGTCCCAGTCTCAACAACAAAAAAATATAATGTTGTGTTTGAGATACCTGAAGATATAAAAACAGGAGATCTAAAAATACAACCGAAAATAAACTATCTTAAAAAAGAAAATCATCTAGAAACAGAGATAAAGATTATAGAAGTTCCAGAAATAAAGATAAGTTGTATAAATACAAAAGCAACATATGTTTTTGGAGAAGAAGCAAAAAATATTGTTTGTGAGATAGATAACTCTAAAAATCAACTTGTTATTAATGATTTAGAAGTTTTAGTAAACGTTGTTTCTGATGATCAAAGAAACGAAGACGTAAACACTTGGTTTACAACAACGCAAGGCAACGTGCTTGTCTCAAAAGCATCTAAAAAAGATGAGATTATACAAGTAAATATACCTTCAGACAACGCTTATCCTGCAACAATCTCTGGAGAAGTTGTTTTTAAAAGCAAATATCTTACAGATAGTCAAAAGTCTTATGAGATAGAGATTGTTGTTGAAGAGCCAGATATCTCTTTTGAAGTAAGTTTAACACAAAACAATCTGACTCTTGAATATGATGTTGCAAATGGGTCTTCTGATATGAAAAACACAACCTTAAAACTAAATAATAAAAACAACTTCAGAATAGAAGTAGTAGATGTTAATGTTCTTTCACCAGGGCTTATAAAAGACTGTGAAAATCTTATATATTATGATAAAGAATTTGTGTTAGGAAATATCTTATCTAAACAAACAAATGAAGTGCCATTAACAATAACCGTTCTTGAACCAAGCATGTTAGATCAAACGTCAAACCTAACAAGACAATGTTCTTTAAAAATAGTTCTTAAAAACCCTTTTAGAGAAGGAGACGTCCTAGAGTATAATCAACTGTTAGAGATAACAACTAACATCCTTGAAGAACTAGAAGAGTAAACTATTTTTTAAAACTAAAGTTGAAGATTGTGTCTTTTATAAACAAGATCTGTTTTTTAGAGACGCCCTTTATAGCAACGTAGAACAAGATGTATGACACAAAGCCAACAACAACATAAAACAAAACGTTGTATATGTTGTTAAACAAATAAATCTTGAAAACGTCTTTTATAAGATATAAGACTAACAACATAAAAAAAGAAGAGATAACAGGTTTTTTTAGAATGTCTAGTAGATTTATGGTTGTTATCTTACTTGTTTTTAAATAAAACAAGATAAACAAAAACCACTGACTAGCAACCGTTGTTATTGCTGCACCAACTATGCCGTAGATAGGGATAACAAGTATATTAAGCAAAATGTTTATGACAGTTGCTATTATTTTTTGTTTTAAAACATATTTTTCATAGTGTCTGTTATATAACAAATAAACAAAAACAACATTTATAGAAGATACAACAAAAAATAAAAGAATTATTGTAAATGGAATTAATCCGCCAAGATATTGGTTACCAAAAGCAAAAGAAATAATCTCTTTTGCGAGAAATATTCCTCCAAAACAAAGAGGTACAGAAAAAGATAAGATTGTGTATAAGAAAAAAGAAACAACGTTTTTTAAAGACTTTTTGTAAGCATATTTTGCTATTACTGGAAAAAAGGTGATTGTTATTATTGAAAGAATGTTAAACAAAAACCTGTATAAAGTATAGCCAATCGAATAAAGACCAACCAAGTATTCACCATGAATGAATGAAATTAATATAGTGTCAAAATAAAAATAAACGTTTGTGAAAAGTGCGCCTAAAGCAAACGGCCAAGCAAACAACAAAGTTTTTTTTATAAAAACAACGTCTTTTTTAAGGTTTAATTTTATGTGTTTTTTTAAAGAAAAAAGAACATATATAAAACCAATAACAGCCATAAATATGTGTGCAAAAATAATTCCTTTGATGCCAAAGTTAACAAATATGAAAAACAAAACAAACAAAACATACACTGTTTTTGTTATAATTTCATATATCGACTTGTACTTGAGTTTTTGAAAAGCCTGTAAGAATATTAAACAAAAGTTACTTAACATATTAAAAGAAAAAAACATTAAAGAAAGTAACAAAACCTCTTTTACGATTAAAGGTTTGTTTATAAAGAAAGAAATTGTAGCTATGATTGTACACAAAAACAAGATTAAGATTATCTTAAAGATAAACAAGCGATTAAAATATTTTTTAGCAAGTTTGTTATTTTTAGAAACTTCTCTTAAAGTTAGTGTGTTTATTCCAAAATCCCCAAATATTGCAAAAACACCAACCAAAGAAAGAACAAAGTTAAGTTGACCATAACCTTCTACACCCAAATATCTTGGAATTAACATTAAGGTAATAAAAGATAAAAGATAAACAATTACCTTTGATAAAGTTAACCAAAAAATATTTGTTGTAACAACTTGTTTTTCTTTAACTGTATCTACCATAAATAACAAACTCTTTAAGATCTATAAAAAACATTACTTTTTTAAACATTTAATATATATTATATGTAAGCAAAATATATTAAATAAATGGTTTATTATGCAATATATAGATTGGATTGTATCTACAAGTGTTTTTTTACTTGTGTTTGTTTTAGCAATAACACAAATCCCTCAAATAATAACTGTTAATAACGACACGCAAACAACAATAGCAACAGAAGATTTTTTTGATTATATAGTTACAAACACAGACGTGTATACAGTATATTATGAGAACAACAATTATGAACCACTCCCGTTTATCTTTAAATCAGATATAGATGATGTTTTTGAAGATGACGACTTTGCTAAAAAATATAGTGATTATGTTTATGGAGTTGGTTCTGAAGAATTGCATATATATGATAAAGAGATTGTAAGAAATAAAATTTTGTTTTTTGAAGAACCTTTTGAATCTAATAAATATCAAGATGATTTTGTGTACAGTGTAGATCCAAAAGTAGAGCAGATACAAAACATTTTGGAGATGGATGTTGATAGTTGGATATATTTAGATAAAGATCTTTTATGGTATGATGCAGAGATAAGTTTTGATGCACCAACAATTGATTTGTTTTTTAGTTATGTTGATAATAACAACTATATAAAAACAACAATAACAGAAACAACAATAGAAGCAGAAGTAAAAGAAGGCGGAGTTGTTGAAAACACAGAAACATGGGCAACAACTTATGATGATTGGAGAACTGTTGGTTTAAAGGTTGATGAGAATCATTTGTATTTTAATTTTGATAACAACACACAACAAATAGAAAATACATACTCTCAAGAAGGAAAAATAAAGATTGTTGCGACAACAAGTAACACACAAATAAACAACATAAAACTCTACAAACACGCAGATCTTTATAAAGGAGCAACAAGTCATGTGTCAGAGCATTTTATAATAACGACAAGCACAAGCAAAATAACAGCAGAGATAAATAAATTAGGAAAGACAATAGAGTATGATTTTGAAGCAGGATATTCATTATCAACAGACAATACTTATCAGCCTATATACTTTATAAAAAACGTTGGAGACGTGTCCGCTGTGTTATTTCCATCAACAACAGAGTTTTGGACATACACACCAAGTGATGAAAACATGTCTTTGGTGGTGTCAGGGTTTTCTGTGGATATAGACAGCAACGGTGTTTTTTTAGATGATGGTAGTAACAACACAATCTCTTTATTATTTTATAATAACAACCAAGAAAAAAAAAATGACTGTAGCGTAGCATATGATGAGCCAACAAACACATTGACTATATACGATTGTACAGAAGACTTAAGAATAAAAACGAAGATTCATTATGATGAAGATATTGATACAACAAAAAACAAAGAGATGCCAACATACACGGTTACAAAAGATAAAAGAAAGTTTGTTTATTATGAAGATCTAGATAACATAAGCACTTATTTTACAGAAAGTTTAGAAGAACTTCCTTTCTATATACAAATAAACAACAACCATTTTACAAAAGAATATGGGACAAAAAAACCAACATCTAAAAGTTATAAAAGATTTGTTGAGTTTTTAACAGAAGACGGCATAAAAGAAAAAGCAGAAATGGTTTTAGAGTTATATAGATACTCATAAATTAAAAAAAGCTTTTAAAAATAGAATAATAACAGCGATTGCTATTGAAACAATAACAACAACCTCAGGAGAAATATGAAATTGGTTTTGTTCATCCTTAAATCTCATTATTCCCATTGTTGAACTTGGACCCGCAGCTTGGTTTTTAGATTTTTTCATTTTCATAAATTTCACGATTTTTTATATAATATAAATATATCTAATGAATAGAAAACATTAAAAATAGTAAAGTAATCTCTAAAAACAAAGAACCATAAGAAATATAAACTGTTTTTATATACTATATTTATATAGATATAAAATATTTGGACAAGAAAAAGATTAAACATGGATTTAGAAAAATTAGGTGCACAAAAAAGCCCACCAAAAGTATGGGCTGGAAGAACAATATTTCTTGTTGTTCTTGTGGTTATTACTTTATATGTGTTAATATGGACAGGAAACATGAGGTGTAGTAAAGCACCATTCATGTGTGATATATATTGGGGTAGCCAAACAATAATAACAGGAAGAACACAACCAAGCATTCTTGTCTTGTCAGGTGAAACAGGGTTGGGGGATTCTGAACTATTAGTTGATTTACTAAACGACAGGTCAATAAGTAATGTAAGAGCGCAGTTTGGAAACATAAACTATCTTAGCTCTGATCAGCTAAAAAATGTAAGCTTGATAATAGTTACGCAAGCAAAAGAAATATCAACAACAAATCTACAAACATTTATAACATATGTTAATCAGGGTGGAAGATTAATCTGGATAGGAGATGCAGGTACAGAAAAAACAGAACACGATAGTTATCATGAAAATCCAGTCACAGGAAACACAAATGGTTGGGAAAGACTTATAGATGAAGAAACGTTATTAAGGTTTAACGCTTTTTTAGGAGTAGACTATGTAGCAAACTTTTGTGATATTAAAGACTGTGTTGGAGAAACGTCAAAAGGAAAGTTGGTTGCTGATACTGATAATAGACTAACAAGAGGACTTAAACCAAATCTTTTAGTTTATGATGATTATTCTATTGTTAAACTTTTAGAACCAAACCCAACACCTTTAAAGATAGATTTTGGTAGTGGACTTATTGATAACAACAGCAAAAATCATGGAGACATATTTCCAGCAATTGTTACTAGTAACTCAAACAGAGTAGCATACTATGCTATACCTCCAGAATATCTTAATAAAAGAGAAAATGAAAAATATCAGTTGATTGTTGAGAATATGGTAGAAGGGATGCTTAAATAAAGATAATTTATGACTAAATCAATAGAAGTAACTATCGCTTTGATGCTTTTGTTTTTGTTTATACTTTCTGCATCACAAATAAGCCAAAACAAAAGATTAACAATAACGCAAAACACAAAAGATTATATTTATCTAAAAATGCAAGAACCAGGATTTAGGGAACTGGTTGATGAAAAAGACGTTAATAGCGTTTATGAGGTAATGTTTCCAAACGTAGACATGTTGTTTTTTGTGAAAATATGCGATCATATAGGTGACGATTGTGTTTCTAACAATAACGAATATCTGGAATATAAAAACCTAAGAAATATAAACTATTATCTAGCAGATATAAACAAAACAACAACAATTATTTTTGGGTATGAATGATTATGTCTAGTAAAGGTTATATGTTTATAATAATTGTTATGATAACAATTGGGTTGATAAGTGGAATAATAATAATAACAAGAAGCTTACCTAAAAATGATAGCATAATAGAAGATCTTGTAAAAAACTACGAACAAGAGTTTTCTAGATTTTCAATAACAGATGTAAATGAAGAAACAACAGACGCGTTTCAAAAATCTTTTATTTATTTTATAAAAGCAAGAAATCATGATATTGAAGTGTGTTCTATATTTGCTGATAACGATTATTATTATGTATCCAATTATTTAGACGAAGACTGTGATTTTTACGTAAATGACGTAAATATTAGCACAATTGTTAGAAATTCTACTCAAAAAATAGATAGATTTATAAATGATACGAACATATATTTATGTAATTGCGAGTATAAAAATATTGATTCTTATTATATTAAGATAAACGATTCAAAAAATCAAATAATTAAAAAAAATACGAGGTAGTTAGATATGGCTAAAATAGAAGAAATTATAAAAGAAATTGAAAACAAAAGCAACGATATTGCTGCAAAACTAGAGCTTATGACGATGGCAGAAACAGAAGAAGAAGCTATAAAGAAAGAGTTACAAAACATTAAAAAGAAACTAGATGACGAAGAGATAACAAAGTTTACGTATGCTACTATGCTTGAAGCAAACAAGAAAAAAGAAGTTGAAATTAGAAACAGTAAAAAGAAGACTTGGGACGATCTTGCGGACATTATTAATGTTATTAGTGATAAGTTAAACGAAATAAAAGAGATTTATAATCAAAAAACAGAAATAGAAGGTGGCCCTGAAATTGTAGAAAAAAAAGAAGAGCCAGAAACTAAATAAAATAAAAAATAAATGAACTAAAGATGTCCTATGCAAATTCCTTTAAGAAAAGATACAAAGAAACTAGTAGATAACATACAAGAGATATATAAGATAGAGAACACTAGACCAAAAAAAGAAATAAAAGCATGGGATGATTATTTTAATAATAAGATAACTAAAGAAAAACTAATAAAAAAACTTAAAGAAGAAAAACTATTTCTAGAATCTAAACAAACAGATGTAGATGTTATAAATAAACTAATTAAGTTTTATGAGCGCTTTTATAAGGTGTGTAAGGATTTAGAATATCCTTTAGATAAAAAGTATTATCTGAAGAAAAGACCTGTCATAAATCTTTTTAAAAAATCAAAAACAAGTAAGATAAAAGAACCGAAAGTAGATGTACAACAGAACATAAAAGAAGTAAAGATTCCTGAAAAAAAAGATTTTAAGAACATAAAAAAAGAGAAGATTGTTGTTAAAAAACCAAAGCCAAGAAACATATTAGAATTGCTTGGAATTATTCATAAGAAGCAAAAAGCAAGTAAACAAAAAGAAGTTGTAGAAGAACATATAGAAAAACCAATTGGGCCTAAGTTTGAGCTTCCAAAAGATCTTCTTCCTGAAAATTATCAAGTGTTGATACCTGGGTACGCATATGCTTTTATAAGATCAAAAGACGGTCATAGAGAGTATATTGTTGCAGAACCAGAGCTTACAAAAGAAGAAGAAGAAATACTTGAAGAAACAAAAAAAGAATTGATCAATAAGATTTCTTTGTTAGACGTAAAAGAAGATAAATCTTTATTTAATCAAATAAACAAACTCTTTGAAAAAAAGAAAATAAAACTAACAAATGAACAAAAATCAAAGATTGTTTATTATATTGCAAGACAGATAAAAGGATTAGACAAAATAGAGCCACTTATGCATGACCCCCTTATTGAGGATATTGAAGGTGATGGTATAGGTATACCTGTCTTTATTGTTCATAGAAAATATGGACACTTGTCAACAAACATTACTCTAGATACAGAAAAAGAATTACAAGACTTTGTTGTGAAAATGGCACACCTTAGTAAAAGCTACGTATCTTATGCAAGCCCTTTGTTGGACGCTATCCTTCCTGATGGTTCTCGTGTAAATGCAACACTAACATCAAACGTTTCTACAAGAGGACCAACTTTTACTATAAGAAAATTCCCTCAAAAACCATTAACAGCAATAGATCTTATTAAAAGTAAAACACTAACATCAACAATGGTATCCTATCTTTGGACAATCATGGAGTATAAGAAAACCGTTATTGTTATTGGACCAACGGCTGCAGGAAAAACGACTTTATTAAACGTTCTTAGCTCTTTTATCCCTTCTGGGCAAAGAGTTGTATCTATTGAAGATACTAGAGAAATTAACCTGTTAATGGATAACTGGATCCCACAGATAACAAGACCAGGGTTTGGCCCACCAGACAGCCATGGTAAAAAATATGGTGAGATAACGATGGAGGATCTTATAAAAGAATCTTTTAGACAAAGGCCTGATTATCTTGTGATTGGTGAGGTAAGAGGTAAAGAGATGTCTGTTATGTTTCAAGGAATGGCTTCTGGACACAGTTGTTTATCGACAATTCACGCAAAAAGTGTAGACGACCTTGTTAACAGATTAATAACACCACCAATCTCTCTTGAACCTGCGCTACTTACAAGTCTTGATGTTGTTCTTGTTGCAGGGTTTAGTGCAAGTAGTGAAACAAAGAGACATATTAAAGAGATTGACGAGATCAAAGGCTTTAATATGAAAGAAAAGAAGATTGAGTATAACGCAATATATAGTATGTACGAAAAAAATAAAAAAAGCGATGAAGATTTGTTCACAAAAGAACTTCCAATAACCTACAGAAGTGAAGTTTTAAAAACAATCTCAAAAGAACGTGGTATAAGTTTGAATCTACTTCTTGAAGCAATAAATAACAGAAGAAAGTTTATAGAAAGTTTGTTAGAAAAAGACACACCAAAAGACTATGTAGAGTTTAAGTTAGCATTAAACAAGTATAAAGATAAAGAAGAGATATTTGCTGAAAAAATAGAAGCAGACTAATTTTTTATTTGAAAGGATCTTTTTTGTTAAAAGTTTCTAGAACATCTTTTTTGTTTTTTTTAAGAACTTTTGTTTTTGTCTTATTTTTTTTCTTAGGTTTAATAACAACAAACAAAATAACAATCAAGATAAGAACAGAAACAACTACATAATAATCATAACTTTGTTTAACATCAGACATGTCAACAAAACCTTCTTTTTCTAGCTTTATAGCTTGTGATTTAAGTAGCTTTATTTTTTGTATTGTTTCTGAATATCTTTTTCTGTTTAATAGGTTTTGTATTTCTTGATAGTTTCTTTCTAAGTTACTTAACGTTGTTTTATCTTTCCAGTAAGGATATCTATTGTCATCAAGTATGCCTAAGACAATGTTGTCAAGAGTGTTTTTTAGATCAGAGTCATAGGTATATAAGAGATCAACAACCTGAACATAGTCCTGTCTTGATAAAAAATTGTTTTTCGCAACGATTGCTGAGTTATTTTCACCTATCTTTAAAAAATTGTTAATAATCTCTGAATAAAAGAAGTTTGTTGAAGAAAGTCTTTCTTGTATATTGCTTATATCTTTACTTAAGTTAGGCGGTGCAGAAATATATCCTGAGATAATCATCTTTGTGTTTTCGTCTACTTCAGAGTCTGAAACAATTGCTTCTGTGATGTTGTTTATGGATGTTTGGTAGTTAAGGCCGTATAACGTAAGATTATTATAACCCTCAAACCCATCTCTTAAACTAGACACTACGTTGTTTGTTTGAGCACATGTTGGGCTGTCGACGAAGTTTTGTTGCGTCACTCTCGCGTTATTTACACTCTCTCTTAAAGTTTCTAACAAATCGATTAACTCACCTACACTTTCTTTGGTTATTTTTGTTGCATCTGTTATGTTTTTTGAATAATCAGCATTAATAATACCTTGTAGCTGAGATCTTTTAGAAGATAAAATAGTTATTAATTGGTCAAAAGCATCAATAATAGTTATTGTTAGATAGTTGTTACTACTTTGTTTTGTAATCTCTTTTAACAGATAAGAAGTTTTAAAAAGATCATCTAGATTATTTTCTTGAGAATATATTTGTTTGTCATTATCTATTGGTACAAAAAAAATAAGCTCATTGTTTGAGTTTACGACACTTATGATAGTAAGATCAACATCATCACAAGAAACTTGAAAAACACGAGAATCAATAAACTCGTTATCTAAAGTATAGTCTCTAGCTATATTTTGTGCATCTATTATTGATAAACAAAAAACATTTGGGATTATTAATAGTGCACACGCAATAACTAACAAGATTTTTAATTTATTCATAGGTTATCTATATATTATATGTTTTTATTATTTAAAACTCTTTTCTTGGACCATCTTTCTGACTAAGATGCTCTTCTACTTCTGATTCTTCTATTTTTTCTTCTTCTTTCTTGTTTTCTTCTTGATATTCTAAAGGTTTAGGTTTATCCTTAAAATCATCTTTCTTGTATAATAACTTTATTAGCAAAAAGAAAAACAACAACCCAAGTGCACTAAAAGCAAAAACAAAATAAACATAAACAATAGAAACGATGACTATAGCAAAAATAAAAGCAAAATATCTTTCAAGATATTGTGTTAAAGGAATCTCTCTTATTGTCTTTAAAACATCTTCCTTAAACTCGATTGTTGTAAGATCAGGTAAAGCGCCATCAATCTTGTCTAACTTTTCGGCTAATATGTCTTCATGAAAAGATTCTAGATATTGTATAAAGGTTATGCTGTTAGGATCTGTATTTTGTTTAAGTTTTAGAAATTGCGGTGACGATAAAAGATTAGCATAATTTTGTTTTGTACAAGCGTAGCTTAAGTTATAAGACGTGCCAATCCAGTTGCTTAGGTCGTCGCCAACAAAAAGATTAACCAACCCTGCTTGCATGTCTACTGCGTTTTGTTGCTGATTAGGAAGAACTGTTAAAAACACCATAAGGAAGAAAACAATGCTAAACAACATAGTTGCTTTTGAGGCAACATGGTTTATTATTTCGCTTGGTTTGTTTACTATTTTTTGTTTTTGTTTTAAAATAACTATTAACAGGATGTGTGATAGTATATAAAAAAACAAAAACAAAACAAACAAGAAGCTTATATTAAAAAAAACTAATAAAAAAACTGTTGCTATAATTGTTCCTATAGAAAATTGAGCTATAGAGTTACTAGAACTATCCTTTAAAGAATAAACAAATATTAATATCGAAGGTAAAGGAAACAAAAGTAAGAACACTAAAAAGTTTGTGGAAAAGAATGTGTTTATTATTGTATTAACGTCTATAATGATTATAGAGTAGATGTCCACCTTAGAGATAATATAAAAATAAACCCACAAAAGGATTGTTAATGTTATTGTTATAGATTTTATTATGTTATCTCTGTTTTTAAAAAAATTAATAAAGCTCATCAATATTCACCAAATCAAGAAGGCCGTCTTTTGTAATAACAAATGTTGTTTCTGCTTGAGAAACAAAACTATCTTTATCATCAACTAAAACAGGATAACCTTCAATAACTTCATATCTTAGTAGCGTTCTTAAAGCAAACTTTCTTTCAAAAGAAGTAAGGTCTTTACCAACCCACTCTTCTAAAAACTGAACACCTTTATAAGATTTTATTTCGTCCATAAGTTTTCGTGCGTTCTTGTCTCTGATTGGTTTTTCTTCAACAAAAGTAAATATTCTTAAAATTGAACCCTCTCTTACAAAGCCTTTGCCTGTAGACGCAAAAGGTTCTATTGCAAAGTTATTGTCAAAATCTTTAAATTTAAGATCAAGGTCTGTATACACATTAGGAATAGATGGGTAGTCATGTGTTTTGTATTTTCCTAAAAAATGGCCTGAAAGGTTTTGGACTGACTTATAGCCATAGCTTGAGATTGTTTCTTCAATAATTTTTCCTACATCAGATAGCTTAGCAGAAGAATAGTTTTTTTCTAAAAACGTTTTTGAAGATTTAAGTGCGAAAAAACTAGCGTCTTTTAGTTTTTGATGTTCAGTGTTATATATGATTGTTTGTGCAGAGTCTGTTATGTGTCCATCTATCATAACACCAACATCTATCTTTAAAACATCGCTCTCAGAGATAGTAAGGTCTTCTTCTTTTGCGTAAGTATTGTGTGCAGCCTCGTTGTTGATTGATAGGTTTGTGGGCCACGCAGGTTTTGCGCCTTTTTCTAAAATAAACTTATCAACAGATGAGCCAAGGTCATAAAGAGAAGCACCAACAACAGCTTTTTTTTTAGCAAATTTTTGTGCTTGGTTGTTTATTTTGCCTGCATCTTGTAATTTTTTTAAAGTTTCTTGGTTCATAACATCTTATTTTTTGGTTTTTGATTTATAGCTAAAAATAAAAACAACGGCTATTAAGAAAATAAATGAAAAGACAATAGGCATATCTGGGACAGGGATGTTTTTAGGGCCACTAGAAACAATAAAATATTGTCTTTTTATGTTTGCTGGTGGCATACCGTCATTTGATTGTAAGATATGGACTTGTAAAAGATAGCTATTACTTGATGATGACGCATCATCTATAGATATCTTTCCTGAAGATGCATTATCCCAAGTAAATTGAACAACATCTTCTTTTATATCATTTGCTTCTACATTATTAACAATCCTTGTTTCAGACACCAAAGCCGTCCCATCTGGTGCGAAAATATTTAAATCATATTCTATATCTCTTATAGAAGAAAAATTATTTGAAACATACACAGAAACATTAAAATCCTCGTCTTTAACAACCACATCAGACATAACAATATCTGAAACCGTGTAGTTAGCATAAACAGACGTTAACAAAAAGATTAACCCAAAAAAGATTAATATATATTTATTTATCTTAATCACCTTTTTTTATTTTTCTTATAAATAATATACATTTATTATATTTTATTTTTTATGTTTAATATATAATATAGAAACATAAACTATTTATAAGTATATTTAATTTAAAAAAAAGAAAAAAAAGCGTTTTTATTTAAATTTTTCATCATAAACGCCAGATTTTAGATCTTTAACAATAACCACAACAGGCTTTTTGTCAACAGTAACACCCATTGATCGACAACTACCTAAAACTTCTAACACAGCAGATTTAAGATTACGTGAAACAACTTGCCCAAACTTTGATTTAGCAATTTTTATAATTTGGTCAAAAGATAAATCTCCAGTTACTTCTGTGTTTACAGCACCTACAGCTTTCTTAACACCAATCTCTTTCTTTATCAAAGCACTTGTTAATGGCGCACCAACCTCAACAGTAAAAGATTTGTTTTTGTCTATATGTACCATCACAGGTATCTGCATACCCTCTAAATCTTTTGTTTTTTCATTAATCTCATTAACGACAGCCATTGTGTTTACACCTAATGGACCTAAAGCAGGACCTAAAGGAGGGCCTGCATTTGCTTTTCCTGCGTCTACTAACGCTTTTATTGTTTGCATATCACATCACATTTAATTTAGTATTTTTATATTTTCTGCTTTTATTGTTATTGGTATTTTTACAGTTGCATCATAAAGTTCAATAATAACATCTTCTTTAGCAACATTTACTCTAATAACTTTTGCTCTTGAACCTTTAAAAGGGCCCATAATAATCTCAACTGTCTGTCCTGGCTTTATAGAACTCATTAAAGGCCTTGACTCTAAGATACCAGCAATCTCTTTAATATCTATGTTTCCTGGAACTACCTTTCCGCCTTTTATTTGAGAAACGTTGTGAATTAATATCTCCGCGGTTTTTTCTGAGTCAGTCTCTATAAGAACATAGCCTTTAAGATCAGCCATCTCTACAAGAGAATATACCTCTAACCCTTCCTGCTTTGCTTTGTTATAAAGCATGTCAATAACAACTTTTTCTTGACCAACAGTTGTTCTTATTGTGAAAATCATATATACCCACTTATTATGTTCATTATCAACCTTATAAGATATCCTATAAAACCAATAATTATCATTCCAATACCAACAATCTTTGCCATCGTCCAATATTCTTTAGAAGATGGTTTTTTAGATATTAGAAATATTCTTTTTGAAGATTTTAAAAACTTTGAAAATTTACCCATATTTATCACACATTAAACACTATCAATATCTAAATCAAGTTCTCCTTTTTTTGCAAGCGTTTCTATATCTTCAAGATAAGGAATCTCTGCACCAGCAATAACAGTCATAACCTTTATGACGTTTCTTGGAAGCTCATCATCAATCATTGCACCACAAATAATGTGGGCTTCTGAGTTTATTTTTGATGCAACTGTTTCAAAAACAGTTTCTGCTTCTTTTAAGGTCATATCTTTTCCACCAATCACGTTTACTAACGCTTTTTGAGATTTAGATATATCTACATCTAATAAAGGAGAAGTAAGTGCATTCTCTACAGCTCTTAAAGCTCTTGAGTCTGAGCTTTTTTCTGTGCTTGACTCTCCAACGCCAATCATAGCAAGACCGCCTTTTTCTAGGATAGTCCTTAGATCAGCAAAATCTAGATTGATTATTCCTGAGTTTGTTACTAGATCGATTATTCCTTTAACAGCATCTGTTAGTATTTTATCAACCTCTTGAAAAGCAACCTGTAATGGAAGATCAGGTGCAATTTCTAGAATCTTGTCGTTTGGAATTATTATTAATGTATCTACTTCTTTTTTAAGTTTATTAAGACCAATCAAAGCGTTTTCTATTCTTTTTTTTCCTTCAACAGCAAACGGCAAAGTAACAACACCTATACACAAAGCATTTGCCTCTTTTGCGAACTTTGATATTTCTGGAGCAGCACCTGTACCAGTACCTCCACCAAGACCACAAGTAACGAAAACCATATCACAATCTTTAAGTATTTTTTCTATGTCTGTTTTTGACTCTTGTGCAGCAGACTTTCCTACATCTGGATTGCTTCCAGCACCTAAGCCTTTTGTTGTTTTTTTCCCTAGCAATATTTTTTTATCAGCCTTTATTCTTAACAAAGCTTGTGCATCTGTGTTCATAGCAACTTTTTGGCCACCATCGATCCCTACATGGATCATCCTATCTACGCTATTGCCACCACTACCACCAACACCAATAACAGATATTGTTGGTAAAGACGCAGACAAAAATTCTTCTAAATCTTTATCGTCGTTGTTGTTATTTACCTGTGTTTCTTTTGTCAAAAGGTTCACCTCATAAACTTAATGATTTTTATAATTAACAAAATCTTAAAATTATAAAAATAGATTTATATATTATATAAATATTATAAGAAAAGAAACCTTTAAATATAAATCTATTATTAATAAGATTTAAAAAAAGACAACAATTTATAAATTATTTGCTCTTTTGTATTTATATATAAGTATAAAAAAGATTAAAAATGGTTTCTGAAGACATAAAAAAATTAGCAAAAGATATAAAAGAAATAAAGATACAAGGAGCAAGCAATATAGAAAAAAAAGCGATAGATGAAATAATCAAATATATAAGAAAGCAAAAAACAGAATACACTGAGTTTATATCTGGACTTTATGAGAATGTCCAACATATTGTTTTACAAAGACCAAACGAACCAAAACTTAGAAACTCAATGTCATATATCTTAAATAAAGCACAAGAGATGTTAACAATAAATCAAAGGCAAATACTTGTAGATGATATTAAAAAATATGAGCAAAAAACAAAAGAAGGAAATCTTATTGCTTCAGAAAACACATCAAACATGATAAAAGACGGAGACGTTATATTAACACATTGCCACTCAACGCTTGTAGAAGAGAGTTTGAAAAAAGCACATGATAAGAATATAAAGTTTAAGGTTTATTGTACAGAAACAAGGCCTTTGTATCAAGGAAGAATAACAGCAAAAAGATTATCAGATTACGGTATAGATACGACGATGGTTGTTGACGCAAATGTTTGTAATATTCTTAAAAAAGCAGACTATTTCTTAACAGGAGCAGATGTTGTTCTTGCAGATGGATCTGTTGTTAATAAAGTTGGAACACATGCTATAAGTGTTGTTGCAGAACACTATAAAGTATCACACACAGTTATAACAACAACACATATATGTGAGCCACAATTGTTTAATAATCTTAGAAGAGCGATAGAGACAAGAGAGATAGACGAAGTTTGGGGAAAAGACAGGCCTAAAAAACTAAAGATAGAAAACCCTGCTTTTGATATTGTGCCTAACAACTTAATAGACAAGTACATAACAGAAGAAGGCATCTTTTCACCAGAAACACTTTATTTTTGGATAAACAAAGTAAACACAAAGTCTATTTAAAAAAATCTTTTAAATCTTTTTGTTTTGTGTTAGAAATAAGTTCTTCTTTTGTTACTCCAAAGACATTAAGTATAGAAAAAACAGAAGGTATAAGTTGTTTCTCTAGATAATAATCTACATCATAATCATTGTCTTTAACAAAATCTATTATCTTTGCTTTTTCAGAAATTGTTTTACCTTTGTTTGTTATAACAAACTCTACAACGTTTGATGAAGAAAAATTATAACCTTGTTGTTTCGCGGAGATTACTGCTGATTGTGCTGGGTTTTTTGTTTTGTACTTTGAGAGGTTTTTACGTACAAACGACTGTATAACAAGATCTTGAAGAACAACTTTTTTTTGCTTAAGATCTTCTATTTTTTTTTTTACATAAACAATTGCTTCAGAAGCATCTTTTTTTTCTAAAACTAAACCTAAAACTTTTTTTTGAACATCCTTAGCGAGCCTACACCAATCTCTTCTAACAAACTCAAAACCAGTTATCTTCAAATCGTTATTAAAATCTAATAACGCATATTTTTTTTTTGCGGTTTTTGTTTCGTCTCTTGATTTTACAAAAAGACCTGTTTTAAAAACATCTTCAAGTTCAAGAACAATTCTTTCTGAGCTTTTGTTGTTTATCTCTTGAATATCTTCCTTTAGTTTTTTTATATCTTTAAACAAAACAAAACAAGAATCGGTGTCTCCATAGATAACAGAATATTTTTTTTCTTTAAAAACATTTATTAAGTCCTGTATCTTTTGCCTTACAAGAAAGTACATAGCATCAAGACACTCAAAACAATACCACCTTGCACCAGCAAAACCCATATACCCATAGATAGATGCTATTAGTGTTTTTGTTGCAAACTGTCTTCTGTACATGCTTAGGTATTCTATGCTTTTTTTATCATACTCTATCATTTGTTTTTTTAAAGAAGATCTATAGTCAATTAAAGATTTTAAAAGGTTAGGAACAAAACCAGTTGGTTGTTTAGAAATTTTTATGTTGTTTACTTCTATATAATCATCCTTAGCATTAATTGTTTCTGGACTTATGTTGTAGGCAATTAACAAAGAAACGTGATAGGTTCTAAAATCAACAACAGCAATGTTTTCATAAAGCCCTGCTTGTGGTCTATAAACAAAACCTCCTGGAAAAGAATGTTTTCTTCTTATAGCCATTTGATATTTTGTTGGTTTGTTGGGGATTATTTTATTAAGATTAATATATTCTTTAATAAAAAGTTTTTCAACAATAGCAGAAGCAGAAAAGAAAAGAACGTCGTCTATAGGTGCATTAACAAAAGAACATATGCCGTAAATAAAGTCCATATATAGTTTTGCTATCTCGAGTGTCGCACAAACATCGTCTAGATTATATTTTATTAATTCTAAATAATCTTGGTTAAGAAATTTATCTCTTATCTCTTGTGGAGAAAGAACAACTTTTTGCTTGTTTGTTATGTTTGTGTATACGCTGTTAAGATCAAGCTTAGAATAGTTGACTGCTTGAAAGTATCTTAGAGTCTTTAGAAGCTGATAAACATCTATATGAACTATTTCGCTTAACACAGCTCTTTTTCTTGGATATTTATTAAAAGTTATTGAATGGTTTTTTATCTTTAACTCTTGATCAAACAACCTTTGATAAGAGACGTGTAGATAATCAATATCAAATATTCCGTTATATGTATAAAGAATATCAGGATCTTTTTTTTCTAAAAAGTTTATAAAACCAAGCAACATTTCTTTTTCAGAAGAAAAAACAAAAGCAAAAACATTTAATTGCTTTTCTAAAGTTTCTTTTATGCTGGTTAAAGGTTTGTTAGACGTTTGTAAAAAACAATATCGGTTGTTGTTATTGTCAACGTAAGAGATAGACACGATAGGTTGTTGTTTAGGGTCTGGAAAAGAAAGGTCTTCAGAAACAAGCACCTCAATGTCAAAACACCCTATCTCAAGATTAGACACGTCTATCTTTCTGTTGACGGGAGATATTTTTGTGACAATATTGTTTTCTATTGTTAAAGAAACATCTATAAAGTTTGTTAGTTGGTTATCTAAGAAAAAACGATGTATAAAAGGTATATCATACTCGTGAACAGAATAGTTTTTAGGTAAAATTTTTTGTTCATCTAACTTTTCTTTTGCGGAGACTAAGGAAGATACTTTGTTAAAGGTTATTTTGTAGATGTTAGTAATGTTTTTTTTAGATGTTTTTACAACCTCTTTTGCAGAAAGAGAAGTTTTTATTGTTTCTTGCTCTTGAGACGTAAGTAGTTGATTAAAAGAAAGATAAAAATAAGGGAAAAACAGAACACGAAAAGTTTGTTTTTGTGTATGTTTTACAGTAACAAATAAAGAATCGTTTTCGTAAAAACAATCGATTAGTTTTGCTTTAATATTCATATGCTTATCTTTAATAAAAGTTTTTGAAAAAAAGAATTGTTGTTAAACAATTCTTTTAAAAGTCTATATGCCAAAAAGGAAAGAAATAACAACAGAAATTGCAAACAAAAGTAAAAATCCAATGATTGATGAAAGTGCTGTTTTTGTGTTAAATATTTTCTTTGCAAGATGGAAAATCATTATTATGAAATATATAACAAAAAAGATTGCAACAATAGATAAAATAATTACACCTACTGTGTTTGCTGTTGTAAAAGCAGGCAAAGCACTTACGCTTGTTATTAAAGCTGGGTTTGAGAGTATGTTTTGAAGATATGGTAGATAGTTGCCAAAGAAGATAAAAGAAACAACACCTATAAACACATAAAAAACAATAGACACAAGTCTTATAGAAACAAGACCAGACAATATTTTTTCATAAGCTTTTTTAGGCATATTTTTTTGAGATCTAATAAGATATGCAAAAAGATATATTATAAAACCTAACAATATCCAAGTTACAAAAAACTTGGTGTAGATTACATTTGCTAAGACTGTTAAAAAATTTGGTAGCTTTAGAACAACTAGGTAAGTAAAGATTTCTAACAAAATAAGTATTAGTATTATTAACAAAGAAGTTTTAAAATTCACTTTTTCATAAAAATATTCAACAAGCTCTTTAGGACCTCTTGTTTTCTTTCCTTTATATGATAACAATTTATTCACCTTTATAATTTATTTAAATCTATATATATATGTGGTTAATAACTTATTTAATATTATTGTTTTTAGAAAATATGTTGTTTTAGAGAAAAAACAATAAAAAACAACAAATATATAATGACTTTGTAACAAAAAATATGTTTGTTAATATGAATAAAAAACAACTTTACTCAAACCCAAAAAACTTTGTTTTTGAAAAAAACTATCCTAACTTATCTTTAGGACCATCAAGCTATGTTAGAAAAGAGCTTGCAGACAAGTCAAGTCCTAAAGACTGGATAAACAAAGATTTTAGAGAGATGAAGAAAGAAAAAAACAGTCAGATAATAGTTTACAACAATTTTAACAAGAATCTCGCAAAAAAACCAAGCAACAGTCTAGAAAAAGTACAGTTGCTTTCTCAAGCAGTAAAAACAACAGAAATAGAAGCAACCATAAACAATAAATTTACAAAAGTCGTGGACGATGTTTCTGGAGTAAATAACTACGGGTTTTTTTATAATGGTCTAAAGATAGTAGATAATATAAGAATTCCAAAGATAATCGATAAGACTGTTAACGATAAAGATCTAAAAGCGGTTGGTGGCGTTATAAATATTTATGATAAGATAAAGGATGTGTACAAGATACAAGATGTTTTCTCTGTAGGTTTGTTAGGTGTAAATAAGAACAGAGTGTTGGTGCCAACAAAATGGACGATTACGTCCGTAGATGATATTGTTTCTAAAAATATCATCTTAGAGAAGATAATCTACTATCCAACAATAGATGAGTATTTTGTTTTTACATATAAAACCTATAAAAACAAATTTGTTATTTTGTTGTTGCCAAGCAACTGGGGGTTTGAGAACATTGAGGTTGGTAAAGATCTAGTGGTTATGAAAGACTATGAAATTAACTATCCAAGAAAAAAATATGCAACCTCTGTAACAGGAGGTTATTACGCAACAAGACTATCTGTTTGTGAGTATCTTAGCAAAATAAAAAAACAAGCAAAAGCAATTGTTTTTAGAGAGATAGATATTGGTTATAAGTCAGAAGGTGTTTGGTTAGTAAGAGAATCTGTGAAAAAAGCTTTTGAAAATAAACCTAAAGCTTTTGAAGATTTGTCTTCTGCTTTTAAAGAGATTTCTAAACATCTAGAGATTGGGTTTGGTTTTTATCTAAAGCAGTCTGTAATTGTTGATGAGTATAAGAAACAAAAAAAAATATTTGAGTTTATATAAAAAGGATTAAGCCAACAACACAAAATAATAACTCAACAAATAAGATTGACGTTGTTATTTGTTTTTCTGTAAGCTTTTTGTTATATATTTTTTTAGGGTAGTGCATAAAAATGTGCGTCCAAGAATAAATGCGTTTGTAAGGTTTTTTTATAGTGTTATCTTTTTGAAGATTTCCAAAGCTTCTTACTCTCATTTTTCCTTTTAGCTTTAGAACAATTTCTATGGCTAAAGGAATAAAGATAAAACCAGCAATAAACTCAGCTCTGCCAACCAACGTAAGTGTTGCATAAACACTACCAGAAAGGTATGTAAAAGAATCTCCAGGTAAGACTTTAGCAGGACACCAGTTGAAACATAAAAAGCCTAAGGCCGAAGCAGTAGCAATAAAAGAGATTATCGCAAGATCTACTCTGCTGTTGTAAAAAAAATAAACACCTAACGTTAAGGTTACTAAAAACATTATACCACCCTCTAAACCATTTGTGCCAGCAAGAAGATTAGGACTGTTTAGAACAACAACAAAGATTAGTGGAGAGATAAGAAGAGGGTAAAACAAACCAAAGTTGATTTCTCCTAACACAGGAAAGATAAGGTATGTGTTGTTAATGATTATGAAAAGTAGAGGAAGAAACGCAATTAACGTAAGAAAAGGTTTTATTGTTTGAGAGATGCCTTGTCTATGTTGCTTGTTACCATAAACGCTTACATTTTGTTTTTTTGTTGTTTTTGTGTCATCAATAATTCCAACAATCGTGCCTAAAGAGATTGATGCTAAAATTAGTGAATAGTGAAAGGATGGTTGTTTAAACAAAAATAAAAAAATAAAAATAAAAATAACAAAAGTTACAAAAAAACTAAGAAAAACAGGAATGCCACCACCACTTGCAACCTTTGGTTTTCCTTTTTTTTGTTGATCTAAACAGTAGATGTTGTTTGTGAAAAGTTTTTTTATAAAAACCTTTATTAGAATATATGTTAAAAGAAAAGAAAAGAAAAACAAAGTTAATAACAACAAATCATACATTCAAAACACACCTGTTAATTGCCTAGTAACTCTTTATTTACCTTAAACACCTTAACAGTCTCGTTATAGAAAACCTCTTTAAAGTATTTGGAAGTTGTTTCTTCTGAAAACCACATTTTTGCTAATGTTGAGTTGTTTATTGCTGAGTTGATTATGTAAAAATATCTGTTATTATTCTCTCTGTAGAAAAACATAGGTGTAGACTCTACAAGCTGTGTTGGCTTATCTTGCCAAGTAGTAGGTGTTTTGTTTATCATATCTTCATCTAAAGTTCCAAAAGAGCAAACATAGCTTTTCTTTTGTGTGACAGAGGCTCTTACTTCGTTACATCTTGAAGAAAATCCAAAGTATTTCATTATGTTAGGGTCAGAGTAGTTTTTGGCGTTATACTTGTATAAAGCGTATGCACGGTATTTAGAGAACATATCGTTTTCAACCATTATATAGTCAGCATCATATTTTTTAATTATGTCTATACTTTCATTAAGATCGGAGGCCAAAATAAACTTTGTAAAATCTTGGTTCGCTTCTTGTGAAAAGTTTGTGTTATCTGTTGATACCTTTCTTTCTGTAAAGTAGGTTATCCAATGACCGTGGTCCCACCAGTTGAATATTTTAATATCTTCGTTTGTGTTTTCATTTATCCAGTCAAATGCTTCTAACCAACCAAGGTTTGTGCCTATCTGTGGTCTATGAATCTCAACATGGTGTGTTCCTGCAGCTATAGACGTTAACAAGAACACCCCAATAACCACAGCACCTATTCTTTTTTTTGTTAAAGATTTGTTTTTTATCCAGTTGATGTAAAGGTATGCTAAAAAACCAGCTGCTGCTGCAACAGGCAAACCTAAATAGAAAGTAAACTTTAGTTTTGAGTATGCAAGATATACGCTTATAAGTATCCAAGAAAAAATAATTAATGATCTATAATCTTTTTTGCTTTTTGAAAAATTAAAAACCTTGGGCCAAAGAAGATATATTGGAAACAAGAGCAGAGCTAAAAAAGGCAAAATAACAAGTAAACTGTACTTAGAGTAAAAGTAAGGCCAACCTTTGTTTTCTTCTCCAATAGTAGTAATTGCATTTGTGTCCTCTACCTCAGAGCCAACAAGCTTGCTAAGGTTGTCTTGAGAAAATGATATGTATCTAGAAGCATAAGATGAAAAAGATTTTGTCCAAACAGAACCGTACGATAAAGAAGCAACTGCCGCAAACAGTACGCCAATAACCACGATGATCTTAACAAAAGACGCAATCTCGAACTTGGTTGCGTTTTTGTAGGCCATAAAGAAGATATTTATTATAAAGTAAAAGCCAACCACTAAAGGGATTAAAAGATACGCTCGCCAAGTAAGTATCATTAATGAGAAAAATAAACAAGCAATAAATGTTTGTGTAAGGTGTTTTTTTGTGGCATGCATGTTCTTTGTTGCTTTTGCTAAAAAGATTAAACCAGCAACAAACCATAAAAACCCAAAAGCATCTTCCTCATAAAAACCAGCCATTGTTCTGTAGACAAAAGCAGGGATTGTTGCAGCGACGACGCCCATGACAAGACCAGCTTTTTTGTTAAACAACTCTTTACCTAAAAAGTACATTAACACAGCAATAATGCCACCAAAAAAAGCAGGCATAACTCTCACAAAATTCATTAACAGCTGTTTGTTAAAAGAAAGGCCTAAAGTAAATAACATATAAACAAAAGAAGTAAAGTACCATAACAACTTAGGTCTATTATTGTAGATCTGATCATCAACACCGCGGTGGTAGTAATATCCTAAAGGGTCACCAGCACCAAGCTCTCCTTTTAATGTATACTCTGTTGCTCTTAGATGCCAGTAAGTGTCAAACTCAAACATGTTATCATATTTTAGGAGATGAGCTCTAACACCAAAACCTAAAATAAAAATTAAAACGATTATAAGAATTATTGTTTTTTTTGAAGATAGAAGTTTATCTAGAAAAGATTTTTGTTCATCTACAAGTTGGTTGTTTTCTTTATTTTCATTGTTCATATATTTTTCACATTAGAATATAATATTACTTTCTTATAAATATAAAGAAACGAAACCATTTTAATAAATTGGTTTTTTAAGAAAATTAGGAAATTAGAAAAATAAGGTAAAAATGTTAGCAACTGGGTCGAGGCTCCAAAGAAAACTTTAGCGCCAACAACAACGGAAGTGGACTTTACTTCTGGGTTCGGAAAGGGACCAGGTGTTTCTCCACCCCTATGGTCGCTAACAATATAATCTAAGATAAGAAATGTTTATAAATATATTTGTTTTAAAAAAATTTTTAAAAAATTACTTTTTTGAATCAATCTTAGACAACATTCTTTTAAGTTTGTTTAAACCTTTTAAGATAAACTCCTCAGACTTTGCACCAGCGCAAATAAGTTTACCATTCTTAAATAATAAGATTGTTACTTTAGGATCATAAAGTCTTGCAATCGCACCAGGAAATTGCTCTGGCTCGTACTCAATGTTATCTAACTTCATTGCAACCTTAAACAAATCTATTTGTTTAGGCAAACTTGATGTTGCAACAAGATTTACGATGTTATAGTTTATTTTTGTTTTTATTTTTACGTCACTCTGAACTTCATGTATTATCTTCATTGCTTTTTTTATTGCTATCTTTATGTTTTTTTCACTTGACGCTCCGGAGATTATTATTTTTCCGTTTTTAAAAAGTAGTAAAGAAACTTTTGGTTCTATTATCTTTAAGATCGCACCAGGAAACTGTTCAGGTTCATATTCTATCTCAGGAACCGCTGTCGCTAAATTGTATAAGTCTAATGTTGCACCTAAGTTGCTAGAAGCAACGAGATTTACGATTTTATAATCCATTTATAACACCAATTTTTGTTTTTTATATTTTTATAAAATATATCTTCCTTATAATAGTATTTAAAAACAAAACGTTTATAAAGGGGTATTTAAATGTATAATATATCCAAGAAAAACAACCAATTAGGTTATCAAACAATATATTCAAAAAAGTAAACAATCTTTATAAAAACGTTCAGATAAGTTAGTTATTTTATCTAAAAACAAAAAAACATTTAAAGGTTTATGCTCTGTATATATATTTATAAATGAAAATAAACTTATAAAAAAACAAAAATATGTGAGGATATGGCAAATAAAAAAGCAAAAGGTAAAAGAGCAAGAACAAGAAGAAAGCTTAAAAGAAACGTAAGAGCAAAAACAACTGTCAATGAGATTTTAAAACCAATCGCATTGAACGATGTTGTTCAAATAAATATAAATAGTTCTAGACATGAAGGACTTCCACACTCTAGAACACACGGAAAAACAGGAGTTGTTATTGGTTTTCAAGGATTGTGTCCAATTATTCAGATAAAGGACGGACACAAAGCAAAGAAAGTAATAACACAGAACGTACATCTGAAAGTATTAAAACAAATACCAAAAGGTGAAAAATCATGAATAAAAATCTAGAATATGTAGATGATTTAACATTAAATGAAGTTAAAAAAATATTGTCTAAAAAAAAAAAAGAAAAAGAACTTAGTTATGAACAAACAATGGCATACGACCACGCAAAAATGTTTTCTAAGTTAACACCTTTACAATCACAAAAATTAAAAGAACAGTTGTTAGAACTAGAACTAACAAACGAAGTAGCAACAAACATTGTTGACATCTTACCAAACAAATATCAGTTAGATCTGATTGCAGAAAAAAACAAGTGTGTAACTGATGAAAATAAAGAAAAAATACTAGAACTTGTAGATAAGAATAAAAAATAGAAAATATATGATGAAAGAAGCAATTGTTATAGATAGAACAAAAAAAGAAATACAATATAAGCAAACGCCGATCATACAATGTTTAGGGGGCTCTAATTTTTCTTTGTTAGAGATAGTTGGAGACTTTGATGTAAAGATACAAGATAAGATGAGCACAGAAAACCAAGTTGTTAGGAGAATATCTTATAACAGGTTAACAACAATTGCTAAAAAAGAACTAGAAAAAGCCATTGAGACTGTTATTCTTGAAAATAAGCAAAAGTTTGTTAATTTTTTTAATAACGCAAAGCCTATAGGTACAAGAAGACATCAGCTAGACCTTCTACCATTGATAGGTAAAAAACATAGAATGGCTATTCTTGAACATCTTAGCAAGAAAGGAAAGTTTAATAGTTTTGAAGAGATAAAAGCAATAACTATGATGCCAAACCCTGTTCATGTTATTATGGAAAGAGTGATAGAAGAGATACAGAACGGGCCAGAAGAAAAATATCATCTATTTACAATGCCTTATCTTAAAAAAACATAAGTGTTGAACAACATATGCAAGACCTACTTTATTCTCAGATGTTAAGACATAACTTTAAGCCAAACAGAAAACTAGATCAATATTTTATAATAGACAAGAAAGTTATTGACGAAGTTGTTAAGTTGTTAGATCTTAACAAAGAAGATGTTGTCTTAGAAATTGGTTGTGGCACAGGATTTTTAACAAAAGAGATTGTGTCAAAGGTTAAAAAAACAATTGTTATAGAAAAAGATAAAAAGATGGTAGAAGTTTTAAAGAAAGAAATTGATCTTCCTAATACAGAGATAATTACTAAAGACTTTCTTGAAGTTTCGATAGATGTAAAAAACGTTACCAAGATCGTTAGTTTTGTTCCTTACTCAATATCACAAGAATTTGTTTATAAGATAAATAATAAAGTAAAGACAATACTTGTTTTACAAAAAGAATTTGCGGAAAAGTTGATTGCTTTTGAAGGTTGTGAAAACTATAACGCAGTTTCTGTTCTTGCACAGCATTATGGAGACGTGAAGATAAAGAAGATGATAGGAAAAAACAGTTTTTTTCCTAAACCAAACTGTGAGTCAGCAATTGTTGTTATAACTCCTAAAAAAAAAGTTGGTTATTCAGAAGAGTATAATAAGTTTATAAAAACAATTTTTAGATATTCAAAAAAAGATTTAAGAAAAGCTATTTCTTTATCAGTAAATGACATAAAAATATCTAAAGATAAAATAAAAAACCTAAAAGAAGAAATTCAAACAACAAAAGTAAAACAACTTACGATAGAGCAATTGTCAGAGATATATGAAACTATTAGTTAATCTCTTTAACAATTATTTTTTTAAAAGTTATAAGATCTTTTATTGTTTTTTGAGAATAGTTGTAGGCGTTGTTTAAGGCATCTTCAGAACTTGAATGAATCTCAAAGATAGGTTCGTTTTTCTTAACCTCATGACCAACAGGTCTAAGAATAAGAAGGCCCGCAACCTTGTCGGTAGGTGCACCAGCTATTTTAGCTATTTGCGTTAATTTATAGACATCCATATTTGTTATAGACCCATCTTCTGGAGAACAAATCTTTTTTGTAAACTTTGCTTTAGGAAGTTGGTCTGATAACGTTATTATTCCACCCTGTGCTTTTATAATCTCTAAAAACTTACTATGTGCTTGTCCAGACAAGATTGCTTTTTTTGCAAGATGATAACCTTCGTTTTTCTTTGCTCTACCAACAAGCTCTAACAACTCGCCAGCAACCTCACAAGATTTTTCAGCAAGATTATCAAAATATTTTCCTTCAAGTATCTCTAAAACAGACTTTGCCTCTAAAGAACAACCAAAAGAATTTCCGCAAGGCGTCTCTCCGTCAGTAACTAAAACTTTTGTTTTTATGCCTAAACTTTTTGAAATTATTAAAAACTTCTTAGCAAGCCTTTCAGCATCATCAACAGTTTTTATCTTCATCTGATCTCCCACAGGAAGATCGATGACTAGATGAGTAGAGCCTATACTTTTCTTTTTAGAAAGAATAGATGCGATCATTATTCCTTCTGGGTTTATTCCTAGTGCATGTTCTATATCTATTATCTTATTATCAACAGGACATAAATCAAACTTACCTTCCCAAGCAACAACACCATTTGCTTTTGAGATTATTTTTTTTATGTCTGAAACATTAAAACTAACAGGAGCTAACATCTCCATAGCGTCAGCAGTTCCTGTTGCAGACGTTATTGATCTAGAAGCTGTTTTTGGTATCTTGTAACCATAAGAAGCAATTATAGGGACAACAATCATAGACACTCTTCCGTTAATACCACCAACAGAATGTTTATCTAAGATCACCTCATCATCAAAATCTATTTTGTCACCTATATCTATCAAAGAATTGCAAAGGTAAGTGATTTCTTCTATGGTTAAATCATTAATCTGACAAGCAGTAACAAACCCTGCAAGCTCAATCTCAGATAAAGAGTTTTTATTAATCTCTGTAACTATCTCTGTTATTTGGTTCTTTGTTAAAGGAACATTCTTTATCTTGTCTAAGATATATTTGTTCGCAGGAGGTAAAGGCAAAAGAGAAACATTAACAACCTCTCCGTCTTTAAGGTTGTTTTCTTGTGCGCTATCTTTAAACAAACCAACCTCATCTTCAGCAACATATGAAGAAGATGTGTCTAACACAAAAACCTTGTTAAAATCTTTTTTTTGAATATCTATTCTGTCTAGATTTTGTGCATAAAGTTTTTTGGCTGTGTTTGGATGCAAGATAGATACAGAATAGTTTGCGTAAATATCTAATACTTTTATCTTAAGATTTATGTTCATGATTTACCTCATTTATGTTCATCCACTAAAGATTGGATTAAAGATTTAGGAACAGCACCTGTTTGTTGAGAAACAACTTTTCCGTTCTTAAACACCATTATTGTTGGAATCGATAGAACGTTGTGCTTTTCTGCAACCTTTGGAGAATCGTCAATATTTAATTTTGCACAAACAACATCTTTGTTGTCCTTCGCAAAATCCTCAAAGATTGAAGCAAACATTTGACAAGGGCCACACCATTCAGCCCAAAAATCAACAACAACAAGATTGTTTTTGTTTATAGTTTCTTCAAAATTAGAATCGTTTATTTTTAAAATATCTGACATAAGTATCAACCTCTTTATTTTTATTTAAATATATATAAGATTATGTTTGCAAAAAAATATAATAGCTATTGTTTTTAAAAAAATTACAAAAAAAACAAAAACACATAAAAAACACCTAAAATATAACAAAAAACACCAAAATTTACTTTTTCCGCAAATCTTAGCAAAAGACCTATTGTGAAGTAACCAACTATAAAAGAAACAAAGATAGAAAGAAGTAACAAAAGACTAAAAGAAGAAAAACCGTTTAAGATTATATATCCAACCTCTGCGACTATTATTGTTGGAACAGAAAGTAAAAAACTATACTTGAAAGCATCCTTTGGAGAAAATTTTTCAAAAAGCAAAACAGATGTGGTTATGCCAGATCTGCTTATTCCTGGAAAAATAGAAAAGCCTTGAAACAAACCAACAAAAAAAGCGTTTTTTTTAGAAAGTTTTTTTCTTATAAGAGTTTGGTTTTTGGTTAACAACTGTATTGTTCCTGTAACAATAAGTAACAACGCAACGATTAAAGTAACAATCTTTATATCCAACAACACAAGGTCTTTGTAGATAAAATAAAGTAAGCAAAACATAACGGTTGTGAAAAAAACAGAGTAGGTAAGAAACAATAGTTTTTTTGTGTCGTGTGTTGTTTTTTTTTGAGTAACGTCTTTTATTGTTTTGTAAGAAAAGGTTCTTAAAAAATCTTTTCTAAAATAAACAAGAACAGCAAAAATTGTACCTATATGTAGGTACACAGAATAGTCAAGTGATAAAGAAAGAGGGATGTTTAGGAAGTTTGTGAGAATAACTAATATGTTTCCTTGAGAACTTATTGGCAACCATTCAACAACGCCTTGGACAAAGCCAATAAGTATAAAATTAAGTATTTCAGTAAGCATATTAAAAAACCAATTGTTTTAATATTGTTAGTAACATAATATATATATAAACAAAAAACTTATAAAATAAGATGTAAAATAGAAAAAACATGAATAAATTTTATCACTTGTTGTATGGTGTTGTTGCTTTTTTTATTGTCTTATTTGTATTTGGAGACGTTGTTTTTCCAGATGGACCAACAGTCTTAATGTCTTTGTTTATCTGCATGGTTTATTCTTTAATACCAGACCTAGATCTTAAAAACTCGTGGATAAAGCAACAGTTTAATAGGATCGTTTTATATCTTATTGTTGTTGGTGGTATTGCTTACGTTGTTACAGGTATAAGCGATCTGCTTTTTATGATAGTTGCGCTTGTGTGTATAGAGATTGTTTTGCAGATACTAAAACACAGAACAATATTACACTCACCAATCTTTGGTTTACTTTTGGCATTGCCGTTGTTGTTTATTAACTACCCAGGAATAAGTTACTTTGTTGGCGGAGCAGTAGGGATTATTTCTCACTGGGTTGTTGATAATTTTAAGAAATAAGAAAACAACTATTTTTTAGAAAAGATAATAACAAGCAACAGAGCAAGAATGATTATTATCATTATTGTTTTTAGATCAAAGTTATCAAAAGCTGGTAAGCTTATGAAACTGCTTAAAGATTTGTTATCTTTTTCACCCTCATCTATTGTGTCAGAAGGAGTATCCATATGAACAACAACAGAGATTGGTTTAAGAACATAAGAATCGTACTTGTCGTTCGCAAAGCACTGAACAACAAACCTGTTTTGGTCGTATTGTTTTTGATCATCTAAAAAAACGTTTATCTTGTTTTGTTTATCCGAAACAGCAACAACATTTACTAAAAGATCTTTAGAAGAACATACTAAGCTGTACTTGTAGGTGCCATAAGACTCAAGATAAAAGTTAACGTCTATAGAAAAAGAATCGTTTACGTCTCTAAAAAGAAGATAGTCTTTAGAAAAATCATAACCTAAAAACTTTGGTTTTGCGCCTGTTGGAGTAAAATATTGAATCTCTGAATTGTTTGCTACAAAATAAAAATATTTTTTTTGAACATCTAAAAGATTATCATACTCGTCAAAAAGACTAAAACTTAAAATTGCTCTTGTTGTTTGGTTGTTGTAGTTGTTAGGTATAACTTTTAAAGAAAAGTCTTTGGAAGGGTTATTTGTGAATATAAGGTTGTTAGTAGAAAGTATAAAGTCTATGTTTGAAGAACCGTCTAGAACATCTAAATTTATTTTTATAGAAGGGTTGCTTAGGTTTGTGATTGTTTGTTTATGATAATCTGTTGTTATATTAAAAAAAATCTCCTTTGATTGATATCTAGAGATATAGAAAGTGTCTTTTTTGTTAGAAGTTGTTTGTTGTTCAACATCTAAAGAATATGCGTAAATGTTGGTTATAAATAAACAAAAGACTAACAAAATAAATGTTTTCATAAAAATGGTTTTTAGATACATAGTGTTCACTATATAATTTAGTGTAGTTAATGTATTTAAACATATTGTTTTATAAGAAAAACAAGAAACAAATAAAAAAAACGCAAGGGATGGGATTCGAACCCATGGACAAGAAACTTGTCACTTGGTTTCGAGCCAAGCACTTTCGACCACTCAGTCACCCTTGCAAACATTTGTTTATTGATGGTAAGAGAGTTTCTAACACTTCATAAGCTTCCTCTTTTGTAGAAACTCTGACAATCAGCTTTATGTTGCTAAATATTGAAACCTCCCCAAGTTTTGTTTTTATGACAACAAAAAAAGGAGAATTGTTTTTTTCTATAAATATTTTTCTTTTTTTTAAATCCTTCGCTAAAGCCTCTATATCAAGTTTTGCAAAAGCCTTACATAAAAACTCAAAACCTGTGGTTGCGACACAAGGATCTAAAAGAAAAGCATCTTTGTCTATATTTTGCACATAATCACCTAAAGAACCATTCCTAGAACACCATCAACAAGAACAACCCTTTCCTTAAAGTTACTGTCCACAAGAACTATATGCCAAATAGGCCAGTAGATGTCTTCAACAGAAGTAATCTCAATATTTGCCCACAACCTTTCAAGGTTTTTAGACACTTTTTCTTTAGAAACAAAAGAGTCTAAGATGTTTGACGAGATTAGTTGTTTTTTTGTTTGTGGTAGGTTGTTTAAAGACTCTAGAATCTTGTGCTCTGGTGTGTAGGGAACATCAAAGTTTTTAGAAACCTTGTATATCTCCACATCATGTTTTAAAGAAACATCTATAAGTTTTTGATTCTTAAACTTAGAGATGTATTTTTTAAGAACATCTTCTGATAAAGATGTGTCTTGTGTTAAAGAGTAAATAGTGCTTTGTTTTTTAAGACGATATAAAACAAACAACTCTTCCTCAGAAAGAGATTCAAGATTTAGTAGACCTTTAGAAAATTTAAAAGAATCACCTAAGAAGTGAATAAACTCACCAGATCTTGAATCAATAAAACAAAGTTTTTTTTTAAAATGTTCTTCAGATGTGTAATAGTTAAGAAAGATTTTATAGATAACCCCGTGTTTAAGAAAAGAATCGTTGATTGTTTCTTTTTCTTTAAATATAAAAAACTTTTTAGGGGTTGTTGTTTTTGCAACATTTTCTGCAATCTCTCTTGAGATTCTTTGTGGCAAACAATAAAAAGTGTCAGCAACATCGTTCGTAGACAAAATCTCTTGCTCATCAACATCCTCAAAATCGTCATCATCAAGATCATCATCTGACTGATCAACAACCTCGTCTTCTTCACCCTTTGTTTCTAGTTTGTTGATTTGAGACTTTATTTCATCTATGTTTTTTGGAGAAGAAGTGTCCAAGAAATATAACAAGCCTTTCTTAGAAACAACATTGTTTTCTTTTAATCTTTGTAAAACTTTGTTCCAAGAAACAGACTTATGATATTTTATGTTTATTATGTCTAAGATGTCTTTTGCATACAACTCTTTGATTTGAGAAGACTTTTCTATCTTTGATAAAATAAGATTGCTTGCTTTTTCTAGAACCTCTTCTTCACTTAAATCATCAATAAGCCTTATAGTTTCTGTATCTCTACCTTCATGTTGACTTAAACGAGGTTTTATTTTTAAAATAAAAGCTCTAGACGTCTCTTCACAACGGTCACCGACAAGAGCAACACCAACAGGTAAAGTTTTTATAAAGTTTGGTTTCTTATACTCTTCTGGAATGATTGCAGGCATTCTCTTATGAATCGCATTAATGTCATCGTTAAAAACAAGCTTATGGCTTATAAATATATCAACCTGTGATAAAACCTTGCTATTGATAGCAGAAGGCTGTTGTGTTGCAAAAACTAAAGAACACCCAGGTCTTCGGCCTTGCTTTACGTACTCTATGATTGACGCAGTCGCAGGTGTTTGTGTATTTCCAGAAGGAATAAGTGTGTGTGCTTCGTCTATATACAACCACGTTGGCGGAATCTCAATCTCTAACAACAAGTCAGGGTTCTGTTCTGTTGGGTCTAGTTTTTTTATAGCGTCTTGTCTTGTAACAAGTTTTCTTGCTGACAAAATTCTTCTTGCTAAGATACCAATCACTAAAGCCGTTATGTTATCATCTAAAAAACTTGTGTCAAGAATTGTTAGTTGTTTTTCTCTAGACAGCTTAGATAAAGGCGTACCATGATCACTAAACACACCCCAAGACTTTGCGGCCTCAAATCTAGAAACCAAGGCTCTTATTGAGTCTGGCTTATATCCTTTTTGAGAAGATTTATAATCAACATTGTTTCTTAAACAAAAAATAATGTCTTCTAAAGTAAATTGTGAGCCTTTAGGCAATATTTCTTTTAGTTCAGAATCATTCTTTGGGTCTCCTGCAATATATCCGTCTCTTACAAAAGATAATGTTTTTTCAAGCAATAAGCCAGTTGGACTAAACCTGTCAATACCAAAAGTCAAACACCAGTCTTCAACGTTTAGTAAAGATGGATATAAAGAAAACGTTTCGTCGTACGTTTCTTTTGAAATCTGGTTAGCAACACCTTCAGGAACAAAAACTTTTATGTTGTTTAGACCTTTAGGTTCAAGATTCCATTCCTCTAAAATCTTTAACTCTTTTTGTTCTCTATTAGGAAATCTCATTGACCAAAAAACACCAACAGGGTCTACGACAATTTGACCAATAAACTCGTTGTTTTGTGCAAGCTCTTCAGCAATAACACCTAACCCATAACTTTTTCCTGAGCCTCTTGAACCATCTATAAAAACAACGTGGGGGTTAAGTCCATCAAGTCTTACTTTAGAACCTTTCTTGTCATCCTCAACAACCATCCCTAAAAAAGCACTTCCTTTCATACCATATTGTTTAAGCACAGATTTTTTTCTACCAAGATAAACAAAATTGTTTGTAGAATCTTCAAGAAACTTAAGTTGTGGCTTTATTGTGGAAATTGGTTTTTGTTCGTTTTGTTTTAGTTTATGTTGTGGAACGTAGTTTGTTGGTTGTTTAGTATCTTTTGCTTCCTTTTTTTGAGCATCTTCTTTGTTAGTAGAATCATTTTGAAAATCGTCTACTAGGTCTTTTCCTTTTAATGAGTATTTTTTTATGGACATATTAATCAAATTTATTAGTATAACATATATATATAGATAAGAAATAATATAAAATGCTTTTGTTTGTAAAAAAATAAGAAAAACGCAGAGGACGAGATTCGAACTCGCGTAGTCAGAAGACTCCAGCTCTCAAGGCTGGTGCGTTTGACCGCTCCGCCACCTCTGCAAAAAAAATTAATGAACGTCTTCGCCTAAAGAAACGTCTTTGTCTGTTGTAAGTAAAGCACTTACTTGTTTGTTACCAACAGCAAGAATCATGCCTTGGCTTTCATAACCAAACAACGTCCTTGGTTCAAGGTTTAGTAAAACAGGCACAACCATATCAACAAGTTGCTCACATGAATATACGTCACCTATACCAGCAACAACCTGTCGTTTAAAATCACCAAAATCTATCTCTAACCTTAATAACTTGTTAGAATCTTTTATAGGTTCAGCAACCTCTATTTTTCCAACCTTTATCTCTATTTTTGAAAATAAATCAAAAGTTATTAGCTCTTTTGTCATAAACCATCATGTTTCATATATTATGTTCACGCAGAGGACGAGATTCGAACTCGCGTAGTCATAAGACTCTAGCTCTCCAAGCTAGCGCGTTTGGCCACTCCGCCACCTCTGCATATTTTTTGTTGGTTATATATAATTATAGGAAAATAAAACTATTTAAATAGAGTGTGTTGTTTGTATATATAAAAACTATTCCGAAAACTCATTAACAATCATTGTCGCTAACGTTTTTGCGTCAAAACCAAGCTTGACTAACGTTGTGTTTCCCTTAAACCCTTTTCCAGACATTGTTGTGGTAATAAACCCATAAGTCTCAAGTTCTGTAATATATTCTCTAAACCATCTAGTAGAAACAATTTTTTCTGAATATTTTTTACACAACTCTTCATACTTTTCATAGATCTCTCCAGAATAAAGGACGTTGGAATCAAGTTGACCAGTTATCTTAAGAATCGCTTTTGGAGATAATGATTTTTCAGATATTGCTAAAAGAACAAGTTGCAACTGTACAGGTAAAGTCAAAACCATACTTTTTATAACCTCAGCTTCAACCTTATCTTTTGCTTTTAGAACTTCTTTGTCTGTTACTTTAATTTGTTTTTTGCTATCACACAACTCGCCTGCTCTTAACAACAACATAACAGCCGTTCTTGCATCTCCAGACTCTTTAGCTGATAAAGCAGCAGCTGCGTTTATTGCAGAGTCTTCAACAACATCAGATTTAAAAGCTAAAGGAACTCTTTGTTTAAGAATCTCTTTTAGTTGTTCAGCGTTATAAGGTGGAAAAACAATCTCTTGCTCACAAAGGCTGCTTTTTGTTCTTAAATCTAGTTTAGATTTAAAGAAAAGATTGTTAGATATACCTATAACAGAAACAGAACCAAAAACAAGCTCGTCATTTGATCTAGATAGGCTATAGATAAGATCATCTATCTCTCTTTCTTTTATCTTATCAACCTCATCAAGCACAACTATGATGTTAAGTTCTTTTTCTTTAATATATGTAATAAACTTATCATAGATAAAAGACTTAGAATAACCAACAAAGTTTTTATCAGGATAAAACTGTTGAACACAGTAGAAAAGAACAGAGTTTTTTGTTTGAAAGTTTCTACAGTTAATATAGACTGTGTATAATGGAAGAGAATGTTCTTTTGCACAAGAAAGAAGATTAGATATAACATGTTTAACAACAGTTGTTTTTCCTGTACCAACTTTTCCATAAATAAATATGTTATGAGGTTTTGTTTTTTTAAGAACTGGTGATAACCAAACAGACAAGATCTTTATTTCTTTGTCTCTAAAAGGTAGCTTCTCAGGTGCATAATGTGGGGATATCTTTGATTTATCTATAAAAACAGAGTCTTGGCTTATGAGCTCATAAAATATATTTTCAGTCATTTATTAATCCTTTTATAAAAGTATATCTTTTTGTGGATATATATTTATAGTAGGAAATCCTTTTTATGGGTTATTATTTTGAAAAGTTTACTTTTTTTAGGAAAAAACAACTATAATATGAACCCACCACCAACACATTGGTTGTTATCGTAAAAAGCACAAACTTGCCCTGGCGTTATAGATTTATGAGGTTTTTTTAAGGTTACTTCTAAATAATTGTTCTTTTTATTAATATTTGCTTTTACAAGCTTTTGAGAATATCTTATTTTTACAAAATATTCTTTTTTAGAAAAAAAATCTTTTATTAAGAAATTACAATCGTTAACTAAAAACTTTTTTTTGTAAAGTTTTTTTTGATCATCTGTAACAAAAAGTTTGTTGTTGTTTTTTTTTAGAACAAAGTATTTTTTAGATAAACCAAGACCTTTTCTTTGACCAATTGTGAAAAAACAACTTCCTTTGTGTGCACCAATCTTTTTATTTTTATTGTATATGCTTCCATAAGACACACCAACCTGGCTTTCTATAAACGAAGGCAAACGTTTGTTAGAAACAAAACAAAAATCTTGACTTTCTTTCTTTTTTTGAAAAACATCAAACCTTTCTTGTTTTGCAATATCTTTTACTTGTGTTTTTAAGAGATCACCTAAAGGAAAAAGAATATTGTTTATTTGTTTTTTAGATAAAAAACACAAACCATATGTTTGATCTTTTGAGAGGTCTTTAGGTCTTAAAAGCAAAGACACTTTCCCTTGTTTTTTTATTTTAGCATAATGACCTGTAGCCACAAGCGTTATGTTCTTTGACTTAGCAAACGTAAAAAGTTTTTTAAATTTTAGGTGACGGTTACAAACCGCACAAGGGTTAGGTGTTTTTTCTTTTTTTAAAGAAGAAACAAAATAATCAACAACTTTTTTTTGAAAATCTTTTTGCACATCATAAACATAAAAAGGAACGTTTAGTTTTTTACAAACAGATCTAGCAACATCTAGAGACTCTTTTGTGCAACAAGAATTTTCTAAAGGTTTGTTTTGTTCATCTTTCCAAACAGGCAACTTTAAAAAAACACCTATAGGTGCATAACCCTGATTTTTTAGTAACAACAAAGCAACTGAAGAATCAACACCTCCAGACAAACCCACAACCACTTTTTTCATAATCAATCTTCTTTGTATCTAAAAACTTTTTCTCTAACATTCTTTATTGCGTTATCAATCAGTTGTTGCTTGTTAGGTATTTTACTTTCAACATCTTTTATCTCTTTCACAAAAGTTTTTGTTTTAGGGTGGTCAGCAACCATAAAAGAACAACAGTCTGGGTATGGTTTTATTGAATGTTCATAAGTTTTTATTTTTTTAGAGATTGTTACAATCTCTTCCTTGTTAAGACCTATTAATGGAGAAAAGATAGGTATAGAACAAGCGTCGTAGATAGAGCCAATATTTTCTAAAGTTTGTGAAGCAACTTGGCCAACAGAATCACCAGTAACTATAGCAAACGCATTTTCTTTTTTAGAAAGTTGTTCTATTATCTTCATCATAAATCTTCTATAGACAATCATTCTGTACTCAGAAGGAACAAACATTATTATCTTTTTTTGAATATCTGAAAAAGGGATTATTAACAGCTTTGATTTAAGTTGAATGTTTGTTAGTGTTTTTACAAGAGATGTTATTTTTTCCTCAAGTTGTTTGTTTGTTTGTGTGTTATTCTGGATGTGAGCAAAAACAACCTGACAACCTCTTTTCATAAGCATATACGCAGACACAGGGCTGTCTAAACCACCAGATAAAGAACAAATCACTTTATTATCTTCTCTTATAGGCAAACCAGAAATGCCAAAATGCTTTTCATCATAGATAAACGCGTTTTTTTCACAGATCTCAATAAAGATTGTTTTGTCTGGGTTTGAGAGATTTACTTTTTTTTTATAGATAGCTTGTATTTTTTCACCAACAATTTTGTTAACATCCATAGATGTGTAAGAAAAAGACTTATTTCCTCTTTTTGTTTCTATCTTAAAGCTATTAAAGGTTTTGTTTTTAACAAGATCAATAGCTTTTTGTGAAATCTCCAAAATATCAAGGCTTGTAGAAACACCAAAAGAAAAATAAGCTACACCAGAAACAAAACTAAACCTTTCAACAAGCGTAGGCATCTTTTTAGGGTCATCAAGCAAACAGACAATACGTCCATATTGTTTATTTATTTTTAAAGAAAGGTCTTTTGTTTTTTGTCTAAGGTTTCTTACTAAAGAATTTTCAAAATAACCTCTGTTTTTTTTCTTTAAGCCAATCTCGTCATAATGAACGATAATATGTGTATACATTTTTTCTCTTTTTTTTAGAATATATCTTTTGTCTATAATATGTTTTGTTACCTAAAACCTTTAAAAACACATCATTTTAGAAGAAAAAATCAAAAAGACCTAAGCTTTATAGAAAAATATAAAACGAATTTCTTTTTATATATTTTGGTACTAAAAACATATATTGAATTTAATAAAAACATTATTATACTTAAACAATGAGGTGGTTATATTGGGATTTTACGAAAAAGTCTTTTCAAAAAGAGAAGATCTAGACATTGACGATTTTTTAAACAACATGGATGTGGACGAAGAACCAGAAGAAGTTGATTTTTATGTGAAGCCTATAAGTTTACAAACAAACAACGAGGTTGAAGAAGTGATCAACGAGCTAAAGGGTAGAAACATTGTTTTGTTAGATATAGATGGGTTAAGCAAAAGAAATCCACAAAGAGTAAAACAATTTGTTAGCCATATAAAGATGTTTGTGAAAGACATTAAAGGCGACATCGCAATGATATCTAAAACAAAGTTGTTACTTGTTCCATCTAAAGTAAAAATTATAAAAAAAATAAACTAAATGTAGTTTTAAATGGAACTAAATAAGAACGCATTTCCTGTATTGTTACAACTAAACAAAGTAAAAGAGATTTGCGAAAACGAGTTTAAGAAAAAGGGACACAAAATAGAACTTAAGAAGAAAATGTTTCATTTAAATATTGTCCCTTACTGGTTTTGTTATTATGATATATATGTTATCAAAGATAATGTGCCAGAAACTATTTCTAAACAACTTTCATTAAACGCAATGTCAAACAAAATAGAAGATAATTTAGGTTATTTGTTTGATATTAGAAACCCAAAAGTAATAGCAAAGATTGAGTTGCCTGAACTTGAGAAAGTAGAGACAAGGTTAAAAGAGATTATTGTTGATAAGCAAGAAGCAAAAACAACTATTAAGAAAGTGCTTGCAGCAAGATATAAAGTACCTATTGATAATATATCCTTAAGTGGGTTTGTTGAGATATGGGTTCCTTTTTGGAAGCTAGAAACAAAAGACGTAATTATAAGAATAGATGCAGTTGGTGGAAAGATAAATAACTTTGAAGATGTTCAAAAGAAGCAGAAAACAAGTGCAGAACTTTATAAAGAAATGATAACGGAATTAGGACAACCTAAGAAAGTTTTTTTTTATGTTGGAATGGTTTTTGAGGTTGTCTTTCGTGTCATGAAAAATATTGCTTTGTTTGTTAAAAAACACAAAATCGTTGTTATTATTTTTCTTTTGTTGCTGTTAGGATATTTGTTGTTTATTTAATATTTTTAAGAACGTTTTGTAATTGTTCATCTGTTTTTGATTGAGAGATAAGGTTTCTAAACTTGCTTGAGTTTTTTATTGTGTTAGTTAAAGAGATTAACGCTAGTTTTTTTTTATTAAAAGATATAGGATGTTTTTTACAGATCTTTAGATAGTCGTCTATTATCTTTACTTGCTTTCTTTTGCATACTTTGTTTTTAGAGATTGTTTTAAAAATAAATGGGTTAGACAAAGCTTGTCTGCCAACCATTAGTGCAGAATAGTCTTTGCTAAGGAAATCTAAAACGTTTGAAAAGTTAACATCTCCGTTGTAGATTAATGGTATAGAAATATCTTTAGATAAATAATCTATTGTTTTATAGTCAGAAGGGACATCGTAAGCTTGGTTAGAATATCTACCATGTACAGATATAGCAGAAACGTTTGCATTTTCAAAAGAAGAAAAGAGGTTTGTGATTTGTTTATGATAACCTAATCTTGTTTTTACAGTTGTTGGTTTGTTAATAGTTGAGATAACGTCTTTTAGGTTTTGTACAGCTTTAGAAAAATTATTAGGAGATAAAAGTATTGCACCAGCGTTCATGTTATGGACTTGTAAAGAAGGACAACCAAAGTTAAGATCAATTATTTTAAAATGTTTATAAGAATCAAGAAGATGCATAGCGAAGAAAAAATCTTTTTGGTTAGTAAAATCACCAACAAGCTGAACAGCAGACTTGTCTTTAGTTGTTGAGGCAAGTAAAGAGATTTGAGAGAGGTCTTTTACTTTGTTGATATGGTTTATGGAAACCATCTCTGTGTAAGAAAGAGCACAACCGTATTTTTGAGATAATAGACGGAAAGGTAAAGTCGTGTACTCTAACATTGGCGCTAAAAGACCTTTGTTTTTTATTTTTATGTTTTTTATATAGAATGACATGTAAAATCTTTTGGTTTATAAATATTATGGAACTAATATATTTATAAGTATGTAAATATTTATATAAATGTAATAAATCGTGAAAATATGAAGATAAATAAAAATGCGTTAATATCTATAATAATTGTTATTTTGTTTCTAGGGTCAACCTTAGCAGCAGGGTTGTTATATTATAACCCTAATAATCAAGAACAACAACCACCAGAAGAAAACAACCAACCTGTTAAGCAGTATTATACAGAAGTAGATGCTAACATATCTGAAGTTTTTTTGAATTACGTTATTTTTGCTAAAACAAATGTTTATGATGAAACACAAATAGAGAACGTGTTAAGGGAGATAGATGGAGTAACAACAGCGAAAGTGTCTTTTATAAACCAAGAAGACGAAATTGTTTGTGCAATCAATCTTTCATACAAACAAGAGAAAAAAGAAGAAGTTTATTTGTCATTAACAACGCAAGATATGTTTGAAGAGATTGATGTTTATAAGAACGCGTTGTTTGAAGTTCCTAAAAACCTTTTGTTCACAAACTATGATACTAATGAGACTAAAGAATATTATTTACCTTCTAAGAAAATAGAAGGGTTTATATCTTATGAAACACAAGAACAAGAAAATATTTCTGCTATTGTGTTTGCACAATTTCAAGGAGATGTGTTAGTAAGTATATTAGGTCAAGAACAAGAAGCACAACAAACGTTTGTGTTTGGTCAAAAAGAGTATCCTATTGAATCTTGGGAAAACCAAATCTCACTTACTGCAGAAGCAAAGATAACAACCGTTGTAGACACTAACGAGATATCTGGCTTGTTTGAGAGTATAGAAATAACAACCTTTGTTGTTGACAACCTAACTGTTGTGCCTGACGAAAACATCTTTGATAGGCAAGAAGAGATAACAAGTATGTTAGATGAAGACTATGTTGAGAATGTGGTTGTAGATGAAAATGTTTTTGTTTATTTTGCAGAAGATGTGCAACCAGAAGAATATCTTCAAACAAAAGATAATCTATTAAACGCACTTGAAGGGTATGAGGTTGTTAGTGAACCAAAGAAAGAGATAAAAATAATTTTTAATCAAGAAGATATTGATGTTCAAGAAGTGACTAACAGGTTAGAAGAAAAAGAAATAGAAACAAAATCTTTACAAAAACTAGCAAACGTGTTGTTGAACGATCTTAATTTTGATGAAAAAACATACACTTACGAAGAAGAAACAACACAAGCGTGGGTGGTTTACCCAGATGACGTTAATCAAGAAACGCTTTTGTTTGATGTGCAGGCGTTAGTAACAAGAAGCAAGATAAATTTTTTGGTTTTGTCAAGAGTAGAAGAATAATCTATTCTTCACTCTTAAAAGAATCAATAGCCTTTGCAAGATCTCCATCGTTTTCCTCAAGAGATTTCTTTGCTTGTTCTTTTGAAACGTTTGCTGATTCTGAGACCATAGATATGTCTTCGTCTGAGATTAAGTTTTGTTTTTCAGAAACAACTTCACCCATTATCTGAAAAGTTTTTTGACCTTGCATAGTAACTTCTGTGACTACAGGGTTGTTGATTATTATTTTTTCTGTAGATGTTTCTATTATTACTTTTTTTGCATCAATATTTTTGTTTTGAATACCCATCTTTTTCATCATAGAATCTATTTTTCTTGGATCGATTCCGCCAAGGTTTGGTAACATAAATTATCACACTCACAATATTGTATATAAAACATAAGTTTTTATAAATAATATATAATATAAAACATATAAAAACATATTTAAAGACTAAGGATGTATGTTTTTATATAAACACCATATAAAAAATAAAAAATAAGAAAAACATGAGCAAGTCAAAAACAATAAATAACATAAAAGATTTAGAAAAAGAGATAAACATAAAAGTAAAAGATGGAGACAAAAAATATTTAATAGAATTTTTTAAGATAAGGTTTTTAAGAACAGATAAAGGAAAGATTGTTTATCCAGAAAAAAAAGATTTAGTTAATAAAAATAAAGAGCTTTATAGTAAGTTATCTAATATTAAAAAAGAACTTAGGTTTTGGTTAAAAGAAAAAACAGATGCAGAAAATTACTATAAAGTAGCAGCCTTAAAAAAATACTTTAGAAAGATCTATTGGGCACATAAAGTAAAGCTTGCAACAGATGCAGAATACAAGAAAGATGTGGAAAATGCAAGACTTACAGAAGAAACCATCACAGATCCTAAATATGAACATTTGTTAGAAACTTTTTTGCAAGACTCTGATTATAGAAAGAAGCTTGGAGACACAGTCAATAGCTCTTTGATATATAAAAACCTTAATGTAGGTGACTCAAACAAAAAAAAACAGATATTTAAGAAAGAGACAGCAGAAAAGAAGATCTTGCATTTAAGAAAAAGTATAAGACATATAAGACACATGATAGAAATAAATAAAACCGTACTTAAATATAAATAAGAACAAACATGATAAAAGAAATACCTAAAGAAATAATAGAAGATCTTAAACATAAGCAATATGGTGTGTATGGCAAACACTCAGCAGTAGAGATCTGCTCTTGGAACAAGAAAGCACTAAGAGGCGAAGGTGTTTGCTATAAACAAAAGTTTTATAACGTTGAGTGCCATAGATGTGCACAAATAACACCAACAACACTTTGGTGTCATCAAAACTGCATCTTTTGCTGGAGGCCTTCTGAGAAGATGGAGTACGCTGTTGTTGATGAGGATTTTTCTGATGATGTTGACAAAATTATTGATGGGTTGTATGAAGAAAGAAAAAAACTATTGAGTGGGTTTAGAGGAAATAAAAAAGTATCTGAGAAGATGTATCAAGAAGCTGTTGTGCCTAGTCATATAGCAATCTCCTTGTCAGGAGAACCAACCTTATATCAAAAGCTAGACACGCTTATAAAAAAACTAAAAGAAAGAAAAGAAACAAAGACTGTTTTTTTAGTAACAAATGGATTAGAACCAAAGATGCTTAAAAAACTAAACGACAACGATTGTTTGCCTACTCAGCTTTACCTGTCTATAGAAAGCTCAAATAAAAAGCAACATATGTTTATTAATCAACCAAAGATAAAAGACTCTTGGGAAAAGTTGAATGAGACGGTTTTGTTGATGCCAAACATAAAAACAAGAAGAGTAGTTAGGTTTACGTTAATAAAAGGAATAAACGATAAACCAGAAGATATGGACAATTTCAAAGAGATATTTGAAAAAACAGACGCTGATTTTTTAGAGATAAAATCTTACATGTATCTTGGAGCATCTAGAAAAACATTAAAAAAAGAAAACATGCCGTCCTATAAAGACTGTTTAGAATATGCGAAAAATTTTGAAGAAAAATCAAAGTTGTTTAAGATTGTTGATGATTGTGAGAGATCACAGATTATCTTACTAAAAAACAAGAATAGTAAGTATGATAACTTTATATTAAAATGATTGTGAATATTATGGAAATATCAAAAGAACTTATAGAGCTGTTGAAGACTTTAAAAAAGAAAAAATGTGTTGCTTTGTTGGCACCTAGCTTTGTTGTTGATTTTAAGTATCCTAAGATAATAAAGACCTTAAAAAAACTTGGGTTTTCTAGAGTGTCAGAACTTACTTTTGCTGCGAAGATAATAAATGCTGAATACAGAAAGATTCTAAAAACAACTAAAGAACCAGTTATCTGCGCAAACTGTCCATCCGTGGTAAAGATGATTGAAAGTAAACACCCAAAATATGTTAAGTATCTTGCGGATGTTGGGTCGCCGATGGTTATTATGGGTAGGTTTATTAAGAAACATTTTGGAAAGGATAATGTTTGTGTTTTTATAGGGCCATGTATAACTAAAAAGATAGAAGCTCTAGAAAACAAGAAAGATGTTGATTATGCTATTACCTTTAAAGAACTTAAAGATATGATAGATTATGCAAAAGCAAACAAGATGTTTATAAACATAAAAAACAAAAAAACAAATGATTTTGATAAATATTATAACGACTATACAAAGATATATCCTTTAGCAGGAGCTGTTGCACAAACAATGCACGCAAAAGACATCTTATCTAAAGATCAAACAATATCTAGTGACGGACCAGAGAACCTAGAAAAATCTTTAAAGAAGATTAATAAGAACATAAAGTTTGTTGATATGCTTTTTTGTGAAGGTGGGTGTGTTGGTGGACCAGGAATAATTTCTAACAAAAGTATAGACAAAAAAGAAAGAAAAGTAAGAAAATACAGAGACTATTGTAGAAAAGTAAAGATAGGTAAAAGCCTAGGCAAACAAAAGCTTAGTTCTGAGATTAGCTTAAGAAGAGTTTAGGTGTTGACTGCTTTTAAAAAACCTACAAACAATGGATGAGGTTCAAGAATCTTTGACTTAAGCTCAGGATGTGCTTGCGTTGCTATAAAGAAAGGGTGGTCGTTAAGTTCAATAAACTCCACTAACCTTTTATCTGGGCTTGTTCCAGAGATAACAAGATTGTTGGTTAAACGATCATGATAGTCTGGGTTTACTTCATATCTGTGCCTGTGTCTTTCGTTTATTTTTTCTGAACCGTATAAAGAAAAAACCTTAGTATCTTTTTTTAAGATTGCTGGGTAAGAGCCTAACCTCATAGTCGCACCAAGGTTAGATACGTCTTGGTTTGGGAGTATCTTTATTATTGGGTTAGAAGTGTTAGGATTGTTTTCTGTTGAGTCACAATCTTTAAGACCTAAAACGTTTCTTGCGTACTCAACAACCGCTAGCTGAAGACCATAACACAAACCTAAAAAAGGGATTTTGTTTTTTCTTGCATACTCTATAATTTTTATTTTTCCTTCAACACCTCTTTTTCCAAAGCCACCAGGAACGATGATACCATCTATTTTTTTAAGATGGTTATCATCAATCTTCTCTGTATCAATAAGACAAATGTTTGTTTTTGTGTTTATAAAGTTTGAAGCGTGATTTATTGCTTCGATAATAGATGCATAAGAGTCGTTTATCTTTGTGTATTTTCCACATATACCTATTGTTTTTCTGTTTGGCTTTTTGTTGTTAAAAATCATGTTTTGAACATTTTCTTTAAATTTGTAAAAATCTTCGTTTTTAGGAAGATTTAGTTTTTTGGAGATTATCTTACCAAGACCTTGTTCTTCAAAAACAAGAGGGATCTTATAAATATTATCTACATCTACTGCAGAGATTATGTTTTCAGAAGAAAGACCAGAAAAAATACTTAACTTCTTTACACAAGACTTGTCTAAAAAAGATTTTGTTCTACAAAGAATAACATCAGGAAAAATTCCTCGGTTGTATAGCTTTTCTATACTATTCTGTGCAGGCTTTGTTTTCTGTTCTCCACCATATATCTCAGGAACAAAAGTAAGATGTAAGTTTATGACATTTGATTTAAGGTTGCGGATAAGCTCTTTAATTGCGTATATATATAGTTCGTTTTCTATATCACCAACCGTGCCACCAATCTCTAAAAGAACAACGTCTGCTTTTTGTGTTAAAGCCGTGTTTAGGATATTATATTGTATATAGTTAGTAACCTCAGGAATCGACTGAACAGTTTCGCCAAGAAAAAAACCTTTTCTTTCTAGATCGATTATGTTTTTGTAAATCTTTCCCATCGTTATGTTTTGTTTTCCGTTACAGGCGATATTAAGAAAACGCTCATAATGACCAAAATCCATGTCAACTTCTGCACCATCATCTAAAACAAAAACCTCTCCGTGCTCTAAAGGGTTCATTGTGCCTGGGTCGTAGTTAAGATAACCATCACACTTGATAGGGATTTTTTTTAGGTTGTTAGAAAAAAGAGTGCCTACACTTGCAAGAGCAACACCTTTACCAAGCCCTGAAAGAACGCCACCGGTCATAACAACAAACTTTATGTTGTTTTTTTGCACATTTTCATACATTAAACGAATATCTTTAGGGTTGTAGTTCATAAAAAAACCATTTATAATTAGATTATTATAAAATAAAAGAGAAAAACAATTATAAATAGATGTTTTTTATAAACAAAAATAACAGTTAATCTACTACACCATTGTTTGTTACGTTATAAACAGCTTCGCCATCTGGTAAGAAAGGAGAGTCAACAAGCTTTGCTATTCTTTTTGAACCAGACCCTTTTCTTAGATAGATTCTTGTTTTTGAAGCGTGCTTAACGACATTACCACCAATCGCGTCTGTTGGGTCTCCAAACAATATATCTGGTCTTGACATTACTTGGTTAGTAACAAACACAACGATATTATAAAGTTCAGATACTTTTTGTAATAACCTCATATGAGAGTTGAGCTTTTGTTGCCTGTCAGACAATTGGCCTCTTCCAATAAACTCAGACCTAAACTGACCTGTTAATGAATCAACAATAAGTAACTTTATGTTTTTATCTTTTATTATCTCAGCAGCCTTATCAGCAAGAAGCATTTGATGGTTGCTGTTATACGCACGTGCAACGTATATGTTCTTAAGGACTTTTTCAGGGTCAAGGCCTCTGTGTTTTGCTATTTCACTTATTCTTTCTGGCCTAAAAGAGTTTTCTGTATCTATATATAAAACATTTCCAGAAAGACCACCTTTCTCTTTAGGTAACTGAGCCATAACAGATAACTGAAAACACCACTGACTTTTACCAGAAGCAAACTTTCCATAAACCTCTGTTATTGATTGAGACTCTAAACCGCCACCTAACAACTCGTCAAGCGTTTTTGCACCAACAGATAACTTGTTTATTGTTTTTCTTCGTTCTAAAATTCTCTCTGCGGACTCAAAACCCATCTCTAAAGAATCTCTAGCGGCCTTGATTGCTTTGATAGCCGTGCCTTCACCAAGACCTGCAACAGCCACAAGCTCCATAGGAGAAGCAACAGCAATTGCTTCTAAAGAGTTATAACCACCAGACAAAAGTTTTTCCGCAGAAGTAGGACCTACGCCAGGAAGATCTGTAATCAGCATTTTCTTTTTAGGTTCTTTTTCTTCTACAACCTCTTTCTTTTCTTTAACATCTTCTTTCTTTTCTTTAACATCTTCTTTCTTTTCTTCTAACAAATCTTGTTCTTTTAAAGATTTGTTTTCTTTTTCTGGTTTCATATTAAACATCACTCCTTTTTAATATTTATAGATTATATATATATTAAGGAAGTTAATAATAGATATGGTTTTTGTAACAGTAAATGGCCAGTAGACCACTAGACCTAAAAAAACACAAATTATATAAAAACATAACCACATATATATATAGTGACCATCTTTTTTTAAGAAGATTGTTTAAAAAAAATATGAAACAACATGAGTTCAGAAAACATTATTTGGTTTAAGGACCTAACAGGTCTTGACGAAAAAGTTGTTGGTAGAAAAGCAACAAGACTAGCAGAAATAGCAAACGCAAGAATACCTATGCCAAGAGGATTTGTTATAACAAACAAAGAATATTTTGATTTTTTACAAAAAAACGATCTTAAACAAAAAATAAAAGAAACTTTAGAAAAAATAAACTTTAAAGACCCTTTAGATATTCAAGAAAAAGCAGATATTATTAAACACATGATCTATTCAGGAAAGATAACAGACGAGTTTAAAGCAGAGCTAGCAAAAGCATATCTTAAGCTAGGAGAAAGATCTATAGGTTGGTTAAACAGTAAAAATTACGAGTTTGTTGCTATAAGGTCATCTATTATCTCAGAAGAGAAAGGAAAAGAATGTATACAAGAAATAGAAGAAGAAGGTGGTAACCTTAACATAAAAGGACTTGATTTGATTATTGCGAATATTAAAGATTGTTGGGCTAGTCTTTTTTCTAAAGATGTTTTGTTGTTAATAAAAGAAAAAGAACTTGATATTGGTTCTTTTAGTGTTGCTGTTATTGTTCAGTATATGGTGCAAGCAAAGTTATCTGGAATAATGTTAACAAGTAAAAATGAAAAAGAAAGAGATAGCTGTATAGTTGAATGTGTTTTTGGGTTTGGGGGTAGATTGTTGTTAAAAGAAATTACTCCTGATCATTATGAAGTAAATAAAAAAACATCTATAACAACATTTAAAAAAAATGAACCACAAGAATGGCAGTATGTAAGACAAGTAGGAAAAACAATAAAACAAAACCTTAGCAAAAAAGAAAGAGAGCAAGAAAAGCTTGATAAGATTGCGTTAAGAGATTTTGTTATCTTAGCAAAAAAAATAGAAAGTTATTTTGGAACACCTCAAAAAGTTGAATGGGTTATTAGAAAGAAAGACATATTTGTTATAAATGTAGAACCTTTGTTTAAAAACAACATACAGCCAAAAGAATTTCAGCAAAAGATAAGTGGGTTTAAGTCAGATGTTTTGTTAAGAGGTGTTGCTGTATCTAAAGGCGTGGCTAACGGAATTGCGGTTGTTGTTAATAATCGTTCAGATCTGTTAAAGATAACAAAAGATAGTGTTGTTGTTGCTAATATGACAAACATAGATATGAACGACTATATAAAAAAAGCAAAAGCAGTTGTGACAGATGCAGGAAGTGCAATATGTCATGCTGCGATTGTTTGTCAAAAGCTAAACAAGCCTTGTGTTGTAAACACAAAGAAAGCAACAAAAGACATAAAGACTGGAGCGATGATACAAGTAAACGGAAGTAAAGGAGAAGTATCTAGTGTTGATGGTGTTAAGCTTGTTAATGTTGATTATGGAAACATGAGATACGAACATTCTAAAGAAGATGAGATTAAAAAAGATGTGCGTAAAAAGAACTTGCTGTTTTCTGATATAAAGTATGAGGATATAAGATCTATAAAGAACATAGAGTTTCCTTTAGAAAAACTGTTTAATGAAAAAGAGCTTGAGGATCTAGCGAAGCTTGATAAGAAAGAGATTGTTGAAGTTGTTAAAAATAGATTAATTGAAGATATTAATAAATAAGAAACTTTTTTTAAGAGAAAATAGAAATATTAAATGTATTCTAAGAAAAAGCAAAAAAGCTTAAAGAAAAATTAAAACCTAGATTAAAACTTTTCAAAAAACTCTTAAACTTCTACTTAGAATACATAGATAATTAGATACCAAAAAATATAAAAATCTATCGTTTTTTCGTGTTTTTCCGTATAATCCTAAAAATCAGAAAAAAAGCCGAGACAGGGAGTCGAACCCAGTTCTTCCGCTCTGCAGGCGGATGCATAACCGGTCTGCCATCTCGGCAAAAGTTGGCTGGTTATAAATAATATATGTTGCTAAAATTTAAAAAAGGAATGTTTTTTAGAAAAGAAAATAATGAAAGATTTTAAACAACAATCACACATATAATCTGTTTATGAGAATAGTAATTATTAGTGATTGGCATTTAGGGTATAAATGGAAGACGGAGTTTGAGATGGACTCTTTTCTTCAACTTGAGCAAGCGTTTAAACAGATGCAAGAAAAAGACGTTGATCTTGTTGTTTGTTGTGGCGACTTGTTTGACGTAAGAGAGCCGACGTTGGATGAGATATATGAAGCTATGAGGTTGCTTAACAAAGTTAATCTAGAAAACAAAATTGATCTTGAATATGAGCAAAAAAAACTAAAGATTCCTTTGTTAACAATCATAGGAAATCATGAAAATAGAGGAAAAGATCATAAAAGCCCTGTGCATCTTTTAGAGGAGATGGGGTTTTTAAGATTGCTACATTGTGAGAACGTTTGTTTTGAAGATCAAAAAGTTTGTGTACATGGTATGAGCGGAGTGCCAGAAAAATACGCAAAAGATGTTCTTGAAAAATGGAACCCTGTTGCAAGAGATGGGTATTATAACATTGTTCTTCTTCATCAAACAATAAAAGAATATGTACCTATAGACGACGAGATGGTTGCAACTATCTCATTAGCAAACCTACCAATAAACTTTGACGTGATTGCTAATGGTCATCTTCATTGGTCAACAAAAGAAAAAATAAATGAAAAAACAACTTTTCTTTTACCAGGCTCAACAATAATGACGCAAATGAAGAAGATAGAGTCTGATAAAGAAAAAGGATTTTTTATTATTGACACAAAAACAAAAGAAATTATTTTTGAAACCATAAAAAACACAAGGCCTGGATTTTATAAAACACTTGAATTTAAGGAAGCAAGAATAGAAGAAATAGAAAGAAAAATAAAAGAAGAAATAGAAGAAGTTCTTAAAAAAGACCTAAACAAGAAACCGTTGATAAGGTTTATACTAAAAGGAACATTAAAAGAAAAAGAAGTTGTAAAAGAACTTAACCTTAACGATCTTGAAAAAACATATGATGACGTATATCTTTCCTTTAACAACAAAATTCAAGAAAAAAACATAAAAGAAAACATACAAAAGCTAAGAGAACTAAAATCACAAAATAAAGATGTTTCTGAAATATCAAAAGAGATATTTTTAGATGTTATCTCTAAGATAAAACAAGATGATTTTGATTATGAGAGATTGTATGAGATACTTAAGAATAACGACCTAAAAAAAGCAAAAGAGTTTGTTAACAAGTAACATATAGGTTTATAAAAAGTTAGTAAGGTAACATATATATGAAATGCAGTTCATATTTCTTTAATGTTGTATCTAACAAAACAAGGTGGAAGATTATTCAAAGCCTTTATCAATCTAAAAAATGCGTAAAAGAGATTTGTGAAGATATAAAAGAAGAACAATCTAAAGTAAGTCACAACCTTAAGATACTTGCGGACTGTAACTTTGTTTTTTCTAAAAAAGAAAAAACAAGAAAAACATATTTTCTAAATAAAAAAACAATTGTTCCTTTGTTTAAGACTGTTGAAAAACACATGAAGGATTTTTGTAATAACAAATGTGTGTGTAAGCATGAAAAATAAAGATGTTTTTAATAACAAACAAAGATATTTGTATAAACAAGTCTATAGACAAGCAGAGTTTTTTATATACTGTTTTTTATCATTTATTTTACCTTTCTTTATAGGCCATCCACAAATATTAATAGGAAGTTTTGTTAACTTTTTCTTAATAAGGACGGCTCAGTACTTTGATTATAAATATGTTTTATCTATAGTTTTTTTTCCATCTGTAGGTGTTTATTTTGCGGGCGCTTTGTTTGGAGCAAGCACAGGTTATTTAGTATATTTTCTTCCTTTTATATGGATATCTAATCTTTTGTTTATTTATGTTTATAAGAAAGAAATATTTCTTAAAAAAAACAAACTATATGTTGCAAGCATAAAAACATCTATCTTAAAAGCAGGATTTTTGTTTTTTGTTGCCCTAGTGTTTGTGTATGTTTTTGGGTTTCCAAAAATGTTCTTGGTTGCTATGGGTGGGTTACAAGTGATAACAGCAATTGTTGGATCACTTACCTCAAGCTATATATTTTATTTAGAGCATAAAAAGGTGAAAATATGAAAGAAATATATCTTGACTATGCTGCAACAACACCAGTATCTAAAAAAGTATATGATAAAATGAAGCCATATTTTAGAGAAATATACGCAAATCCATCAAGCATACACAGCTTAGGAAAAAAAGCAAAAGAAGCTGTAGAACAAGCAAGAGAAAACGTTCTTAAGAAGCTAAATGCAAAAAACCATAAGCTTGTGTTCACATCAGGTGGGACAGAAAGCAATAATCTTGCGATAAAGGGCCTTGCTTACAAATATCCGCAAAAGAGACACGTAATAACAACAAAGATAGAGCACGATTGCGTTTTAAATGCTTGTGAGTGGTTAAAAAAACAAGGTTATGAGGTAGACTATCTATCCGTAAACGATAAAGGTGCTATTGATCTTAAAGAACTTAAAGAAAAAATAAGAGAAGATACTTTAATTGTGTCAGTAATACATGGAAATAACGAGATAGGAACTGTACAAGATCTAAAAAAAATTGCAGACGTTTGTCATGAAAAAAGAACTTTGTTTCATTCTGATGCATGCCAAAGCTTTACAAAAGTACCTATAGACCTTATGAAAGAAGACATTGATCTTTTAACAGTCAATAGCCACAAGATATATGGACCAAAAGGAGTTGGAGGATTGGTTGTTAAGAATAATGTTCAAATAGAAGCACTTTTGCATGGCGGGCATCATGAAGAAAATATAAGAAGCGGAACTTTAAATGTTTCTGGCATAGTTGGGTTTGGAGAAGCAGTTAATGAGATATCTTTAGAAGATATAGAGCATATGACAAGACTAAGAGACAAGCTAATAAAAGAGTTTTTGAAAATAGAAGATGTGAGAATAAATGGAAGTTTAGACAAAAGGCTATGTAATAACGTAAACGTAACCTTTAAGTACGCAGAAGGAGAAGCAATAGCCTTGCATCTTGACTCAAGAGGCATATATGTGTCGACAGGGTCTGCATGCTCCTCAAACACATTAAAAGCAAGTCATGTTTTGTCAGCAATAGGTCTAAAGCCTGAAGACTCACATGGGTCAATAAGATTAAGTTTAGGAAAAGAGACAACAAATGAAGATGTTGATTATGTTGTTAAGAATATTAAAGAAGTAGTTAAAACTTTAAGAGAAATGTGTCCTTATAAATATTAAATGTGAAGAATATGGTAGAATACTCAAAAAAAGTAATAAACAACTTTTTAAATCCAAAAAACATGGGAGAAATAAAAGACGCTGATGTTGTTGGTGAGGTTGGAAATAAGGTGTGTGGAGATATTATTTATGTTTATCTAAAGATAAATAAAAACAAAGAAGGAAAAGAATATATAAAAGACATTAAATTTAAAACATTAGGGTGTGCAGCAGCAATAGCAACATCATCTATGATAACAGAGATAGCAAAAGGAAAAACGTTAGAAGAAGCAAAAAAGATAAGTAAAAAAGATGTGGCAGAATCATTAGATGGGTTACCACCTATAAAGATGCACTGCTCTAATCTTGCAGCAGATGCGTTGCATAAAGCAATTGATAAATATTTGAAAAAAAATAAAGAAACACAAAAAAAAAGAGAGGTAATATGAAAATAACATCAAACACAAAACTGTCGAAAGTTTTTAAAAAAAAAACGCTTGTGAATGTTCTTAGTAAGTTTAATGTTCCGTGTGTCTCTTGTCCAATAGCAAAACATGAGATCGAACAATTGTCTGTTGGGTATGTTTGTGACATCTATGGAATAGATAAAAAAGAGCTTATAAAAGAACTAAACAAAAAAGCAAAAAAATATTAAACTCTTTCAGACTTAAGAACATCTACAATCTCTGGGTTAACTAACGTTGTTGTGTTACCAACGTCTTCCTTTCCTTCAGCAATCGCTTTTAAGATTCTTCTCATTATCTTTCCACTTCTTGTTTTTGGCAAAGCAGATGAAAACTGAATCTTGTCTGGCTTCGCTATTGGGCCTACTTTTTTTGCAACGTGCTTTCTTAACTGATCAACCATCTCTTGTGAAGGAGATTGGTTGTCTTTTAAAACAACAAAAGCATAGATTGCTTGACCCTTAATCTCATGATAAAAAGGAACAACAGCAGCTTCAGACACACGTGAATCAGAAGCAACCGTTGCCTCTATCTCTGCGGTGCCTAACCTATGTCCAGAAACATTAATAACATCATCGATTCTTCCTAGCAAAAAGAAATCTCCATCCTCATCAACCTTTGCTCCATCTCCAGAATAATAAACGTCTTTAAAAACATTCCAATAGGTGTTTAGATATCTTTGATGGTCCTTAAAAACAGTCTGCATCATACCAGGCCAAGGTTTTTTAATAACAAGATGGCCACCTTCGTTTACGTTTGCTCTAGATCCGTTCTCTTCTTTTAATATTTCAGGAACAATTCCAAAAAACGGCTTATTTACAGAACCTGGTTTTAATGTGTGTGCACCAGGACAAGGAGTTAACAAAAAACCGCCACCCTCTGTTTGCCACCAAGTGTCAACAACCGGGCATCTTTTCTTGCCAATAACTTCATAATACCACAACCAAGCCTCAGGGTTTATTGGTTCACCAACAGAACCTAAAACTCTTAAAGACTCAAGATTGCAGTTGTTCGGAAACTCATCTCCTTGTTTTTGTAAAGACCTAATAACTGTTGGAGCTGTATAAAAAATATTTACCTTAAACTTTTCCACAATCTTCCAAAATCTATCAGGTTTAGGATAAGTTGGAACGCTCTCAAACATCAAAGTTGTTGTGCCATTAAGCAAAGGTCCATACACAAGATAACTATGACCTGTTATCCAACCAATATCTGCAGTACACCAAAACACTTCGTTTTCTTTATAATCAAAAACAACCTTAAAAGAATAATAGACGTAAGCAAGATAACCACCAGTAGAGTGAACTATACCCTTTGGTTTTCCAGTTGTTCCTGACGTGTAAAGTAAGAACAAAGGATCTGATGAGTCCATGATCTCATACTCACAAACATCTTCAATATCATCCGCAGAAACCTCTTTGTCCCAAAAAGATTCGTTTTCTTTTATAACTATTGATGGATCGTTTATGTTGTTTACGATGATTATTGATTTAAGACAAGCAATGTTTTTTTCAAGAATTTCATCAATATTTTCTTTAAAGTTGATTGTTTTTCCGTTTCTATAACCACCATCACAAGTAATTAATAACTTAGACTCACTTGCTGTTATTCTATCTATTAACGAACTTGCGGAAAAACCAGCAAAAACAACAGTATGTATTATTCCTAATCTCGCACAAGCCAACATAGAAATTAACAACTCAGGAATCATCGGTAGATAAATAGACACTCTATCTCCTTTTTTAAGACCTTTTTTCTTAAGAACATTCGCAAATCTACAAACTTGTTTATGTAATTGCTTGTAAGTGTATTTTTTTACATCATCTTCAGACTCTCCTTGCCATATCAAAGCAACCTGGTCAGCTTTATTTTCTAAGTGTCTGTCTAAACAATTGTAACATGCGTTTATCTTTCCATCTTTAAACCACGTAAATTTTTTTTTATCAAAATCGTCCCAAACAAAAACCTTTGTCCAAGATTTGTTCCAAAAAAGGTTGTTAGCAACTTTTGACCAAAAACCTTCTGGATCTTCTATAGATTGTTTATATAGTTTATTATACTCTTCTTCAGAACCAATATACGCGTTCTCTTTAAAATCTTTAGATGCAAAAAACTTTCTTTTTTCTTTGTTTATTGAAAAAATGTCTGTCATACAAAAAAACTCCTTTATATTAATAATGGCACAAACACTAAAGCAACTATTGTCATTAACTTTATGAGAATATTTAAAGAAGGGCCACAAGTATCCTTAAAAGGATCTCCAACAGTGTCACCAACAACCGCTGCCTTGTGAGCCTCTGAACCTTTACCTCCTAGGTTGCCTTGCTCTATGTATTTTTTAGAGTTATCCCAAGCACCGCCAGAGTTAGCCATAAATATTGCTAAAACAAAACCAGTTCCTATAGCGCCTGCTAAAAAACCACCAACAGCTTCTGGGCCTAACAACAAAGCAATAAGAACAGGTAAAACAATCGCAATAATTGCTGGTAATAACATACCTTTTAACGCTTGGTTTGTGCATATGCTTATACAAGCGTCATAGTCTGGTTTTTGCTTTTTGGACATTAGTCCTTTGATCGACTTAAACTGCCGTCTTACCTCATGAATAATCTTAAAAGCAGCGCTTTCAACAGCCTCTATCAAAAAAGAACAAAAAACAAAAGGAACCATCGCGCCTATAAAGATACTAACAATAACGTTTACGTTTATTAGGTCTATTGTGGATATGTTTGTTACAACTATATAACTTATAAACAAAGCAATAGACGTAAAAGCAGCAGAAGCAATAGCAAAACCTTTGGTGATAGCAGCCGTACTGTTACCTACAGCATCTAATCTTTCTGTGCGCTCTTGAATCTTTTTAGAAAGACCACCCATCTCTACAAGCCCTTGAGCATTATCAACAACAGGACCATAAAAGTCAGCGGCCAAAACTATACCTAAGATACCTAACAAACCAACAGAAGATAAAGCAACACCAAAATGACCACCAAAAGAATAAGAGAAGATAATTGATATGCTAACAACAATAATAGGTAAAGCTGTAGAAAACATACCTACACTCAAACCTTTAAGGATATTTGTTGCAGCACCAGTTTTTGAGGATTCTGCTATAGATCTTGTTGGTTTTTTGTCAGCCGAGGTAACATATAAAGTATATTTACTTATAATTATTCCACTTAACAAACCTAAAACAACACAAAAAAACAAACTAAATAAAGAATTAGGACCAAAAACAAAAAAACTATTGTAGATTATTTTATTTAAAGATAAAACAACAAAAAACAAAACAAAAACCATAAACAAAAAAGCAGAATAAAAGCCTTTGTTTATTGCAGAGTAGATGTTTTGGTTTTTTAAGTTAACAAAAAAACTTCCAAAAACAGAAGCAAGAACACCAACAGAACAAACAAACAACGGAAGAATCAAGCCAAGGTTGCCAAAAGCAAGAAACCCTAAAACCATCGCAGCTATAATGCTTTGGATATAGCTTTCAAGAAGATCGGAACCCATACCAGCAACATCACCAACATTATCTCCAACATTGTCAGCAATAACAGCAGGATTTCTAGGATCATCTTCAGGTATTCCTTTCTCTACTTTTCCAACAAGATCCGCGCCAACATCAGCAGCCTTCGTAAAAACACCGCCACCAACTCTTAGAAACAAAGCAACTAAAGATGCACCAAAGCCAAAACCAAAAAGAAGGTTAACGTCTTTAAAGATAGAAAAGAGAATGATGATACCTATTAAACCAATAGAAACAATAAATATGCTTGTAACAAGACCGCTAGAAAAAGATGTGTCTAAAGCATCCTTTAAACTTTTTTTTGCTGAAGTAACTGTTCTTACGTTTGCTTTTGTTGAAACGTACATGCCTACGTATGCAACCAAAGAAGAAACAAAGGCACCAAACAAAAAACAAATTGCTAGAACGTAGTTTATGAAAAACAAGATAATAGCAATAATGATTGCAAAAACAGAAATTGTTTTATACTCTGTTTTTAAAAAAGATAAAGCGCCTTTGTGTACTAAATCAGAAATTTCTTTTATTTTCTTTTCTCCTTCTTCTTTATTCATAAGTTGTTTAAATTTTTTAAAAGAGAATAGAAAACCAAACAAAGTTATTAAGATAAATATTCCAAATATGTTCATATGCTACACCTTTTTATAATATAAGATATATATTTATATGTTGAACGTATATAAAAAGTTTATTGTTTTTTGAAAATAATAAATAATAACATATAAATATGTTTTGATGTATCTTAAATATTAGGAAGATAGTTTTTTATAAATGTGACAAAAATGGATAAAGAATATTCTATTATCATCTATGGAAGAGGTGGACAAGGCGCAAAAACCATGGCGCAGGTGATTGCGGAAGCTGGTTTGATTGATGGGTTTAATATACAAGCATTTCCTGAGTATGGGCCAGAAAGAAGAGGCGCACCTGTAAGAAGTTTTGTTAGACTATCTAAAAAAGATATAAGAAAACACTATCCAGTCACAAAACCAGATTTGTTAATAGTTATGGACGACGATTTACTTGAGACAAATAAAGATATTGTAAGATATAATTGTCCAATAATAATAAACACAAGTAAGAAAAAAGGTTTTCTAAAATACAGAAACAAAAAATATTTGATAGATGCTTCACAAATAGCAAACGAGCTGTTGAAGATAAATAGTCCAAATATTGTTTTGATAGGATGTTTTCTGAAGATATATAAAAACATAAAAATAGCGTCTGTAAAAAAAATAATAAAGAAAGAGTTTGTAAAAAAAAACAAAGAGCAATTTGTGGAACCAAACTATAAATGTTTAGAAAAAGGTTATGAACATATTAAGTTGTGAGAAAATGGGTCAAGAAAAAAATGTTGGCGGGGTGTTGTACTCTAAAAAAACGAATGTGAAAAAAACAGGTGGTTGGAGATATCAAAAGCCTGTGTGGGATAAGTCTAAGTGTATAAACTGTATGCTTTGCTACACACACTGCCCAGAAAACGCGATTAGCTTAAAGAAAGGAAAAGATATAAAAAGAGGAAAAACAAATTTTGATTTTTGTAAAGGTTGTGGACTTTGTGCAAAGATATGTCCTGTAAAATGTATAAAGATGGAGAAAGAAGAATAAATATGGAAGAAATAGCAATAAACGGCGGAGAAGCAATAGCACATGCTTTAAGACAAATAAAGATAGATGTTTTTGCAATGTACCCTATAACTCCACAAACACCGATTATAGAAAAATATTGTGCTTTTGATAAAGACAAAAAAGTAAAAACAAAAATTGTTTTAGCAGAATCAGAACACTCTGCACTTTCTATAGCTATTGGTGCTTGTGCAAGTGGTGTGAGAGCAACAACAGCTACTGCGTCTCAAGGGTTGATGTATATGTTTGAAATGCTTGGTGTTACTAGTGGGCTAAGGTTGCCAATCGTTATGCCAATAGCAAATAGATCAACATCTTCACCAATAAACATACATTGTGATCATTCAGATAGTATGTCCGCTCTTGATCAAGGATGGATACAAATGTATTGCGAAAATAATCAAGAAGCTTATGAGACAACAATCTTTTTACAAAAACTTGCGGAGAAGGTGTTTTTGCCAGCAATGGTTTGTGTAGATGGGTTTTTTACATCTCATACTGTGGAAAAAGTTTGTTTGTTTAAAGACGTAGATGTTAGAAAGTTTGTTGGTGACTTTCACCCAGTGTATGATTTGTTGGACACGAAAAACCCAATAACAATCGGCTCTTTGTGTTTACAAGATAGTCAGTTTGAGATAAAAGCAGAGGTTGATGTCGCTCAAAGCAAGGTTTTATCTGCATTTAAGGAGATTGCTAAAGATTATAAGAAGACGTTTAACAAAAAGATAGAAGTTTATGAAGACTATTGTGCAAGCAAAGCAGAAGTTGTTGTTGTTATTCTTAGTTCTGCGGCAGGAACTATGAAAGACGTTGTTGATAAGTTAAGAGAAGAAAACATAAATATTGGGTTACTAAAGCCAAGGTTATACAGACCTTTTTTATATAAAGAGTACACTAAGGTTTTTAGAAACGCAAGAAAGATAATTGTTTTTGATAGATCTTTTGGTTATGGAAGTGTTCCTCCGTTATATAAAGACATTAAGCTTTGTGTTTCTGAGTTTTCAAGAAAGATGGACGTTTATTCTTTTGTTTATGGTATTGGTGGAAGAGATTTTTATGAAAAAGATGCAGAAGATATTATTAGATCTGTAATAAATAAATGATGAACAAGTATGGTTGTAAGTAAAACAAACTTAGTAAAAATAAAAAGTAGATTGGTAAATAAAAAAAACTTAAAAAAATCAAAAAATATGTTATTTGAAAAACAAAGAAGAATAATGGAAGATAGAAAAATATTAAAACTTATTGATGAAAAACTATATGGCCGCAGGTATAACCCAGGCGATTTAAGATTTTTGGCACAAGAAAATCTTATCACAGAATTTTTTATAAGCAGATTAAGAAAACAAACAAAAAGACCAATTGTAGTGGTTGCTTTAGAAGATACAGGGATGCCTTATGTCTGGAGTTTAATGGAAAAACAAAATCTTGAAAAACAAAACATATATGTAAAAAAAATAAGATGGTCGTCAACCGGTCAGAATTATTGTTACCCAAACATAAAAACTCAAAAAGCATTATTAAATAATATATTAAACATCAAACTTAGAAACCCATTATTTGTTTTTGTTGACTCTTCAAAAAGAAGAAAAATGCCTGCTTCTTTTATAGGCCTCCCTTATGGGCACGCGTCCTATAAATCTATCACACAATCATTAGCAAGCTTACTAGAAAAGAAAAGTAAAAATGTAGAAATAATAGGTTCAAAATATAGCACGCAAACCCCATATTCTACAGTGTTTAAATTGAATGAATCCAAAAAATGGCATAAAATGCTTGGTAAATCAAAAAGTAAAGAAGAAAACATCCCAAAAAGTGTTAAAAAAATAAAAGTCTCTGAAAAAATGCCAAAAATAGAAAATGTTGATAATCTAGATTGTATATTATTCAATCCTTCTAGAGATAGAAAAACTGTTAAAAAAGACGGTGGGTTGTGGACTTCCGCAGCACACGACGACGTACCTTTAATTACAAACGACCCAAATGTTAAAAAAATTGTTTTATATTTTACTAAGAAAATGAGATGGGAAAAATAGATTAATTATGAACTATAAAGAACTTGCGAAAAAGATAGATAGAAAAAAAAAACTAAAATCAGGACATAGCACCTGTCCTGGGTGCCCAATAGGAATTATTCTAAGAACGGTTTTGTCTGCAACAGATGAAGACGTTGTTTGTTGTGGAGCAACATCTTGCGCAGAAGTAACAACAAGCATCTACCCTTACACAAACTGGGGCGTGCCTTGGATACATTCTGTTTTTGCTAACGCTGCTGCAACTATTAGTGGTGTTGAACAAGCGTATCTTGCAAGAAAAGATAAAGGAAAAATAAAAAAGAAAATAAAGTTTTTAGCTTTTGGCGGAGATGGTGGATCTTATGATATTGGTTTACAATCTTTGTCTGGAGCTTTAGAAAGAGGACATGATTTTGTGTATGTTTGTTATGTTAACGAAGCTTACCAAAATACAGGAAATCAACGATCATCAGCAACACCTTTTGGTGCAACAACAACAACTACGCCTGCAGGAAAGAAAACATTTTCAAAAAACTTTGCGAAAATAGCAATCGCTCACAACATACCATACGTTGCTACAGCAAACCCTGGCCACCAACTAGATCTTTATAATAAAGCAAAGAAAGCTTTTGAGGTTGAAGGCCCCGCGGTCATAAACGTTTTTGCGGCTTGTCCAACAAACATGAAAGCGCCGTCTAACCAAACAATAGAGATAAGTAAACTTGCAACTGAAACAAACTTTTGGCCTTTATATGAGTGTATTAACGGAAGATACATAATAAACTATAAACCAAAACAAAGAAAAAAAATAGAAGAATTTTTAAAGAATCAAACAAAGTTTAAGACTATTCTTAAATCAAAAGAAGATTTAAAAAAAATACAAACAAACGTTGATACAGAATGGAAAAAACTTTTGGCTAAAGAAAAAAGTTAAGGAAGAAAATCTTCGTTTGCTATTTTTTCTGGCAAATATTTTTCAGCCACAAACTCTAAAGACTTGTTTGCTAAAGCCTGTTGCTCTATTCTTATTTTTTTTGTAATTGCTGTTTTTAGTTCTTCTTGCCATTCTTTTGGCTTAAACCAAGGATATTCCATCATCTCTTTTGCTCTTTTTATACCGCCTTCTTTTAAAGGCTCGGTTACTGATTTTAAACCATATGTTTCTACGTCTTTTAAAGTCATGCCAACATACTTTGCATCAGGAACTGATAAAAACTTAGAGTGTGCTGCTAAAGCCATAGACCCTTGCTTGATAACTGAGTAAATGTACCAACCATATGGGTCACCATCTGTAAAAACAACAACAGGTAGGTTTTGTTCTGTATGCAACCTATGTATCAACCTTCTTGTTCCTCTTGCTGCTTGTCCAGAAGTACTTACTAATATCGCTTTGTTTTGTTTAGGATATCTTTCTTCAATAAGCCTATTGTACATAGCGCTTGTCTCTACTACAAGCAAAAAATCTGCATCAACAGACTCAATCTTTATTTCTTCTGGCTCAATTCTGGACATGATTGACCAACCACCTCTACCAAGGTTACTACAATTAAACTCGTCTTGATCATGCATCATATCTTTAAGAACAATATTTCCATACAAAGAACCTTTAGGCTCTGCTTGAAGATTTAATTTTTCTCTTATTGAGTTGATTGCGTGCTCAACATCAACAATAACTTCGTTAGACTCTTGCTGCCCATCAAAAGTATTTTCTTTTGTGTTAGCAATAGCGTGCTTAAGCTCATAATAAATCTCTCTTATAGACGCAGTTTTGTTTCTTTTTAGATACTCATAACATCTGTCCAAGATTAAAGACGTTTGCATAAACTTTCTTGCATGTCCAAGATTAAGAAACTTTCTTTTTGTTTGTTTATCACCAAGCTGTAACAACCCTTGTTTTTCATCAAAAAAAACATTGCTTTGTCCTCTTACTTTTGTTGTAAATGTTGGAGGGTGCATATTCTCTATCTGATGAGATATATCATCTATTATCTGATAAACTCTTTTTAAGATATCTTCATTAGTTTCAAAATCATTTTCTTTTTTCATAAATCTTCACCAAAAAAATTATTTTTTTGCATCTTCTGATTGTTCAATTTTCTTATCTTCTTCTTCATCTAGTTTTAGTTTTTCTAAAACCATTGTCATAAGATTCTTCTCAAGCAGTTCTTTATTTTTTCCTGTTGACTTTGATAAAGCAGCAACGATCTCAGGTACATACTTTGAAAAAACTCTTCTTTTTTCTTTTTTTTCTGCTTCTCTTTTTTTCTGAATAATGTATGTGCCTAATTTTCTAGAAACATCCATTAATGTAAGTTTAATGTCCGTAACAATCTCATCTTCATCTGCTATAGCTGTTTTTCCAGCAGATGTGTAAGGTATATGCACAGAAACAACGTTAACAAAAACACTTACAGGAGCATTATCAAAGTTAGAGATACCATATCTTTTCCAATCAACAGACTGAACAGTTTTTGTTATTCCACAAGCACCTGCATCAAACAACAAAGGCGCTTTGTTTGCGTATCTTATAATCTCAGAAACTCTTGTTTCTCTAGGACCATCTTCATCCGCTTTTTTATCAACAGAAACAAGTCTTCCAGACCCACCACCGTAAGCAACACCAACCTCTACCTGAAAAGCATACCCACCTTTATAGACAGATGGCTTTCTTGTTGTAACAAAAACAAATTCTGGCTCTACTATCGCTCTTAAAGATTTTTCTATATGTTTTTGACCAATAGGTACAAGATTATCTGTGTTTGGTGCAATAAACTTTGTTTCTTTTATTGCTTTAACAACGTCTTCTGCTTCTTCCCAGGTTAGCTTTTTTGGATCTTTATTTATATCAAAATGAACAAACTTACCTACGTTCTCTATAGCTTTGTTTCCAAACCTATCAAAGCTTTGTGAAAGAAAAGAAGATACTTTTCTTGCTTGTGAATGTCTCGCAAAACTTAACATCTCATCAACAGAAACACCTCTTGGGTGTGGTTTAACTTCTTTTGGTATCTGTGGTAGTTTTTTTATAGTTCTTGGATACTCTGTAACCTCACCAAAAGGGTCTTGAAACTTAATAGACGCGTGTGGGTTAGATATTGCTGTTCTTCTAAGATACTCGTCAACAGAGTTTTGTCCTTTTTTATAAATAATTTCTTTAAATTTTGATTTTATTATTGTTCCTCTATGTTTCTTTTCTAAGGTTTGTTTGTTTGTTATCTTTGGTGAGTTTGTTTTTGAGTCAATGCTTATTTCTAAAGCAATTGTTTTGTCTTTTGTTGTACCAGTAACTACTTTTGTTGGCTTACCCGTTGTTATTTGTGAAAAAAGAATAATTCCACTAACACCTATACCTTGCTGACCTCTTGTTTGAACAAGTCTATGAAACTTTGTGCCAGCAAGCAACTTACCTAAAGCGTTACCAACCTTGTTTTCAGGTATACCTGGCCCATTATCTTTAACAGCAACCTCATAATACTCTTTATCAATCTCAGATATCTGAACCTCTATCTCCGGAAGTATTCCTGCCTCTTCACAAGCATCTAATGAGTTTGTTACTAGCTCATGAATGATTGTTGTTAATGTTCTTTGCTTTCCATAAAGTCCAAGCATCTGTCTGTTTTTTTTAAAAAAATCAGCTACTGAATGCTCCTTAAACTCAGTAAATAAAACGTCTGCATCTATTCCGTCTGCGGAGATAATTGTTTCTTTTTTTGACATGGTTTTTCACATTTTTTATTGTTGTATATATATTATATGTATAAATATATTTATAAATATATTTTTGTGCAAAACAAAACTACTCAAAAGATATATCATCAATCTTCTTTTCTTGCTCTTTTTCTTTGTAGTTGTTAGTTATCTTTTGTGTTTTCATAATCTTAAAAGCAGTCTTATGTTTACTTCCAGAAAGAATTGTTGTTATTACTTTAGAAATATTATCTAGATTTTCTTCTTTACAAATAATAGAAATAGTTTTACCATATACTGCTAGCTTACAGTTATATCTTTTCTCTATAAACATTTTTATTTTTCCATCTTTACCAATAATTCTTCCTTTTATATCTGTTATTCTTTTAGAATGTTTGCCCACATAGTCTTGAATATGGATAATCTCAAAAACAAACCCATCTTTTAGTAACAAAAAAGCATTTTCTGGAGAAAACCCTCTTGCTATCGCATCAATTATTCTTTTTGCTAAATATATCTCATAATAAGATTTGTTAGAGATTATTGTTATTTCTCCTAGATGACTATCAATCTCTAAAGCAACGTTTGCTTTTTTTTGAATATCTCTTTTTGTAAAACCATTTTCACCAATAATTACAGGCAATCTTGGCTTATTTACTATTATTGTTTCTTCCATAAAGCTCTTTCTTTTTGTTTTTAAGATCTTTTAAAAAATCGTCATAAGTTATTTCGTTTGTTTTGCTTTTATTAAAAAAGTCTGTAATATTAATTATATCTCTCTTTAAGAACTCCTGTGCTTTAGGATGGTTGATTAAAACAGACTGACCCACGTCAATAATCGTTATTTTTTGTGTTGCAGGGTTAATTAGGATGTTGTATGGGCTAAAATCTGCGTGCACAAGGTTTGCACCATAAAGCATCTTCGCGTACTCTTCTATAACTTGAGGATAAACAACATCAAAGTCATATTTAAACTTAACTAACCTAGGAAAAGGGATTTCGTTCTCTCCAATAAAAGACATTATAAGTATATTTTGTTTTTTTGCTATAGGCACAGGACAAGAGACGTTATTGTTTAGCATAAGTTGAAGGTTTTTATACTCTTTACTTGCCCAAGCTAAAAACAAACTTCTTTTATCTTTTTTCACGTTCTTAAACCTTCTATCTCCTGTTATGTATTTATTAAGATTATTAAAGTTAGAAGTTTCTATTTTATATATCTTAGCGACAATAGGATTAGATTTAGAATAACCTAAAAAAGTAATTGCTTCTTTTCCGCTTGCCAGAGTCATGTTTATAGAGTCGATGATATCTGTTGTGGATAGCTTAAATAATGTTTTATGTGTAAGATTATCAAACACATAATTTTCTATTTTGTTTACAAACATATTATTTTCTTCTTATATTTTTTAAAAAATAGATTAATGGTTTTTATCTTTAGATGTATCTATCATATCGTGCGTGTGTTCATAAAGCTTGTTAAGTTCTCCTCTTCTCTCAAGCTGAGAAGTTTGAAAACCTAGATATCTCCAAACAACGTCCGCCTTAGATGGTTGAAAGTCCCATAGCTTAACGATAACTACATCGTTTTGTTTTATCCATATATGCTTAAACATCTTTCCAGGAATACGACAGTTTCTTTCTTTTCCATCTTCGCACATTATCTTTATATTGTTTACACCCATCAACTGAATCACTTTTCCGTACATCTCCAACTCATCTCTTTTTGGAGTTCTTAGTCTTATGTTTTGCTGAGGGTTTTGGTTTTTTATCAAAATTTATTCACCTTTTATATTTTATATATTTGTGTGTGTGGAATATTGTTAATATAGATTATTTGTTCTTTTAGAACGACCTTGTTTTTTAATAACAAATCACAAGCTTTTTTACCAAAAATATTTGCGCTTGAGCAACAGTTTATGTTCTTAAGAAATTCTTCTTTTGTTATCTCTTGTGTACCATAAAACTTTTCAGAAATAACTATCTTTGTGTTGTTGTGTTTTATTTCTTTATTGATAAGCTCTTTATCACAACAAGCAAACAACATTTTTGAACCTGAGAGGTGTGTTTTTCCAATCATGTTTTTATCTTTTAAAGTTTTGGAAGTGCGGATGTTGCTCCACACGCAGTACATTTAAGTATCTTTACGTTATTTTGTGTAACTATCTCTGTATCTGGTTTACCACACTCTGAACATAATACAAAGCTTTTAGTATATTTATCAAGTATATCATTTACTTTTTTGTTATCAAATATACCGTTAAGAATCAAAGACTGGCTGACTATTGTTGAAGACGTACTTATCTCTTTCATAAAAAACTTGTAAAGTTGTTTAGGATCTCTGTTAAGATCTTTTGCTACTTTTGTAAAGTTTTTCCAGATAGTTTGTTTTCCTTGAATAATAGATATAGCTTTTGGTAGTTCAAACCTTTTGTTGTCTAATGTTTTTTTAGGTAAGGCCATATATATTCTTGTTAGTAGTTTATTATAATCTAAATCTATGTTTTCTTGGTTTTGTTTTTCTGTTGTCATATATATATTATATATAAACAAATTTAAAAACAGTTGTTTATTTTTGTATGAGTTAGTAATAAGCATATAAAAGAACGTTTTAAGAAAACAAAACTATTTAATATAAGTTACTCTAAGTATATATAACAAACCTTAAAAAAAAATAAACTATGCAAAAAGAAAAAAAGAAATTTATTGTTTCTGGAAAAAATACAATAATAACGTTGGTTGTTGTTTTGTTACTTATTGTTATTGCTGTTTTTGTTAAGATATATGTTATTAAAGAAAGCCCGTACTTAGAAAATAAAGAACAAGCAATAAAAGAATGTGTTGATCTATGTAAAAATATAAGAACAACAAAAGGAATAGGCGCTTTAGGACCTTGCCTTGATAACCAGGTTGTTGAAGGGTGGGCGTGCGATGTTACTCACAACCCAAAAATACCTTTGATAGATGATGCGAAAGAAAACAAATGTCATGGGTATAGACACGTTGTTGAAGTTGATTTTGATTGTAAGCTTGTTTCTGCTAAATGATTGTGAAAAAAGTAACAAACAAAACAATAACCATTAACAACACCTGTATAGGTAAAGCAGGAAGAGCATTTACTTTTTTTCTGTCTAAGATATAGAAGGTTAATAACAACCCCAAGATAGATGACACCCAGATACCGACGATAGGCAAAAACACATATATTAAAGACTTGTTAGCAAGCACATTAAAAAGACTTGCGGAAACCATCATAGGAATTGCTATATCTCCACCACCAAGCTTCAACTCTCTTTCTTTTGTAGGAATAACAAACAAAAACGCAAGATTTTTTTTTGTGATTATCTTTGCTAAAGATATCATGTGTTTTGTGAAAAATACAGCAACAATATCATAGATAGATAACAAAACTATGAAAAAAATAATAGGGATTACTCCTAAGCTAAGACCCATTATAGACCCCGCACCAGCAATAGCGATAGCTAATAAAAGATTGTTCAGCCATAAAGAAAAGTTTTTATTTTTTGTGAAAAAAGTTTTTATAAACAAAAGATAGATCGCAAGAAAGTACGCAACCATCTCAGGAAGAAACACAAAAAAAACAATAGAAGTTCCTGAAAATAAAGCAAGATACTCAAACACGTACAAGAACCTTCCTTTCTTAAAAAACTTTTTTAAGGTTAGAATGATTGTCGTTAATAAGATAATGTACAAAACAATAAACACAGCGTTAAGTAAGTTGTTAGGATCTTTTGTAAAGATTCCTTGCACAAGGTCTTGTTGGATATAAAAGTTGGATGTGATTAAGCCTATTATCTGAATAACTATAAAAAACAAAATAAAATATATAATCTCTTTTCTGCTCATCTGTTACACCCACTTACTGAAAGTCAGGAGAAACAACCTTATAACGCCCAGACTTAGGTTCATAAAGCTCTCCAACATTCTTTAGTTTTTTAATAGATTCTGCGAGCTTCTCTCTTGTAAAGCCGTCCTTCTCTACAATCTCAAATATATCGTTAAATGAAATTCCTTCAGAGTCGTCTTTTGTTAAGTCTTTTATTAATGACAATAATTTTTTAAGTTGTGATCTTTCACTTGTGCTTTGGCCTGTGCTTATTATATCAATATCTATAAGACCAGTTTCTTTATCAACAGCTGTTTGTTCTAAAGATGTCTTAAATATCTTTATTGCTCTTTGTGCATCAGAAACATCTATCTTATCTTTTAACTTTACTCTTGCACTTGCCTCTGACAACCTTATAAGACCTTCAAGCTGCCTTGGTGTTGCTGAAAAGCTTCCTGATTTTCTTCCTGCGTCTCTTAGTTTTATATAATAATCAAGTATCAACTGAGAAGTTTCTTTAGATAAAACAGGGTTAATATTCTGTCTTGCATAACCAACATATTTTTTGAAAATGTCTATTGGTATTTGAGGAGTAATTATTTTTTCTATATCCTCAAGTGCTTCCTTAGAAATTGATTTTTTTGTTTTTGATTGCGTAAACTTTTCTGCGGCCTCGTGTGTTTTTAGAATGTGGCCTGCAATATCTTGATCAAGCTCTCTGTTAAGTGTATCTTTTATAATAAAATATAAATCAAATCTTGATAATAAAGAAAAAGGAAGATCAATCTGCTCTAACGCAGGCTTGTACAAATCAAACCTGTTTAGCTTAGGGTTTGCTGCTGCTAAGATAGAGGTGTCTGACTTGAACTTAGAGTAAAGGCCTGCCTTTGATACAGAAACTGTCCCTTGAGCCATTGCTTCATGTAAAGCGCTTCTGTCCTCTGTCGCCATCTTGTCAAACTCGTCAATCATCGCAAGACCACCACTTGCTAAGATAACAGCACCAGCCTTTAACGACCAACCACCTTCGCCAAAATCATCCTTTACAGCAGAAACAGTAAGACCAGCACCAGATGCTGTTTTTCCCGCAACATATATACTCTTTGGTGCTAAACTATCCGCATACCTTAACAACTGAGATTTTCCTGTAGACGGATCACCTACCAAGAGGATATGTATGTTTCCTCTTAAATCTTGCGGACCAACTTTTTTTTTCACACCACTAAACATCTGTAAAGAGATTGCTTGTTTTACTATATCGTGACCATAGATGTTAGGTGCAATAGATGATGATAACATCTTATAAATATCTTCTTTCTTTGATAGTTGTTTTATCTCACGTATCTCGTCTTCTGTTATCTTTAACTCTTGATACTCTTGTTCAGTTTTTTCTAGATGATAAGCAACAAGGTATTTTGGGTAGATGTTGCTATCTCCTCTTGGTGGCTTTAGTTTTAGTGTTCCTGTAATAACCACTCTTTCACCAGCAACACACTTGTTAACAAGATCCTCAGAAAGATAAATATCAAGGTTGCTTGCTTGTTGTGAGCCTTTTAGATTTTCTAGAGGTTCTTGGACTTGTATTTTTTGATAGTCAATAAACTTGCTTTGTTCTAGATCAATATCAAACTCTCTACTCTTACATTCACAAATAACAGGTTTAGATAAAGTTTGTGATTTTTGAGGAATATTATAAACTTTTGAACATTTTCTGCAAACAAACTTTGCGACAACAAGCTTTTCTAACCTTTCTGTTATTACACGTATAACGCCTTCAACAGAAACAAGCTTGTTAAGATGCTCTGAACCTATGTCTCTTATAGAGATTGTGTGCTCTTCAGGGAGATTAAAGAACCTTATGTGAGGTCTAAACTCAACCTCAGAATCAAGGACACCAACATCTATCTTTAGAATAGCAATCTCTGCGGCCTCAAAGACGAGGCTTGGTGTTTCTAAAAGTGTTTCCGCTAAAGAAAGATCGTAATTTTCTAGATCCTTGTAATCTACATCTAGACTTTTTATATCAGGATAATTGTAAGCAAGATGTTCTATTTGTTTTTTATAGATTGTTTCAAAAAAATCCTGAAGTTGTTCTATATACTCATCAACAACAATATTTTTTGAATCTTCTACAAAATCTTCGTCTTCAAAAGAACTATCTACCATACATTATCACTTTGTTTTTAGGGTTATAAATAAACGTGTAATCTATTATACATTTCACAAAGAATAAGTTTTGTATTATATATATTTATAGGTCTAATGTTATATAATGGTTGTTGGTTAGAAAAACAAACAAAACTTATAAAATAAAGATGTATTATTAATCATTCTTGCTCAATAGTGTCAACCATAATCTCTAGGTTTGCTGAAAAGTCGTTAAGCTTAGCTCTTCCACAAACAACAACCTTTTTACCAAGAAGCTGATCTTCAAGGTAACTAAACAACTCTTCTTTGTCTTCGTCAGAAATACCTTTAGAATAATCTTCCTTCTTTATGTTAAAAAACTTCTCAACAACATTACCAAACATCGTTGCCTTAACAATGCCAGTAGAGTCGTCAATCTCTATGCTTCCAAAAACGTTTGTTACTGGCTCAACAGCTTTGTTACAGTTTTCACAAACAAAGTCGTCTCCTAGATTGTAAACCTTTGTGTTACATTCTGGGCATTTGTAAAAAACAAGTGAGTTTCTGTTGATTGTGACAACAACACCTTTTATCTTGCAGTTTTTTGAGTCTTGAAGATTTTCTACTTTTGTGTCTTCATACTCGTTTTTAAGTATCTCTGATAGCTTAGGTATTGGTATATCTATCTTAGGGTTTTTTCTTAAAGATGACAACCAATTAAGATGTAGCTCTAGATCATACAAACCATCTTTAACAATAGCATCAGATATGTAAACAACATCACCAACAGAATAATCAGACTCAAAAACTTCTGGGTACGGTGACCAAGCAACAACCCTTATTGTTTTTGAACCATCACTTATGTTAAGATTAAGAACACTGCTTTCTCTATCTTCTCTCTTAAATGTTTTTTTAGGGTAGATGTTTATTATTCTTCCTACAGTATCTATTGGCTTGTCAGAAGAAGAAGTTATGTCAGAGATTAATTTAAAATTTTCTTGTACTTTGTTTATTGCTGGCGCGTTTTCAGGATCTTTTATTATCTCTCCTCCTTGCCTTAAAGAAAGTTCTGTTTTGTTGTTATATTCATTAACAAACGCATCTTTTATGTGTATTAAATCATTCTTTTTAAGATCTTGTTGCTGAACAAGGTTAACGTTATCATGCCAAAGATTAAGTTTTGTTGATCCTGTATCATCAAAAACATATATTGCTTGTATCTTTCCTTCAGATCCATCTTTTGCTTTAAACTTTCTAACAGCAGGAATAGATTTTATTCTTGCATATAAAGAAACAACGTCTAAAGACGGGTTTAGTTCTTTTATAACAACTTCTTTAGATGTCTTGTGTTTTAGATCTAAAGAAACGTTTAGTTGTTTTGCTAACATGATGTTTGCACCAACATCGCTTAACAACCCTTGGTATTTTTGTTTTATTTTTTCTTTCTCTTCTTCTAACTGTTGGTCAGAAAGATCTGAGTTAGATTTTATGATTTCGTATATTTGTTCTGCGGATAAATTCATAGTAAACACTTTTGTTTTATTAAATATATTTAAGGAACAAAATATTAATAAATGGAATGTGATATTTTGTATATATATATTAGATATAGAAAAAGAATAGTTGTTTTTGTAAGGGTAGCTGGCCAGTAGAAAAAAAAAGAAAAAGGAAAGTTATGGGGTTAATTCCCACAACCAGGCGGATCACAAACAAGAATATTAAGTACAGGATCCCAAGCTACGTGGCCCATCTCAGAATCATAACCTAAGTAAGTATAAGTATAAGTAGTATATTCATAAGTGTCAGGAGTAGTAATTGTGCTATTTTCAGGGGTTGTTGAATTTGAGTTACCATACATTATAAACGAAGTTGTAAAACCACTAGAAGTACTATGGCTTTTCATTGGCATTCTTAGAGTTGCCATGAATGCAAGATATTGTGCGTAAATGCTCGCCTGACTACCATACTTTAATTCATTATGAACTAAAACGTTGTTTGCAAAGTAATTGTGAGTGTCTTCTATATGTAGATTATAAACTGTGTCATAAGGTACTAGATTTTGGATAATATCTTTTATATATACTTGTTTAAAGGCATTTGTTTTAATATCATAATGTAAAAGAACATCACCTGTTGAAAAATATTTTAGTTGTTTGTATTTTTTATTTACAGGGTCATAAAAAGCGTGATTGTCTGTGACTTCTATTGTGTTGTCTACTGTTGATAAGTTAGATGAATCACTAAGCACTAACTTAACAGACTTGTTTGATAGATAGTCGTTTCTTGTTTTTGGATGAACCCAAAGGTTAAGTACTTTCGATTCTACAATGTTTTTGTTTTCTTCATCGTAAGAATAAACCACATCTCCTGGCTTAATATCTTGTATATTTATTTGTCCGCTCGGTGTGTTTACTTTTGTGTTTTTGTTAAAGCAAGCGCTAGTGTTGCCACCCCACCCACCAGGAAGAACAACACCAGATTTATATGGTGCTAAAACAATTCTATCATTAACTACTTTGTTTGTTTGGTTGTCTGTAACAATAATTTCTAGTGCTCTAAGATTAAGTGACCCATTTTCTATATCCCAATCAGGATCTGGGTTCTGATTTGGCGTAAATGTAAGTGCATCCGAAATTAAAACATCATAAATAGAATGGCAGTTTGTTTCAAAATAACCTGTATGGATGTAATTGTCTTCAATATCTGTAACATCTGTATAGAACGTAGGGAAGTAAGTACTAGTAAACCAATCTTCAGAAGGATAATTCAATCCTAATATATTGTAATTATAATTAAAAGATTTATAACTATCAAAATCTGTTAGATCTCTCGTGTCTAGATAAGTATTACAACTTAAATCTCCTTCCTCACACAAATGCATCTTATACTCGCAAGTATAATCGCCAGATCCATTATTTATAGACAAATTAAAGTTTGCTGTTGCTTCTTCACTTTGTGTAAATATAGATATTGGTAAATATAATGCATTTCCTGTTGGTTCTTTATAAAATTCGTTTGTATCTGGGTTAAATAACAAATTGTCTTTACCATATAGTAATGTCTCAGGATAATCTAAATAATAATAGTCGTTGCCATCTGGCGAATGGTTAAATGGTAGGTAAAAGTAATAATTTGGATCGCCATACTGAGGATATTCATCTAATGACCTTAAATAATAATAGTCAAAGAAATAAAAGAAAGAATCAGAAGAACCTTCGTCAAGAAATAATAGGTTTTTAAAACCTCTTAGTGAAAGATTAGAGGAATCAAGAAAAGCCACACACGCCCAATTTGACATGCCACGCGGACCCCACGCAGATTTATAAAAGACATTAAAATAGTTTTCTGTTGCATTAGAATAACTCATATAAATATCTTTAAGATCTGTAATACTCCATCTAAAGGTTGTTAATGCAACATTAAATGGGGCTAGTATTCTTGCGTATTTTGTTTGCTCTAGTTGTGTATTTGGTGCAAGATACGTTATTGTCTGTGTGATTTCATAATAATAACTATCAGAAATATATGGGTCTTGAATCATGTTGTCAAAAGGGTACTCATCTGTTTCCAAATAAAACGGTCCTTGACAAGGATTATCTGAGTTGTTCCATTCTGTTTTTGAAACACCGTTTACTTTCCACGTACAAGTGTACTCGTCATCTTCAGGAACATGTCCACTTGAGAAATTAAATATAGGAAAACTATTTATTTTTAATTGCTGGTTTGGATGTGTGTACTCGTCACTTTGCAGTTCAATTAAAGAATCTTGAGAATAGTTAGAATCGTATGAATGATGATATAACATACCATCATCGCCTAATGACTCTTCAAAATATTCATCTTCGTTATAGGTTGTAGAAAACGGTGCGACAACGTATATGTGAATATCTGGTATTATTACGCCATCAGGATATACATTTATATTTTTAGAAACACTCTGGTAACTTCCTTCAGGAAGAGAATAATCATAAACTCTTAACTCAAGAGTGTTAACTTCTGCTGTAAAATTGTGGTAAAAAGATTCACACCTAGATGTAGACGTATTTATTTGGGAGCCGTTTTTCCACCACTCACAAGTATAATTGCCAAATCCGTTTGTTATAATTGGATCGATTAGCACTGACACAGAATTTGTAACATATGTTGTTTGATTCATATTTCCTGCAACACTAAAGTTTGTTGCAAGATCTTTTGCAACATTTATTGTCTTGTAAATGTTGTGTTCTTGTCCAGAATAATTATCAGTGATATTTACATCAATTATAATATCATTGTTGTTTGTTGGCGTAAAATCTTCAATCCTAAAACAATTTGAAGTTTTAGTACCAAAAAAATATTCTGGATAAAAATCGTCTGGTCCTGAAAAATAAGGGTTTGCTGCTTGTGATTGCTCAACATTCCAAGAACATTCTAAATCATTTGTGTTTTCAAAATTAATCAAATATGGTGCGAAGTAAAATGGTTTATTTTTTACAGCTAAAAAGTCGTGAGCATAAGAGATAGGCGGCTCTAAAACATTCTCATCAACGCCGTGTGATAATCGCAAACTTCCATTTAACTCGTTTGTAACATTTACTACTATTTCTTTATTATAATATCTTGTATATAATATATTTAAACCATCAAGTATTCTTTGTCTTACATTAACCTTAAACAATCTTTGACCATTTGTATTAAACTGTAAAACAGGCATTTCACTTGTTATATTTTCATCATCAAAATAAGAACAATCAACCCAAGAACCATCAGTTGGATAATAGTTCATATCAAGATTATCTAATGTGGTAGACCCTTTTATTTTACAATGTTCTTGAACACCAAAATTATTTCCACCACCATCAAAATAGAATGTATTAATCATTGGTGAAAAGGATGGGTTTTGACCTTGATTTATTGTTTCAGGAAGTTTTCCTTCGTTTAATAAAGGTACAACTTTAAAAGACTCATTGTTTGTTACAAATAAGTTTTGTAATTGGTTTAGATAGGATAAAGTAACTCCTTGTGAAGATCCTATTTCATCAAAATAAAATGTGTTTAAAGTATTTTTATTTTCTTCAAAGTTTGAAGGTTCTTCTATACCGTAATATGGACTTCCGTCGATGTCAACTATTTCAAAAGAAATTGTTTTGTCGTCTGGTAGACCAACAAAGGAATATTCTTTGTATATTGTTTCAAAATTATCTTCTAAATCATATATTAGAAATGTGAGATCTAAATCGCCTTCTGCAGAAGAATATAATTTAAAATTTATTTCTTGTGAAAATTCAAAAGGACCGAAATAACCAGGAATTGGCTCTAAAGGGTTTTCTTGTATAACATAATCATCACTAACTCTTGTTAATGTTGTGTGAGATGTGCTTTGAACATATGCAAAATAAGTGTTATTATCTAACATATTTATATTATTTAATTCTATATTTGCTGGTGTTGTTGTTGTTGCTAATTGGAAATTTTCTGGTTTAAAAGAAACTTCAAAATTATGTTGTGGTTCTACAACCTCAAACTCCCAATGTATAGGTTCTGGGACCCACTCAGGAGGATCAATTAAATCACCTGTGTTGGGGTCATAATAATCTCCGCCTTGACCTTCTAAAGTAGAAAAAACACGATAATTACCTATCTCACGACAGTTAATAGTTAATGGTCTTTTATAACCTGTTTTTCCAGGAGAATCGTGCTCTGTATCTAGTCGTCCGTCACCCATGTTAGGGATAGAACAATCTGATGTGTTTTGCCAACTTGGACCTGCTTGTTTTTGCACTTGATAATTATCAACATCAATATAAACTTGATCACTATTTGTATCACCAAAAACGCTTAAAGGAATATTTACATAATCACCTGATAATGAGTATTCATTTCCAGAATTTTCAAGGTATTCTCCTTGCTCATTAAAATAATACCATGTTGGGATAACGGGACCACCACCTGTTCCAGGTCCTCCAGGATAAGAATAAGGGTCATCTAATCCAATGTTTAAATCACTTAATCCAGATGATTTATCTATTTGTTTACCAAGGCTTCCTATATAGTAAACACCTGCAATAACAGCACCTAAAATAACAACTCCTAAAATTAAAAGAACTTCTAAAGATGCTTGACCTTTATTTAATTTTTTATTCATAGTTATAACACATTTCTCCTTTTTTAAAAAACATTTTTTAGTTTATATTTTTATTTAGTTTATATAAATACATTTATATTTTATAATACATCAAAACGTTTTTAAATAAATGTTTTTTATTTATTTTTGTATTTTAGAATATATTATAATATNNTAATAGGACAATAAGAAGAATAGTTTTGAACAGAACAGAAAGGGTCACCATAACATTCTTGCCAATTAAACTTAGCACGGATAGAAAAACCACTTGGGTCTAGGGCTTCCATACTTGAACGAGTGTCCCAAGTCATGTTATAGCTGTTGGAGATTGGACCAATATAGGTGCCTGGGCCGGAACCAGCAATACAGATATCTATATTATGAATATATTTGTCAAAAATACCAAAATACACTTCAATTATTTCATCATTATGTTCATAATAATAGGTTTCATTTGAATAAAAACTCCATTGACTAACAGATATAGGCTGTTCAACACACGTAGAATCATTGTCCTCAGGAACTAGTCCAGGATGGCCACAAGGACCTGTATAGTCTGGAAAGTAAGTATCATAAATATAACAATCATATAAAATAGTTTCGTCGGGATCCCACATGATGCTGTTTGTTAAATAATTGTCTTCAATATATTGCTCGTCAACATGCCAGACAGAAAGACCAAGATTTTCATTAGGATAATCAAAAAAAATACTAGTCATAGCATTATCTAAATTGTTAGAATCATCAACATCAGCATAACGATTGACTATTAAAAAAAACTCACGGTCGTCCATATAATCACCAGAATAGTTGCTGAAAACAACAGAGTCGGGATAATGACTTGTGGAACGGAAATTGTAAATGGTTGGCTCACAAACATTCTCATAATCTGCGTAAGTGGGACCAAATGTGCCTATAAACGTGGGAGATAACCAACCTAAAAAATATTTAGACCAAGCGTCAAGATTGATTGGCTTTTGAGGAAGGGCATTGGTCGTCATCATGCTGAAATAACCTAAACCGCTAGGAGCATAACCGTAATTTGAACTTTGACCTGTGTTAGGGTTGATTGGATAAAGATCTGGTAAACCTAGTATATGTGCAAACTCGTGAGTCGCAATGACTGTGCCTAAACGACAGTCGGATGGAAAGTTGTTGTTCATTATCCAAGTGTCACAACGAGCAGGTCTTGTCTTTTCTGCAACAATTGAGGTGTTGCCTAAATACTTGCCGTCAACACTAAAATTATTATACTCTTTTAAGATTCGGGTTTGAGGTGGAAGATAATATTCTTGAACACCTGCATAAATAACAATCATGCCGTCTATACGGCCATTACCGTCACTATCATACTGAGAAAAGTCTACGCCTGAGTTATCAAATAAGTTAACGGCGTCCAAGATTAACTGAAAGCTGTTGGTGGATCCACCATAACTTGCTTTGGTGTTGGGTAAGGTTAAAGGACTGTGGATGTCAAAGCTTAATGAAAGTGTGCCGTAAGACTGGCGAGAGTAATAGTCACTTACACTTACTCCGTCACCTGATAAATAATCGTAAGAGTTGAATATATCATCAAAGATAGTGTCTGATAAAACAAAAGTAGTGTCAGAAAAGTTGACTAACAAAACAGGAATAACAACGTCGCCTGTGGTTGGAGAAGTGCCCCAAAAGTTAGGTACGCTGGAGATAGATTGATTATATTCTTCTCGACCTGAGGAGATAGAAGAACGTAGTAAAGAAAGATATTCTTCTTTAGAAATCTCTTCTTCTGGTGGATAGTATACATAATTCTCGTGAAGGTCGTAGATGGTTGTGGTCGGTGATGAGAAAGGTAAGGTTATGTGTTTAGATGGGAAAGTAGGGACGTCCAACATAGGTGGTAATGGCTTTTTGGTTAAGGGTGTAGTGGACTGGATTAAGGATTTCTTCATCTGAAGAAGATTGTTTGTTTTAGGAATATCTGAAGATACTAAAACATTTGATTCTGAGTCGTTAGAACGAACAGAACAGGAGACTAAGTTTAAACTTAGTATAAATATTAATGTAAATAACATTAACTTATTGAAGTTCATGAATAAACACCACCATATAAATATATTAAAGAAGAAACAGGTATATAAANNGAAAATGTATGAAAACTAATTAATAAAACAATAATATGTACAAAAAACAAAAGTATTTAAATAAACTTACAACAACTATTTATAATGTACAAAATATATTTAAGAAAGATTATTAATGAAAATAGGAAACTATAAAGTAGGCGACTACATTGTTGACTCACATGGTGGGAAAAAAAGATTAGTGATTGATTGTAGAAATTGCCCATATAACACATCGTTAGCAGATGATCCTAGATGTAGGTTTCATATTACTAAGATATTAGAAACAATTGATGTTGACGAGATTATTTTAGCTGAAGTTTATGAAAGAGTGTATGATAAAAAACAAACAAACTATTTTAAAGAAATTGTTGCTTTATTAAGCGATTGGGAAGCAAGAGCTGTGTGGATTGGTTCTCATCTTGGGATAAAGGATATTGATTGTGACGAATGTTATACAGAAAGACATAATAATATCCTTAAGTTTGCTAGAGATCTTTTAAGTTATGATCCTGTTGCTGCGTATATAAGCTTAATAAAAGAAATAGAGAATAATAAGATAAGGTTAGAAGAACAAAAAGGAAAAGATTGTGAAAAATGTTTTGTTGCAAACATCAAACATCTTAATGGTCTTAGAAAAGAGTTTGAAAAACTAAGTTTTTTTGAAAAACTTAAACCTGTTCTTATAAAAATAAAAGATGGTTCTGATTTAAAAGACATATATAAGACGATACTTGAAGTAGAAGTAAAGCCTTCATTTATTGGGTCTCAACTTTTATTTAGTGAATCTGAAAAACTAGAGTTGGTTGATGAATATTCTGTTCTTAACACAAGTGTCCAAGTGTTTAAACATCCAGAAAAAATAGAACCAATCTATTTTGTAAATCCTCCAGAATATACTTTATCTCCTGACCATTATTTCATATTATCTAAAGCAAAAGAAACCGTAGCAAACTATCAACCAGGAAAAGTAACATTAACCTCAGGCGCAGGAACAAGAAAGTATTTTCAAAAGATCTATAGAAGCACAATAGCAGATATTGCAAGAAGATATGATATATCTATTACGCCTGATGATGTGTACATGTTGTCAGAGATTGTTACGAGATATACTATTGGTTATGGCATATTAGAAGTTTTATTGTATGATAAAAACTTAACAGACATTTATCTTGATTCACCAATAGGAGCAAAACCAATATATGTTGTTCATTCAAAACATGGACAATGTCAAACAAACATCCTCTATACTGACAAAGAAGCAGAAAGCCTTGTTGGTAAGATGAGAGCAATGTCTGGAAGACCGTTTGATAATGCTCACCCTATACTTGATTTTGATATTGAGGATGTAAACACAAGAGTGTGCGTTATTGGAAAGCCACTAGCAACAGACGGGACTGCGTTTGCTTTTAGAGTACATAAAGAAACTCCTTGGACGTTACCACAGCTAATAAATGTTAAATCAATAAATCCTTTAGCAGCAGGGATGTTAAGTTTTTTTATAGATAACAACTCAACAATCTTGGTAGCTGGATCTAGAGGTGCAGGAAAAACGTCTTTAATGTCTGCGATGATGTTAGAGATTTTGCAAAACTCAAGAGTGATTGCTCAAGAGGACACTTTAGAGCTACCTATTGGGTATATGAAGGATATTGGGTTTAATACTCAAAGATTAAAAACAAGATCAGCGATAGGTGCAGACGATTCTTCCGCAGAAGTTGCTCCAGAAGATGCGTTAAGAACGGCTTTAAGGTTGGGTGATTCTGCGATTATTGTTGGTGAAGTAAGAAGTGTTGAAGCCAAGGTTCTTTATGAAGCTATGAGGGTTGGTGCTGCTGGAAACGTTGTTATGGGAACTATTCATGCGGACTCTGCGTATGCTGTTTGGGATAGAGTTGTTAATGACCTAAACGTACCTACAACTTCTTTTAAAGCAACAGATCTTGTTGTTGTTGCTAAGCCTATAAGGTTTAAAGGTTCTGTTAAAAAACACAGAAGAGTTGTGCAGATAACAGAAGTTAAAAAACATTGGAATAAAGATCCTGATGCAGAAGGTGGTCTTCTTGATCTTATGACATATGATGCTGACAAAGACAGTCTTTTGTTAAACGAAGATGCATTAAAAGATTCTGAGTTGTTTACGAAGATATGTACATTATCTGGAATGACTATAGAAGAAGCGTGGGACAACATAAAGTTGCTTGCAAATGAAAAAGAACTTATAGTAAATACAGCAAGAGAAGTTGACTGTGTTGAGCTTCTTGAGGCTGAAAACACTGTATATGCTCATAATAAGTTGTTGTTAATAAAAGAAGATTATTTAGAAGAACATGAAAGAATAGATTTTGATGACGTTTTTAAGATTTGGAAGAAATGGTATATTGATGACTTTGTTGTAAGGGTTGTTAAAAAACACAGGTCTGATGAAAAAGAAGAGTCTAATGATTTATAAAAACCTTTATTGTAGATTTAGAAAAAAAGCGCTTTTAATATGGATTTAAAAAAATACAAAAAGATGGTCTTAGATACAGAAAGACTTACGCTAGTTCCTTTATCTCAAAAACATCTTGACTTTATTTATAAAAATACGAAAAATAAAAATGTTACTAGATATACTGAGATTGGTGGTGCTAAAAAACATCCTAGTAAAGAAGATTTGAAAAGATATATTACAAGGATGGTAAAACATAAACAAGCTTTGTTCTTTATAATCTTGTTAAAAGAAAATAATAAACCAGTAGGTTCTGTTGGTTTAAACAAAATAAATTTAGAACATAAAACGTGCACAACCTTTTCATGGTTACAAGAAGATTTTTGGAGAAATGGTTTTGCTTTTGAAGCTAAAGTTAAACTACTTAAGTTTGCTTTTACTAAGTTAAGATTAAATAAGATTGAAACTAGTTGTGATTATGAAAACACAAATGTTATGAAGCATCTTACTTCTCTTGGTTTTAAAAAAGAAGGTGTTCTAAGAGAGTCTTTTAAGGTTGAGTCTCAGTTTAGGGATTCGATTTTATTTGGTTTGTTAAAAAAAGAGTTTAGGTACTAGGGTTTTTATAATTAATTATTTTTGTGTAGATATTTTTGAAATAAACTTAACAAAAGGCAAAAACACAACTTTTGTTTTTATAAACATTCTTTCACCTTCAAAATCATCTGAAACAACAAAGGCGATTTTTGGATTGTATTTTTCTATAAAAGATATTAATGATTTTGTAAGATTTGTATTTTTTATTTTGCTTTTTACTTCTACTGGTATTACTTCTGTTATTTTGTCTATTATTATATCTACTTCAGCCTTACTTTTTGTTCGCCAATATTTAATATCGAAACCTTGTCTTAATAACTCTGAAATAATAAAATTTTCTTTAATTGCTCCTAAGTCTCTTCTTTCTTTTACAAAATTGTTTATTATTGCGTTTCTTAGACCAAGATCATAAAAATAAATCATTTTACTTTTTACAAGCTCTGTTCTTTTGTTTGTGTAATATGGTCTTAGTTGTTTGCAAATAAAAGTTTTTTCTAGAATGTTTATTGTGCTTTTTAATTGAGTGTAGTGATATTGACTTATATTTTTTAATTCTTCATAATCTATTAAATTTCCTATTTGTAAAGATAAAGCTTTTATTAAATCATTTAGTTTATAATCATCTTTTATATCTTCTATTTCTTTTATTTCTCTTAAAGCATAGGTGTTATATATTTCTGTTAATATTTTTTGTTTTTTGTTTATATCTTTTTCTAAAACAACTCTTGGATAACCACCATATGTAAGATATTCTGCTAAATAGTTGTTTATTTTTTTTAAGGTTGGTTCTTTATAGTTTGAGTCTAAATATATTTTGGACAGTTTCTCATCTTTTGATTTTAAAAACTCATAAAAAGAAAAAGAATAAAGATTAAAAGAAAGTACTCTTCCAACAAGATATCTTAAACTTTGAATCGATATCTCTACTGAAGATGATCCTGAAACAATTATTTTTTTTTTAGTAGTATCATACATGTATTTTAATATTCTTCCACTATCTTTTGCATAATGTAGTTCGTCTATAAATAATATATCTACATCATCTACATATTCTTTAATAAAAGTATCTGTGTCATTCACAAATTGAGAAGAAATGTTTATATCATCTAAAGAAATGGTTTTTATTTTTTTGGTTTTGATGTTGTTTAGTATGTTTTTAACTAATGTGGTTTTACCTACTTGTCTTGCTCCAACAATAGCTAATATTTCGGGAGCAAAAATATATTTTTTTAGTTCTTTTTCTAAGGTTCTTTCTATATATGTCATAAATATATTAGAAACGAAACGTTTATAAATAAAACTAAATGTAAAGAAATCTTACTTTTAGCAGGGGTAAAAACAACTATTTGTTTTTAGTTTTTTGATTATATTTGATCTTTCTTTTTTCAGATAGTATTTTTATAAGACTCTTTTCTGATTTGTCTAAGTGTTTTTGTATATTGTAAGAATGTGGGTTTACTTGAACGCCTCTTTGTGCTAACAACACCATAAAATCGCCGACATACATGTCTGATAGCTTAGCTCCTTCTGAATAAGATAGACTATCTTCGGAGAACCCTTTTATTGCAACTTCTGTTGAAATTTGTTTTATTCCTAAATCTATTGCTCGTCTTAATATTATTGATTTGTCTAAAGTTTCTAGTTTAGATAGCAAATCTATTTTTTTAAGAGTCTTTTCTTCTAATCTAACACTAATATTTTTTAAATTACTCATAATCATCTACCAACTTTGTTACTTCATTAAAATCATCTTTTGTGTATCTTGCGTTTTCTTTTAATACCTCTATTGATGATTTTAGTTTTTTATGATCAATTATTTTTGTAAGGTACAGAACTTTTAATATCTTTATTGTTGTATATGTTTCCATATCTAACAATTTACAAACAATAATCCCTTTTTTATCATCAATAAACCCAGTTTATTTTTAAAAAAATAAATCTCTAAAAACTATTTTATGGATTTAATAATTTCTTGAAAATTTATAAATGACAAAAATGTTATATCTGTATTTACATATTTTTTTGTATCTGATAAATAACCTGTTATTAAAAATCCTTTTTTAGGAGAATATTTTTTTATAAAACTAACATATGATTTTGAAATATTTGGTCGTGTCAGATTATTTTTTACTTCTATAGAATAAAGATTGTATCCTTTTTCTATAACAAAATCCACTTCTGCACCATCATCTGTCCTCCAATATTTTGGAGATGTTTCTGATCTTATTAATTCAGTAAATACAAAGTTTTCTTTTATAAATCCAGAATCAACGTCATCCACTAAAAATTTATCAATGATTGCATTTCTTAGACCAATATCATAAAAATATATTTTTTTCTTTTTTGTTAATTCTGTTCTTTTATTTTTATAGAATGGCTGTATTTCTTTACAAATGTTTGTTTTATTTAAAATATTCATTGTTTTTTTTAAATCTAAATAATTTAAATTTGATTTATCTGATAAATCTTTATAATTAATTACATTACCTATCTGTAAAGATAATGATATTAATAAATTGTTTAATTTAAAATCTTCAGATATTTTTGTTAATGACACAACATCTCTTAAAGCATATATGTAAACTATGTTCTTAAGCAGTTTTTCTTTATTAGATTTATTTTTTTCTAAAACTACTGCAGGGTACCCACCATACAACAAATATTCTTTTATGTGTGGTTTATAAAGATCACACATTTCTTTAGAATTTTTTGCTTTTTTATAACTTTCTGCGAGGTGTTTGTCTTTTGATAATAAAAATTCATAAAACGAAAAAGAAAACAATTCAAAAATAACAACCCTTCCAACTAAATATTTTAAACTTTGAATAGATAAGTCTAAGGAAGATGAAGATGTTATAATTATTTTTATTTTTTTTTTATATTCATCATATATGTATTTTAATATTTTTCCACTGTTTTTTACATAAGATATTTCATCTATAAAAAGAATATCTGTATTTTTAATATATCTTTCAATAAATTCTTCTGTGTCGTTTACAAACAAGCTTTTTATGTTTGGATTATTAAAAGTTATTTTTTTAATAGTCTTTTGTTTAAGGCCATTTAGTATCTGTTCAATCATTGTTGTTTTACCAACTTGTCTTGCACCCATGACAGCAATAATCTCGTCTCTTTCTAAAAAAGAGGTTATTTTTGGTTCAAGTTCTCTTTGAATGTATGTCATATTGATAAATAACTACCGAAAAGTTTAAATAAAGTGTGTTTTTATTACAGAATTTATGATTTTACTACACTTAAAATTATAGATTTGATAATTTTTTTAGAAAAAACATTGCTATTCCTTGTTCTGTAAAAACAAATGGTAAATGTCTCCGCCCACCTTTTTGGTTTGAGGTTCCAATTTGGAACCTCAAAACATCATTTTCTTTTACAGTTAATTAAAACATAAAATCACGAGGAAATCTATTAACATTTCTTTTAACTGATTTATTTAAGTTTTTTGTATTTATTTGATAAGGTTTAGCTAAATCTGAATCGAACATTACTTTTTTATTTCTAATAACACATATTTTGTTTTTTATATTATTAGTCAAAATTAATTTTTTTATAAAGACCAAAAATTTACGTCTATCATCTTACAAATATATATAGTCTTCAAAACGAGGGGTGTTTTTGTATTTCTTTTTTAAAAGTTCTTTCTACATATGTTATAAATATATTAGAAAGGAAAAAAAAATATAAAGTAGATTGTTAGTAATAAATGATTTAGTTTAGTTTAAGTAAACGTAAAAGACTTTTTTATTTTCAAAAGAAATTGCTTTTTATATAAAGATAAATATTTTTAGTTTTTAATAAAAATAAGAAAAAGAAAAAAAAGAAAGAAGTTGTTTTTTTGCAAAAACAATTTTTCTTTATTTTAGACTCAATTACATACTTTCAATAGCTGTAAGTAATGCTTGAGCAGCTGTAGCTGTATCTTCTTTTGTCATACCTGCAACAACAATATTTCCTGCTTCAGTCTTACCGAATACGTAATCACCTGTGCTTGTGATTATTTCTTCAAGACCCATTCCTTGTGCAAGACTGTTGACTGCGTAACCACCAACGATTATTTTTGTTCCAGCTGGTGATTGTGTATCAAGTACAACAAAGTTAGAAGGTGTCCAGTTAGCTGGTGTTATTGCAGTACCTGCAACTCCGCCATCTATGTCTTTAGACACTAACTTAGCTGAGATAGTTTCGTCATCGTTTGAAACAATAACTCCTTCTTCAGTTAAAGTTAATGTAGCTCCAACAAGCTCAGTTGTTGTGGATGCACCACCACCGATAAATGCTTTTGCTTTTAATGCATTATCAGGGATTTCTGCATAGAAGTCCTTGTTATCAATACCGAACTTTATTCCATTTTGTGTTAGACCCCAGTCAAGATCGTCACTGTTTCTTATACCTAAAGTATAAGTTCCTTGATTAACCATAAAACTTAAGTCATCAAAATTTGAACTTTCTGTATCAACAAGTTTTCCTGTCCACACATCAACGTATGCTTTAAGAGTGTCTGTTCCGTCTGTTAAAGTAAACTCACCGTATGCTTCGTATTCTGCGGAAACAGAACCATCCCATTTAGTAGATCCACCTGTATTATATGCTGTTGCACCAAAGTAAGGTGTATTAGCAATACCTGCATATACTCCAGATATTGGAGTTATATCGTAACCATTAAATCTTAAAATAGTTGCAATACCTTCAAATGCGTTATTTATTTGACCTTCCTTTAATCCAAGAGCGAAGTTAGTTACTTTTGATGCTGCTTCTTCAACTAATATACCGTAGTTGTATGTTATTGACGAGTTATCGTAACTTGGGATATCAAAATCTGTCCAATATCCATCATCATAAGCTAATGCTGCTGAACCAGATTGCCATGATCCACCAGTAACCGCACTTAAGTAGTCACCATCAGAATCATTTAACTGAACTGTGAATGTGTCTGCTGCTGGTGTAAACTCAAAGTAAAGTTTTTGACCATCAACTTCTCCTCTTGTTGTGTATCTTGTAAGATCTGTACTTGTCTTATTCTCGTACATAAACAAATCAAGTTCGTTTCCTAAATCATCAACGTAACTTATTTTGTTATCTGCTATCTCGAAATCAAAAGTTGTTTCGTCTGTAGTTCCTAAGAAATTGATTTCTGCAAGACCGCCGAATATGTCAATTGATTCTCCTTCAGTTAATGCGTCTTCGTCTATAAACTCATATTCGTAATTGTTATTTATAACAATTTTATCTATATGAGTTGCTGGTGCACCACCACTTTCTGTTAACTCAACTTCCCATAATTCGTCGCCTGTATTTGGGAAATCTTCAATATCTGCACCATCTGTTAATGTTATGCTTGAAGCTGCACCTGTTGTCAATGTAACTCTGCTATTATAAACTGTGTTTATGCTTACAATTGCGTCAAGTTCATTTTTGAAAACACTATCTCCGTCTTCAAATACAGCTGTTTTTATAACAGTTCCGTCTGAATCTCTTAATTCAAGTTCTGCTGCGAAAGTAGAGCTAGATGCTTCTAAAAGTGCCATAACTTCTATAACAAATCCATCTTCAGGAACAAAAGTGTCTCCTGCAGATAAAGAAAGATCTTCTTTGTCAAGGATTAATTTTAAACTCGTTGCAGTAGCTTCGTCAACAATATAATCCTTATTAAAGAACTTTATTGTTAATCTTTCATCAGAATCTGCGTCTTTATAACCTACAGGTATTCCATTTCCGCTAAATGTCATTGTATAGATCAATGATTGGTCAGGGAATGAAGCAACAACATCAGCAACATCTTTGTCTGAATTAAATCCAAAGTTTGCGCCATCAACAGTTATTTCGTCTTTAACAGTCATTTTGTTTGAAGAAAATGAGTTTCCTGAAAAAGCTGTAGAACCATCTACATCAACTGTCTCGTTATGTAAGAAACCAGCGTCTGAGTATCTTAATGTTATGTCTGAACCTGTTGCAAAGTTTAATGATACGTTATCGTATAACTTACCATCACCTGTGACTGTGCTTGAACCTTCTGATCCAACTTCAACTACAACGTTGTTGAAAGTATATCCGCCAGCTGTGTCTGCTGTTGTGTATGCCTTTGCACCTATTGCAGCAGCTATATTACCAGCCCATACAAAGTCTGATGCTAAAGCAGCTGAACCAACAACAATACTTACGCCTGGAACGCCGTTTGTAAAAAGGTCGCCCTTAACAAGGTTTGTGTTCCATTCGTCTGGTGTAACGTTAGCAGCCATAGCGCCAGTGATCATTAATGCACCAACACCTAAAGCAGCAGCTCCCGCCACTATTTTTTTCACATTTTTCATGTATTCACCTTTTTTTAGTTTTTTTACTAAGACTGGATTTGTGTGTTTGTTTCTTATAACTAAAACAAAAAAGAAATGTTATAAATAAACAAATCCAAACTTATCTGTACGCGCAGTCAACTGACTACACATATAACATATATATAGTACATACATGTTTATAAACTTTACTTTTTCGAAAAATTAACGAAAGGTTTTTAAAGAGAAAAGATGTATGATATTGTGTTAAATTTTACAAAAACATATAATATATAAAATATTAATAAAAGAAAATAAAACAAAAAGAAAGTAAAAAAAAGCATTTGTTAGTTGTTTTTCATGTTTTTTATAAAAAACACTTGTTTTCAAGAACTAATCTCTAAAAAACATACATTATAAACATTAAATTACTCTTTCACAATCTACATCTAATCTTCCAGATTCTATAATATTGTTTAGTTCTTCTATATATAGTAAATAATAATACTCAGACCACTCAGAAGAACCTGGTTTGATTAATCTGTTGGTTTTTATGTATTGTTGCCTACACTCTTCTACTTCGTTTGAGTAAGGCCCTTCATACTGTGTTTCTGACATGTTACCAATAGATGTAAATACTTTTTCAGAATCTATTGTTGTTAAATCAACATTCTTTTCTTTTAAACATTCAGTCATGTATTCTTCATAGACGATTGTTATTTGTTGGTTTACTTTTGCTGGAATATTTTCACAAACGTACATCTCAGTAAAAGGATCTTTATCAATAACCAATTCTTTAAAGATGTTATTTAAAGAATCATACTCTTCATTAGAAATATTACTAAAAAAATTAAAGTTAGAGTTATTTAGTTGCTCAGAAGTATACTTATAATCAAAAAAAGACAATATAACGTCTTCATACTCATCAATCGTTAGATCAAGTACGTGGACAGAGTCGTCATATATTTGTGGGTCAAAAACAAAACCATTTGATAGTTGCACAATATCTGAATAACGTCTCGCGTCAACGTTATAAATAGTTTGGCCGTCTATCTCTTCATATCTTAAAAAAACATTGTCCAAATAGTTGTTATTTGTTTTATATATGTACATTGCATCAAGTGATGTCATACGTGTTGAAATGGGGTTTGTTTGTTGATAATAAATCTGAAAAACAACAAAACTCGTTAACAACAACAGAATAATAAAAATAATTATTAAATAAATCTTTTTCATAGTTTACACCTTTTTATAAAAAACTATATGTTTGTTAGTATTTATATTTGTATGCTTGTTGTTAGGTATATACCAAAACACCACAAAAGATATGTTTTTAAAAACATATAATAATAGATATACATATGACTGAAACATTATTAATGTGGTTATTTCTTTTACTTATCGTTTGGGAAGCAGTATGGAAAGGAATTGCTTTATGGAAAACTGGTAGAAAAAATAGACTTGTATGGTTTATTTGTATATTTGTTATAAACACTGTTGGTATACTTCCTATTGTTTATTTAGTTTTCTTTGATAAGAAAAAGAAATAAGTTAATAAAAATCATTTTAAAGATTTAAAACCAGACTTAATAGACAAAGCATTTATATTTAACATGACTTTTCTATAAGCTCTCTGTATGAAGGTCCTGCAATTCCACCACCAGAGAGGGCTATTTTTTTACCATGTTCTTCTATTGCTTTTCTGTTGGTAATTAAACAATCACCATCTTTTTATCTTATCTAATCCTAAGCTCACTACTTTTTGATGTATCTTCTCTGTAAGTTCAATATCTTTTATAAGATATTCTTTTATAAGCTCGTTATTTCCTGCCCAGTATGTTTCCGCAACTTTTGACCCGTCTATGTCGTCAACAAGTTTTACACCTATAATCACACCATATTCCTTTAACGTCCCTCTTGTTGGACCTCTTTTATATCCAGAAAGAACGTCTCTAAGATCAACAATCTCTTTTATAGAAAAAGGAATTACATGAATGTTATTGATAAAGCTTCTTGTTATTAAAAAAGATATATCAAAGTCCTTTATGTTAAAACCAACAACCTTGTTTGATAAACCGTTATTATCTCTAAACCTAGAAAAAAGCTTCCAAAAATCTTGCAACATTTGTTTTTCATCATCTGATTGTAAAATAACAACTTTGTTATCTTTTGTTGTTTTTAATCCAATTGCTATTATCTTTGAGTCAATAGGGTTTAACAACTTTTTCCGTTCTTCTTCATCTAACAACAAACACCTTTCTTTGTCTGTTGGTACTGTTTCTATATCTAAATACATGTAGTTCATATATATCTTATGTTTTTAGAAAATATATTCTTTTCGAAAGAGTAAGTGGCCAATAGATTAAAACAAATAAAGAAATAGCTATGTCTTTATCATTATTAAAAACACAATTATTTTAACTATCTTACTATTAAATAAAAAGTAAATTCACCTGTGTTTTGTTAAGTTATTATAAAATAAACATCTTTTGTTCAGATAAAATATTTATTCATTTTTTTGAAAGAATATTTTCTAAACTAGATATTTTTTTATTAAGCCCATATATTATCTCCGCATAACCATGTGTTATATCAACAATTGTTAATAAAGACTCTTGTAAATCAGACATGGGTACAAGAAGCTTATCAGGCTTAATAACATCAACAGAAGTAACTCCATAAAAATAAATTAATCTAAACACTTCTGCCAAAGACTCGCAAGAAACCTCTGCGGAAATAAACGTAGAAAAAAGATCATCATGCACAACAATTTCAGCAAGATCAATATCATAAATAATAAATCTTTTATCTTCTTTAAGTTTTTTAACAATCTGCTCCATTCCTTCTCTTAACGTTGTTTTATTATCAGATTTAGATTCTATTAACACACTTACTCTTATTAAGTTTTTATCATTTGCGGCTAGATCTTTTCTTTTACTTAACTTATTTAAAAGATCTTCTGATAAAGAATATTTTACAGGATATCCTTGTTTTTTTATAAGTTTTAAAAACAACAAATTTTTAAGTGCTTTTGATAAAAGATCGTAACTTGCGTTTGGAATTTCTTTTTGTAACTCGTCTTCTGTTTTCTCTCTTATTGATAGTTTTTGAGCAATTATTTTTTTAAGTTCATCTAGATTATTAATCTCTTTTTGTTTTTCTTCTTCATATGTTGATGACATAATTATTTCACCTATTTACAAATATATAGTAGATATAAAACATTTATAAAATATGCAGAAATAAGTGAAAAATTATTTTAATCTTTTTATTTCTATCGTAAACTCAGCACTAGCAAACGGTGCATTATGTTTTTCTGAGTATTCTTTTTTAAAAACACCTATTTGTGAAGAAGTGATTGTTTGTATCTCGTACTTTCTTTTTGGATATTCTTTTTCTAAAAACTTAAAAACGTTTTTTATAAATAAAGAAATTACTTTTCTTCTTAAAATGTTTTCTTGTGCATTTGTTTTTATATTAAGAAGGCTAGAAAGTAATGTTTCAGGAGATTTAAGATTAAGTTTATCATACTCTATCTCAGAAAGCTTAGGAAACGCTTTAAACTCTTTACAAACATCTAAGACCGCAAATCCATTTTTCTTTAAAGTACTTGCAGTAGCAAAAGCAGAATATTCTGGGTGTTTTGTGTGGTAACCAACACTCATCAACCCTAACGTATAATCATATCTTCCTTTTAGTGCTTTTACTAACTTAGGGTGTTGTTGTTTATTTATTTGCTCAAAAGCAAGGTTTGAAGAAAGATCTTTTCTCACGTTTTTTTTAGTTGTTGTTGAAAGGTTTTTAGTTAAAGAAAAAACATCTATTTTTGGTTTTATACCATAAGAAGAAAGTTCTTGATAAATAGAGGTTACTTCTGATCCTCGTCCAGATCCAAGCACAAGTATGTTTGGTTTTTTAAGTTTGTTTTTTTTACAAAAGTTAACTAGCAGGTCAAGATATAGTTGGTTAAGTCTTTCTTTACCATTAAACAACCAAAATTCTTTTTGTTCTTTTGTTTTGTATTTTTTTGATCTTTCAATTATTCTTTTTGTTGATTTTGTTGGTTTTCGTTGAAATTTAGGGTTTACAATTTTAGGCCGCATACATCTCTTTTATTTTTGTTTTATCTTTTTTATTATCTCTTTTTCTAAAATCGTTAGTTGATTATATTTTATGTTATAATTTTTTAAGATTGCTGAGTAGTGTCTTTCTATCTTTTGCCATTGGTTAATAAAATCAACAATTTTTTGTTTTGCTTGCTTATTAACTTGTTTGTTAGCAAAAGACTGTTTCGCATCGTACTTCATTCTAGAGATGTTTTTTTTAAGTAAGTCAACTTTATTTTCTAACATAGATATTTTTTTTTCCACAGCAAACGTTTTTTCAACAACTATGAGATCTGATAACAATAAATTTAATCTTGCTTTTCTATCTTTTGTTGTTAATTTACTATTAACAATATCAAAATACCTTCTTTCATAAGAATTGCCTAACACTCTTCTGCCAGGAGAATCTTTATGTAACAAATCATTACCTAACCTTATTCTTTCTTGCCGTCCTATTTTATTAACATTTACTTCTTCTATTGTTGGGTAAGCTAAAGAACCTGTTCTTGTTAGTTCAAAATTAAATTTATAAAAACCTTCTAAGTTTTTTTGTAAATGTTTTTTAGAATGTGCTTGTGGGTTACCATATGTTTTTTCTAAATTTTTTATACTAAATGAAGAGATTGTATTTTTTCTCGCAGCTCTTTTTTCTACTGCTTTTTGATTTTTGATTTTTGGTTTTTTTAACATATTTATTCACCTATATAAATATATTTAACACGCTTAACAATAAATAGTTATGTTTTTAAAAAAAACAAATGTTTTTGTTTGGTTGAAGTAAAATAAAAAAGCTTTAAAAAATTGCGCGCCCCTAACGG
>NPIE01002105.1_pt1 | contig 105410 bp, 85 predicted proteins | sample 8637661 | NCBI WGS metagenome assembly NPIE01 (sample SAMN07420842, study PRJNA396082) | bioreactor metagenome | isolation source: sample BA12 brine-fed electro-methanogenic bioreactor BA | place: Japan: Kochi | collected 2016-12-09
TTCAGCTTTGACAGGCTACTAGCACATCCATACTAAAAAACGGCACCGCCGAAGATGGCGATGCCGTTTTTTAGTATCAGTCAAGCAGCGGGCGAGCTGCCCGCGCACCGGAGTCTAGAAGCGCTTGATGTTGGGGAACGCGCTGAAGCCAGCGTACTCAGCCGCGTCACCGAGATCGTCCTCAATGCGCAGCAGCTGATTATACTTCGCGATGCGGTCGGAGCGGGCCGGCGCGCCGGTCTTGATCTGCCCCGCGTTCATCGCCACCACCAGGTCGGCGATCGTCGCGTCTTCGGATTCGCCGGAGCGATGGCTGACCACGACCGTCCAGTTGTGGCGGAAGCTCAGCTCGCTGGCGGCCATGGCCTCGGTCAGCGTGCCGATCTGGTTCACCTTGCACAGCAGGGAGTTGGCGGCCTTCTCCTTGATCCCGCGCGCTACGCGGTCAGGATTGGTCACCAGCAGGTCGTCACCCACGATCTGCACGCGGTCGCCCACGCGCGCCACCAGGCGGCTCCAGTTTTCCCAGTCGTTCTCATCCAGGCCGTCCTCGAGCGAGATGATCGGATACTTCTCCATCCAGTTCGCCCAGAAATCGACCATTTCCTCGCCGGTCAGGCTGCGGCCTTCGGTCTTGAGGTGATACTTGCCATCCTCGTAAATCTCGCTGGTGGCCGGGTCCAGGGCGATAAAGACCTGCTCACCCGCCTTGTAGCCCGCCTTCTCAATCGCCTCGAGGATCACTTCGATCGCGCCGTCGTTGGTCGGCAGGCTGGGCGCAAAGCCGCCCTCATCACCCACGGTCGTGGGCATGCCCTTGCCGTGCAGCACCTTCTTGAGGCTCTGGTAGATCTCCGCGCACCAGCGCAACGCCTCGCGGAAGTTCGGCGCGCCCACCGGCATGACCATGAATTCCTGGAAGTCGGTGCTGTTGGCCGCGTGCTTGCCGCCGTTCATGATGTTCATCATCGGCACGGGCAGCTTGTGCGCATGCACGCCGCCCAGGTAGCGGTACAGCGGCAGACCCTGGCTGTCCGCCGCGGCCTTCGCCACCGCCAGCGACGCGCCCAGGATCGCGTTTGCGCCCAGCACACCCTTATTCGGCGTGCCATCCAGCTCGATCAGCGCCTGGTCGATGCTCTTCTGATCCACCGCGTCCAGCCCGAACAGCCCTTCAGCGATGACCGAATTGACGTTTTCAACCGCCTTCAGCACACCCTTCCCGCCGTAGCGGCTCTTGTCGCCGTCGCGCAGCTCCACCGCTTCATGCTCACCGGTGGAAGCGCCGCTGGGCACAATCACGCTGCCAAAGCCGCCGTCCATCAGGCGCACTTCGACTTCAACTGTGGGGTTGCCCCGCGAGTCCAGCACTTCACGACCGTAAACAGACTCGATAATGGTCATCTTGTTCTCCTCTTATTCATGGTTAAGTTGCGCCTTAATGCGCTCAATGCCCAAGTATGAACGCCTCTCGGCGGCCTGCAAACAATCCTGCACAACGCTCAGGCGGAACCTGAGCCATCTTCCAATACCGCGCGGAGCGCCGCTGGCAACCGGCACGGCTGCCCGGTTGTACCATCCAGACACACCTCCACCACATAGTCTCTGGCCAGCAGGTCACCGCTTTCCACCGCATGAATTTCCTGCTCCCAGGCTATCCGCGTGCGGGTTATCGCCACCGGGCGGCTCGAGACTCGCAGCAGCATCCCATCCAGCGCCGACTGAAAATACTCCACATCGCGCGCCACCGGGCAGAGCATGATCCCGCTGGTGGTCAACCGCTCCGCTGACCAGCCCATGGCCGCCAGCGCGTCAGTCTGCGCCTGCTCAAACCAGTTAATGTACACGGCGTTATTGGCATGGCCGGTAGGATCGATCTCGTAGTGCTGAACGCGGCGCTCGCCAGTGTATGGCCTGTGTGCATCGAGCAGACGAGGCTGGCGAAGATGAATCCGCAATGCAGGCAGCTCCCCCGTGGGCTGGAAGGCGGCTTCCGCCTGGTCCGGGATGCGGGCCGGGCGCAGCGTGTCCAGATTCACATATACCCACTTGGCCCGCGCGCGCAGCACCGGGCTGTCATCATCTGCGCGCCGGAGGTCGTACTCCCGATGGCTGTAAATCCGCCGCACATCAGATACCCAGGTGCGCAGGGCCAACTCATCCCCGTGGCGCAGCGGGCGCAGATAGCGCACCTGCAGCTTACGCACCACCCACGAATGCCGGTGCGCGAAGTACCAGTCATACGTAAAGCCGGCGTCGGCGCTGGCCCGGGTCGCGCCCTCTTCCAGGTACTGGTGATAGCTGGCCGTATTGACATGGCTGTGTGAATTAAGGTCATAACTCCGCACTTCGAACTGCCATGTGAATACGCGTGCCATAATGCCCCACTCACCACATTACCTCAAACCTTGCTCATTATAGTGCGCCCGCTGGCGGGCGGCAATGTGACTTGGCGCCAAACCACCTGATCATCGTCACAAGCCGGGCAATACGGTAAAATAGACCCTGATCTGAATAATTCACAGCAAATCATGAGAAAAGCCATGCTCAACATCAAATCTGTCTATCTTGATCACGCCGCCACCACGCCTGTTGACCCCCGCGTCATGGAGGCGATGCTGCCCTATTTCAGCGAGATCTATGGAAATCCCTCCGCCATTCACAGCCTGGGCCGGGCGGCGGAAGCCGCCGTTGAAGATGCGCGCGAACGCGTGGCCCGCGTGTGGAACTGCCAGCCGGGGGAAGTGGTCTTCACCAGCTGCGGATCCGAAAGCGACAACCTGGCGCTGCGCGGTGCGCTGCTGACCGCCCGCCAGGAGGGGCGCGGCCAGCACCTCATCACCACGCCGATCGAGCACAGCGCGGTCAGCAAGACGGCCCACCAGCTCACCGACCTGCTGGACTTCGACGTGACTGTCGTGCCGGTCGATCAGCATGGCCGCGTGGACCCGGCTGAGGTCGAGCGCGCCATCCGGCCCGACACCGCCCTGATCAGCATCATGTACGCCAATAACGAGGTCGGCACGATCCAGCCGATCCAGGCGCTGGCCGCCCTGGCGCATGAACGGGGCGTGCTGTTCCACACCGACGCGGTGCAGGCTGCCGGGCAGCTTCCGCTGGACGTGCGAGCCCTCAGCGTGGACCTGCTCGCGATCTCGGCCCATAAATTCTACGGCCCAAAGGGGATCGGCGCGCTGTACGTCCGGGAGGGCGTGCGGCTGGCCCCCAGCCAGAGTGGTGGCGGGCAGGAACACGGCCTGCGGGCCGGCACGCACAACGTCGCCTTCATCGTCGGGCTGGCGACCGCGCTGGAGCTGGCCTACGCCGACCTGGAAAGCCACAATGCCCATTACCGCCGCCTGCGTGACCGGCTGATCGAGGGCGTGCTGGCCAGCGTGCCCGATTCACAGCTCACCGGCCACCCGGTTGAGCGCCTGCCGAATAACGCCAGCTTCGCCTTCCGGCATGCAGATGGCAACGCCCTGCTCATGCATCTTGACCTGCAGGGCATCGCAGCCAGCAGCGGCAGCGCTTGCAAAGTGGGCAATCCGGAACCCTCCGGCGTCCTGCTCAGCATGGGCTATGAGGCGTCCTGGGCCGGGGGCGGCCTGCGCCTCACGGTGGGGCATCAGACCACCGAGGAGGATATCGACTACGTGCTGAACACCCTGCCAGATGCTGTTGCGCGTGTGCGCAGGCTGGGAGCGCCGCAGGCATGAGTGCCAATGCCCACACGCGCGTGGTGGTCGCCATGAGCGGCGGCGTGGACAGCTCGGTCGCGGCGGCGCTGCTGGTGGAGCAGGGTTTCCAGGTGATCGGGATGATGATGCGCCTGTGGTCGGAAGATGGCGGCGCGGGGAGCTGCGACACCCACAATCGCTGCTGCACGCCCGACCAGATGCGCGACGCCCGCCGCATCGCCGACCAGCTTAGCATCCCGTTCTACGTCCTGGACACGCAGACCGTGTTTCGCCGGCAGGTCGTGCAGGCCTTCATCGACGGCTACGCCGCCGGTGAAACGCCCAACCCGTGCCTGACCTGCAACCGCCAGATCCGTTTCACGCACCTGCTCAACCACGCCCTGGCGCTGGAAGCGAACTACCTCGCCACCGGGCATTACGCGCGCGTGCGTCATGCCTCCGACGGCACTGTCGAGCTGCACAAAGGGCTGGATGACCACAAGGATCAGAGTTACGTCCTGAGCGTGCTGCGCCAGGACCAGCTCCAGCGCGCCATGTTCCCCATCGGGGAATACACCAAGCCGCAGGTACGCGAGCTGGCAGCACGTTTTGGCCTGCCGGTCGCCAGCAAGCAGGACAGCCAGGATCTGTGTTTCCTCTCAGATGGCGATTACCGGCGATTCCTGCGGGAACATGCGCCCCACGCCGCCACGCCCGGCCCGATTGTGACCCGCCGGGGGGAGATCCTCGGTGAACACACCGGCCTGCCGGATTACACCATCGGCCAGCGCAAGGGGCTGGGCATCAGCTATCCGGAGCCGCTTTATGTGGTGGGCAAGAATCCGCTGACGAACACCCTGCTTGTGGGGACTCGCGCCGAACTCGGGCAGGATCACCTGATGGCCGGCGATGTGAACTGGATCGGCGGCAAACCGCCAGCGGGAGAGATTGCAGCCGAGGTCAAAATCAGGTACAAGGCGCAGCCTGTGCCAGCCGTAGTCACATCCCTGGAAGGTGAGCGCGCTCATGTGCAGTTTGAAGCCCCGTTGCGGGACATCGCGCCCGGTCAGGGGGCAGTGTTCTATGTGGGCAGTCAGTGTCTGGGGGGTGGCAGGATCGAGCGCCAGCCGGTCGACGCGCCCGACCCGGCGCTACCAGCCACTTGAGAGCAGCACCCGGATTTCATCCCGCCAGAACATGACGAACAGCGTGGCAGCCACGATGTAAGGGCCATAGGGCAGCGCGGTGAACATGCTGTAGCCGGTCCGGCTGATTAGCTTCGACCCCAGGAAGGCGAGCGCCCCCAGGGCGCCAAGCAGAATCGTCAGCACCAGCGCGAAAAAGATCGGCTGCCAGCCGAGCAGCAGCCCGCTGAACACGCCCAGCATGACATCGCCAAACCCGAAGGCAATCTCATTCGTGCGCGACACGCGTGAGAACACGATCCCGCCCAGGAACATGAAAAAGAACAGCCCGAACCCCAGCGCCCCGCCCAGCAGCGCATCACGCAGCACGGGGGGCGGCTCCGGCGTCAGGGCGCTTTCAAGGATGGCGATCAGCCATGCCGGCAGCATCACCACAAACAGGACGAGTTTGTGTTCCACATCAATAACGGTGACCAGAGCCATAATCGCCAGGATGACCCAGTAAAACGCGGTCTGCAGGTTCCAGCCGAACCGCCCCAGCACCAGGACAAAAGTCACCGCGAGAAACACCTCCACCAGTGGCTGCCGCCAGGTCAGCCTCGCGCCGCCCGGCGACTGGCGTCGGCCGGTGAGAAAGGCCACGACCCCGCTCCAGGCGAGCACGGGCCGAACTGCTCGATCGGGATAGTGCGGCTGCAGCGGGGCAGGAGCATGCGCCTGCTCCTCAACAGCCGCGACGCGAGCCGAAGGGAGGTAGTCGGCCAGCGCGTTCACCACAGCCCCCGCAGCCAGACCTGCCAGCCCTGCCAGAATCAGTGCCAGTAGCGTCATCAGCCCCCCGTTACAGCCCCAGCAACAGCAGGGCCGGTGCGGGCGGCAGCATCGAGATGATCATGCTCAGGACCATGATCACGGCGATGACCGCGGTCAGGATGACGATCACCTGCTGCTGCCGGGAACGGGGACGTGTATACTTATTCTTGGGGGTATTCTTCTTCGCCATGAGACTCGCTTCCTTCTGAACACGAAACAACAGCGGCCATTATACCGTGTCACTCTAGCAGGATCGAGTGTCAGCAGGCGGTTCTCCCCGCAGCGCCATCTGGCGTGGTAGAATGGGCGGCGCACTTGCCATTGTGAGCCACTGAAAGCCAGGAGTCATCCATTGATCCGCTCACTTATCCTTATGTCCTTGGCCTGCCTTCTGCTCGCAGGGAGTATATCCCCGCTTGCGGCTCAACCTGATCTCACCGTCACTATCGGCACCACGGACTTTCCGCTTTCGCTCGACCCGGCTACCGCCGCTGACCTGCCCGCCTGGGAAGTGCTGAACCACCTGTATACCGGTCTGACCCGCCAGCGGCCCGGCTCACTGACGTATGAGCTGGCGCTTGCCAGCGCGCACGAAATCAGCCCGGATGGCCTGACACACAGCTTCACTATCCACCCGGATGCCGCCTTTGATGACGGCACGCCGATCACGGCTGAGTTGTTCGCAGCCAGTATCAATCGTGTGCTGGCGCTGGGCCGAGAGGGCGCAGAGTTCATCGGCCGTTTCGTAGAATCGGTTTCCGCAGCGCAGGAAAACACGCTGGTCTTCACCCTGCACATCCCGCTGGCCGATTTTGAGGCGCTGGTAGGGCTGCCGCCCTTTTTCCCCCAGCATCCGGCCAGCTACCCGGCCGACAGCGGACTGGACATGAGCCGCCGCGGTGTCACGCTGGTCACCAATGGCCCGTACCGCCTGGCAGCATACGAGCCAGGCATTGCGCTGCGCCTGAGTGCCAATCCGACCTACAGGGGCAGCGCCCCGCTGAATGACAGCATAGTGCTGCGCCACTATGCGCTTCCCATCGATTTGCGCCGGGCGCTGCTGGCCCGCGAAGTGGATATCGCATGGCGGGCGCTGGCCCAGCCCGATCTGGAGGCAGTCGAAGCAGCACCGGGCCTGGTAACGCACATCCAGCCCAACCTGCGCATGTTCTATCTGCTCCTGAATCACAACACGATCACGCTGAACAACCAGAACGCTTTTGACGACCCTGCCCTGCGTGAAGCCTTTGCCCTGCTGGTTGACCGCGTGACCTCCGCACGTCTGGGCTGGGACGAGACTTTGCTGCCCGCCGATACCATCATTCCCGAGTCGCTGCTTATGCAGGAGGCGCTGCACTTCCCCGCCTATGACGTTGCGCGCGCTGATGCGGTGCTGCAGGAGGCCGGATACCGGCCGCGTCGCCGCCCTGTGTCTACCGCGATTTCTGTGTCAGCCGATACCTATGGGGATTTGCTCAACAGCGCTGCCAGTGAACTGCGCCGATCAATCGAACAGAGCGAGATCGTGGATATTTCCGGGCTGCCCGGCACCCTGACCTCCACGTTTGTCAGCGCGGTGACCCGGGGCGAATACCTCAGCGCGGTAATCGGCTACCAGCCGCACTATGCCAGCCCGGCAGCCTATCTGCTGGCGCTCGTTCATTCCAGCAGCCCTATCGCCACCAATGGCGGGTATGCCGACCCAGTGCTGAGCAGCCTGCTTGAGGCTGCCGGCGTTACCCCGCATACTGCCGAACGCCAGAGGCTATACAGCAGCATGCTTCAGCAGCTTCTGTCCAATCACACCCTGATCCCGTTGTGGCAGGGGCAGGACGTGATCACGGCCTGGCAGGATATCACCGGCATCCAGCTTGAAGCCAATTCGTGGCTGCGTTACGATCAGCTGAGCCGCTGACTTCACGTAGTGCTGAATCAAAAAGGCGCCACACAAGTGGCGCCAATCGTGTCATACAGATTGCAGGTTAGCCAGCCGAATCGTAGCCCGGGCCTTCTGCAAAGAAATCATAGTTGGGTTTGATATCTTCAGTCAGGTCTACGACTTCACCGGCATCGGCGGTATAGCGCTCGCCACCAAACGGCGCACGTTCCTGCCCGGCAGCCATTTCGTAGTCAGCCGGCACTTCTTCTTCAACGAAAATAGCTTCAAAGGGGCACTCCGGCACGCACGCGCCGCAGTCGATGCAGGTGTCCGGATCAATGAAGTACCACGGCCAGTCTGATTCCGGGAAGCCGGGCACAATACATTCAACCGGGCACACCTCTACACAAGCGCCGTCACGCAGGCAAAGGCTTGTGATAATGTGGGTCATCTCAATTCTCCTAACCTGAATTTATCAATACTCAGGACTGTGCTGTTCATGCTTGACTATACCACCAACCAAAAACAACCCGCAAGCATTTAGCCAAAAAGCATCGGCTTCATGTGAATTTCATCTATCCACGGGGAAAAGCGCCTGTCACCACTACAACCAGGTGGTGTGGTAATGACCGGCGCGCCAGCCCAAAACGAGGCTAGTTCCTGCGCACCGCCCGGCGGCGGAGCAGGACTATCACCCCGCCTGCCAGGAAGACCGGCAGCGCACCAAATGTGATCGCGTAGGCTCCCGCCATCAGCACGCGAGCAGCGCCCTCCAAAGTATCCCAGAATGCTGTCATCACACGCTCAATCACAGGCGGGGCCAGCTCGAAACGTCCGACACTTCCCCCAACGGCCCGCAACAGGGCTCCAGCCCCCGGCGCCAGTTCAACCGGGCGAGCACGTTCCCCCAACAGGGTCAACGTCTGACCGGCCGAAATCATCACCGGCTGCTCAGCCCCCCGGACAGCAGTCACAGAACCCTCGCGCACATATAACCGCGGCAATGCACCAGCCAGAGCCTCAACCGCATAACTGGCACCTGCCCCGGAAATCCGATAACTGCCCGCGACCACCGTAGCGCCAGGGCCATCGCCGCGGGCAGTAACCCACAGCACGCCCTGTTCCAGGCGCACAGTATCGCCTGTATCAGAGGCCTGCGTCTGGGCAGGCAGGTACAGCCGCGCTCCACCCCGGTCCAGCACGGTAGTAGCCGGATGCAGCGTCAGTACTACCTCGCCCAGATCGCGGTCGCTCGTCACACGCCGAACACTATAACATCCGGGGGCCGTCACCGTGATCTCAACCGGCACATCCGCAGGCACAGCCGGCAATGCAAACATACCACTCAGTGGATCAGCCTGAACAGGCAGCAGGCCGGCAACCGCAACCTCTGCGAACGGAAATGGATCGCCCTCCAACGTCACCTGCCCGCGCAGGACATCTGGCCCGCCGCGCACCAGATGCACAGTGACTTCACGGGAGACCTGCTCACCCAGATCATACCGTTCGGGAAGGTGGACACCTGCGTCGCTTTCAGCCAGGAGCACGTACTCGCTCACAGGCAAATCATCAAACCGGAAGCTGCCGTCTGCCGCTGTCGTTGTCTCATGACTCTCGCCGGTTGCGAGATCAACCACCAGCACCGTGGCATCCTCAATCGCATTCCGGGTTCCCCCCGCCACAACACGCCCGGCAATCGTCCCGTACACCGGGCGGGCGCGAAGAGTCGTGGATAAGCTGCCGCTGCCTGCGAGCAACGTCAGCAGCTGAGGTTCGACTTCGTAGCGAATCGCCCCCACCACAAGGGGCGTCATGGTCACTTCATAGGCCAGGTCGGCATGGGACAGACCCTCAACACGCAGGCTGGCCTGCCCATCCACAACCGGGGCGAAAAATGTTCGGGGGCGCCACTCATACACGGTTGTGCTGGCGGCAACCTGCGCCGCCGGGCTGCCTGCTGGCAACCCCGCCACCTGGACCTCAATCGTGCGAAACTCGCCGCGGTCCAGCTTAATGTCCCGAACAGCGCTGCTCGTCTGCCCACCTGGCGTGCGCGCATGGATCAGAAGCTGAGAAACATTACTGGGAACAGTCATGTCGCCCAGATCATGGCAGCTCAGGCAGACATCGTTGAGATGATCATCAAGGATAGGCAGATTCCCCTGCGCGTTGATGGTTGCCCACACCTGAAAGCGCCCATCCGCCTGAACCGGAACCTGGAGTTCAGCCACCACAGCGCTGTCATCAACCAGTGACAACGTCAGCTCAACTGTGGTCAGGTCAATCGGGGCATCATAACTGACCACCCGGCCCGAGACCGGCACGCGGGTAATCACACCGCTGGGCGCCGCATAAAAGATTTCACCCTGGGCCGGTGATGCCATTTGTATTTCCAGGCTGCCTTCCGGCCCCTGAGCCAGGACGGAACCCACAAGCCCTCCGGCCATCAGCAGCCAAAATCCCATCGCCATCAGAAATCGGTTATGGTTCATCGCGCCGCTCGCAGTGAATCTGTGAAATACGGACACCAGGCCATAACCGCCCCCTGTGGATGGCAGGCAGCGTTATCACAGCCAACATCCTGAGCCAGCGGAGGCCGTGTTTCATCCTTTGCATGGTGGCAGGTCCCGCAGGCCACTTCGGTCTGCAGGTTGTGGGAGGGCCATGCGGTCAGGGTATGGGCAAAGCGAATGGTGATCACCTGGCCGTAGAACCGCGACTCCGGGTTACGCTCCCGCCACAGATTCAGCCCGCCTCGGTCATGACAGCCGGAACAATGGACATCCCCATGATCAGCATGCACCTCAGCGCCCAGGCCTTCCAGCGGGTCATGGCAGTCCTCGCACGTGATCTGGTCGCCATGCGGATCATGGCAGTCAAGGCACTCCCAGCCTCGATGCGCCCGATCGCCTGCCATCTCCTCGATCACCTGAAAGCCATGCTGCCCTTCGTGACAGTGCGCGCACAGTTCATCGCTGGACTCCACTGGCTCGTATTCGCCACGAGCCTGGTTCCAGAACATGGGTGTGATTCGGTAGGAATCACCCACCGGCTCGTGGCAAACCGGGCAGCCCACATGCAGCCAGTCTGCTTCCGCCACTGGCTCCCCGCCATCAAGAACCGGGCGTTCTTCCCCCGGAACCCGCTTACAGGAAGCGCAATCCAGCGCCGCCTCGGCAGCGGGATGCTCAGGGTCCCAGTTCAAGGGGGATTTGCAACGCGCACAGGTTGTGTCCGCCCCCAACCCGCCATCGTAAGTCTCGGCATGGCCGGACTGTACCCAGGCTGCATAGGCACGGGCAACCTCCGCCAGGGTGGCCACATCATCACCTGGTCGCGGGGTAGCCCCAGGATCGCGCCCCTGCGCATAGATGCTGGATGGCGGGCTGCTGGCAGCGATGAAGAAAGCACAGCCGAGCAATATGCTCATGCCGGCTATCAGCAGGGTGCGTGCCAAGGGCTGCATGCCAACCTCGTTTCAAATCGCGAACAAACCAGAAAAACACACCTCAATTTGCACCTATTCTGGAGCCATTTTATAGGGTACCGACCTGATCATACTGTGCTTTTTGTCACAAGAAATGACGCTCAGCCCAGGATCAGACTTTTCCGTACAAAACTCCAGCCGATAGCTGACAGACGTAGCGGGGTACATGCGATAAAGTGAAATTTATAACAAACCAAGTCCGGTTACAGCACAATACAGTGTTTTGCCTATCTGCCAGGGAAAGGAGAACGCTAGCGGACGCATGTCTGTGTTTCTCTTTGTTCGATTCCAGAGTCTTCCTCAGATCGAAAAGTAAGAAAGGCAGTTCAATGAGCACAAACGGAAAGACAAACCTGCTCACCCAGTTGAACAACGCAACCCTGAATCGCCGTTCGTTCCTCAAGTGGTCGACGGCGGCTGGCGCAACCGCAATGCTGGCCAGCAAGGTTGAGTTGCTTGACGGTGTTTACCCGCTGAGCAAAGCGATGGCCCAGGGCGAGACGACAGTCATCCCCACTGGCTGCGCGCACAACTGCGGTGGACGCTGCGTATTGAAGGCCCATGTTCAGGATGGGGTCGTGGTACGCGTCACCACGGATACCGACCGGCCTGACGATCCGATGGATCCTCAGCTGCGTGGCTGCGTGCGCGGGCGCTCCTATCGCCGCCGCGTATACGCCCCCGATCGTCTGCGCAGCCCGCTGCGCCGCACCGGGCCGCGTGGCTCCGGCCAGTTCGAGGAAATCAGCTGGGAAGAAGCCGCTGACATCGTCGCCGAAAACATGATCCGCATCAAGGAAGAGTATGGCAGTGCTTCACTCTTCATCCCTGGTGCATCCGGCGCCTACACCGGGTTTAATGGTGTCACGCCGTCCCAGCGTCTGCTTGACCTGTTCGGTGGCCGCCTTAAGTACTACAACAACTACTCCTGGGCATGCACGCAGGCAGCTACCCCGACAGTATTCGGCACCCAGAACACCGGCCAGAGCCGGCGTGACTGGCTGAACAGCAAACTGATCCTGATGTGGGGCTGGAACCCGGCCGAGATGATCGACGGGACCAACACCATGTACTTTGTGAAAATGGCCCGTGAAGCCGGGGCCAAGACCATCGTGATCGACCCGCGTCAGTCCCTGAGTGTTGTCGGCCTCGCCGATGAATGGGTCCCGATCCGGCCCGGCACGGACACCGCCATGATGGCGGCCATGGCCTACGTGATGATCAACGAAGGGCTGGTTGACGAAGATTTTGTGAACCGTTACGCCCTGGGGTACGACAATCAGCATATGCCGGAAGGCTACGAAAACGCTGAATCGTTCAAGGCCTACATCCTGGGCGAGAGCGATGGCACCCCCAAGACGCCCGAATGGGCCGCCGACATCACCGGCATTCCGGCGGATACCATTGCCCGCATCGGTCGCGAATATGCCACCACCAAGCCTGCCATGCTCTATCAGGGCTACGGCATGCAGCGCCGCGCCTATGGTGAGCAGGTTGTCCGTATGGGCTGCGTGCTGCCTGTCCTGACCGGCAATGTCGGCATCCCCGGCGGCTGGGCGTCCGGTATCGCCTTCGCCATCTCCGCGGAAGGGCTGCCCAGCGCTGGCTTCCCCGGCGTGGCCAACCCGATTCCCTACGCGGTCTCCAATTACACGTACATTGAAGCGATTGCGCGTGGCACCGAGATGGGGCGGGCAGATGGCGTCCGCGGCCTGGCCGACAACGAGGAAACGCTGCCTGTCAACATCAAACTGATCTTTAACGCAGCCGGCAATGCGCTGATCAACCAGCACTGTGACATCAATCGGTCCGCAGAAGTGCTTTCCGATGAATCGCTGTGCGAGTTCATCGTCACCGTTGACAACTTCATGACACCATCGGCGCGCTTCTCCGACATCGTGCTGCCAGCCTGCACCTTCTGGGAAGCCCCCGGTATTGCCACCAACTGGAAGTATAGCCCCAGCTCCGTTATGTGGCCGCGGGTGATCGAACCGCTGTATGACAGCAAGAACGACTACGACATCTGCGCCATGATCGCCGAACGCCTGGGCATCTACGACGAATTCACAGAAGGTGGAAAGACCGCAGAAGATTGGTGGAACCAGTGGATCGACCAGATCACCACCGAGCATGCAGCGCTCTTTGGCGATCGCGCCTCCTTTGAGGAGCGCGGCTCCATGACACTCCCCTACACGGATAACCCGCCAATCGCCTTCGCCGACTTCATCGCTGATCCGGCGGCCAATCCGCTCAGCACACCGTCCGGCATGATCGAGATCTTCTCGCCGTCCCTGGCTAACCTGGACAACCCCGCTGAAATCCCGCCCATTCCCAAGTACATCCAGGAATGGGAAAGCCCCTTCGGGCCAGAAGCCGAGCAGTACCCGCTGCAGGCCTTCGGGCATCACTACTACCACCGCAGTCACTCCACGTTCGACAACATCGACTGGCTGGAGGAAGCCTGGCCGCAGCGCGCGTTCATGAACCCGCTGGATGCTGGAGAACGTGGTATCAGCGATGGTGACACAATCAGGATCTACAACGATCGCGGCACCATGATCATCCCGGTTCGTCTCACCAACCGCATCATGCCCGGCGTCGTGGATATTCCGCAGGGCGCGTGGTACACGCCGGATGCCAACGGGGTTGACCGCCGTGGGGCCGTCAATATCCTGACATCCAATCGGCCCTCGCCGTACGCAGTCGGAACTACCCAGCACACCATTATGGTGCAGGTTGAGAAAGCCTAGGAGATAAATCATGGCACAGTATGGTTTCCATATAGACCTGAATGCTTGCGTCGGCTGCAAGGCCTGCCAGATGGCCTGCAAAGACCGCGCAAACAATGAACCCGGCACGAACTGGCGCCGTGTAGTAGAATACGGTGGCGGGGAATGGACCAAAGTTGGTAATACGTTTCAGCAGAACATCTACACCTACTTTGTGCCTACCGCGTGCCATCACTGCTCGAATCCGCCCTGCCTGCCGGTTTGCCCGACAGCGGCGATCGAGAAGGACGACAACGGCATCGTTAAGATCAACGTCGACCAGTGCATCGGCTGCCACTACTGCGAATGGGCCTGCCCCTGGGGCGCCCCGCAGTTCTACGAGGAACTTCAGACGGTCAACAAATGCGACTTCTGTAAGGACATCGTGGATGCTGGCGGCAACCCGGCCTGTGTTGATGCCTGCCCGATGCGCGCCATGGACTGGGGCGATGTCGAGGAGCTGAAGGCGAAATATGGGGACGCCGTGTTCCCGGTGGAACCGCTGGCCGGCCCCGAAGACTTCGGGCCGAACGCCCTGTACACCAAACACGTCAAAGCAGTTGAGGGCGCAGCAGGCGCCATCCTGAACGAGGAAGAGATCTAGTATATGGTACATCCAAACAACGAATGGTCACTGATCATATTCAATGTGCTGGGCCAGATGTCCGTTGGAGCGTTCCTGTTCTTCGGCATCGCCCACTTCTACGCAGCTCGTAAGGCAGGCATCCGGCAGGCCAACCTGCTCGCCACCCGCGCTCTGCTGGCACTCGGCCCGATCCTCGTGATCGGTATGGCCGCAGTATTCGGCCATGTCGGTAACCCTGACCGTGTGTTCAACATGCTCAGCAACCTGGATACCTCCTGGCTGGCACGCGAAGTTGCCGCCTATGGGGCATTCCTGGTGGTGGGTGGCGCGTTCGCTATCCTGCAGGCGCTGACCCTCTTCAAGAAGGATGAGGAGCTGCCACTTTCGAACTGGCTGCCCAAGATCCGCATCGCGCTGGCCTGGATCGCGGCCATCTTCGGAGTGCTGTTCGTCCTCAGCGCGGCGATGATCTACTTTGACCCGCGTCTCGCGGCGCGCCAGACCGGCTGGGCCCACTTCCATACCGTCGTGATCTTCTTCGTGGATATGGTCATGCTGGGCGCGCTGGCGCTGGGCGTTGGCTTCGTCGCGAACTATCTCTGGCTCCAGCGCAGCAGCGCAGTCAAAGACGAGACCCGTGAAATCCAGCTGGGCCTGCTGCGGGATTCGATCAAGGCGATGTCGTTCGTGGCGATTGCGGCGATCGGCGTGCTGTTCGTCACCACCCCGCTGTACCTGGTTTATCTGGGGACAGAAGGTGGCAGGCTCACGAGCAGCATCCTGACAATGCTCCAGACCGACTTTGCCACCTGGTTCGTGCTTTACCTGTTCCTGTCGTTCACCGGCGCGGGTATCCTGAGTGGCTTCGCCTGGTTCCTGGTCAGCACCGACACCAGGCGCCAGTCGCTGGTCTACCTGCTGGTTATCGGCGCATTCGCCTGCGCCATCTTCGCGGCGTTCATCGGCCGCTATCTGTTCTACGCGCGTAACGCTACCCTCCTGATGGGCGGGCCGTAACCTGTCCATTTCAGGATAAGCGTGCTGCGCTAGGCGCAAGACCGCTAAGGCGGCGCGGCGGGGTCTCCCCCTCTTCGCCGCCTTATTATTGTATGATTAGCACGTGCAGGTTATAATCCAGCCTGCTGAGGAGAGTTCCAGCCGATGCATGATCGTCAACTCATCTACCAGGCGCGCCAGGCTGTTTACAGCTTGCTCCAGCGTCTTTTCCAGACTGCTCCGGATGACACGCTGCTGCACTGGCTGCAGACCGAACAGCCCTTCGCTGAATTTCCGATTCCCCTGGAAAATGCGACCTCCGCACTGGAAGAGCTTCAGGCGACCTGCGCGGACAACACCACCAGCGCGCTGCAGGCCGACTTTCGGCAGTTGTACGTCGGGCCCGGCCCTATGACAGCCCCTCCCTGGGAAAGCGTTTATCGCAACGAGGAGCACCTGTTGTTTGATTCGCACACCCTGAAAGTTCGGGAATTCTACGCGCGGCATGGCATGGAGTTTGTCCACAAAAACGAAACCCCCGAAGACACCATGGACATCGAGCTGGAGTTCATGCGCATCCTTACAGAGCGGCAAATCATGGCGCTGGAAAAGGGCGATGCAACAGCCGAGCGCATCCTGGTTAAAGAGCAGCAGGCCTTCCTGAATCAGCATCTGCTCATCTGGGCTCCCCGTTTCGCCAGGCTTACCCGGCACAAGGCCCAGACTGCGTTCTATGCCCGTCTGGTGGATGTGCTGGAGGCATTCCTGGCCTGGGATGCAGCAGCCCTGGAGGAAATCCTGGAACTGCTCCCAGAGGAGCCGGGCCAAGAGGCATAACTCTTCTCAGGCTATCCAAGCTTATCTGTGATTGTGCAGGTAGTTGTACAGGGAGTATACCCACCATGCGTAAGCAACTTGTTTTCCTCTTCACCACACTGGCAATGGTGCTCATGCTGGCCGCCTGTGGTCCGGAACCAACCCCCACCCCGCTGCCAACCGATACGCCAGCACCCACCAATACGCCGGCGCCGACCATGACGCCGGAGCCAACCCTGGACCTGGCCTCGCTGACGGCCCCTGAGATTTCTGCCACCATTGAGGCGTTGGAAGAAGAGCTTCAACTGGAAGAAGACCATCTCCTCTCTGCATCCGGATCGGACGGCGCCACGATACAAGGCACTATTGACCGCCTGCGCCGCGAAATCCGTGAGTTGACCGCCCTTCTGGAAGAAGCGGAAGGCGCGGAAGACAGCAACTAAGCCAGTAAACGACTTGCATCACGACCGGGCTGGAGACCGTTGTCTGGATGCTCTGGCCCGGAAACCCGCTGTCCGATCAACTACACCCGGCAGCGCGACTGAAAACCAACGGTATGCTGCCTGCGTCACACAAGGCGCGCCGGGCTGCATGGCCGCAACAGGGAGCATTTTTTCTGTGATCGCCAGAACAATCTCAGGCCGCCAGGCTGGCGGACCCTACTCACGTATTGCCATCATCGCCGGAGTATTTGCCATCCTCATTCTGCTGGGCATGACAGGCCCAGTGCATGCCCAGGATGGAACCCGACCCCGGTCGCCTCGCTATTGCGGCCGCTGCCACGAGGAAGCCTATGCCCACTGGGCGGAGTCGGCGCACAATCTCGAAGCGTTTCAAGGAGAGCGGTTTCAGTCCGTTTGGGCGCGTCAGCGCGAGGCGCCAGAATGCCTGGCCTGTCACACGACCCAGCTGGGCGAAGGTGACGAAACCGTAACCTACAATGCGGTAACCTGTGGCGCCTGCCACAAGCCTGCTGGGGAGGACTATGATCCTGCCGAGCGCGATCACGTCACCATGAGCATTCCTGAGAACTCACGCTCGTGTGCCGGCTGCCACGGGGAAGGCCATGCGCTAACCTTCACCGAATGGGCATCCAGCCCGCATAATGCCGCACGTGAGGTTGGGTGCTTTGACTGCCACGACGCGCACACGGGTGGCCTCACGCACGCAACGCTGAAGGATCTGTGTGACAGTTGCCACAATCAGCCCGTACCAACCACCAGCGCCCACATGTTCATCGAGAGCGGCTGCACAGACTGCCACCCCGCACCTATTAAAACTGACAACATCCATATGGGCGGGGCCGAACCGGTTGCGGAATGTACGGCCTGTCACATGGTCACGCAGATGGAGGAGTGGGGCCGCTGGCTGGACAGCGCCGGACACAGCATGACCGTCCCGCTGGCAGCCTGCGTGAATTGCCATGGAGAACTGCATATGCTGGGGAGTACTGCTGCCCAGGCAGAATAGGCCTGTGAGCTGAATACACAACGCGAATCCGGCGCTGGCAAACCAACGAGGGTGCCGATGAGCCGTCTCCAGCCCCCTTGCCCGTCGTAATGCTGCCTAAAGTGGCTTCATCGGGGAGGGCAGCGGGGCCGGCTCTGGCACCTTTGAAGCGGGTTCCACAAAGTCTGGTGGGAGCAGCCCCGTTTCGCGCACAATGCGCGGCACAACCTCCTCCCAGCCAACCGCCATCAGGTGAATACCGTGCACGCCCTGTTTGCCCCGGATGGCCTCAATCAGCTCCAGCGCGATCTGAATGCCCTCTTCTTCCACACCATCACCGGCCGCCTCAAGCCGTTTCAGCACCCTGGCCGGTATCGTGACGCCGGGCACATCGTGATGCATATACTCAGCCATGCTGAGCGACTTCAGCGGCGTAACCCCCACCAGAATGTACACCTTATCCAGCAGGTTTCGCTGCGCCAGTGCTTCCAGCCAGGCTTCCAGCCCGTCCACGTCATATACCAGGTTAGTCTGGAAGAACTGCGCCCCCGCGTTGATCTTCTTGTGCTCACGGATGGCCTGAAAGCGCGGCTCACTGGCGAATGGAGCCGCCGCCGCGCCCAGGAACAACTGGGGGGCGAACTTGAGGGTGCGTCCGTCCAGATACCTGCCCTCATCGCGCATCCTGCGCAGGATCCAGAGCATCTGAATCGAATCGATATCGATCACGTCTGAGCGCCCTACCGGAGCAGGACCCATGCGCGCATGGTCGCCTGACAGACACAAGACATTCCGAATCCCCAGCGCGCTCGCCCCCACGATTTCTGATTGCAGGCTCAATCGCGTTCGGTCCCGCGCCGCCATCTGCAGAACCGGCTCGGCGCCACGCTGGACGGCCAGCGTACTGCACGCCAGGCTGGACATGCGCGGCGTTGCAGAGGGATTATCCGTGAAATTAACCGCCGCGACATAGGGCTTTACCAGCTCGACATTCCGGCACAGCTTGCCCGTTGCGGTACTCAACGGGGGCGCCACTTCAGTGGTGACCACGAACTCCCCTGCCCTCAGCCGCCGTTCAAGCTGAGATACTGGCTCACTATAGGCCGGGGGGTGATACTGGTCATCGCCTCCCCACCAGTCCGGCTGGCGCACCGGGCGAAAAACCGAGTCCCAGGTGATCGCCCGCACGCCGGGATCACGGGCGGTCAGGCCGCGCACAACCTTGCCCGCGCCCACCACGCGCACCTGGCTGACCACGTCCCCCCAGGTTTCGGTGCCGGCCTTATCCCAGTCGATTGGGGGCAGCACCTCCAGCAGCTTTTCCTCGCGTCCCATGGCAAACGCGCGATCATAGATTCGGTACCAGATACACGGGCGGGTTTCATCCACATAACAGCGCTCGCGGGTAGACCCGCCGCACGGGCCGTTACGAATCCCTTTGGGGCATTCCATCGGGCAGATAAACGCTGTCTCCTGCAGCAGGCAGTTACCGCACATCCGACAGCCAAACAGCGGCCCCTTCACCCAGCGCTCAATCTGCGCCAGCATGCGGCGCCCCAGGGGCTCACGCTTGAACGGGTAGAATGGTGGTTGCCAGCGCCGACCAGGGGTGAAACCAGGCACAGACTGCCTCCTTAAAGCGCCAGGGCGCTACCTGTGGATCTGGCTCGGATTATAACACCGGAATGCCCTGACCTGAGCAGTTCAGGGCGCGATCTCTAACCAGTGTCTCAAAAACCACCGATTGCCGGGGTATTTCCTGAATGCTATAATTCAATCGCATATTCCGGTCATCAGTCCAGCTTCTCAATGTGGCAGCCCCCCCATCGTTAGCATCTGGAGAACGCGCCGTGGATCAGCCAGGCATCCCCCTAGAAGCATCTGAGCAGCAGCAATCCCGTCTACAGCGCCAGCTGGAACTCCAGACAACCCTTCTCAATACCATCGAACAATTAGCAACTAGTTTTGATCTGGCGGCCACATTACCGGGGATCGTAACAACAGCGTTACAGGTTACCGGAGCTGAGGCCGTCCGCCTGGTGATACAGGAACACATTGGCGCCCCCCTGAGGCTGGGCGCAGGCCCGCTCGCAGATACGCTGGCCAACTGGGACAATCAAATGCTTGGCGCCCTGCCCCGCCCACCGGCACTAGCGCCACGGATCATCACCGCGCATGACCCTGCCTTCCCTGCAGCACAGCCCTCCCTGGAAGAAATCGCCATCTGGCCGCTGGTTGGCAAGCACCAGCGGTTGCACGGGTGTCTGTGGATTGCCAGCGCCTTTGCGCTTAATCTGGATCAGGATGTGGTGGCGTTTGTGGCTGCGCTTGTCACCCAGACGGCACTCGCCGTTGACCATACCCTGGCTTTTCAGCATGCCCAGGATGGTCACCAGTGGCTGGCCACCATTCTGGCGAATTCCACTGATCCGGTCATGGTTGTCAACAGTGATGGAAGACTCTCGCTGGTGAACCACGCCGCCGAAGACCTCCTGCAGCTGGATGGCCACAGTGTCATCAACCTGCCGGTCGGCCAGGTGCTGCAGGCTCATCCTGACCTGCTCAGGTTTTTTCAGGAGCGCGACTCCCTGCCGGAAGATGCCGACTGGGAGAGTCCGGATGGCCGCGTTTTTTCCCCCCGTTTTTCCTCCGTGGAGTCCGGCCCCGGTGAAACGCGAGGCTACGTGCTGACCTTGCGCGACATCACCGCCTTCAAACTGCTGAATCGCAACCAGGAGGAGTTCATCCACCTGGTCTCCCATGATCTCCGCTCCCCGCTTACCTTTATGCGCGGTTTTGCGGATCTGGTTGGTATGGTGGGGGATCTGAACGAGCAGCAGGTTGGCTTCCTGGAGAAGATCCAGAGCGGCATTCACCAGATCACCACGCTGGTTGACAACATCCAGGATGCCGGGCGCTGGGACCCGCAGACCGGGTTCTACGAGATGAACCGGGAGCCAACAGACCTGACTCGAACCCTGCTGGATATCGTTTCCAACCACATGAATCATGCGGAGAGGAACGGGATTCGGATGGTTACGGAGATCGCTGAGAATATCCCCATCGTCAACGTTGACGGCCTGATGATCGAGCGCGCCCTGATCAACCTTATTGTCAATGCGATCAAGTACTCACCGGATGGCGGGCAGATCACCGCAGCGATGCGGGTTGAGCAGCACGATCTGGTCATCTGTGTCAGTGACACCGGGTTAGGCATCGCCCCCGAAAACCTTGAGCACCTCTTCAAGCGCGGCACGCGAATCGTCACGGAGGAAGTCAAAAAGAACCGCATCAAGGGCAGCGGTCTGGGGTTGTTCATCGTGCGCAGCGTGGCCCACCGGCACAACGGCAAGGTCTGGGTGGAAAGCGACCTGGGGGAAGGGAGCCGCTTCTATTTCAGCATTCCGCTGCAGGGCGCCAACCTGGTCGGCAGGGGGTAGACTCGCCGGATGGCTCATCGAAACGTTACCAACCACCCCGGCGCAGGCCGGGGTTGATTTTTTGAGGGGAAGAGGCGTATGGGTATCCAGATTCTGTCAGAGATAGTGGCGGCGCAAATCGCTGCCGGGGAAGTGGTCGAACGACCGGCATCAGTGGTGAAAGAGCTGCTCGAAAACGCGCTGGACGCGGGCGCCACTGACATCCACATTGAGTTCGATGAAGGGGGGCAATCGCTGATTCGCGTCAGTGATAACGGACACGGCATCCCGGCGGCAGAAGTCCCGCTGGCATTTGCCCGGCATGCCACCAGCAAGATCCAGACCATCGATGACCTCACGCGGGTAAACACCCTGGGCTTTCGAGGCGAAGCCCTGCACAGCATCGCCAGCGTGTGCCGCCTGAGCCTGGTCACGCGCCACGTGGGCGAGGAACTCGGAACCAGCATCACCATCGAAGGCGGCAAGATGCTCGAGACTCGGTCAACAGGCGCTCCCAAAGGCACCGTGATCACCATCACCGACCTGTTCTATAACACCCCCGCGCGCCTCAAATTCCTCAAAGCTGCCACCACCGAGCGTCGCCACATCACCAGTATGGTCACCAACTATGCGCTGGCGTATCCCGGCGTGCGCTTCGCATTGATGCACGGCAACCGGGAAGTGCTGCGCACCTTTGGGACGGGCCAGCTCGCGGACGTGCTCGGGCAGGCGCTGGGTGGCCCCACCATGCGCTCTATGCTGGAGGTGACGCCCCTGCCGCCAGCCCGGCCTGACCTGCCGCCGATTGAAGTCTCCGGTTTCACCTCCAGCCCGGATGAGAATCGCGCCAATCGTTCCCACATCACCCTGTTTGTGAATGGGCGCGCCATCCAGGATTCATCCCTGAGTTATGCGGTCACGCAGGCCTACCATACCCTGCTGCCAAAAGGGCGCTACCCGGTCGCGATCCTCATGGTCAGCCTGCCGTCGGAAGAAGTGGATGTCAACGTGCATCCGACTAAGGCCGAAGTGCGTTTCCGCAGCCCGGATGCCGTTTTCAGTGCGGTGCAGCGTGCCGTCCGCAGCACCGTCGTCAGCCAGGCTCCCCCGCCAGCCGTGCGCTCCTCCAGTTTACAGGCCGATTCGGCGCCCTATGCTCCCACCGCCGGATGGCAGGAACGGCGCGAGGCCCTGCTGCGACCCGCCCGGCGCGCTGTCCAGCCTGAGCTGGACCTGGACCTTGAGGGGCCGGGCAGCATCCCCCGCCAGCACCCTGAGACCGACCTGCCTCGCACGGGGCAGGCAGATGCGCCGCCACACTCAGCCCCGGACAACGACTGGGAGGGCGCGCTGCCAGATGGCCCGACACGCCCCAGCCACCCACGCACGCTGCCTATGCTGCGCGTCATCGGGCAGGTCGGGGCGGCCTACATCGTGGCGGAAGGCCCGGTTGGCCTGTATCTGATTGACCAGCATGCGGCCCATGAGCGCATCCTTTTCGAGCAGTTCATGGCGGAAGCAGCCACCATGCAGGCCATCAGCCAGCAAACCCTCACGCCGGTCAGCGTAGAGCTTTCCATGGCGGCTGTGGCGCTGATCGAAGAGCATGGGGAAGAGCTGGCCCGGCTGGGTTTTGAGCTGGAGCCGTTCGGCGGCCAGACGATCCGTGTCCGGGCGGTACCATCCATACTGGCCGGTGGCGACCCGGCCGAAGCGATCCAGGTGATCCTGGACGACCTTGAGATCGGCGCCCGCGCAGGTCAGAAGACGCTTGAGGATCAGATTGCGCTGCGCGTGTGCAAGCGGGCTGCGGTCAAAGCGGGGCAGGTGCTGAGCCTGAGCGAAATGCAGGCGATCGTGCGCCAGCTGGAGCGCTGTCAGTCACCCCATACCTGTCCGCACGGCCGCCCCACCCTGATCCACATCAGTGCCGAGCAGCTTGCCCAGGAATTCGGCAGGACGTAATGCCATGATCCCTGCTACCGGCATTCCCCCTGCGCAGGGCGCAGCGCCCTTGCTATAATGCGCGGGTGAAGAAACGCGACGCATGAGGAGCGACCCGATGAAACGCCACGCCTTCTTTCTGGTTATGCTGCTGGGCCTGATGCTGGGCTTATCCGCCTGTTCCGGGCAAACGGCTGTAGTATTCGAGAACAATACGACCTGTGGCACGATCCGGGTCGAACTGACCAATGCCACCACAACAAGCACCGAAATCTATAACATCTCCCAGGGCGAAACCATCACCGTTGAGGTCACCCCTAACACCACCTACAGCTATTTCATCAATTACCGCGGGGAAGGCAGCATCTGTTCCGGGGAATACCGGGGCCAGATCGTCGTGCCAGGCGGCTCAACCCAGACCTTCAATCTTGAGGCGGCAACGCCAACGCCCCTGCCCTGAGTCATGTGACCTGATAAGCACGCGGGGCGTCAGACTGGCGCTCCGCGTGTTCGGAATCGGTTCAGCGTAACCACTGGAAGTGACGCACCTCTCCCGCTGCGCCCACCCGAAAAGCGACGTTATCGTTACCCACCTGCACCACCTCAACCTGCCAGGCCATCTCATGCACACCTTCATCCACAGGCTGAAGGCTGCCCGGCAGAGTCAGTGAATTCGCCCGCACAAACTCCGTGTACACCGTCCCGGTCGAGTAATCGCTTACCGTCACCTGGTAAAGCCGGTCGGCTTCCAGCACGCCGGCCGAAACCCAGCGCACGGTCAGCGGCCCGCCCTGGATAATCGCCCCGGCGCCTGGCCACAGCAGGCGCACTGGCCCCGGCGTTGGCGTCAGCGTGGGAGTTTCGCTGCCGGATGGTGTGGGCGAGAGGGTGGGCGTTGGTGTCGGCATTGGCACTACCAGCTCATCGCCAATACTGAGCTGCGGACTGCAGTTCTCCCCGCCACTTGCCACCGTAAAATCACAGTTGAACCAGTACAGCTGCGGATTCAGCTCCGCTAGAATCGCCATCGTAGTGTTGTACTGCAGCGCAATGCCAATGACCGTCTGGCCTTCTTCCACCACATGCACCATTGTCAGCGGCGCGGGCGTAGCTGTGCGCGGGTTAGCCGCCTGTACCGTTGCGGTCAGCTCACCGCCCGGCGGCGTGGGCGAAGGGGTGGGCCGGGGAATCAGGATCATCGAACCCGGCGGCGGCAGACGATTGGCGTCCGGCACGCTGGGATTCAGCGCGACCACCGCGTCCAACACCGCCAGATCATAATGCCCGTACTGCTGCACAATCGCGATCAACTGGTCGTTCGGCTGGATCACATGCTCAAACGGCCCCGGGGTATTGGTGATCGTCGGCGTCGCACTGGGGGTCACCGGGGTCGGCGTGCTGGCCGGCGTAATAACCTCGATTTCCGGCGGGGTGGGCGTCGCTGTCAGGGTTGGCTGGGGCGAAGGCAACACGGGTTCTGATGTCGCCGTCGAGGAGGCGGCAGCCACGGTCGTCTCCGCGCCGGGCGCGGGCGCGCAGCCTGCCATCCCGAATACAATCGCCAGCACAACCAGCCATGCCGGGTTCCAGAATCCTCGTTTAGTCATGGGTCCCCTCACGGACTATCCCAGAAAAACATGCGCGACGGGGTGCTGAACACCACTTCCCGCAGGCCACCCTGCCCGTCTGCCGGCCCTACCGCAACTTCCCAGGTAAAAAGGTGCCGGGTGCCATCATTCGGCTGCCACGCCTCCGGCAGAATATACATCGTTTCGGTTGCAAGTGCTGTATAGACGGCTCCCAGGGTGGTATCCGTCACCGTCACGCGGTAAACATCACCCGCACCCAGGATGCCGGTTGACGTCCAGCGCAGCGTGACAATGGCATTCGACCCAAACAGAAAGCGATCCCCGGGAGACAGCAGGGCTGGCGCGTTAAATGTAGGGGTTGGCGTAGGAGTCGGGGTTTCGCTGCCTGAAGGCGTGGGAGAGAGCGTGGGCGTGGCGGTCGGCGCAGGGACGCGGATTTGCTGCCCCTGAAAAAGCTGAACGATACAATTGCCGCCGCCATAATCCATCCCGAAGTCACACTGAGAAAACGTCACTTCCGGGTTCAGCTGGGAGAGTATCTCAACATTGGCGTCAAACATCACCGCAACCTTGATGATATTGTCATCGGGCTGAATGGTGTACCACATCACACCAGGTTGCAGCGTCGCCGTTGGAATAATCTCACTGATGGCTGTTGGCGTGCCATCCCCGCCGCCTGCATCCGACATTGTGCCGGCAGCCCCCTCATCCGCTTCAGGACTGTCCTCGCCAGCAGCCCCCTCATCAACCGGTTCTGCGCCGGGCGTGGGGGTCGGCCAGGGGATCAGGATGACCTGCCCCTGCTGCAGGCTCTCCGCGGAGCGCAGCCCGTTAAGCTGAAGGATCGTATCAATCACGGCCAGGTCGCGGTGACCACAGCGGGTCGCCAGGGTGATCAGCGTATCGCCGGCCCCCACGGTCTGTTCACACGGGCCGGGCGTTGGTGTTGGAGGAGGCGTTGCGGTCGGCGTGTCTGTCGGGGTAAGTGTTGGCAGAAACAGGGTGGGGAACGCGGTTTGCGCCGACCCGCTTCCGGCCAGTGGGAGAACAGGGGTGCTCGTCGCCACGCCTGACTCGGCCTCACCCTGATCAGGGCTGAACCAGCGCGTCAGGGTCGGGCCCAGCAGCAGGCTGCCCAGTACCAGAAACGCCCCGCCCAGCACCACCGGCACCACAACCCCCCACCACGGAAAGCGCAGCAGCTGGGTTGCATAGAGATCGTCTTCCCCGGCGCCCGAGTCATAGGCCGGAGCCGGCGCGCGTTCCTCCGACGCAGCGCCCTCGGCGCGATTCCTGCCAGGCGGTGCAGCCACGCGCACCAGGCTCGCCCCACAAACCGGACACTTCTCCACCGAAGCGGGAGATGGTGTCTGGCAGATTGGACACTTAATTCTGTCTGCCATAACCCCTTGCCTTCAGCAAGAAAACAGCCATTATAGCAGCCGAACCTGACTTTACCAGCGGTCGCCTTCCCGATCCTGAACCGGCCCAGCAGTCGCAGCAGGCCGCTCATCCTCAAAGCACGTCAGCACCTGGTGGGTAAAGGGGCTTCTGAAGCCTGATTCCCAGGGCGGCACAGCCACGCGCCGCATCAACGCTCAAGCCCCCCTTCAGGCAGGGGCCGCAGCAGCACATCCCAGATCGCCACGTTCAGCGCAATCAGCTCACGGAAGTCATACCAGCGCGCGCTGCGGTAACTGCGCAGATCTGCTGAGGCGCCAACCGCGTCCACGCCCAGCGCGGCGCAGGTGAACAGCGCGCGTGGCAGGTGAAATGCCTGGGTCACCAGCACCGCCCGCTCAATTCCAAACACATGCCGCAGCCGATAGCAGGTGTCATACGTGCGCAACCCGTACCGGTCCAGGCTGATGGCTGCCGGAGCCACGCCCTGGCTCACCGCATAGTCGGCCATGGCACCGGGTTCGTCGTAATCGGGCGCGCGGCCATCCCCGGACATGAGCAGATGGTCGACCTGCCCGTTATGATAGAGCGCAATAGCCACATCCAACCTGTCGCGCAGGACGGCCGTCGGGTGGCCGTTACGCACCGCCGCGCCAAAGACCACCGCCGTGCGGTATCCTTCTGTTGCAGCACCAGCATCAATACGCGGGACGAACCGCTGCGCCACGGCCCAACGCACGACAAGGGGCAGCATTATCGCCCCCACAACCACCCCCAGCAGCAGCACGCGCATTCTTCTCATCACCGTCATATCACTTCCGTTTCCAGCGAACCAGTATACCATCCTCCAGCCAAATCGAACGGAATCAGTTTTACCCGCAAATCATGAGAATCATGTGAGGATCGCGCGCCGTTCACCCTGCGCGCTGGCCCGTGGTTGATAACCCCTTCGGCCGCGTCTATAATTACTGTACACCCAGGCGCAGCCCGCGCCCCATAACTGCCGCTGTAAAAACAACAGCAACTGCGCGGCCCGCATTGACGGCGCGGCCACTTTACTACCACCCAGGATGGATCACGTTGAATCTGGAAATTCACCAACAGCCTGCGATTTTTGACGCGCTTCAGCCCGAATGGAATGCCCTGCTAGAGCGCAGTCCTCAGAACCTCATATTCCTGACGCACGAATGGCTGCACACCTGGTGGCAGACCTATGCCCCCGGCACGCTGTTTGTGGTTACAGGGCGTTCTGATTCGGGTGAACTGGTGGGGATCGCCCCCTGGTTTATCGACACGCGGGCCGCCCGCAAAATCATCCGCACAATCGGGTGTGTCGATGTCACAGACTACCTCGATATTATCGTCGACAGCCTGCAGGCGGAACCGTTCCTCGAAGCCCTGGCCGCGCTGCTGGCAGAACACGCTGGCGATTTCGGCTCGCTGAACCTCTGCAATATCCCGGATGGCTCCCCGCTTCTTACCCGCTGGCCAGCACAGCTTCAGGCCTGTGGCTTCACAGTGACAATCGAGCAGCAGGAAGTCTGCCCGGTTATCCCCCTGCCCGAGTCCTGGGAGGCCTACCTCAGCCAGCTGAACAAGAAGCAGCGCCATGAGCTGCGCCGCAAGATTCGGCGCGCCGGGCAGCAGGTTGACTGGTATATGGTCGGGCCGGATCACGATCTCGAAGAGGAGCTAACCGCGTTCATGGCCCTGATGGCGGCCAGCAGCGCGGAAAAAGCCGAATTCCTGCAGGACGAGCACAACACGGCCTTCTTCCACGCCGTTATGCCGAAGATGCACGCGGCAGGCTGGCTCCAGCTCAGTTTCCTGACTGTGGGAGATGAGCGGGCCGCAGCCTATCTGAATCTGGAATGGAATAACCGCGTGATGGTCTACAACTCGGGCCAGGATATCGAACAGTTTGGCGCGCTGAGCGCTGGCATCGTGCTGTTGGCCTTCAACATCCGCCATGCGATTGAGACGGGCCATACCGAGTTTGACATGCTCCGCGGCAACGAAACCTACAAATACCAGATGGGCGGGCAGGACACCCCGGTGTTCAAGTTACTGGCGACCCAGGCATAGCCCCATGACCCAACAGCCTCTTAAGCGCATCGCCATGTTGAGCGTTCACACCTGTCCGCTGGCCACGCTGGGCGGCAAAAAGACAGGGGGCATGAATGTCTATGTTCGCGACCTCAGCCGTGAGATCGCCCGCCGGGGCATTGCGGTGGATGTATTCACCCGAAGCCAGGATCCGTGCCAGCCCCATATCAGCCACAGTCTGGCCCCCAATGCCCGCGTCATCCATATCCCCACCGGACCAGAAACCCCGCTGGAGACCACAGAGGTCTACCCGCACCTGCCTCAGTTTGTAGAGAATGTGCTGGCGTTCATCGCCAGCGAGGGGATTGAGTACGACGTGATCTACAGCCATTACTGGCTGAGTGGCTGGGCCGCCCATGAGATTCGGGCCCGGCTGGGAATCCCTGTGGCCCAGATGTTTCATACCCTGGGTCATATGAAGAATCGCATTGCCGAAGGCCACAATGCGCGTCAGCACGCCATCCGCGATATTCGCATCTTCACCGAAACCGACATTATGTCCTGGGCAGACCTGCTGGTCGCCGCCACGCCTGCCGAACGCGCCCAGATGCTGTGGCTCTACCAGGCCGACCGCCGCAAGATCGAGGTTATCCCCCCCGGCGTGGACACCTGCCATTTTCAGCCGCTGGATCGATTGCAGTCAAAAGCCGAGATCGGGATTCCACAGCACCACAAGATGCTGCTCTTTGTGGGGCGAATCGAGCGCCTTAAGGGGGTGGAAACTCTCCTGCGCGCCATCAGCCTGATCCGCCAGCAGGAACCTGCCCTTGCCGCGGACATGTGTGTTACCGTCATCGGCGGCAACCCGGACGAGCCTGAGGACGAAAATTCGGAGATGAGCCGGCTGAAGACTCTGGCGGACCGGCTCAGTCTGCATGATCTGGTCGCCTTTATCGGGGCCAGAGATCAGGACCGGCTGCGTTATTATTACAACGCAGCCGAGGCGCTTATCATGCCGTCAGATTACGAATCGTTTGGGATGGTGGCGCTGGAAGCCCTGGCCTGCGGGACCCCGGTCATTGCGTCAGAGGTCGGCGGGCTGGCCTATCTCATCCAGGATGGGGAAACAGGTTTCCATGTGCCTGTGCGGGAGCCTGCCGCGCTGGCTGCCCGTATCATCCAGCTGCTGAAATCACCGGAAGTTCGTGCCAGAATGAGCGCCCGGGCGCATATGACGGCCCAGGATTACGCCTGGTCGCGTATCGCCGACCAGCTCCTGGCCCAGTTCAGCAACATGCCGACACCCAGTACCAATACTCAGGCCTTCTTACCCACCGTATGAGTTCGGCAGGTCCGTATGCACCGCATCAAGATACGGGGCGGCTTCCTGAACAGCGAGGGCATCTTCTTCACTGATCACGCGCTGGCCCTGATAATACAGCACGTCATTAAAGGCATCGTAGCGATAGCGGCGACTCACCCACTTGTAGGAAGGATGCCAGAAGACAACGTTGAAAATCACCGCGTCCTGATCTTCAAGGACACGCTCACTTTCCAACCAAACCGGCGCATACTGGGCCAGGTGCGGCTCAACTTTTGTGTCTCTTTTCCTGCGAATCGAGTCGGCCATCATGTCAGCTAGCTCTCCCTTAAAGGTGCGGCGTTATATCAGCGGATAGTACACTATTCTAATCAACTCATTACTGGGCGGCAATAGCGGATCTCATGCCCCCCCAACAAGGAGAATGTTTCGCATGCCTCGCGCACTCATAAGCGTCTCGGACAAAACCCACCTCATCGAGATTGCCCGCGGCCTGGCCGATCTCGGCTGGGACCTGATCGCCAGCGGTGGCACCGCCCGCGCCCTGGAAGCGGCAGCCTTGCCTGTAACTCCGGTCGAACAGGTCACCGGCGCGCCGGAAATGCTGGGGGGGCGGGTCAAGACCCTGCATCCAGCCATTCACGCCGGCATTCTGGCGCGTGATACCGCCGCCGATACGGCTGATCTCACCGCACAGGGCTACACCCCAATCAGCATGGTCATCTGCAACCTGTACCCATTTGAGGCGACTATCCAGCGTCCGGATGTCACACTGGCAGACGCTATCGAACAGATCGATATCGGTGGCGTCACCCTGCTGCGCGCCGCGGCCAAAAACTTCAGCCGCGTGGTGGTCGTGTGCGACCCGGCGGACTACACAAGCGTGCTGGAAGCTTTGCGCACCCCGGATGGCATCGACACAGCCCGCCGGCTGGCGCTGGCTGTCAAAGCCTTCGCCCACACACGCGAATACGACACCGCTATTCACGCCTATCTGCTGCGTGAAAGCCAGTGATCCGCCCACGCACAGGGGGCGCACCGGCATCGGCTGGCACACGGCTGGAGAAAACAGGTCGTTCTTCCTTAAAATTTCGGATTTTGGTTCTAATCAGCCCACCACTTGTTTGGTGTTCTCCCCAAATTTGCATATACTAGTAAACAGCAAGCATCTTTATCTAATCATGCAAAAGGAGAGTACAAGTGGCCAGTGTAACGTTCCGTAATGTCACAAAGCGGTTTGGCGATGTTGAGGCGGTCTCAAACCTGAATCTTGAGATCGCCGATCAGGAATTCCTGGTCTTCGTCGGCCCGTCTGGCTGTGGCAAGTCCACCAGCCTGCGGATGCTCGCCGGTCTTGAGGAAATCTCCGATGGTGAGATCCTCATTGGCGACCGCGTTGTGAACAATGTCGCCCCGAAGGATCGCGACATCGCGATGGTGTTCCAAAGCTACGCCCTGTACCCGCACATGACCGTGTATGACAATATGGCTTTTGGGCTGCGCCTGCGCAAGACCCCGAAGCAGGTCATTGACGAGCGTGTGCGCCGCGCAGCGAAGGAACTGGGCATCGAGCAGTTGCTCGACCGCCGGCCCCGCCAGCTCTCTGGTGGTCAGCGCCAGCGTGTAGCCGTCGGCCGCGCAATCGTTCGCGAACCCGCCGTGTTCCTGATGGACGAGCCGCTCTCCAACCTGGACGCCAAACTCCGCGTTGAAGCCCGCGCCTTCATTCAGAAACTGCACCAGCAGCTTGGCACCACCTTCATCTACGTGACCCACGACCAGACTGAGGCCATGACGATGGGGACCCGCATCGCAGTCCTGAATGCCGGCGTCCTGCAGCAGCTCGACTCGCCCTCGAACCTCTACCGCCACCCGCGCAACCGCTTTGTGGCCGGCTTCATCGGCAGCCCTTCGATGAACTTCTTCGATGCGCAGCTGAAAGAAGAAAACGGCAACATGGTTGTTGAGACAGACGTCTTCAAGGTCATCGTGCCGGAAGAAGTGCGCGGACGGTACGAGCAACACATGGGCAAGTCCGTCATTTTCGGCATTCGCCCCGAAGACATCCACGATCCGGATTACCAGCCCACTGGCACCATCACGGCGATAGTTCAGGCGAACGTCGATGTGGTTGAGCAGATGGGTTTTGAGATGATCGTGTACTTCGAATCCCAGGGCAAGACCTTCCTGGGCCGGCTTGACCCGCGCACCAGCGCCCGTGTCGGCATGCAGATGGGCACCGCCTTCAACATGGCGAACATGCACCTCTTTGACGCCGAAACCGATGAATCCCTGTGGGTTCCGGATGAAGTATCGGCGGCGTACGGTATCTAAGACGCCAAATCAGCAGTAAAAGAGCCAGACAAAATAACCGCCTGGGGGAAACACCCCAGGCGGTTCTGATTCGTCCTGAAGATGGCGGTCAATCAGTCCACGCCGCGCAGCTTCGGATCAAGGGTGTCCCGCAGGCCGTCGCCCAGCAGGTTAAACCCGAGCACAACGAACGTGATCGCCATACCGGGGAAGAGCATGCCCCAGTACGCGCCGGTGATCAGGTACTGCTGGCTTTCGGCCAGCATCTTGCCCAGTTCCGGCCACGGCGCCTGCTGCCCCAGCCCCAGAAAGCCCAGGGCGGCCGTCTCAACCACTGCGGTGCCCAGCCCCAGCGTCGCCTGCACAATCAGCGGCGCCAGGCTGTTGGGCAGCACATGGCGGAGCAGGATATGCCCCGGACGCGCGCCAACGCTCTGCGCTGCCTGAACAAAGTCCTCATTCCGGACGCTGATCGCCATGGACCGCGCCAGGCGGGCATACACCGGGATATTCACAATGGCGATCGCCAGCATGGCGTTTCGCAATCCTGGACCGAAGATAGCCACCAGGGCGATTGCCAACAGCAAAGAGGGAAACGCCAGCATGACATCCATCGTTCGCATGATCACGCTGTCCAACCATCCCCCAGAAAAACCGGCGATTTCTCCCAGCGTGACCCCAATAATCACCGAGAATGTCACCGAGATCAGGCTGACCGCCAGAGAAACCCCCGAGCCATGTCCCACCCGCCGCATAATATCCCGGCCCAGGTTGTCCGTGCCAAACGGGTGTTCCAGGCTGGGCGGGCTAAAGCGGGCAGGCAGATTCTGGTCCCGCCGGGCATTGTAGTCGTCCAGCACAGGCACAAGGAAGGCAATCAGGAGATAGACGACAACGATCACCCCACCGATCCGGGCGCTGCGATTGCGCAGGAAACGCCGCCACAGCGCTTTCCATTCCGGCACATAGGGCGACTCGGTCTCAAGCGCTAATGGTTTGGAAGGAGTTGTTTGAGCATCTGCCATGCTACTCGTACCTTATCCGTGGATTGAGCCAGGCGTATGAGACATCCACCAGCAAATTGACGACGACGAAAATGAATGTGATCACCAGCGTAACCGACTGCACAATGGCATAGTCACGCCCCTGAATGCTGTTAAACAGCCAGCGGCCAATCCCCGGCCAGGAGAAGATGGTTTCGGTCAGCACAGCGCCGGCCAGTAATGATCCCAGCTGCAGCCCAATCACGGTAATGACGGGCAGCATCGCGTTGCGCAGCGCATGGCGCAAGATGACACGCGATTCCCGCAGGCCTTTAGCCCGTGCAGTCCGGATATAGTCCATGTGCAGGACTTCCAGCATGGCAGAACGGGTGATCCGGGCGATGATCGCAATCGGAATGGTGCTGAGCGTAACCGCCGGCAGGATCAGGTGCCTAAACGCATCCACAAACCCGCTCCCGTCCCCGCTCAGGATGGCATCAATCAGGTGCATGCCCGTTCGCGTTTCAATCGTAACATTCGTGCCCAGGCGGCCAATGAACGGCAGCCAGCCCAGCTTCACGCCAAATATAAATAACAGCAGCAGCCCCAGCCAGAAGATCGGCATAGAGACACCGATCAGGGAGCCGAGCATGGTCCCGGTGTCGATCCACGAGCCGCGCCGCACCGCTGAAATGATCCCAAGCGGCACACCAATCAGTACTGCCAGCACAAGGGCAAAGAGGGCCAGCTCCGCTGTGGCAGGAAACCGCTGGCGCAGTTCATCCGCAATGGGGATGTTACCCGCCACCGAACGACCAAAGTCACCACGAAGAATATTGCCTACCCAAATAAGATATTGTTCCGGCAAAGGGCGATCCAGGCCAAGCCGGGCCCGCAGCTCTTCAACATTGGCCGCGCTGCCGCGCTCGCCCAGCAGCACAACTTCCGGGCCACCGGGGATCAGATGCACCAGCAAAAAAACGGCAATCGACGCACCGATCAGCACGGGAATTGCCTCAAAGATACGCCGTATCACATATCGGGTCATAAGTGCTGCCTTCTGTGAATGGGATGCCTGGCATCCTGCCGGGATGATTGCCATCCTGCAAGTAGGGGCTCCAGGCCCCGATGGCATCGAGGCCTGGAGTGTTTGGTATGCGCTACTTGCGCTGTTAGTCTTGCTTAGTCAATCGTGATGTAGCGGAAGAGCTCGGTCCCCAGCGGGTTCGGGATGTAGCCGGTCACGTTGCTGCGGAAGACCAGCGGCACCTGCGAGTGCGCCACATTGATGCGGCCAACCGTCTCGGCCAGCATCGCGTCCGCTTCGGCATACAGCGGCGCGCGATCAGACTGCGCCACCAGGTTGCCGGCTTCGGTCAGGGTTTCGCAGATCTCCGGGAAGTTGAAGTAACCTTCCTGGGATTCGTTGCAGTTCTTGAAGAAGTAACCGCTGAAGTTGTCCGGGTCACCGTTGTCGCCGGTCCAGCCCAGCTGATACAGGCCGAGCAGGTTGCCATTGCGGCGCAGGTCGAGGTAAGTCGCCCAGTCACCAGCGTTGTCAAGCCGAACATCGATCCCGATCATCGCAAGGTCAGCCGCCATCGCCTGGCCAATGCCCTCACCATCCGGGTTGTACGGGCGAACAGCGGGCTGCCAGTACAGCGTCAGCGGGATCTTCTCGCCTTCAGCGTCCAACACCACATTGCCGTTGTCATCCAGCGGCAGGACAGTCACTTCGCTGAAGCCATCGGGATAACCGGCTTCGGCCAGCAGCTCGAGAGCGCGATCAGGATTCCACTCGGGCATCGGGACATCGGGGTTGTAGCCCCACATCAGCGGCGGCAGGAAGGTGTTCGCCACCTCGGCAGCCGGGTAGAAGGTATCCACGTACGCCTGGCGGTTGAGCGCCAGGGAGATGGCTTCGCGTACCAGCGGATCGTTGAATTCCTTGATACGGTAGTTGAACGCCAGGTACATGATGTTCAGCGCAGGCCGCATCATCAGGTACATGTCATCCGAGGATTCGATGATCGCCAGCTCTTCAGGAGTCGCATTTTCCTTAGCGTGAATGGCGCCGGACTGCAGCGCGGCAAAGCGGGCGGCGTTGTCCGGGATCACACGCTGGATGATGCGCTCAATGTTGCCCTCAACCTCGCCCCAGTAGCCTTCGTACAGGTCCTGGGTCACATGGTCGTCAGTCACCCATTCCACGAACTGGTAGGGGCCAGTGCAAACGTAACCCACGTTCGGGGTGCCGTAGTCCTCGCCGTACTGCTCAAGCGCGGCCGGGCTGTTGATCTGGAACATGGGCATCGCCAGGGTATTCGGCATCTGGACATACGGACGGGTCAGGTTGAACTGCACCGTGTAGTCGTCGATGATATCAATGCTGGCGATGAGCGAATCACCATCAAAGCCATCGAACATGTAGCCGTAGTATTCGTAAACCTGCGACTCGAAGTGGAGCGGATTGTCCGTGTTGCGCCAGGCTTCGAAGTTGAATACCACCGCTTCAGCGTTAAACGGCGTGCCATCATGGAAGGTGACGCCTTCACGCAGCTTGGCGGTCCAGACAGTCAGGTCTTCATTGGCGGTCAGTTCGCTCGCCAGGCTGGGGACGGCATTCGTCGTAGCGCCATCAAAGCCCATCAGCGATTCGCAGCCCTGGTTGAGCACCGTGTAGGATACACCGTCCGTCACCACCGCGGAATAGAGCTGCACCGGGTTGGTGTAGGCACCCCACACGAACGTCACAGGATCCTGTGCGCTCAGGGGGGCAACGGTTCCAGCCAGCATCGTTACAACAAGCAGGGCAGCCATCAGCAAGCCCAATTTCTTCGACATCTATTCGCCTCCTAAATTTGTGGTACCAAGAAACTAAAAGGGTGAAGTATTAGCGAATATGCGGAATCCGAGGGTTGAAGCTCCTTTCTCCCACACGGTTATTCATTTTACCCAAACTGAATGCGCACGTCCAAGTATGGTTTGAAGATGGCTGTTTGTCAAACATTTCGGCCCCGGCAACATAGGTGAAGAGTTTTGTGCAAGGTAACCTATGACACTATCGTACTGGCAATTATCGGATTTTCGCCATTTCTTATCAGTTTTATCTACCCTGTCAAATCAAAAGAAAATGTTACCGAAGGGCGACGGTTCAGTCAGCAGATAATGTTACCGGGGTGGCCTCTCCTTTCATCGGGGTGGAGGACGCAACAAGGTCAGGTAGACATCCTGGCGGTCGGGAAGCGTGTCAGCGCCGGGCAGGGCGAAAAGCTGGTCAAGCAGGGAGTAGATGGTGAGGCGGAGTTGGGCAGGATTGGTGCGGTCGCGCAGGGCAGTCAGCCGGGCACGGCAGGCAGGGTCAAGGACACCGGAACGGCATAGGCGGTCAAAGGGGGTCTGGGCGACATCAAAGCGGCGGGCGACCCGTGAGCCAGCCGGAGTGGCAGCGGGGCGCACCTGAGATTGAGCCCTAACAGTATCCGTAAGGCGACCCAACAGATGGGGCAGCGGGCGCTGGACCAGGAAACAGCACTGGTGGCCAAAAGCCAGGAGTTGGAAGCCCAGCGTGAGCACCGGCGGGTGAAGGAGAAACCACGGCGTCTGTATGGTTCACTAGACGGGTATATGGTGCATATCGAGGGGGAGTGGCACGAGATGAAAGCCGGGGCCTGGTGGCAGGTCGATGAGCAGCGCCGCGCGGCAGACATCAGCTACTACACCGACTGGCAACCGGCGGCTGAATTCAGTGCATTGACCTGGGCTACCGGCTTTGCGCGTCTGGCCGACCAGGCCGATGAGGTTGTCATCGTGGCCGACGGAGCGGACTGGATTTGGCGCAGCGTTGCGGAGCATTTCCCGCGCGCCGTGCAAATTGTGGATTGGTATCACGCTTTCAGTTACGTTCGGGCCGTGGCGCAGGCGGCTTTCACCGACGAAGATGCCCGGCAGGCCTGGCTTGCCCAGCAGCAGGCCGCCTTGCAGCACGGCCAGCGGGCCAGGGTTTTTCGGGCCTGCCGTGCCTGGGCGGCGCTAGCGCCTGAGCCGGTCCACGCGGCGTTGACCTTTTTCGCTCGCCAGCGCCCCCGGATGCGCTACGACCGCTATCGCGCGGCTGGCTACCAGATAGGTTCTGGCACTATGGAAAGTGGCTGTAAGCAATTGGGGCAAGGTCGCCTCAAAATTGCCGGTGCGCAATGGAACGAACAGGGTGTTCGTCTCGTGGCCAAAGCGCGCGCCGCCTTTCTCAGCGGTCAGTGGGATGCCCTCTCCATCCAGGTAGCCTAGATTGCCTGTCAGACTTTACTCGCACCCTTAGAAACCACAGGGCTGGCAGGCCAGGGTATAATACGACTAATACAGCCCGATTGCTCTTGCCCCCTGAACGTGGTAGGATTATATGATGTTTTTCACAAATACTTATGCTCAGGAGTCATAGCGTACAATGTCGCCCGAAATTCCCGATATCGTTATCGGACGCTTACCGATTTACCTGCGCGAGCTAACCCTCTTGTCCCAGGAAGGGTATGAGGTTACTTCATCGCATGAGCTTGGCGAACGGCTGGGGATCAGCTCTGCCCAGATTCGCAAGGATTTGTCCTGGTTTGGGCGGTACTTTGGGCCTTTTGGCAAGCAGGGCACGGGGTATAACATCCCGTATCTGCTGGAGCAACTGCGGAAGATCCTGCAACTGGATCATGAATGGCCGGTAGCGCTCGTGGGCGCTGGCGACCTGGGTCGCGCGCTGGCCCGCTATGGCGGCTTTTCACACCGGGGCTTCCGGATCACGATGATCTTTGACAACGACCCCGCAAAGATCGGCAGCTACGTGGGCAATATCAAAGTGCTCAGTACGGCCTCCTTACAGGATGAGCTGCAGGACAGCGGAATCCAGATCGCCATGGTAGCCGTGCCATCATCCGCCGCCCAGCCGGTCACCGACCAGCTGGTCAAATCCGGCATCCGGGCCATCCTGAACTACGCGCCGATTGTGCTTTCCGTGCCGGAAGGCGTGCGTGTCCAGCACATTGACCCCGCCGCCCATCTGCAGCACATGACGTACTACCTGCGCTGAACGGGCCACCATCCAGCAGGGGTTTCGGCGGTGCGCTAGAACCCCTGCTGGCTGATGCCCCGCATCAGGGCCATATTGTTGATCGCACGGCCAGCCCCCACCGCGGTCGCCACAATCGGGTTCTCAGAACGGAAGGCCGGCACACCAGTTTCCTGGGTCAGGTACTGGTCAATCCCGCGCAGCAGCGCTCCGCCGCCAGTCAGCATAATCCCCCGGTCGATGATGTCGGAAGCCAGTTCCGGTGGCGTGCGTTCCAGCACCGCCTTCACCACCTGCGCGATCTCACTTAACGGCTCCACAATCGCTTCCACAACCTCACCGGTGGCCACCGTAATCGTGCGCGGCAGGCCGCCCACCTGGTCGCGCCCCTGGATCTCCATTGTCATTTCGTCGGGCAGGTCAACAGCCGCGCCGATCTGGATCTTGATTGATTCTGCCGTGGGCGCGCCAATCACCAGGCTGTATTTGCGCCGCACGTAATTGATGATCGCCTCGTCAAGTCGCCCGCCGCCAACCCGCACGCTGTCCGCCACCACGATCCCGCTCATCGCCACCACCGCGGCCTGGCTCACCCCGCCGCCCAGCGTCAGGACCATGTTGCCCGCGGGCGTGTTCACCGGCAGTCCGGCGCCAATAGCGGCGGCCAGTGGCTCCGGAATCAAAAAGGCCTCGCGCGCACCGGCCTGCACAGCGGCCTCATGCACCGCCCGCCGTTCCACACTCGTCACCCCGTAAGGCACGCTGATGATCACGCTGGGCTTCACCATCCGCACCCGGCCTAGCACTTTGTCAAAAAAGTAGCGCAGCATCGCCTCGGTGACTTCGTAGTCAGCGATCACGCCATCGCGCAGCGGGCGCAGGACCTCGATATTCTCCGGCGTGCGGCCCCACATATCGCGGGCTTCCTGCCCGATCGCCACCACCAGCGGCGGCTCTTCTTCCACGGTCAGGGCCACCAGGGAAGGCTCCTGCAGCACAATCCGGTCATTCTCAAAAATCAGGACGTTGGTTGTTCCCAGGTCAACGCCCAGCTTCTTCGCAAACATCGCCATGTTTATGACCTCCAGCGGTCAGCTCGTCACACAGCCCTGGCATTGATCAAACCTGCCCCAGCCAGGCCGTTCCACGCAGCACGGATACAGCCGCCCCGGCAAAAGCCGGGGGAGATTCTGCTGCCTGCTACGCTAACCTGTCGCACATTGTCGCAGATAATGCGCTGATCGTCCAGAGAAGACCGCCGCTCCGGACACAAAAACGCCCGGTGAATTCTGCCCCGGGCGTCCTTTATACGATGTTTCAGCTTATCACCACGCGGGTCAGCGTTACTGATCGCCCCCGTTATTGGCGCGAATCCGCACCGACCCCGCGCGGGACTGCGTCTTACGCCGGACGCGCACCGCCAGCTCAGCCCGGCGCAGCTCCTGGCTGATAATCGCCAGCTCATCCGGCGGCGGGCCTTTGCGCATCATCTCCTGGGCGCGGCGGCGAGCAGCCTCAGCAGCCTCCAGATCGATCTCATCCGCGCTCTCGGCCATATCCGCCAGCACCACAACCTTATCGGGGCGGATTTCAACAATGCCGCCGTACACCGCTAGCACCGTCTCCTGGCCGCCCTTCTTGATCCGCAGCTCGCCGATATCCAGCGTGGTCAGCAGCGGCGTATGGCGCGGCAGCACCCCCAGCACGCCTTCGCTGCCGGGCAGCACGATCATATCCGCCTCTGGCTCGTCCAGGATCAGCCGCTCCTGCGTGACTACTTCTACATGGATAGGCATACCATCCTCGCTTGGCTAGCGATACTTACGCGGACTGGTCAGACGCGTCGTAACGTGCGATCACATCTTCAATCGGGCCGGCCATCCGGAACATTTCCTCCGGGATGTGGTCCAGCTCACCATCCAGGATCATGCGGAAGCCGCGCACCGTGTCACGAATCGACACATAGCGGCCGTCACGCCCGGTGAACTGGGTGGCGACATAGAACGGCTGGCTGAGGAACAGCTCCACACGGCGCGCCCGCGCCACAAGCTGCTTGTCCTCATCCGAAAGCTCATCGATCCCCAGGATGGCGATGATGTCCTGCAGGTCCTTGTAGCGCTGCAGCACCCGCTGCACTTCGCGGGCGGTGTTGTAGTGTTCCTCGCCCACAATCAGCGGGTCAAGGATACGGCTGGTGCTGGAAAGCGGGTCAACCGCCGGGTAAATACCCTTCTCCACAATCGCGCGGTCCAGCGCGATCGAGCCGTCCAGGTGCGTGAACACCGCCACCGGCGCCGGGTCGGAGTAGTCGTCAGCCGGCACATACACGGCCTGCAGCGAGGTAATCGAGCCGGTCTTGGTGCTGGTGATGCGCTCCTGCAGGTCACCCATTTCCTGGGCCAGGGTTGGCTGGTAACCCACCGCGGAAGGCATACGACCCAGCAGCGCCGACACCTCGGAACCGCTCAGGCTGAAGCGGAAAATATTGTCCACGAAGAGCAGCACGTCGCGGCCTTCATCCCGGAAGTGTTCGGCCATCGTCAGCCCGGAAAGGGCCACACGCAGGCGCACGCCGGGCGGCTCGTTCATCTGCCCGAAAACCATCGCGGTCTGGTTGATCACGCCGCTTTCCGTCATTTCCTGATAAAGCTGCGTCCCCTCACGGGTGCGCTCCCCCACCCCGGCGAACACGGAGAAACCGCTGTGCTCGGTCGCGATGGAACGGATCAGCTCCATAATAATGACGGTCTTGCCCGTCCCGGCGCCGCCGAAGATGCCGGCCTTACCACCCTTGCGGAAGGGAGCGATCAGGTCGATCACCTTGATGCCAGTCTCAAATGTTTCAACCTCGGTGGACTGCTCCTCAAAGCGGGGCGCAGCGCGGTGGATCGGGCTGGTAGGCACATCCTGCGGCGCATCACGGCCGTCAATCGGGTTGCCCAGCACGTCAAACAGGCGGCCCAGCACCTTCTCACCCACCGGCACCTGGATCGGGCTGCCGGTCGCCAGCGCCAACTGCCCGCGGGGCAGCCCATCCGTGGCGTCCATCGCCACAGTTCGCACCTGATCCTCACCCAGGTGCTGCTGCACTTCCAGAATCAGGTCTCCCTTGTGCTCACGGGGAATCCGCACAGCGTCAAAGATCCTGGGCAGCTGATCGGGGGGGAACTCCACGTCCACCACAGCGCCCAACACCTGTGTCACTCTACCCTGAACTTCGCTCATCAAATAATCTCCTAAATCGTCACGGCCGGGTCATTATCGAACCGCGATACCAGGCGCCTCGAACTCTTCCTGCATAGCTTTGACAATTGACTTGGCCTGCGCCTGCAGCGCTTCCACGCCGCCCACAATGTCAAGGATTTCGCTTGTAATCGCCAGCTGCCGCGCCTTATTGAAGGTCAGCTGCAGGTCACCCGCCAGCGCTTCCGCATTCTCCGACGCGTTGCGCATGGCGATCATGCGCGCGGAATGCTCGCTGGCCTGGCTTTCCAGGATCGACTGGTATATCTGCAGCTCGGTAAAGCGTGGTATCACTTCATCCAGAATTGCCCCGGCCGATGGCTCATACAGGTATTCCCGCCCCTGGGTGGTCACCGTTGGCTCCCGCTTGATAAAGGTGTTCATCATACCGTTGTCCGATTCAAACGGGACCAGAGGCAGCAGGTTCAGCACAACCGGCTTCTGCACCAGCGTATTGACGAAGTCTGTGTAAGCGATAAATACCTGGTCGGCATTCCCACTCAGGTATTCATCCAGCACCATGCGCGCAATCGGGCCGACTGTCTGAATAGTCAGCTCAGCGGGCAGGTTGCTGAATTCCGCAATCACGTTCTGGCGCAGGCGCAGCAGCGAGTCGCGGCCCTTGCGGCCCACAACCACCCAGCGCACAGTGCAGTTCTCATCACACAACTGACGGGCGAAGGTCAGCGCCACGCGCATCACGTTGGCGTTGTACGCCCCCGCCAGGCCGCGATCGCCGGAAAGCAGCAGGATTGTCACCTGACGGATCTCATCACGCCTGGCCAGCAGGGGATGATGCATGGCCGTATTCCCCCCCTGTGACGCCACGTTGACCAGCACTTCCCACGCCTTCTGGGCGTAATTGCGGCTGGCCAGCGCCTGCTGCTGTGCCTTACGGGCGCGTGACGCCGAGACTGCTTCCAGCGCGCGCGTCACCTGCCCGATGTTTTTCACACTCTTGATACGGTTTTTGATCTCACGTACGTTTGGCATGGTGGCGCCCCCTTATGCCCAGGTGGCATTAAACGTCGTGATGGCTTCCTTCAACCGACTTTCCACTTCTTCAGTCAGCCGCAGCTCATCCTCAATCGTGTCCACCACGTCGGGATACTGGGTCCCCAGGAAGCGGATGAAATCAGCCTCCCACTCCTTAACGCGCTCCACGTCGATCTCATCGATGAAACCACGTGTGCCGGCGTAGATCAGCACCACCTGATCCACCAGCGGAGTCGGCTGGTACTGCGGCTGCTTCAGGATTTCTGTCAGCCGTCGCCCGCGCTCAAGCTGGCGCTGCGTGTCCTTGTCCAGGTCAGAGCCGAACTGCGCGAAGGCCGCCAGCGCCCGGAAATTGGCCATGTCCAGGCGCAGGCCACCCGCCACCTGGCGCATCGCGCGCGCCTGGGCGTCACCACCCACGCGGCTCACGCTGATGCCGGTGTTCATGGCGGGCCGGATACCGGAATAGAACAGGTCGCTTTCCAGGTAAATCTGGCCGTCGGTGATGGAAATTACGTTGGTAGGCACATAAGCCGACACGTCGCCCAGCAGCGTTTCGATGATCGGGAGGGCCGTCAGGCTGCCACCGCCGCGCTCCTCACTGAGCTGCGCGGAGCGTTCCAGCAGGCGGCTGTGCAGGTAAAACACGTCGCCGGGGTACGCTTCGCGGCCGGGCGGGCGGCGCATCAGGAGCGACACCTGGCGGTACGCCCAGGCGTGCTTGGAGAGGTCGTCATAGACCACCAGTGCATCCCGGCCGTTTTCCATGAAATACTCACCCATGGCCGTCCCGGAATAGGGCGACAGGTACTGCAGCGCGGCCGGGTCAGACGCGGAGGCCACCACCACAATGGTGTAATCCATCGCGCCGTACTTCTCCAGCGTTGCCACGGTGTTGGCGATCTCGCCGCGCCGCTTGCCGATCGCGACGTAGATGCAGATCAGGCCCTTGCCCCGCTGGTTAATGATCGTATCCAGCGCCAGGGCGGTCTTGCCCGTCTGCCGGTCGCCGATGATCAGCTCGCGCTGCCCGCGCCCAATCGGCGTCAGGGCGTCAATCACGCGCACGCCCGTCTGCACCGGGCGATACACGTTCTGGCGCTCGATCACGCCGGGCGCGATGCGCTCAATGTTGTAGACCTCGGCGGCTTCAATCGGGCCTTTACCGTCAATCGGCACGCCCAGGGCATCCACCACACGCCCGATCAGGGCGTCGCCCACCGGCACCGACGCAATGCGCCCGATGGCCTGCACCTCATCGCCTTCCCTGATGCCGGTGTAATCACCCATGATAATGACACCGACCGTATCCTGCTCAAGGTTGAAGGCCATGCCCGGCACACCATTGCTGAACCGGATCAGCTCGTTTGCCCGCACATTGGGCAGCCCTGAAACACGAGCAATGCCGTCACCAACTTCAAGGACTTCACCGACTTCAACGGCTTCGTAATCCGGCTTAAAGTCCTCGATCTGGGCCAGCAACGACCTGGTGATGTCGCTGGTAAAATCCGACATGTATTCGTCCTCCTAAATTGATGAATGCGGCGAGGCAGCACCCTGCATCACCACTAAGGCTGAAAAACCAATTTAGCTGTTTTGACCAGTACACGCCCGCCAGCGCGCGCATGCCCGATGTTTTGATGTTGTATGAAATCGCCAATAAGCCCCAAAGATTGAGAAGCTTGTCACTAAGTCTACACTATAGGAGTTATTCTGTCCACTTCTCACAAGGTCGCCAATCCGAACTCAGGGCGCGGCGGGCTGGCGTAAAAAAACGAGCAAGCAGCCGGTGCTTCCTCGTTTTCGGATTATCAGCGCCCGTCCCCCAGATCTTCCGGATCTCGGCCCCCCAGCCGCGAGACTTTCCCCCCGCTGCCCAGGGCCACGCTGCGCCGGTACGCCGCCCAGATCGCCCGCGAGACCACCGTGCGCAGCCCACCCTTCTCCAGGTGGTAAATCGCCTCGGCGGAAGTCCCGCCCGGGCTGGTGACCTGGTTGCGCATATGGGCGGGATGCTCCCCCGCCTCCATCGCATAGTCCACCGAGCCGCGCACCGTCTGATAGACCAGCTTTTCCGCCACCCGCCGGGAAAAGCCCAGGTGCACCCCGGCATCGATCATGGCTTCCATGAACATAAAGACATACGCCGGGCCGGTGCCGCTGAGGGCGGTCGCCATATCCAGGTAGTCTTCGTTGTCGACATACACCTCTTCGCCCAGCGCGGAGAGGATCGCCCGGGCCTGATCCACCTGGGTGGGCGGCACCTCACGCGTGGCCGTCCACACGGAGATGCCCTGGCCGATCCGCGCCGGGGTGTTTGGCATCGCGCGCACGACGCGCTTGATCCCCAGCCCGGTCGCGATCTGCCGGATCGTCACCCCCGCCATAATGCTGACCACCAGCGCGTCATGCGGCACCTCGCCATGCAGGTCAGGCGCTACTTCGTCCAGCACCTGCGGCTTGATCGCCAGCACCAGCACATCTGCTTCGGCAGCGGCCTCGACATTATCCGCAGTCACGCGGATTCCGTAGCGTTCCTCAAGCTCATGGCAGCGCTCCTCGCGTGGTTCAGCCGCCAGGATCTGCTGCGGCTGCACCATCTCGCCAGCGATCAGGCCGTGAATGATCGCCTCGCCCATGGCCCCGGCCCCAATAAAGGAAATCGTGAAGTCTTCGAACACAATAAAGCTCCCTGTAATTTTGCTCTGCGTCCTGGTTACATAATCCCGCTGAACAGCGCGTCCCACTCCGCCGCGAACGCCGCCAGACGCTCCGGCTGGACGGTCACCCCGGTACCCGCCACCGCCGGCACGTCAATCGTGCTGTCCGGGTTCAGCTCAAACCGCGGCTCGGTCAGGTCCGGGTCATAGTAACGATTCGTCGCGGAAAGGTCGCTGGGCAGCGTCACCCCCGGCAGCGATCCCACCGCCAGGTTCTGCGCGCGCCCGACGCCGGTCTCCAGCATGCCCCCGATCCACAGCGGAACGCCGTGCTCATAGCAGACCTGGTGGATGGCAGCCGCTTCTGTCAGGCCACCCACCCGCGGCGGCTTGAGATTGATGATCCGGCACGCCCCGATCTCCAGCGCCAGCCGGACATCGTTCGCAGACAGAATGCTCTCATCCAGGCAGATCGGCGTGGCGATCTGCGCCTGGAGCTTGCTGTGCTCGTAAATATCATCATGCGCCAGCGGCTGTTCCAGCATCAGCAGGTTGAAGGCATCCAGTTTGGCCAGGTGAGCGGCATCCGCCAGGGTGTAGGCGCTGTTGGCATCCAGCATCAGCATGATGTCCGGGAACGTCCTGCGCACCTCCGCCGCCAGCTCGACATCCCAGCCCGGCTTGATCTTGAGCTTGATCCGCCGGTAGCCCTGCCCCAGCCGCTTGCTGATGATCGCCAGAGTCTCGTCAATCGTGGGCTGGATGCCGATACTCACCCCCACCGTCACCCGGTCGCGCCGCGGCGCATCCAGCACGTAGTGCCCCCACAGCAGGTCGGCCAGCGCCACGCCGTTCGCCTGGGCCAGCAAATCCCAGATCGCGCTGTCCAGCGCGGCCTTGGTCAGGGGATGCCCCCGCACTTCAGCCATCAGGCGCGTGGTGTCCTCCGGCCGGGTGATCGTCTGGCCCAGCAGGGCCGGGATCAGGAACTTCGTCAGGATATGGTGCGCGGTGCCAACCGTCTCGTAACAGTAGCCCGGCTCCGCGGCAGCGGTGCATTCCCCCCAGCCCACCAGCGCACCGGCGCGCACCTCCACCAGCAGGACCGGGCGAATCGCCTCGATCCCGAAGCTGGTGCGCAGCGGCTCCACCAGCGGCATCACCACCTTGTGAATACGGATCGCCTCAATCGTAATCGGGTTCAGATTGCGCTCAACCGGCTGCACTGGCTCCTCCTCTGGCGTCAGTTCTGCTTGAAGTTGCGGTCCATCTTGCGCAGCGCGCCTTCATGGCTGCACACATAAAAGCTGCGCGGCCGCCCTTTGTGAATAGCATGCACAAAGTCGGTAATGACAAAACCCTGGTTCAGGATCGTCCCGAAGATCGCGCGGGTGTGATCCAGCCAGCCCTGCGCCAGCCCGCCATCCGCCCGGCTGACCTGTTCCATCCGCGCGGGGATTTCGATCAGGCCCAGCGCGCTCTGGGGCTGGATGAAGCTGTCGCTTGGCACGGGCAGCGCCTGGTCATTCAGCGCGGTGGGGTTCAGGATGCGCGTCCCGCCATCCAGGTACTGATCCAGGGTCAGCGGCGAGCGGTCGCGCTTTTCCAGCCGCTGAACGGCACGCCCGCTCGTCAGCCACCATTCCGCCTGGAAACGATCGGGGTTCTCATGGGCGTTGCCGCCCGGCACCGCGGGCAGCGCCGCAGCGTGATAATGGCTCACAATCGCGCCCAGTTTGCGGATCGTGATATGGGCGTAGGGCCCTTGCAGCGGGTCGAAAAGCCAGGTCATCAGCCGGATGCTGCGCTTGGCCGCGAACTGGTACTGTGCCAGCTTCAGGTGGAAGCCGATCCCCTGATTGCGATGCTCGGGCGCCACCAGCACGCGCTCGGAAACCAGCTTGAGATTCGCCATGGCGGGCCGGTCTTCATCCAGCGAGGCCGCGCCCAGCAGGGCGATTGCCCCGCCGACCACCCGGTCGCCATCGAATGCGCCCAGCACAGACCCACCGTTCATGATGATGGACGCCAGCAGCGGTGTGCGGATCACATACTCCGGTTTATCCTGCCAGATTTCCTCCTGAAGGGCCTGCAGCCCTTCCAGTTCATGTACGCCCTCCAGGGCGCGGATCGCGATGTTTTTCTCTGTCATCACATTAAATCCCTCTCGGCCTGCGGCGGCGCACCAGAAAGCGCAGCAGCTCCAGCGTGTAGCGCCGGGCAGGCATATACGTTAGCAGCGTGTCCTCAAAGCGCACCGGCTTGATTCCAAACAGCTCGGACATGCTGTTCAGGTCGGCCGTGCGATGGCTCGCCAGCATGTCAAACCACTGGTGCGTGGTCGGCCAGCGCGGAAAGATGCGCCTGACCACGCGCGTGAGCAGCCGCAGGCTATGCGGCGGAATCTCGATCACCGTGCGCGGCGTGCGGGTAATGCGCATCACCGTGCGCACCATCTCATTGAAGGTAACATATTCCGGGCCGCCGATCTCCAGCACCCGATCCACGGTATCCAGGTTATCCATGCAACCCACCAGCGCGCGCGCCAGGTCGTGGATGTGCAGGGGGTGCAGGAGGTTTTCGCCCTGCCCTGGCTGAAGGAATATGGCCGGGTTCGTGCGCAGCAGCATCGCCACGCCGTTCACAAACCGATCTTCCTCCCCAAACACAATCCCGCTGCGGATGATCGTATAAGGCACGCCGCTTCCACGGATGGCATTCTCAGCAAAGCCTTTGGCTCGAATCAGGGGATACGCCGAAGACGACGCGGCGCCCAGGTGGCTCATGAACACCAGCCGCCCCACACGGGCCTCCACCGCAGCCGAGGCAACCAGCCGCGTGATGCCCACATCCACCCGTTCGAGGTCACGCGGGCGGCCCCACCACTGGGCGCTGGCCAGGTGGTACACCGTGTGCACGCCATCCATCGCGGCGAGAAGGCTGGCCCGGTCATACAGGTCACCGGAAAACGCTTCGACTTCCAGGCCGGCCCAGCGCTCCGGCCAGTCGCCCTCACGCTGGCGATGCATAAAGACGCGCACCGGCCAGCTGGCTTCGGCCAGTCCGCTGACAAGATGCCTGCCGACAAACCCTGTACCACCCGTGACGAGAATCATGGAGGGCATTATACCATGCCAGGCGGCTGAAAGGATGCCTTTTTCTGCGGCACAAGCCCTCATCAGCGCCAAATACCCCTGCAAAACAGGCAGCCACAGAAATACACGCGCCACCATCGTAACCCCTTGGGGTTATAGGATCATGTACAATTGCCCTGCCGGGCTGCAAGGCCCTGTGCAATTGGCGTATTGGGGATACAGATACACCCGGGTTCCGCCCGGGGTGAAGCTGGAGGGAAACGTGGAAAAACGACGTGTAGTGATCACCGGGCTGGGAATCGTCAGCCCGCTTGGCAATTCGGTGGATGAAGTCTGGCAGAACGCCGCCAACGGCGTCAGCGGCATCGACTACATTGAGCGCTTTGATATCGATGATCTGCCGGTCAAGTTCGGCGGGGAAGTCCATAACTTTGACCCGGTCGAGCTGTTCGGCCGGCGCGAGGCCCGGCGCATGGATCGCCTCACCCATTTTGCCGTCGAGGTAGCGCGCCAGGCGATGGCCGATTCCGGCCTGACCGTCACCGAAGCCAACCGGTACGATGTCGGCGCGATCATCGGCACGGGCATCGGCGGAATCGAGAGCACGATCGCCGGCGTGCATCAGAGCATCGATAAAGGTCTTAAGGGGATCAGCCCGCTGCTGGTGCCGATGATGATCCCGGACAGCGCGGCGGCCAAAGTCACCATCGAGTGGGGGCTGCGCGGGCCCAGCATGGCGCTGGCCACAGCCTGCGCTACGTCGAACAATGCCATTGGCGAAGCCGCCGAAATGATCCGGCGCGGGGCTGCCGATGCCATGCTTGCCGGCAGTACGGAAGCCGCCCTGGTCCCCCTGGCAATGGCTTCCTTCACCAATATGCAGGCCATCTCCCGCCGCAATGAGGACCCCAAAGCCGCTTCCCGCCCCTTTGACCGGGATCGTGACGGATTTGTGGTGGCCGAAGGCGGCGCGCTGCTCGTGCTTGAGGAGCTGGAACACGCCCTGGCGCGCGGCGCGCACATCTACGGCGAGCTGGTCGGTTACGCGACCACGTCGGATGCCTACCACATCACCGCACCCCTGGAGAACGGCGAGGGCGCGCAGGTCGCCATGCGCAAAGCGCTCCGGGATGCGGGCCTGGCCGTTGAAGATGTCGATTACATCAACGCGCACGGGACCAGCACGCCGCTTAACGACATCAGCGAGACGATGGCGATCAAAGCGGTCTTTGGCGAACAGGCCTACAATGTCGCGATCAGCTCCACCAAGTCCATGACCGGGCATCTCATGGGCGCCGCCGGCGCGGTAGAGGCGGTGCTGTGCCTGAAGGCCATCGAGCATCAGTTCATCCCGCCCACGATCAACCTGGATAATCCACAGCCGGAGTGTGACCTGAACTACGTGCCCCATACCGGGGTTCCCGCCCGCATTGAAACGGTGATGAGCAACTCGTTTGGCTTCGGGGGGCATAACGCCGTCCTGGTGTTCAAGCGATATAACCAGGCAAATGGCCGCTAACACAACTTCCACACCGCGCTATGCCCACATCGTGGGCTGGGGCATGGCCCTGCCGGAACGGGTGCTCACCAATCACGATCTCGAAGCGATCGTGGATACCTCCGATGCATGGATACGCGAGCGCACCGGCATCCGTGAAAGGCGCATCGCCAGCGAGGAAGAAACCACCGCCACGCTGGGCTTTGCTGCGGCACGCCAGGCGCTGGAAGTTGCCAATATCCTGCCGACAACCATCGACCTGATCATCGTGGCGACCTCCACCCCGGAGCACTTCTTCCCCAGCACGGCCAGCCTGATCCAGGATGCGCTGGGCGCTACCGCCGCGGGGGCCTTCGATCTCAGCGCCGCCTGTACCGGCTTCATCTACGGCCTGAACATGGCGACCCAGGCGATCGCCTCCGGCAGCATCACCACCGCGCTGGTCATCGGCACGGAAACCATGAGCCGCCTGCTGGACTGGTCTGACCGGGGAACGTGCATCCTGTTCGGTGATGGCGCGGGCGCGGTGGTCCTGCGGGCCAGCCCGATCCCCGGCGGCATCCTGTCAAACGTGATCCGGTCAGACGGCTCCGGGCGTGACCTGCTCAGCGTACCCACGGTCGGGCATCCGCACGCCTGCCTGTCACCGAACGGCGCCACGCCGACGACCCTGCAGCTGCACAAGATGACCATGAACGGCCGCGAGGTCTTCCGCTTCGCCACCCGCGTGATCAAGGAAAGCGTGCAGGAAGCGCTGAAGGACGCGAATCTGCGCGTGCAGGATGTGGACTGGGTGATCCCGCACCAGGCCAACGAGCGCATCATCACCCGCGCCGCCAAAAGCCTGGAGCTGCCCCTGGAGCGTTTCATCATCAACCTGGATCGCTACGGGAACACCTCCGCCGCCTCCATCCCGATCGCGCTGTGCGAGGCCGCGGCCCGCGGCGACCTGAAGCAGGATGACACCGTTGTGCTGGTGGGGTTTGGGGGCGGGCTGACCTGGGGCGCCACGGTGCTGACCTGGGGCGTCACCCCGCCGCCGGAGCCGGTGCTGCTGAACCGCTACCGGCGCGAAATGCTGTATGCATTTGCCGGGCAGCGCTCGCGCCTGGCTCGCACGCTGCGCCGCGCCCTCGATGCGCTGTGGAGCACCCCCTTCCGCAAGCTGTATCGCTGGGTGGCGCGCCGCCTGGATGATGACATCCCGCGCCAGTAACGAAAAAGGGCCACCGCTGGTTCGGGTGGCCCTTTTCATTAGTCTGGCAGAAGTCGCCTACGCGCGCACGATGCGCACGAATTTACGCTTGCCGACCTGCACCACCACGGGCAAGCCCTCCAGCGCCAGCTCAGCCCCCACATCGGAGACGGCCTCGCCATCGACCTTGATGCCGCCGCCCTTGATCAGCCGCTTGGCTTCGCCCTTCGACCCCACCAGGCCCAGCCGTTCAAGCAGATCAACGACCCGCTCCGCCTCAGCCAGCGTCTCCTCCGGCATGTCATCTGGCAGCCCGCGCTCCTGAAACTTGCGGATGAAGTCCTGTTCAGCAGACAGGGCAGCGTCTTCGCTGTGGAAGATCCCCACGATTTCACGGGCCAGCGCCATCTTGGCATCCCGGGGATGGGTCTCCCCGCTAGCCAGGCTGGTCTCCAGCGCTTCAAGCGCCGCCGGCCCCCAGCCCAGCACCAGCTTGTGGTAAATCACCAGGGCTTTATCCGGCACGCTCATCACCTTGCCGTACATATCTTCCGGCGTTGCCATGATCGGGATGTGGTTCCCCAGGCTCTTGCTCATCTTGGTGTCGCCATCGGTACCCGGCAGGCTTTCGCCCATGATGATCGCGATCTGGGGCCGCTGGCCCAGCGCCTGCTGGAGCTTGCGCCCGGCTACCACGATGTTAAAGAGCTGATCCTGCCCGCCCACCTGCACATCCGCTTCCTGGGCCACCGCGTCGTAGGCCTGCATCAGGGCATAGAAGAACTCGTGCAGGTAAATCGGCGTGCCATCATCGTACCGAATGCGGAAGTTCTCACGGCTGAGAAACTGCTGGACGGTGAAATTACTGGCCAGGTGGATGATATCCGCGAAGTTCAGGTCGGAGAGCCACTCGTCGTTGTAGCGCACGCGCGTCCTGTCCGGGTCCAGGATTTTGAAGGCCTGGTCGGCATAGGTCTGCGCATTCAGCCGCACCGCTTCTGGCGTGAGCTGGTCACGGGCTGTATCCTTATCAGACGGGTCCCCGATCAGGCTGGTAAACGTCCCGATCAGGAAGGTCACGTCATGCCCCAGCTCCTGAAACTGGCGCAGCTTGCGCATTGTGATCGTGTGGCCCAGGTGCAGGTCAGTGGTGCGCGGGTCATAGCCGCAATAGACACGCAAAGGACGCCCTTCTTTTTCTGCCTCGATCAGGCGCTCACGCAGTTCCGCGGCCATGTTCACTTTGGTCTGCGGATCGCCATACGCCGTCCCCTGCACAAGGATTTGAACCTGCTCGTCTATTGAAGGCTTGACCGTTGTTGACATCGTTATATATCCTAACTGTGCGAATGACCGTTGGTGCAGCGCGATTATACCATAGCCAGATCGCCGTTTAGCTGTAAAATCTATACAGTTCTTGCGGGCTTTACAGAATCGAAATTCAGTGTATACTGCCCGCGAATCAGCACGCTACTCCGGCGTGCGACACAGCCATCATGATGGATAAGAGGACAATGCCGAAAAAGGACCGCCACCACGAGGATTACGATTCTCACGACGATTTTAACGATCGCCAGGAGACTTCGTCCAGCTGGGATGTGCCAGCTGATGATGAAGACACGCTCGAATTCGCGCGCCGCCAGATGGGGGCCAAGCGTGAAACCGTCAAGCGCGCCCGATCTGTTCAGAAACAAATCCGCCAGGAGCGTGAAGCGGAGTTCTCCGGTCGTCGCCAGACAGACAAGCGCGCCCTCGAAAAGGAAGTCAAGCGCCGGTTTAACGAGCTGAAACGCGTTGCCGACCAGCTTGGCCTGAAGCAAACTCTGCAGGAAGTCAACATCCAGTCCCACACCACCACCTGGGGGCCGGACATCATCAGCGACAAGAATCGTCCCAGCATCGGCGTGGTCCTCAACTTCCTGGATGAGGTACCTGGCGGCGGTGGCCCGGCGACGCCTTCGCTCTTTGGCGCCTGGCTTTCGTATCGCGATCGCCGGATCACAATCGCGGTGGGGACGAAGGCATCCGAAAAAAGTGATTCGCACCTCCAGAACGCGGCGCCGCCGGATAAGCGCCACTGTATCCTGGAGATGGCATACGATGGCGACCAGCATGACGGCATTCAGGACAAGATCGCGGCGGCCCTGCTGACCAGCAATCCATTCAGCTAAGTCACCAGCGCCCGGCCTCAGTTTGTCTCACCGTGACCCGCAGCTCAACCTGCCAGCGATGACAGGGCTTTTAATGTTCGGCTGTGCATTGTCAAGCACCCCCAGCCGCAATATAATCACGTCGCAGGGTGCGGGCAGGACGGCACAGCCCGCCCCTCTGCACTGTACACGATCAACACACCATAGCGCCAAAAGGATTGGATACCCCCCATGAAGTCAATGACCAGCGCTGAAGTCCGTGAAGCCTTCCTGGATTTCTTCAATGAAATGCACCACAAAGTCGTGGCTTCGTCTTCGCTGGTCCCCGCGAATGACCCCACTCTGCTCTTCACCAATGCGGGCATGGTCCAGTTCAAGGATGTCTTTCTCGGCCTGGACAAGCGCAAGTATGACCGGGCCACAACCGCCCAGAAGTGCATGCGGGTCAGCGGCAAGCACAACGACCTGGAGAATGTCGGGCCTTCCCCCCGGCATCACACCTTCTTCGAGATGCTGGGCAATTTCAGCTTCGGGGCATATTTCAAGCAGGACGCCATCCGCTACGCCTACGACCTGCTGACCAAAGTGTACGAGCTGCCCGCGGATCGGCTGGTCTTCACCGTCTACGAAAGCGACGACGAAGCCTACAACATCTGGGTAAACGAGATCGGCGTCGATCCGCGGCGTGTGGCCCGGATGGGGCCATCCACCAATTTCTGGCAGATGGCGGAAACCGGCCCCTGCGGCCCCACCAGCGAGATCCACTGGGACAACACGCCCGAAGCCGGTGAGGACTCGATCATCCCTGACCTGATCGCCGAGAGCGATCGCTTCCTGGAGCTGTGGAACCTGGTGTTTATGCAGTTCAATCGCACCGATCCAGACCCGGAGCACACCGGCAACTTCGACATCCCCCTGCCCAAGCCCGGCGTCGATACCGGCATGGGGCTGGAACGGGTCGTCGCGGTGCTGCAGGGTGCCAGCGCCAACTACGAAACCGATCTCTTCATGCCGATCATCAAACGCACCCAGGCCATGGCCGGCATGACGGATGCCGAGCGCGATGCCAATATCGTGCCGTTCCGTGTTATCGCCGACCACATGCGCGCCGCCGCGTTCCTGATCGCGGACGGGGTGCTGCCCGGCGCGATGGGCCGCGATTACATCTGCCGCATGGTCATCCGGCGCGCGGCCCGCTTTGGCGCCCGCCTCGGTTTCGACCAGCCCTTCCTGGCGGAAGTGGCGGAAGCCGTGATCGAGAACATGGGCGGGCATTACACCGAGCTGGTGGAGAAACGTGCGGCCATCCGCCAGGCGATCACGCTGGAAGAGGAACGCTTCCGCCGCACGCTGGATCGCGGCCTGAGCGAGCTGGAAGCTGCCCTGGACGGCCTGCAGCAAAGCGGTCAGAGTGTCCTGCCCGGCCCCACCGCCTTCTACCTGAAGGCCACACTCGGCCTGCCGGTGGAGGTCATCCGCGACATCTGCCAGGAGCGCGGCTTCACGGTGGATGAGCCTGGCTTCCGCGCGGAAGAGGCCCGCCATATCGCGGCCAGCGGCGGGGGACAGGCGATGGGTACCATTGACCGGTCTGAGCTGTACCAGGAAACCCTGGACGCGCTGACGGACAGCGGCGCGCTGTCCTCCGCAGGCGTCGCCTACGATCCGTACGGGCCGCCGGCGGTTGAGGCCCCGGTTATCGCCCTGTTGCAGGATGGGCGGCGCGTGGAAAGCGCCATCACCGGGGAGCGCGTGGAAGTCATCCTGCCGCAGACCAGCTTCTATGTTGAATCGGGCGGGCAGATCAGCGACACGGGCGTGATCGCCGCGCTGGATGGCTCCTGGCGCATCGAAATCGAGGAGATGCGCAAGCCTCTGGGCGGGCTGATCATCCACGTGGGTGAGGTCGTTGAAGGCACACCGCAGGTTGGCGACCCCGCGCGGGCGGAGATCGATGTCGCCCGACGGGATGCCATCCGCCGCGCCCATACCGCCACCCACCTGCTGCATGCCGTCCTGCGCGAGAAACTGGGCGCGCATGTCCAGCAGCGCGGCTCGCTCGTCGCCCCCGATCGCCTGCGCTTCGATTTCAGCCATCCACAGGCCGTCTCGCCGGAGGAGCAGGAAGCGATCATGGTGGCGATCAACCGCGCGATCCTGGCCAATCTCCCGGTGCAGCCCGTGACAAAGGCCCTGGAAGCCGCCCGCAAGGAAGGCGCGATGGCGCTCTTTGGCGAGAAATACGGCGACGAAGTGCGCACCATCACCGTCGGCGACCCGGCCCAGCGCTTCAGCTATGAGCTGTGCGGCGGCACGCATGTCAGCCAGACGACCGAGATCGGCGCCTTCCTGATCACCAGCGAAGGCAGCGCCGCCGCCGGCATTCGCCGCATTGACGCGGTGACCGGCATGGGCGCGATAGAACTGATCCGGGAGCGGATGCGCGTCCTGCGCCAGGCGGCGGCGCTGGCGAATGCCACCCCGCATGACCTGCCCGGCCGCATCCACGCCCTGCAGGAAGAACTGCACCAGGCCCGCCACGAGGCGGAACAACTGCGCCGGGCGATGGCCCAGGGCGAGTTTGAGGCGCTGCTCCAGCGCATCGAGGATGTGGACGGCGTGCCGGTGCTGGCCGCTGCCCTGCAGGATGTCACGCTGGACAACCTGCGCGAGCTGGCGGACCGCTTCCGTGACCGGAAGAAGAGCGGCGTTGTGGCGCTTGGCACGGCTGTTGAGGGGCGCCCGCAGCTGATCATCGCGGTCACCGATGATCTGGTCAAGCGCGGCGTGCATGCGGGTAACCTGATCAAGGTCGTCGCCGGGATGGTTGGCGGCGGCGGTGGCGGGCGGCCGAACATGGCCCAGGCCGGCGGCAAGGACGCCAGCAAGCTGCCCGAAGCGCTGGCCCGCGTACCAGCCCTGGTGAAAGAATCGCTGAACTGAACCGGACTACAACCCTATGGCTGCACCGGTTGAACTGATCCAGCTGCAACCTGATGACGATGTCATCTCAGTCCGCGATCGCCTCGCTTTTGTGGAGTCGAATCGCGTGCTGCTGGTGTGGCCCCCGAATGGTGAGGCGGTGCTCCAGCGCAAGCTGGACCTGGTGCTGCTGCACCGCGCCGCGCGGCGGCGCGCGGCCCGCATGGCCCTGATCACCCGCGACCGCACGGTGATCGAGCATGCCCAGGAGCTGAACATCAGCACTTTCAGCACCATCGAAGCCAGCCGCCGCGAACGCTGGAAACGCGGATACTCCAAGGTGTTTGTAGACCGTTCCGACCGCCCTGAGAATGAGCCCCACCATGGCGAGCTGCGCGGCGCCGCCAGCCGGCTGCGCATGGCGCCCACCGCCAGCCAGCTGGGGCTGCGCCGCACCGCGCGGGCTGGCGTGCTGCTGGGGCTGGTGCTGATCATCCTGGCGGTGCTGGTCCTGTTCCTGCCCTCTGGCACGCTGACCGTCACTCCGGCGCGCGAACACCTCGACATCACCGTGCGCGTGATTGCCGACCCCGCGGTAACGCGTGTAGACCTGGAAAACACCATCATCCCGGCCACGTTTCTGCGCGTCGAGATTGAGGAAAGCGCCGCGGCGGAAACCACCGGCGTTGAGGACAGCAGCCCCACGCTGGCCGCCGGCACGGCCGTCTTCACCAACCAGAGCAGCGAAGCGCTGACCATCCCCGCCGGGACGACGGTCAACACCAGCACCGGGGCCATCGTCCGCTACCGAACGCTTGAAGCGGTGAACATCAGCGGGCAGGTCGGCGCCATCGCCGCGGTCGCTATCGAGGCGTTGCCGCAGTTCGCCGGGCCGGCCGGCAACGTGCCATCCTTCGCCATCAACTTCATTGACGGCCCACTGAACGACCTGCTCACCGTCGCCAACCCTGACCCCACCAGCGGCGGCATGATCCCAAATGTGCGCATTGTGGCCGAATCCGACCATGAGCGGCTGCTGCTGGCGGTGCGCGGCGCGATCCAGCAGCGCGCCCTCACCGAATTGACGGCGATGCTGGGCGAGCACCAGGTCATCGTGCCGGAATCGATCCGGATCGCCGAGACGCGCCCGGAATGGACAGCCTTCAGCGCCCAGGTGGGCGAGGAGGCCGGGGCCATCACCCTGACCATGCGCGCGGTCGTGCAGGCCGTGGTGCTGGATGAGCGCATGGTCAATCAGGCGGCGTTTGCCGGGCTGGCCCAGCGCATCCCCACCGGGTTGATCGTCGATCCCGGCAGCATCCGCTTTACGCGCAGCACCGTTGAGACCATCGACGAAAACGGCCGCATCACCTTCCTGGCGAATGTTAACGGGGATGTCACCAGCGCGATTGACAGTGCGGTGCTCCAGCGCGCCGTAAGCGGGATGGCGCTGGACGAGGCAGTGCAGTATGCCGCCGCCCGGCTTGACCTGGCTGAAGGCATCTCGCCGCGGGCGACGGTCTGGCCCCCGTTTGTGGGCCGGATGCCCCTGCTGCCCGACCGGATCCAGATCATCATCCAGGAAGCGCCATGAGCCTGATCCCCGGAAAGCTGCTGGGCATTGACTACGGCATCAAGATCATCGGGCTGGCAACCTGTGACACGCTCGGCCTGGTCGCCAGGCCGCATGGGCTGCTGAAGCGCAAATCCAAGAAGGAGGATTTCGCCCGCATCGCGGCGCTGGTGCAGGAGCTTGGCATCGTTGAGATCATCTGCGGCGTGCCGATTCCCCCGCCGGATTACGAAGGCTATGCCCTGGCCGATACAGTGCGCCTGTGGGCCAGCCGCCTGGCCGCGGTGGTTCCCGTCCCGGTGCGGTTGTGGGACGAGGCCCTGACCTCCCAGGAAGCCGCCCATCTGCTGGATGAAGCCGGCAGCCGCCCGCGCGACCGGATCGATGATGCGGCGGCGGCCGTGATTCTGCAAGACTATCTGGAAGCACTGCGGGAGGGGCTGCCTGTCCCGCCCGCGGTGGCCCCGGCGGAGGAATAACGGCCCCCATGCGCAAGCGCTACCTCATTATCGTGTTTGCCGGGCTGGCCCTCGGCCTGCTGCTGCTCCTGGCCGCGCTGCTGCTGGTAGAAGTCCGCAACGGGCTGAGCCCGCTGGAGCTGCTCTACCTGCGCTGGCAGCTCGCCCGGCAGGAGGAAACCCTTAACGCCCCGCTGGGAAGCGATGCCACGCCCCGGATCTTCACGGTCGCACCCGGCTCTACCGCCGCCAGCGTGGGAGCGCAGCTCGCCGCCAGTGGCCTGATCGCCGACGCTGAGCTGTTCCGCACGTATGCGCGCTACAGCGGCCTGGACAGCCAGCTTGAGGCGGGCACTTACTTCATCAACCCCGCCCAGACCATCCCCGAGATCGCCCTGCTGCTGACCGATTCCAGCCAGGCCTCCATCCCTTTCCGCGTGCTGGAAGGCTGGCGGCGTGAGGAGATCGCGCGGGCGATTGACGCCAACCGCCTGCTCCAGTTTTCCGGCGCGGACTTCCTCGCCGTCACCGGGGCGGGCGCGGCGATCCCGGCGACGTTCGCCGCCTATGTCGGGCTGCCCCCCGGCGCCCCCGTGGAGGGCTTCCTCTATCCTGATACGTATGCCCTGCCGCCGGACGTCAGCGCTGTGGAGCTGCGCGATACGCTGCTGGAAGCGTTCCAGTCCCGTGTTGGCCCGGAGCTGCAGGCCGCTTCCTGGCAGGCCGGGCTATCACTATACGAAAGCGTCACGCTGGCCTCGATTGTGGAACGGGAAGCCGTGATCCAGAGCGAGCAGCCCCTGATCGCCAGCGTCTACCGCAACCGCCTGGCGATTGGCATGACGCTGGACGCCGACCCCACCGTCCAGTATGGCATTGGCTACCGGGATGGCGCCTGGTGGCCGAGCATCACCCAGGCCGATTACCGCACCGCGATCTCGCCCTACAACACCTACCTTAACCCCGGCCTGCCCCCCGGCCCGATCGCCAACCCGGCCCTGCCCGCCATCCGCGCCGCGATCTACCCGGAAGAGTCGCCCTACTACTACTTCCGCGCCACCTGCGCCCAGGATGGCTACCACGTGTTCGCCGTCACGTTTGAGGAACACGTCGCCAACGGATTCTGCCCCTGATCAAAACAGGCTCCCCACGCTGGAGAGCCTGCCATACACGCCGAAAACAACCTGGCTAAGCCGTGAGCGTGTCGTAAAACAACGGCAACGGCTCTTGCTTTTCCTGGCTGTAGGTCACGGCCTGCTGAAGCCGGGTGCGCGCCTGCTCAAGCTGCGCCTCGCTGCTGGCGTGGATCGTGAAGGCTGGCTGCCCGGCCTCCACCCTGTCCCCCACCTTGAGATGCGCGATCACGCCGACCGCGTGATCCACCGGGTCGCCCTTCTTTTCGCGTCCGGCCCCCAGCGTCAGGGCGGCTTCGGCCACTTCCAGCGCGTTGATCGCGGCCACATGCCCCCCCGTCGGGACTTCCAGCGCCGCGACATATTCCGCCTGCGGCAGCAAAACGGGGTCATCCACCATGCGCACATCCCCGCCCTGCGCCGCCACCAGCTCCCGGAATTTCGCCAGCCCTTCACCCGCGTCCAGCCGCCGCGCCAGCTCCGCTTCCAGTTCTGGCAGCGCCTCGGCGGTCTGGCCCCGCGCCAGCCGAACCATATGCGCCGCCACCGCCAGACAGTGAGTGCGGAAGTCATCCGGCCCGCCGCCGCGCAGCGTGTCCAGCGCCTCGCGCACTTCCAGCGCGTTGCCCACAGCGTTACCGAGCGGCTGGTTCATATCCGAGATCAGCGCCACCATATCCCGCCCCACATCCCGCCCGATCTCAACCATCAGCTGTGCCAGGGCGCGGGCTTCCTCCACGGTTTTCATGAACGCGCCCGTACCGGCCTTCACGTCCAGCACGATGCCGTTCGCCCCCGCCGCGATCTTCTTGCTCATGATGCTCCCGGCGATCAGCGGCAGGCTGGAAACCGTCCCGGTCACATCCCGCAGCGCGTAGAATTTACCATCTGCCGGGGCGAGGTTGGCCGTCTGCCCGCACAGCACGATGCCATGCTCCCGGGCCTGCTGCAGGAATTCATCCGTGTTCAGCCCCACCTGGTAGCCGGCGATCGATTCCAGCTTGTCCAGCGTGCCGCCGCTGAAGCCCAGGCCGCGACCGCTCATCTTGGCCACCGGCACGCCCGCCGCCGCCACCAGCGGCAGCACGACCAGCGTGGTTTTGTCCCCCACCCCGCCGGAGGAATGCTTGTCCACCGCGTACGCCACCACGCCGGAGAGATCGAGCATGTCGCCCGATTCGGCCATCGCCATCGTCAGGTCAACCGTCTCCCGGCGATCCATCCCCCGCAGGTACACGGCCATCAGCCAGGCCGCCGCCTGATAATCCGGGATGTCGTCCCGGGTATAGCCTTCCACGAACCAGCGGATTTCCTCGGTCGTCAGGGCTGCGCCATCACGTTTGCGGGCAATCACATCAACCGCGCGCATTATCCTATCCTCCTATGTTTCGTCACCCCGGCAGAACCAGCCAGGGCCAGCGCCTCAATATAACATATTCTCCGGTATAATAAGCCGCCATCAACCCATACGGAGGCACAGCGGCATTATGTTCTGGCTACCCTTACTGGCAATCATAGTCTACGGCATCCTTCACAGCATTTTGGCCGGGTCACGCGCCAAAGCCTGGGCGCGCGACCGCCTGGGCGATCGACGTTATGAGGGCTTCTACCGCCTGTTCTATAACGCAATCAGCGCGATCCTGCTCGTGCCGGTCGCCCTGGCCGTGGTCGCCGCGCCCAGTCGGGTGCTGTGGCGCGTCCCGATGCCCTGGGCGGCACTCCTGTTACTGGTGCAGTTGATCGGGCTGGTGGCGCTGGTGGCGGCCGTGCTGCAGGCCGACCCACTACGCTTCGCCGGGCTGAAGCAGGCGCTTGCCTACCTGCGCGGCGACCCGCTGCCCCTCCCGCCGGAGCCGCTTCAGCAAAGCGGATTCTACGGCTTTGTGCGCCACCCGTTGTACCTGTTCAGCATGCTGGCCCTGTGGCCCACCCCGGTGATGACGGATACCTTCCTGGCCTTCACACTCGGCGCGACCGCGTACTTCATCGCCGGGTCACGCCTGGAAGAACGCCGCCTGGCGCAGGAATTCGGCGCAGATTACCACCGCTATCGCCGCCGCGTGCCGTGGCTGCTGCCCTGGCCGCGCCCGCGCCGCTGACCCCTAACCACCGTCCCAGAATTCCCCCGGCAGGGCCAGATCGTGCCGAGGGCGTGCCAGCGTGCCGCCTGCCGCCGTCAGCACCGGGGCCAGCCGCAGCCCTTCTTCCACCGTCTGCCACTCACTAACAGAAAGCCTGTCCCCTGCACCGTGCAGCAGGATCACAAACGGCAGGCGCGTCACCAGCCAGCGGGTCAGGTCAGCCTCCGCCAGGGCGGGCCGCCCCCGGCGCAGCAGCATCTCCAGCGCGCTGAGCAGCCGGGCCGGTTCCGTACTGCCCCGCAGCACGATCAGCAATCGGGTATCAGACTCCAGCGCGGCCAGCAGTTCAGGCGCTTCATCTCCGCGGGCCTCATCCAGCGCCAGCACGGCGGGCCGCGCCGCAAGAGCCGCGGCGATTGCCTCCGCGAATGAGCCATCCGCCGCCGGCCGCGTGACATGCACCGGTGACCGGATTTCGGGGGCGCGTTCCACCAGCAGGCCGGGCCTGTCAGCGGGTAGCGCGCCCAGCAGCGCCTCCAGCAGCGTGGTTTTGCCCGCGCCAGCATCGCCCGTGATCAGCAGGCCGTGCAGACTGGCGATCAGCGCCTGCAGCAGCGCCGCGCCCTGCGCGTCCAGCATCCCGCGCCGGGCCAGCCCTTCCAGCGTGGCGGGCGTCTGAGAATGCAGCCGCAGCGTAAAATGCGGCGCCGGGCTGAGCGGGGCCAGCACCGCATTCAGCCGCGCGGGACGGCCATACAGCGTCATCCCCAGTTCCAGCACCGGGTCTTCATCCTGCGGCAACCTGCCCGCCAGCGCCAGGATGCGGGCCACAATCCGGCGCAGGTGGGGCGTGTCCTCAAACCGGGCGGAAACCCGCACCAGCTCCCCCGCGCCCCGCCGCGCAAAAAGGCGATCCGCGCCCTCCACCACGATTTCGGTCACCTCACTGTCACGGATCAGGTCGTCCAGCGGCCCGAAGCCGAACGCGCTGCGGTACACGGCGGCATACAGGGCGTGGCGCTCCTCCACCGTCAGGGTGATCGATTCCACCGCCAGCACATAATCCGCCGTCTCGCGGATCAGCGCGCGCTGCGCCTGCTCGTCCCCGATCTCCTGCAGGATATCGCCCCGCCCGGTCAGCTCCTCACCCAGCTGCAGCTCGATCCGCTCCTGCAGCGCCGCCAGCGAAAAACGCCCTGCCCCACCCCGGCCCCGGACGAAACCCGGCCCACCATTCTGATGATCAGCCACCGCCTTACTCCCTCGCCTGCCCCTGCAGCACCGACTCAATCAGCGCCTGCTTGTGATCCCACAGCCGCTGGGTGAGAGACACGTGATAGATGTGCGGGCGCAGCAGGCGCCGCACACCGCTATGCAGCAGCCCCACATCCTCCCGCCGCCGCGCGCGCATGTCTTCCAGGGTTGGCAGGTCATAGACCCGCCGCCCCTCCTGCAGCACGTCCACCAGCAGCGGTTCAATGCGGGAGATTTCTTCCCCTGCCAGTGTCCGGGACTTGTGCTGATCCGCCGGGTGGCGGAATGTCACGCGCGCCTCCTCGCGCGGGTCTTCGTCATCCAGGCTGAGCAGGTCGGCCGTAGCCTGCCCCTGCGCGTCATAGACGCGCCACACGCGCTTGTGGCCGGGGTTCGGGGTCTTATCCGGCGAGTCCGAGACTTTGATAGCCGGGACCCACTCCCCATCGTCGCACATCGCCACCAGCTTAAACACACCGTCCAGCGCCGAGTCCCCCGCCGACGTGATGAGGCGCGTGCCAACCCCGTACACCAGCCGCTTCAGCAGGCGATCCACATCCACACCATAACGCGGCGCTTCCTCCTGAATCTGGGTGATGATCTGCCAGATGGTCACCTCATCCAGCTGGCTGGAGAGCACTATGGATGTATCCGGGAATCCAGCCGCGTCCAGCATGCGCGCCGCCTGGATGCTCAGATACGCCAGGTCGCCCGAATCCAGCCGCACGCCCACCGGGCGATGCCCCTTCGCTCGCAGCTCCTCAAAGACCGTGATCGCGTTGGGCATCCCGCTCTCCAGCGTGTTGATCGTGTCCACCAGCAGCAGGCAGTCGTCGGGGTACGTCTCGGCATAGGCCCGAAACGCGTCCAGCTCCGTCCCGCCCAGCGCCAGGAATACCTGCACCATGCTGTGCGCGTGCGTGCCTTTGGGCGGGTAGCCCAGCACCGCCGAAATCCCCACATTGGAGGTGAAATCCGCGCCGCCGATCAGGGCCGCCCGTGCCCCGGCGTTGGCCCCCTTACCCGGCCCGCGCCGCATCCCGAACTCCAGCATCAGCTGCCCCCGCCCCGATTCCCGGATCTGGGCGGCTTTGGTGGCGATCAGGATCTGGTAGTTGAGCTGGTTCAGCAGCGGCGTCTCCAGGATCTGCGCGATGGCCAGCGGCCCCTGGACAACCGTCAGCGGCACGTTAGGATGCACCACCCGCCCTTCCGGGATGGCCTGCATCGTGATCCCGTCAAACGTGCCGTTGCGCCCCAGCCAGCCCAGAAACGCGTCATCAAACAGGCGCTGCCCGGTGCTGCTTTGCTGCGCCCGCAGGAAGTCCAGATCGCGCGGGGTGACGGCGGCTTCGGCCATCCAGTCCAGCAGCCACTCCAGCCCGGCGTTAATGCAGTACCCGGCCTTGTGCATGCCATAGTCCGGATAGCTGCGGAAAAAGTGATCGAACTGGGCGTGCTTCTCATGCAGGCCCATCCGGAAATAGAGCTGGGCCATGGTGAGCTGGTACATGTCCGTGAACAGAAAGCCTTCAGCCATCTGGCGGTCAGATTGCTTCATGCGGGTCTCCCTTTAACTGGATGCGACCGGGCAGGCAGTCCTTCACCGCGAGTATACACCCGCTCCCGGCGGCCAATAAAACCCATTTGGCCGGAATTGTGGTATACTTCCGCCGTTTTGCGGCCCCAACAGCCCGAAAAGAAGGAAGGGACCCCCACCATGAATATCGCCATCACCGGCTCGATTGCGTACGACTACATCATGCAGTTTCCCGGTAGATTTGCGGACCAGATCGTGCCGGACAAGATCGATCACATCAGCCTGAGCTTTCTGGTTGACAAGATGACCAAACACTGGGGCGGGGTTGCCGCGAATATCGCCTATACGCTCGGCCTGCTGCAGCAGAACCCCGCGCCTCACCTCGTCGGCACGGTCGGGCGCGACTTCGGCGACTACCGGGCCTGGCTGGAAAGCGCCGGGGTGGATACCAGCGCGGTGCGCCAGATCGATGATGTGTTCACCGCATCGTTTTTCGTCAACACCGATGTTGATAACAACCAGATCGCTTCGTTCTATTCCGGCGCGATGGCCTGCGCCAAGGATTACGCGCTGGCCGACCTGCTGCCCCACCCGCCCGATCTGGTGGTGATCTCGCCCAACGACCCGGCGGCCATGCAGCATTACGTGGACGAGTGCCGCGCGGCGGGCATCCCCTACATGTACGATCCCAGCCAGCAGGTCGCCCGCTTTGATGGCGCGCAGCTGCGCCACGGCATCGACCATGCTCAGATCCTGATCTGCAACGAATATGAGTTCGACCTAATCATGCAGAAGACCGGCCTCAGCCAGGCGGCGATCATCAGCAGCGTCCCGGTGGTGGTGGTCACGCTGGCCGATAAGGGCGCGCGCATCGAAACTGAAGGCCAGCAGATCCACGTGCCCGTTTTCCCGGTCGCGCACATCGCGGACCCCACCGGGGTCGGGGATGCCTTCCGCAGCGGGCTGCTGCGCGGGCTGGCCGCCGGGTGGGACTGGGCGCTGTGTGGGCAGGTCGGGGCGCTGTGCGCCGCTTACGTGCTGGAGCAGGTTGGCACGCAGAGTCACCGCTTCACCCCGGCGGAATTTGTGGCCCGCTTCCGCACCGTTTTTGACGATCAGGGCCGCCTGGATGCGCTGCTGCGCTAAGAGCCATCCTCACCCGGCGAAACAGCCTGTTTGTACGGGCGACAACCACCCGAACCTGTGTTACAATGACGCGTTGGTAACTGACCAGATGCGCTAATTGATAACGCAATACCGTCAAGGAGTTTCAATGTCCATCGAACATGATGTACGCTCGCTCGACATGGCGCCCGGTGGGCGCCTGCGGATTGAGTGGGCCGAAAACGATATGCCCGTTCTGCGCCAGATTCGCGAGCGCTTTGCCAAGGAAAAACCGCTGCAGGGCATCCGCATGGCGGCCTGCCTGCACGTGACCACCGAAACCGCCAACCTCGTCCACACCCTGCAGGTCGGCGGCGCGGACGTGGTGCTGACTGCCTCTAACCCGCTTTCCACGCAGGACGACGTGGCGGCCTCCCTCGTGGCGAATTACGAAATTCCGGTGTTCGCCATCAAGGGCGAAGACAATAAGACCTACTACGATCACCTGCAGCGCGCGCTCGATCACCAGCCGCACATCACCATGGACGACGGCGCCGATCTGGTCAGCGAGCTGCACAAGAACCGCACCGAGCTGATTGATGGCGTGATCGGCGGCACGGAAGAAACCACCACCGGCGTGATTCGCCTGCGCGCGATGGCGGCCGATGGGGCGCTGCGCTTCCCGGTCGTCGCCGTGAACGACAGCGATACCAAGCACATGTTCGACAACCGCTATGGCACGGGCCAGAGCACCATCGACGGCATCATACGCGCCACCAACCTCCTGATCGCCGGGCGCACGGTCGTGGTGGGCGGCTATGGCTGGTGCAGCCGTGGCATCGCCATGCGCGCGCGCGGCCTGGGCGCCAACGTGATCGTCACCGAGGTCGACCCGCTGAAGGCGCTCGAAGCCGTGATGGATGGTTACCGCGTGATGCCCATGATCGAAGCGGCCCCCATCGGCGATGTGTTTGTCACCTCCACCGGGGACATCAACGTGGTCGACCGCCACCACTTCGAGGTCATGAAGAACGGCGCGGTGGTGTGCAACTCCGGGCATTTCAATGTTGAGCTGAACATCCCCGCGCTGGCTTCAATGGCTGTAGAGGAACCGCGGCGTGTTCGCCCGTTTGTGGATCAGTACATCATGCCCGACGGCCGGCGCCTCCACATCCTGGGTGAAGGCCGCCTGATCAACCTGGCCGCCGCCGAGGGCCACCCGGCCAGTGTGATGGACATGAGCTTTGCGAATCAGGCCCTGGCAGCGGAATACATGGTCAAGCACCATGACGAACTGCAGAACAACGTCTACAGGGTGCCTGAGGATGTTGATAAGGAAATCGCCCGGCTGAAGCTGGAAGCGATGGGCGTCAATATTGATGTTCTCACCGATGAACAGCTGGCCTATCTCAACCAGTGGCAGGAAGGCACCTAGCCACCCGCCACAGCGACCCCACGGGTAGCCAGCACTACCTGGCTGCCCGTGACCTGTTCATCACCAGCCAGTGCAAAAAGAGTTGTAAGGGGAGAAATATCTGATGAGTCGCCGGTTTCTTTTAACGCTTACGCTGGTCTTCAGCGTGCTTCTGGTGGGGGTCATCCCCACAGCTGCCGCACAGGATGCCGATATGGCGCTTGTCCGGTTCGTGCATGGCATCCCGGATGCCCCCGCGGTGGACATCCTCATTGACAGCCAGTTGACTGCCGTCCAGGTGAATTTCGCGGACTACACTGACTATGTCCGCCTGACCACCGGCGAGCACAGTGTCGAGGTCCAGGCCGGCGGGCAGTCCGTCATCGCAACTGATCTGTTCGTCACGCCCGGCCAGGCGCTGACCGTGGTCGTCACCGGCTCTGCCGCCGCCCCGGAAGTCCTGACCTTTGAAGATGACCTGAGCCCGCTGGTGCTGGGCAACACCCGCGTCAACGCGATCCATGCCGCCCCGGAAGCGGGCACAGTTGACGTTGTGCTGCCGGATGGCAGCCCGGTGCTGCAGGGGCTGGCCTACGGCAACAGCTCCGGCGGGATTGACATCCCGGCCAACATCTACCCGCTCGCTGTGGTGCCACAGGGCAGCGGCGTGGACGCAGCGCTGCTGGCCCCGACCGATTTCTACCTGCAGGCGGGCATGCTGTATCGCATCGCGGTAGTTGGCGGGCCGACGGCGATTGTACTGGAGACCCCGACCCAGTCCGTTGAAGACAGCATCCTGGTGAGCGTGGCCCACGCGATTGAGGGCGCGCCCGCGGTGGACGTGTACAGCGGCGACACCCTGCTGATCCCCGGCCTGGAAGCCGGCCAGATCACCCGGCATGTGGCCCTGCCACTTGATACCTACGAGATCAGCGTCCGTACTGCCGGTGAAGACGATGTCGCCGCCATTGCCAGCATCAGCCTGGACCTGAGCGATGCCGCGCTGGCCGGGCAGGCGCGCACGATCGCCGCGATTGACCGGGGCGATACGCTGGGCCTGGAAGTCTACGCCGACCCGGTGGATGACCTCGCGCCTGACACCGCCCGCATCAACGTGATCAATGCGCTACCCGGCGCCGACCTGGCGGTCAGCGTGGCGGAAACCGATACGCTCATCCCGGTCAGCACCACGTTCACGACTGACGTGCCTGCCGGGCCATATTCCGTGCTGAGCACTCCCGAAGGCGGCAGCGCGTTCGCCGTGGACAACCTGTTCAACGGCGGGACGCTGTATACCCTGCTGATCACCGGCGCGCCGGACCAGCCCGCCGTGCTCCTGAACCGCACAGCCCTCAATCTCCAGCCGGGCAGCGCGGTCTCACTTACCCAGGCCGAAGCAGCCCCGACCGAGGCGCCGGTTGAAGCCACGCCGGAGCCCACCGTGGAAGAACCTGTCGAAGAGCCGACCGAGGAAGCCCCGACCGTGGTGGAAACCGCCGCCCCGATTTCGCCCACCAGTGGGACGCTTGGGCTGGTCTACAACCTCAACCCTGGCGCCAATGTGCAGCTGCGTGAATTCCCGCGCAGCGACGCGCGCTCGCTGGGCCTGATCCAGGCGGGAACCGTGGTGAGCGTGCTGGGCCGCGCCGGAGAGCCGGACTTCGCCAACATCCCCGACCTCGCCCCGGGCCAGGACCTTGACCCGAATAACACCTGGCTTCTGGTCGAGTTCATCGCGTCCGATGGCAGCGCAACCACCGCCTGGACGCTGGCGCAGTACATCCAGGTGACCGAAGATCGACAGCCGGTGCGCCTGGCCGACCTTGAGCCGGTCCCGTCGGATACGCCCGGCAGCACCAGCAGCGCCGCTGCCGGCGCCGCAGCGCCCGCCACCGCCACGGTTGATGCGGAATTCTTCGCCGTGGTTTACAACCTGAACCCGAACGCCAACCTGAATATCCGCCGCACGCCCGACACGCTCGCCGAAGTGCTGGCCCAGGTGCCGGCTGGCACGGTGCTGGAAGCCTACCTGATCCTGGACGATTACTCCTGGGTCTACGTAACCTACCAGCCCGCTGAAGGCGGCGAGGTCACCGGCTGGGTTTCCGCCGAATACGTGCAGTTCATGTTCCGCGGGAATGCCTACTACATCACCAGCGAGCGCTTTGAGGAACTGCTGCAGCGCAGCCTGCTGGCACTCAGCGATGGCACCGAGCGCGGGTCGCGCAGCGGGGTCAGCGGAGCCGCCGACACCCCCAGCCGCGCCAGCACCGAGTTCTTCGCGCTGGTCTATAACCTGAATCCGAATGCGAACCTGAACCTGCGCCGCACCCCCGATACCCTGGCGGAGGTGCTCGCCCAGCTGCCCCCCGGCACGATCATAGAGCCGGTCGGCCTCCTGGACGACTACTCCTGGGCCTTCGTGATCTTCCGCCCGGAGACCGGCGGCGAGATTTCCGGCTGGGTGGCGACGGAGTTCGTGCAGTTCGTGTTCCGCGGGCAGAACTATTTCCCCGTTCCGGATAAGATCGAGGAACTGCTGCAGCGCAGCCTGCTGACACTGGAAGACGACACCCGCCGTGGTGAGATCAGCGCGGAAGCCGCCGCTGCCAGCGGCGTGGCGACACCGGATATGTCCGCTTTTCGCAACCAGTACGTCGGCACGGTGATGATCGACCCCGGCGCGAATCTGCATCTGCGCCGGACGCCGAACGCCGTCAGCGAATCGCTGGCGCTGATCCCCAGCGGGGCCAATATGCTCGTGATCGGGCGCACCGCCAGCGCGGAGTGGCTCCAGGTGGAATATGATAATGCCGAAGGCTGGGTCGCCAGCGCGTTTGTGGATCTCTCCATGAATGCCCGGCGCGTTCTGCTTGAAGATGTGCCCGTCGTCCAGTAGTACGGACTGAGCAAACGCTAAGCCCTGCCGCCGATGGCAGGGCTTTTTTGTTGGGACGAACTGCCTAGTGGCCTGTACTCCTAACCACAGTACAATCAAGCGTAAGCCTCAGGCTGAGGCCTCATGCCTGCCCTCAGAAATGCCCGGCGCCCCGTTCGGCGGCGTGGCGCTTAACAGGAAGCGTGCTGACCGATGAACCGACCAGGACTTTGGATTTTGGCAGGGCTGCTGATGGTACTGGCCGCCTGCCTGCCCGGCCCCGTGGCCTCCCCCACACCTGAGCCCACGGTGACACTGGAACCAACACCTGCCCCGGCGCCGTCCCCCACCCCGACCGTCGGGCCTGTCCCGCAGCGCACCGGCGCCGAGGCCGAAGATGAGGGCCGGCTGCGCGTGATCCATGCCGCGCCGGAAAGCGGGGCCGTGGACATTTACATGGAACAGGGCCTGCTCGCCGGGCGATTCGGCTTTGGCGCGGTCACCAACCCGGTCAGTATCACCACCGGCACGTACTATCTGCAGATCGTCCCGGTCGGCGCCCTGCCGGACAGCCAGGTGCTGGCGGATACGACGCTGGCGATTGAAGCCGACCAGTCCTACATCGTCCTGATCTCCGGCACCGCCGAAACGCTGATTATCTCCGTCTACCAGGAAGACCTCAGCGCGATCCCCCCCACCCAGGCGCGCATCGCCTTCCTGAACGCCGTGGCCCGCGGCCCGAATGTCACCGCGCGCGTGGGCAACCAGCCCTTTGCTGACGTGCTGGATTTCGGGCAGGTGAGCGCCGGGTATCATGTCGAGGCCGCTGCCCAGCCGATTGCCTTCTATGCGGGCGATCGGGAGCTGGCCGCATTCCAGGCCGCGCTCGCCCCGCAGCAGGCCTATACCGCCGTGCTGATCGGCCAGCCCGGGGCGCAGGATACGCGCATCCTGTTGTTCAGCAGCGCCGTCCTGACGCCCGGCCGGGTGCGGTTCGTCCACGCCGCGCCGGACGCAGGCGACGTGACGGTGAGCCTCAGCGGAGAGGTGCTCGCGGAGGGCATCGCCTACCGCGATGCCAGCGACTGGCAATCCTACAATCCGCGCAGCCATGCGCTGGAAATCCGGACGGCTGAGGAGGGTGTGCTTCTGGCCGAAACCCGCTTCACACTGGGGGCTTCTCAGGCCATCGAGATCGTGCTGCTGGCCGATCGCGGACGCCCGGCGCTGCGCCTCTATCCTCACGCGCTGGAGCCCACCGCCCCGCGCACCGCGCGCCTGGTGGTGGTGAATGCCGCCCTCTATGCCCCGGCAGTCTACGGCCAGACGCGCACCCTTCGCCTGGACGAAATTCCCCTGGTGCCGGGGGGCGCCAACAGCCGCGTGCTGGACTTCCCCGCGAGTACGCTGGAGATTCTGTGGGTCAGCGGGGAGGGCAGCGGCTCGCGAGTCATCGAATGGGGTGGCGAAGTCACCTTCCTGGAGGGCCACGCCTACACGTACATTATCACCGGAACGGACCGTGATCCGCTCCTGCTGAGCACCGAAGTCGGAGTCGTGCCGGAACGCGAAGCAGCCAGCAGCCCAACCGCAGACGCGCCAGCCGCCACGCTGCGCGTGCTGAATGCCGCGGCGGAACCGGCCCCCTTACGCGTCAGACTGGGCGATGCGGTCATCCTGGAACGCCTGCCCCACCAGGAAAGCGGCGACTATGCCCTGACCGGCAGCGACTCCTGGTCGCTGCGCGTGGGGGCGGCGGCGCTCTCCCCCAACCTGCCCGACTACCTGATCGCGACGCTCGACCCGGTGGAGAGCGACCGCCTCCTGCTGCTGTATGGCAGCCTGGAACGCCTGGCGTACAGCCTGCTGCCGGAATTCCGCGGCACACTGGCCCAGGCCCAGGCCGCCCTGCGGGTGATCAACGCGCTGGATGAGGAAGGGGCAATCACCGTCCGTTTCAATCTACCCGGCATCCTGCCCACCGCCGCGCCAGCGGAGCCAGATGCGCCCGCGGCCACGCTTGCTCCGGGGGTCGTCGAGACCTATCGATCAGGGCAGCTGCTGCCGGGGCACGCCACCGAGTATCTCAACCTGCCCCTTAATACCTACGATCTGGTTGTCATGCGTGCCGCGGATGACGAAGTGCTGGCGATCGTGCCCCGCCTGGCGCTGGAGGCGAACACGATCTACGACCTGGTGCTGATGCCCATGCCGGATGCTGAAGGGTATGATGTGCTGCTCCTGCGCAGACCGGCCGCCAGCCGGCAAGCGCCCCGCTGACCGGGGTGCGACAATTTTTATGTTTTACATCTGAAGAATTTGACAAAGCGTTCGCTGCCATGCTAAGATTCAGCCGCATCGTCAACCTGTAAGCCTTAGCGCTAACGACTCTAATATGCAGCAGACGCGACAACATATCCTGGAAATCCTGAAGGAAAAAGAAGAGGCTACCGTCGACGATATCGTCGAGGCGCTTGCAGCGCGTATCGGGGAGATCACGGCGGTTACCGTGCGCCATCACCTGGAGATTCTGCGCGGTGACGGCCTGGTTGCTGCGCCGCGCGTGCGGCGGCGGACCACACCGGGCCGGCCTCAGCACATGTACGCCCTCACCGACAAGGCGCTCGAGATTTTCCCGAACAATTACCGCAGCCTGGCCGGTGAGATGCTGCTGCAGCTTAAGGCCCAGCTCCCCCCCGCCGAAGTGAACGTGATCCTTGAGGGCGTTGCAGACCAGATGGCTGGCAGCATCCCGTCGTCGGATGCGCCCCTGCCCGTCCGGCTGAACCAGGTGGTCGCGTATCTCAGCGAGCAGGGCTACGATGCTCACTGGGAGCCTATGGAGGAAGGATATCTCCTCCATACCAACAACTGCCCGTATCATCACCTTGCTGCGGAGCATGAGGAACTGTGTAACATGGATATGCGCATGATCAGCGGGCTGCTGGGGGGCATCGTCCCCCGCCGGGTCGCGCATCTGGCCCAGGGCGATCCAACCTGCGCCTATCTGATTCCACGTGGTGAGACTAACCAGCCCGCTAATAAAACAGATAAGCATCTCATTTATTGACGCTCGTTGCGAAGCATGCTACAATCCCCCCGAAACCGGTCACTTTAGGAGACATACCAGCATGGTTACACAACTCGATCAGCAGGGTACCACAAGCGAAGCCACCCCCATCCTGACAGTTACCCCCGGCGCGGTCAGCAAGATCAAGGAGATTCTGGCCGCCCGTGACCTGACCTCGCATGCGCTGCGCGTTTTTGTCAGTGGCGGTGGGTGCTCCGGGCTGCAGTATGGCATGGCGATCGAGCCTGAAGCGATGGAAGGTGACTCGGAAGTCACGGTCGAAGGCGTCCGGCTTCTGGTCGATTCAACCAGCCTGGAGTATCTTCAGGGCGCCAACATCGATTTCATTGAAGACCTGATGGGCGGCGGCTTCCGGATCGACAATCCGAACGCTGTTTCATCCTGTGGCTGCGGGCATTCCTTCCGCACCGGGGATGACCAGGGCGGCGGCGGTGGCTGCAGCAGCTGCGGCTAGGCCGCGAACAAGCCCGTACCAAACGCCACCTGATACAGGCATATCAACGCCTTGCCCTGGGCTTCCCCATGCCGGGCAAGGCTGTCTTTTGCTTACACCGGGTCAGGGGTGCGCCTGAGCGCCTCTGCCAGCAATCAGTGATAACCGGAACGAGCCTTGCACTGGCAGGGCCAGTGGGCGATCCTGCCATTCAGCCCGCTGTCCGCCATGATCTGAGGGAGAACAAGCGTTGAAACTCTGGACACGTCACAAACCCCACCCGTCCACAGAGCCGCGCCGCCTGTGGCTTGACCTGGGCGACCTGGGTGACCTTGTCAACCCGGCTGGCCCGCACGAACAGTGGCAGGATCATGGCCTGGGGCTGCTGCGCACGATCATGCACCAGAACGGGATGATGACCGATATCGCGTCCACCCGCGCGGTCACGTCGTGGCGCCAGCTGCGCCAGCAGCTGAAGGGCTACGACATGCTCTTCATGAATGTGCGCAGCTACACCTTTCCTGTTGCCCAGCGCTCCGCCCAGATCTTCAAGGAGCTCAACCCGCAGGGCGTGATCATCGTCGGCGGGATGCATGCCACCGTCGCGCTCGATGAACTGGAAGCGATTCCCGAGATCGACCATATCGTGCAGGGTCCCGGCGAAAACACGATCATGGAAATCGCCCGCGACCCCGGCGCGTTTCCCCGCGTGGTGCTGGGTATTGGCAGCAAGTCGATGGCCGAGTGGCCGATGATCGACCGCACCCTGTGGCCGCAGCCGGCCAGCCGCAGCCTGGCCAAAACCTTCCACTGGCCGCTGGAGCCGGAATGCGGCTGGGGGCCGGCCCCGGTCGTCACGCTGCTGACCAGCCGTGTTTGCCCCTGGAAGTGCGTCTTCTGCAACGAAAGCTCCTACATCCCCAACATGGGGCGCCGCCCGGTTGAGATGGTCATTGATGAACTGAACTACCTCGACGCTCATCACGGCCCGATCGGGTCGGTCGTCATCCATGACTCGATGTTCTTTCAGAATCCAAGCTGGCTGGAAGAATGGATCGAAAAATACCCGCGCAAGGCGCACAAAACCTGGCCGTACTGGGCGGCTGGCCGCTCGGATACCGTCCGCCAGTGGCCGGAGCTGTTCGAGGCGCTGGTGAAGGAAACGAACTGGAACACGATCTCCATCGGCTTCGAATCCGGCAGCGACCGCATCCTGCGCATGCTGAACAAGGAATGCACGGAAGAAGACAACTATTTCGCCATCGACCTGATCAACCGCATCGGGGACGATCTCGAAGCGCAGGGGCGCAAAGCGCCGGCCATCTGGGCGAATGTCATGCTCGGCATCCCCGGTGAGACGCATGAGGATGCCTTCAAGACCATGCGCATGGTGAAGTACATGCGGCGCGTCATGCCTTCGATTTCCTTCTACGCGCCCTACCCCGGCTCCGCCCTGGGCTACCAGCTCATCGCGGAGGGCAAGAGCCTGATGTCCAAAGAGAACTACCACCGCTACCCGGACGATGAGAAGCTAGAAGGCATCGACTACCACTTTTACCGGGAGCTGCTGGCCGGCAAGTACGATGATGACGTTAACCGCGGGCTGGATGAGACCCTGGCGCAGAAGCCGGGCGTATTCTCCAGCGCCCTGATCAAAGCCTGAGTGAGCGGAGGCGCTATCTGTGAGCAGCTTTACAACCCCGCACTACATGTATCTTTTTGAGATGACAAACGGCAAGCAGAAGCTGACCTATGGCGCCAGCCCTGAGGACGCGCTGGCGATCCTGGAGATGCGGCTGACCCCGGAGGAAATGAGCCTGATCCTGCGCGACCAGTTCAAGCGTATCCCGCAGCGCGAGATGCTGAAGCACATCGACAACCTGGGCTGAACAGGCACACAGCATGTCCCACTCTGACGAAGCGCAAACCATCCTGGCGGCGATGGCCCAGGGCGCCCAGCTTAAATCGCATCGCTACCTGGACGGCACGAAGTGCTACCGGCTGCACCCATTGGATGCCCCCCCGACAGAGGTCAGAAAGAGCAGCGTTGACGCGCTGCTCAGACAGGGGCTGGTGACCTCCAACCAGAAGTTCCCCGCGGCGACATACATGCTGACGCCGGAAGGCCGTAAGGCTGCCGGGGCAGAGCGCCACTCGGACTAAGGCGGAAATCAGCCCAGCCGCCGCAGAATCGCGATCAGAAGCCCCAGGCTGCCCAGCCCGGCCAGCCCGATGATCGGCAGGATCGGCGGCAAACCGCCCATGCTGCCTGCGGTCTGCGTAACCGTCGGGATGAAGGTGGTTGACTGCGCCACCGGCCCCGGCGGGTACGTGAAGGTTGGCAGAGGCTCTGGCGTATTGGTCGGCAGGCTGGCATCACCCGTCACCACCACACCGGCGATTGCCGCCGCTGCAGTCGCCGTCTCCACCGCGCCGGGTGTCTGGATCAGCACTTCGATGGTTTGCGTGGCACCGGCCCGCCCCACATCGATTGTCGGCCCCAGATAGACCTCAATCTCAGGGATGGCCTCGATGTTCCCCGTGATTCTGATCACTTCCTCATAGACCCAGGCCGTGCCATTCGGCGAATCAGGGTACTGGATGCGATACCAGCGCAGCCCGGCCCCCCGCCCCAGAATCGGGTAAGTCTCGCCAGGCACGATCTGGCCCAGCCGTTCGGCGCCGATATCCGGCTCCGCGCGGACATTGGTCGGCCCCTCAAGCGCCTCTGCCAGCGCCGGACCAGATGGGGTCGGGGTGCGGGTAGGCGTGTCTGTCACCTGCACGGCCGCCGTGGGGCTGATGGTCGGCAGCACCACCGGCGCGGGCGTCGGGCTGATCTGCAGGTGCGGCGCCGCCTGCGCTACCGGCGCAACCCGAATCGCCAGCCCTGCAATGCTCGCCACCAGCCCCACAACCAGCACCAGCCGCCAGAAGTTCTCTCGTCGCATAACGCTCATCCCGTCACATCCCTACCACTGAATCTGATTAATGGGGGTTTCGCGGCCCTGTTCCGCCTGCCGGTATTCAGCCCCCAGCACCATCGCACCCTGATACTCCTGCCCTTCCCAGCCGACAACAGTCCAGTCGCCCATCACAAACGGCATGTCCGGAATACCCGGCGCGCAGCGGTGACAGGTTGCCGGGATCCATTCGCCGTTGTAGCGCCGGCCAATGTGCAGATGGGTGGCGAAGGAGACTCCCCCCTCGCAGGAAGGATGCCCCAGCGGGTCGCCGGCCCTGACCACGGTGCCCGGCTGGACCCGGCCCTCGGTCGCCAGGTGCAGGTAAACGATCGTCCAGCCGGTGCTTTCGTTGCCGTCGCCATCCAGGTCCAGCACCACAAAGCCGCGCTCGCTGCGGGCGATCACGCCGTTCGCCACGGCCCGCGCCCAGTGGGGCGAGACATAACAGCCCACCGTGTTCTCATCCCCCGGCGGGGCGAAATCCACCGCGGCCCACGCGCTGCCCGCCGCATACGCGCCATGCGGCCCGCCGGTGTAATACCACAGCTCCCCGGACGCGAAAGGCAGCAGCAGCGCGGGCTGCACCATATCCGGGGGGAGCAGCGGCTCCACCGCATACCGGAACGGGTCTCCAAACAGGCTGACATACAGTGCGTAAAAGCCACCGGCGCTGACCTCCTGCTGCCAGGCCGGGTAGGTGTTGTTCAGGCTCAGGAAGTACTGCACCGCCACAGTCCCGGCGTTCAGGCCATCGCCGTAGTTCACGCGAATGCCATCTGAAAACGTGAACCAGAGCGCATCCCGCACCCGCCAGCCGTAATAGCCTTCATTCAGGCGGTTAGCGGCCCATCCCAGCTGTTTGTACAGCCCTTCATAACCCAGTTGGGCAAAACCCATCGGGTACAGCAGCGTGGCAGCCGATGGGGACGCATCAAACAGCCAGCCAGCCCGGTATTCGATCAGCGCCACCAGCAACCGCGGGTTCACGCTGTAATCCACCGCCACGCGCCGGATGATCTCCGCCGCGCCGATCATCTCGCCCTCCACCCGGTCGCGATAGTCGCGGATGTAACCAGGCATCGAGCTGAGAAAAGTGCCAATATCAAAGCCCGTCGTACCCGGGCTGAGCACCAGCTCGCTGTCCGGGATGATCTTGAGCACCGGGCTGTATACATCCGATGTTTCCGGCAGCGCGAGCACCTGCCCCACCGCGATCAGGGAAGCGTTCACGATGTTATTGAGCATCATCAGCTGCTCAACCGTCGTGCCGTACTGGCTGGCGATCAACGACAGCGTATCGCCCGCCTGGACCACGTAGGAATCAGGCAGCGGCTGCGGCGCGACCGTCCGCCGCGGGGGGTCCAGCGTGGGAACGATCAGCTCCCCCGCCTGGCTGGCCGGCGGCAATCCCGGCGGCTCCGGCGCCACACTGTCGGGCTGGTCACCGGCTGCTCGGGTCTGGATGCCAAGCGGATCGGGCGGCGTTGCCGTCACGATGATCACCGGGCCGGGCTGCTGGCGCATACAGGCCAGGCCGGCGGCAAGCAGCATAAGAACCGCCGCCAGGACAGGGAATGAACGGCGCACCATCAGGGCTGGAGGGCTGCGCTCAGCTTCGGCAGCGACACATCATACCGGTAATGGATGTTGAAGTGGCCGTCAGGGAACTCCTCATACTCATGGGCGATCCTGCTGGCCGCCAGCTTGCGCGTGAACACTCGCGCGCCCACCTGCAGGTTGAATTCGTCGCGCGCGCCGGCATCAATAAACAGCAGCTTCAGGCTGTCCAGCGCAGCGCGGCACTCTGCCGAATCCAGCTTGCGCACCGGGTCATGCGCCAGCCAGCGTTCCCACACCGCCTCATCCAGCGCGCCGGTGTCCGGGTCGATCGGCAGGGCGAAGCCATCCGCCGCGTCGGGATCGGGCGCGTAGGCCATCCCGTAGCACAGCGTGCCCATCGTCTGGTAGAAGCGCGTGTCCTTGGGGCGGATGGTCAGCAGGTCGTCGCGCAGCTTCTCCCAGCCGCCGTAGCTCGCCAGGTTAGCGTGCAGCTTCGCGATATCGCCCATGTAGCAGAATTCGAAGTACATATCCCCGCTGTGGCAGGCCGCCGCGCCAAAAACCTCCGGGTGATGCATGGCCTGCACTAGCGCCCCGTAGCCCCCGCTGCTCTTGCCCACCACGCCGCGGTGAGCGCGGTCGGGCAGCGTGCGATACTGCGCGTCCACAAACGGCACGATCTCATGCACAAGATAGTCTTCATAGCGGCCCAGCGCGCTGGAATTAAGGTACTGGGAGCCACCGTAGCGCGTCCAGCAGTCGGGCATCACAACAATCGCGGGCGGCATCGCGCCCGATCCGATCAGGCGGTCAAGCTGCTGGGGCAGGCTTTCATCCCAGGCGCGCAGGTTGAGCAGCAGCGGCCCCGTCCCCCCGTAGCCGGTCAGCATCACAATCACGGGGTAGCGCCGCGCCGGGTCGTCATCATATCCCGGCGGCAGGTACACCGGCACCGGGCGGGTCGCCGGATCCCCCAGGGGGTTATCGGCCAGCACTTCGCTGCGGAAAAGGGGCTGCTCAACACGGCTGGGACTCGTCACAACACACTCCTTGTCTGTCAGTCAACCAACTACCCGCGATTCTAGCCTGCCCGCCTGCCCCGCGCCACAAAACTCGCCCTTCCCGGACGTCAGGATCACGCCGAGAGTGAGGCGCGCCGCAGCAGCTGCGCGTTCAGCGCGACAATGATCGTGCTGGCGGACATTAACACCGCGCCAACCGCGGGCGACAGCACAAACCCCACCGGGGCCAGCACCCCGGCAGCCAGCGGCAGCGCAATGACATTGTAGCCGGTGGCCCACAGCAGATTCTGGATCATCTTGCGGTATGTCGCCCGGCTCAGCTCAAAGATCTGCACCACATCCTGCGGGTTGGAGCGCACCAGGATGATGCCGGCAGATTCGATGGCGACATCCGTGCCGCTGCCAATCGCGATCCCGATATCGGCCCGCGCCAGCGCCGGGGCATCATTAACGCCATCCCCCACCATCGCCACCCGCTTGCCCTGCTGCTGCAGCGCGGCCACCTTCTGATCCTTGTGTTCCGGCAGCACTTCAGCAAAAAACGTCTCGATTCCCAGCTCGGCGGCGACAGCAGCCGCCACCGCCTCGCTGTCCCCGGTAAGCATCGCCACCTCAACGCCCATCTCCTTCAGGCGCGTGATGGCAGGCTGGCTTTCCTCCCGAACCACATCCGCCAGTGCAAAGGCGGCCGCGAGCTGGCCCTCCGCCACCAGATACACAACGGACTGCCCCTTGCCATCCGCCTCCTGTGAGAATTGCTCCAGACCGGAGTCCTCAAGCGACAGCTCCAGCATTTCCAGCAGGCGCGGGCCGCCCATATATGCCGGGCTACCCTGATAGTCAGCCTGAATACCCCGCCCCTTAATCGCCTCAAAATCAGTGACCGCTGGCAGCTCCAGCTCACGCTCGGCGGCTTTGCCCCGGATGCCGCGTGCGATCGGATGCTCCGAATCGCCCTCAAGCGCCGCCGCCAGCGCCAGCGCACGATCATCTTCCCAGCCACCAGCGGCTGCCATCCCCACCACACCGAACTCCCCCACCGTCAGCGTGCCGGTCTTGTCGAAGATCACCATGTCGATCAGCCGCGCGTTTTCCAGCGCCAGCCGGTCACGCACCAGAATGCCATGGCGCGCGCCCAGCGATGTACTGATAGCCACCACCAGGGGAATAGCCAGCCCCAGCGCGTGCGGGCAGGCGATCACCAGCACCGTCACCACGCGGGACAGCACCTCCAGGTTAAACCCGATGGCGACCGTCCAGGCGATCGCGGTGAGCGCCGCCACCCCGAGGGCGATATAAAACAGCCACCCTGCTGCTTTATCCGCCAGCAGCTGAGTCTGGGATTTGCTTTGCTGGGCCTCGTTGACCAGGCGCATAATCCCGGCCAGGGCAGTATCATCGCCCGTCGCGGTGATTCGCACCCGCAGGCTGCCATCCCCATTGATTGTGCCAGCGATGACCTGATCCCCCGGCGCTTTGCTCACCGGCTGCGATTCCCCTGTGATCATGGCTTCATTCACGGCAGAATCGCCCTCGACCACTTCACCATCCGCCGGGACACTCGCGCCCGGCCGCACCAGCACCACGTCGCCCGCCTGCAGCGCTGCGGCGGAAACTTCGCGCACGCTGCCATCCGGCTGCAGAACTTCGGCCGTATCCGGGAGCAGCCTGGCCAGCTCATCAAGCGCGCCCGACGCGCGCCGCACGCTGCGCATCTCCATCCAGTGGCCTAGCAGCATGATGTCAATCAGGGTCGCCATCTCCCAGAAGAAGCTGCCCGCGGACGACACAAACAGGGCGAAGATGCTGTACAGAAACGCCACACTGATCGCCAGGGAGATCAGGGTCATCATGCCCGGGCGGCGGTTGCGCAGCTCCGGCACCGCCATCTGCAGGAAGGGTACGCCCCCATAGAAGAAGATGATGGCCGCAAACAGCGGCCCCACGAACCGGCTGCCGGGGAATTCGGGCGCGCTGAAGCCCAGCCACTCCTGGAGCATCGGACTGTAAAGCAGTACGGGAATGGTGAGCACCAGGCTGCCCCAGAAGCGATTACGAAACATCGTCTCATGCCCGGTGTGATCAGCCTCATGCTTGCCATGACCGGCATGCTGATCAGCGCTCCCGGAGCGCTGCTGTTCTGCATGTGAAGTATCACCACCATGCCCGTGATCGTGATCCGAATGCTGCGCCTGTGGAGAATGGTCGTGTTCGGTGTGCATCAGTGCCTCCATTTCATTCGTTTTCTGGGTGTTGTGCAGACTTTTTCGAGTCTAACATAAAAAATTGGCCCTGCTGCCTGTTGCCAAGTTCGCCCTGTCAATGCTATGCTCTGCGGTATGGTGTACAGTCCTCACAAATGGGTGTGAACGCGCCCTCCGCCTTGCGCTGCCTGCGTCGGAGGCGCCCACCCACCTATCACGCCGGTTTACCGTCCCGAACAATACGCATCCTGTCTCCTGGATGAAAGGTGGATGCCCCTTGCGTAATCGTATTGCTGTTGACCCCACACGCACCCTGGCCGCGATAGACCGCAACATCTTCGGCGGCTTTGCGGAACACCTGGGCCGCTGTGTCTACCGCGGAATCTATGAGCCCGAGTCCCCGCATGCTGACGAACAGGGGTTCCGCACCGATGTACTGGACGCGCTGCGCCGCCTGAAGATGCCGCTCGTGCGTTACCCCGGCGGCAACTTTGTTTCGGGCTACCGCTGGCAGGATGGCGTTGGCCCGCGGGAGGAGCGCCCGGCCCGCATGGACCTCGCGTGGCACGTGATCGAGCCGAACACCTTCGGCTCGAACGAGTTCATTGAGTTCTGCCATAAGCTCGACACCGAGCCGTACTTTGTCGTGAATTGCGGGGACGGCTCCATGCGGGAGGCACGCGACTGGGTTGAGTACTGCAACGGCACGCAGGATACAACACTCGTCCGGCTGCGCCGGCAGCATGGCTATGCCGCGCCGCATAACGTCAGATACTGGGGCGTGGGCAACGAAGTCGATGGGCCGTGGCAGATCGGCTACAAGACGCCTGACGAATACGCCCGCGCCCTGACCGAATATGCCAAAGTGATGAAGTGGACGGACCCCTCGATCAGGATCGTCGCCAACGGCGTCACCCACTGGGAAGCCCGTGACTTTGTGGAACGCGGTCGGGCGATCCTGGAACAGGCGGGCGACCTGATCGACTACATCGCCCTGCACTGGTACGTGGACAACGACAGCGGCGATTTCGCCACGTACATGACGCTCTCTGAGCTGTTTGAAGATCGCCTGAGCGCGTACGAAGGGCTGATGCGCGCCGTCATGTTTGAGCGCGGGATCACGCGCCCGATCGGGATCGCCGTGGATGAATGGAATGTGTGGCACCGGGCAGATCTGGACAGCGCCGAGCATGACGGCGTGATCTACACGCTGGAAGATGCGCTGGTCGTCGCCATGCACCTTAACGCCTTCATCCGCCACGCCCGCACGGTGCGCATGGCCAGCATTGCCCAGATCGTGAACGTGCTCGCACCGGTCTATACCCGCCCGGACGACCTGTTCCTCCAGACGATCTTCTACCCGTTCGAGCTGTTCAGCACGCTGGCTGGCCCCACCGCCCTGGATATCCACTGGGACGGGGCCACCTTCAGCGCCGGGGAACACACCGGCCTGCGCGTGCTGGATGTTTCCGCCACGCTGGATGAAGGCCGCCGTGAGCTGGTGCTGTTCGTGGTCAATCGCTCCGAGACTGACGCGGCCGAGACGACGATCCAGCTGACTAATGCCCGCGCCACAGGCGAAGCGACTATGCACATCGTCAACGGCCCCGACATTAAAACCCGGAACGGCTTTGGAACCAGCGAGGCCGTTGCCACCCGCACGCGTCACCTGCCCATCAGCGGCAGTACGTTCGAGCTGGCCTTTGAGCCACATTCTGTTACCGCCCTTGTTTGCCCGCTGGGATGACCCCGGCTGTATAGAAAGTGAGCAACCATCCTATGACCATGCCACGCCCCGAATACCCCCGCCCGCAGTTCGCCCGGCCGGACTGGCTGTGCCTGAACGGTGAGTGGGAATTTGAAGTTGACCAGGGTGACAGCGGCCTGGCCCGCGGCCTGCTGGAACGCCCGCTGCAGAATCGCATCACCGTGCCGTTCTGCCCGGAATCGAAGCTCTCCGGCGTGGAGAATCTCGATTTTCTGAACGCGGTCTGGTACCGCCGCGAGGTGACGATCCCGGCGGACTGGGCCGGGAAGCAGGTCCTGCTGCACTTCCAGGCCGTGGACTACGACACAACCGTGTGGGTGAACGGACAGGAAGTCGGGCGGCACCGCGGCGGGTTCACGCCGTTTGCCTGCTTGCTTAAAGACATCGCCGCACCCGGCGAGACCATCACCGTCGTCGTCCGCGCCCGCGATACCAGCTATCACCCGCAGCCGCGCGGCAAGCAGTCCCGCGAATATGGCGCTTTCGGCGCGATCTACGTCCGCACAACCGGCATCTGGCAGACTGTGTGGCTGGAGCCGGTGCCGGAGTACGCCCTGCGCCGTCCGCGCATCACGCCGGACGTGGCAAACGGCGTCATCCGCCTGGAACAGCCCCTGACGGCCAGCGCCGCCGGGCTGCGCCTGCGCGCCGTCCTGAGCGACGCGCAGGGCGAGGTCTGCCGGGCGGAATGCCGGGCCGATCTTGACCTGGCCCCGCGCCTCGACCTGCCCATCCCCGCCGACCGGCAGCGGCTGTGGTCAATCGAAGACCCGCATCTCTACAACCTGGAGATCACGCTGCTGGATGCAGCGGGAGCAGTTGTGGATCAGGCGCAGAGTTACGCCGGGCTGCGCAGCGTCAGCATCGAGGGCAAGGCCATCAAGATCAACGGCAAGGCGGTCTTTCAGCGCCTGGTGCTGGACCAGGGCTACTACCCCGACGGCATCATGACCGCCCCCAGCGATGACGCGCTGGTGCAGGATATCGTGCTCAGTCAGCAGGCCGGGTTCAACGGCGCGCGGCTGCACCAGAAGGTCTTTGAGGAGCGCTTCCTGTACCACGCCGACCGGCTCGGCTATATCGTCTGGGGCGAGTTCGGCGACTGGGGCTGCGTGGAAGGCAGCCTGGAGGGCGAGAACCAGCAGCCCGGCCCGTCCTACATCACCGAATGGCTGGAGGCGGTGGAGCGTGACTATTCGCACCCCGCCATCGTGGGCTGGTGTCCGCTGAACGAAACCTGGCAGGCCATGACCGACGATATCACGGCGCTGGATGTAGTCACGCGCGGCATGTACCTGGCAACCAAAGCCCTGGACACCACCCGCCCGGTGCTGGACGCCTCCGGATATGCCCACCGCGTGCCGGAAGCCGATGTGTATGACAGCCATGACTACACGCAAGACCCGGACACCTTCGCGGCCAACCATGCCGGGCTGGCGGAAGACAAGCCCTACACCAACGATCTGACCCAGTGGGTACCCGCCCTGCCGCACTTCATGCGGGCCACCCAGTGGTCGCTGCCCTATGCCGGCCAGCCCTACTTCGTCAGCGAATTCGGCGGCATCTGGTGGAACCCGAACGTGAAGGAGGGCGAGGACTCGTGGGGCTACGGCGAGCGCCCGCGCACCATCGAGGAGTTCTACGACCGTTTTGAGCGCCTGTGCGCCATCCTGCTGGATGACCCGAACATGTTCGGGTACTGCTATACCCAGCTCACGGACATCTACCAGGAACAGAACGGCATTTACACCTACACCCGTGGGGTGAAGTTCGACATGGAGCGTATCCGCAAGGCCCAGCAGCGCAAGGCCGCCATTGAAGAATGACGCGCAGATGCGATGGGCGGGGGTGATCGGCATAGCGATCACCCCCGCACCGCCGCGCCCATGCCTGTGCCAGATGCCGGACGTGTGAAAATCAACACGATTCAGTATACTAGGGCGCACCAACCGACCAGGCGCAGGGTCAGCCGCACGCCGCCTGCGTGAGTGCTGTACGCCCTTTGCCTGGCAGCTTACTGCCCGCAGGACAACTCCCAGGAGACAGGTTATGCCCACTAAAGAAGAAATCAATGCTTTCATCGCCAAAATGCCCGAGCTGTTTTTGCCGGAAAAAGCAGCCGGCCTGAATACCACCATTCAGCTCGATCTCTCCGGCGAAAACGGTGGCTCATGGTGGATCCGGATTGCGGATGGCCAGTGCGAGATCCAGGAGGGCCAGGCCGACAGCCCGCAGATGACCCTGAAATCCACGGCAGACGACCTGTACGCCGTGCTTTCCGGCGAAGCCAATGCGATCTCGTCCTTCATGCAGGGCAAGATCAAGGTCCAGGGCGATATGGCGCTGGCGCTCAAGATGCAGACGATGTTTGATTTCGATGCAGCCTGAGCCGGTGCTCCCCGCTCCGACCGGTATACACCCAGCCCTGTACCCACCCGCGTGGTGGGTATAGGCATCCCCCTCCCGCAGTTTTGCGTTACAATCCCGTCAGCGGCGGACACACACCCATAAGGGAGGGCGCACATGCGAACAGTCATCACGAACGGGAACATTATCGGCCCGAATCAGGTTTACACCGGCCATGCGCTGATCATTGACGAGGGAAAGATCACGGCGATCGCGCCCGCGCCCGTCCCGCAGCAATCCGATGATACAGTGATTGATGCACAAGGGATGTGGATCGCGCCCGGCTTCATTGACATCCACGTGCACGGCGCGGCGGGCCACGACACGATGGACGCCACCCCCGAAGCCCTGCACGGCATGGCGCGATTTTTTGCCACCCACGGCGTCACCAGCTTCTACCCCACCACGATGACCGCCTCGCGTGTGGACATCAATGCCGCCATTGAGAACGTTGAGCTGGCCCCGCCCCCGCCGGATGGCGCGCAGCCGCTCGGCCTCCACCTGGAAGGCCCGTACTTCAACCCGGAGTACAAAGGCGCGCAGCCGCCCACCCACCTGCGCAATCCGATCCCGGATGAATATCTGCCCTGGATCACGGCGGACAGCGTGAAGCTGATGACACTCGCGCCGGAGCTGGATGGCGCGCTGGCGCTGATCGAAGCGGGCGTCGTCAATGGGGTCGAGTTCGCGGCAGGCCACACCGCGGCCGATCTCGAATGCATCACGGTGGCGGCTGATCTCGGCCTGCGCCAGGCAACCCACGCCTTCAACGGTATGCTGGGGCTGCATCACCGCCGCCCCGGGACGCTGGGCGCGGTCCTGACCGAAGATCGCATCTATACCCAGGTGATTGCCGACGGCATCCACGTGCATCCGGCGATGGTCAAGCTGCTGGTTCGGGCAAAGGGCATCGACCGCACCATCCTGATCACGGATGCGATGCGCGCCGCCGGCCTGCCGGATGGGCGCTACATGCTGGGCGACAGCGTCACCTTCGTGAAGGATGGCATCGCGCGGCTGGCGGAGGGTAACCTGGCCGGCAGCACCCTGACGATGGATGCGGGCGTGCGCAACCTGATCGCCTTCGCCGGGCTGAGCGTGCCGGACGCAGTAGCCATCGCCTCCCGCACCCCGGCGGCAGCCATGCGCCTGGAGGGGCGCAAGGGCGTGCTGGCCCCCGGCGCTGATGCCGACGTGATCCTGCTGGATGAGAACGTAGAGGTGAAGCTCACCATGATCGCCGGAAGCGTCGTCTACGAGCGCCAGTGAGGTGCAGCCGCCCTCCGGGTCTGAAACGCTGCGCTGCCGCCCATGATCCGCAAGATCCTGCACCTGGACCTGGACGCGTTCTTCTGCGCAGTGGAAGCCCAGCATGACCCGGCGCTGGCCGGCAGGCCGTTCGCCGTGGGCGGGCGGCCGGATCAGCGCGGCGTGGTTGCCGCCTGTTCCTACGAAGCCCGCGCGTTTGGCATCCACTCCGCCATGCCCATGGCGCGGGCGGTGCGGCTCTGCCCGGAGCTGATCATCATCCCCCACCACCGCGGGCGCTACGAAAAAGCCTCCCGGGGCGTTATGGCCCACCTGCACGACCTGACGCCGTATGTGGAGCAGCTTTCCATTGACGAAGCCTTCCTGGATGTCACGCTGCTGGATGCCCCGGCGGAGACGATCGCCCGCCAGCTTCAGGCCGCCATCAACGCCGATCCCGGCCTGCCCTGTTCGCTGGGTGTCGCCACCAACAAGCTCGTCGCCAAGATCGCCAACACGGTCGGCAAGGCCGAAGCCAGCCGGGAGAAACACGGCGCGCCCAACGCGATCCGGGTCGTCCCGCCGGGGGAGGAAGCCGCCTTCCTTGCCCCGCTGCCCATCACCCAGCTGTGGGGCGTTGGCCCCCGCACCGCGGAACGGCTGGCGGCGCTGAACATCCGCACAATCGGCGATCTGGCCACCTGGCCTGCCCAGGAGATCGAGCGCCGCTTCGGTGCACAGGGCGCGGCCATGGCCCGCCATGCGCGCGGGCTGGATGATCGGGAGGTGGAGACTTCCCACCTCACCAAATCGATCAGCCAGGAAACGACGTTCGAGAAGGATGTGCGGGATCAAACCACCCTGCACCGCGTCCTGCGCCACCTGGCGGACGGAGTCGGGCGCAAGGTGCGCCAGGAGAGCCTGGCCGGGACAACGGTCAAGCTCAAGCTGCGCTGGAGCGACTTCACCACGCTCACCCGGCAGATCACCCTGCCCCAGCCCACCGACCAGGATGATGAAATTTACACGGCGGGCCTGCAGCTTCTCACGACAAACTGGCCTCCCGGTCGGCCGGTACGGCTCCTCGGCCTGGGGATCAGCGGCTTCAGCCCGCCTCAGCGCCAGCTTGGGCTGTGGGACAATCCGGAGGAACTGGCGGAAAAGCGCAAGCTGCAATCCACGCTGGACGACCTGCGCGAGCGTTTTGGAGACGATGCAATCAAACGGGGAAGCGACCTGCCCCGGCCCCGGACGCGCAAAAAACCGGGGCGCTGAGAAGCAGCGCGCCGGCACACGTGCCTCCCCCCGCAATCCGAAAAAGCCGGGATACAGGTTTACCCGAAGCGCCCCGCAATATAATCCGCGGTGCGCGCATCCACCGGGCTGGCAAACACCCGATCTGTCGCGCCGAACTCCACCAGCTCGCCGGTGCGCGATTCATCGGTGGTGAAGAAGGCGGTGTAATCGGAAACCCGCAGCGCCTGCTGCATATTGTGCGTCACGATCACGATCGAATAGTCGACCTGCAGCGCCTGCATCAGGTCCTCGATGCGCTGCGTGGCGATGGGGTCCAGGGCCGAACACGGCTCGTCCATCAGGATCACGTCCGGCTCCACAGCCAGGGCGCGGGCGATGCACAGGCGCTGCTGCTGGCCGCCCGAAAGCGCCAGCCCCGATTTCTTCAAATCGTCCTTCACCTCGTCCCACAGCGCCGCCTGGCGCAGGCTCTGCTCCACAATCGAATCGAGCTGGGCGCGGTCCTTCACCCCCAGCACGCGCGGCCCATAGGCCACGTTGTCATAAATGCTCTTGGGGAAGGGGTTGGGCTTCTGGAATACCATCCCGATCCGGCGGCGCACCTCCACCGCGTCGATCTCCGGGCCGTACAGGTTCTCGCCCCGGTAGAATACTTCGCCCTCGGTACGTGCGCCGGGGATCAGGTCATTCATGCGGTTGATCGTGCGCAGCACGGTGCTTTTGCCACACCCGGAAGGGCCGATAAACGCTGTGATCCGGTGGCGGCTGATGGGGATGCTGATATCCTTCACCGCCAGTTTATCCCCGTAGTACACGTTCAGCTTGCGTATCTCAACGGCGTAGGTGCCGCTGCCATTACTGACCATCATAGAGTCACTCCTGTCACGGGCAGGCCGCCCGCCTAGTATTTCCTGCTCAGGCGCTGGCGCAGAATGATTGCCGCCGAATTCAGGACCAGCAGCAGCCCCAGCAGCACGATAATCGCCGCCGCGGCCAGATTACGGAACTCCACCTGTGGGCGCGCCGTCCACTGCCAGATCTGGATCGGCAGCGCGGTGAATTTCGAAAACAGGCCGTTCGGATCAACAAAGATCACGGCGGAGGCGCCAATCACGATCAGCGGCGCTGTCTCCCCAATGGCGCGCGAGAGCGAGATGATCGTCCCCGTCAGGATGCCCGGCATCGCGGCAGGCAGCACCTGATACCAGATCGTCTGCCAGCGCGTCGCGCCCAGGCCGTAGCTGGCCTCACGGATCGAGCCCGGCACCGCGCGGATCGCCTCCTGCGCGGCGATGATGATCACCGGCAGGATCAGGAGCGCCATGGTCAGCGAGGCGGAGAGGATTGTCCGCCCGTTGGAATCCGCCACCCCAAACAGCGCCCCGCTGGTCAGCGGCTCCAGCATCCGCACGAAGATCGCCAGCCCCAGCAGCCCGTAGATGATCGACGGCACGCCGGAAAGATTGCGGATGTTGGTCTCGATGATCTTCCCCAGCCAGGTACCGTTTCGGGCGTATTCTTCCAGGTAGATCGCCGCCCCCACCCCCACTGGAAACGCGATCAGCATCGTGATCGCCATGATCAGCAGCGTCCCGATGATGGCCGAGCGCACCCCTGCCAGTTCCGGGAATGACGACTGCGCCCCGGTCACGAAGGACGCGGAAAGCCACGAATGAAAGAGCTTCAGGCGTGGGTTGGGAGGGCTGGTTTCCGCCACAATCCGCTCAAACTCCGCCTGGATGCCGGCCCGGTTAAAGAGCGTGTCGCTCAGCGTCCAGCTGGCGAAGATGTCCAGCCCTACAACATCGGCCATCACATAATCGAGCAACTTATCCCGGTCCAGGCTGGCCGCCAGCAGATCCACAACCTGCGCATCCGTCAGCGTGGTAATGGTCTGCCCCTGCATATCCGCCGGGATCGCAGCGCGCAGCGCCTCCTCCACCGGCGTCGTGGTGAACACTTCAGGCGGGACACGGCTCAGCTCATCGCGCACGATCACGCGCAGGCGGCGCGGGGCGTATTCCCCCAGAGTGGCGGCCAGTTCCCCGGCGGTCAGCGCTTCCAGCGGGCGATCGCTGATCGCGCTCTCCGGCACTTTGCTCGCTATTGCCACCGTCCCGATCGTATCGTCAAGCACCGTGATGAAAAGCGCCAGCAGCGCCACAATGCCCACCAGGGTGGAGCCGAGGAATATCCCCCGCCACAGCGTCGACTGGCGGTGGCGCCGGGCCAGGTGCCGGGCAAATGCGAGGCCGTCCGGCATGTACTGCCTGCGTTCCTGCGTGGGCTCGCCCGTCACTGGTACACCTCCCGAAAGCGTTCGGTCACCACACGGCTGATCATGTTCAGCCCCAGCGTCAGCAGGAAGAGCAGCAGCCCGATGGCGAACAGGCTGTTATAGTCGATTGAGTTGTAGCTGATATCCCCGCCGCTGATCCGGACGATGTGCCCGGTCATGGTCTCGGCCCCGGCAAAGGCGTTGAAGGTGAAATTCGGCCCGGCCCCGGCAGCGATGGAAACGATCATGGTCTCCCCCACCGCCCGCGAAATCCCCAGGATGAATGAGGCGATGATGCCGGAGAGCGCCGCCGGCACGATCACCCGCGTGATCGTCTCCAGCCGGGTCGCGCCCAGGCCGTAGGACGCTTCGCGCAGCGCGCCAGGCACCGCGCGCAGCGCGTCCTCGCTGATCGAGGCGATGGTGGGGATGATCATGATCCCCACGACAATGCCCGCCGCCGCCGTATTGTAAATCTCCACGACCTCGATCCCGAACAGGCCGCGCAGCAGCGGCGTCATGAAGGTCAGTGCGAAATAACCGTAAACGACAGTAGGCACGCCCGCCAGCAGCTCCAGGGCCGGCTTGAGCGCTGCCCGGACATTAAAGCTGGCGTACTCGCTCAGGTAGATGGCCGCAGCCAGCCCCAGCGGGGTGGCGACCAGCATCGCGATCAGGCTGGTCAGCAGCGTGGCGTTAAGCAGCGGCCAGACGCCAAAGTTGCCGAGCTGCGGCTGCCACCTGGTGGAGCCAAAGAACTCCGCCAGCGTGATTGTATCTGCGCGGTAGATCTCGGCGCTCGCGTTATGCGGTGCAAGCGCTGTGCCGTTGTGGCCGCGTTCCACCGTCAGCCTGTTCGCCGTGGGGTCTACCGCCGTGATCCGCATTTCTTCCCGCGCAATCCGGATTACATCGCCAACCGCAAAGGTATCGCTCCCCCCGCGGATTTCGAGCATGGTGTCTGTCGGGTAAACCTGCGCCGCCGTCGCCCGGAAGGTGTCCAGCCAGGCCGGCGGCGTGAAAAACAGCAGCGACTCGCGCCCCAGCACGACCACAATGCCGATCGTCGTGAAGATCGAGATAACGCCGCTGAACAGCAGCAGCAGGCTGATCACCTGTTCGCCCAGGCGCTTGCGCCGGTGCAGCCCGGAAGCCGCGCCCGCGGCGTTCTTTTCCAGGGCCGCCGTGATCGCGGCCCGTTTCTGAAGGATCGCTTCCGATTGCATACGTTGTGCCTTTTCACCACATCAACCAGACAGGGCGAAAGGGAAGGTGATGGAACCTCCCCTCTCGCAGCAGTTCACATTTCAGAAAGCCGGTTATTCCCCGATAGCATCCAGCCAGGCCCGCTTTGCGCCATTAAGCACGGTCTCATTCGCCGGGAAGTAGCCCACGTCCAGGATTTCCGCGTTCACGTTGCTCAGATAGTAGTTGATGAACGCCGCCACCTGGGGCTTGGCCTGCATGATCGCCGCCGTGCTGTACATGTACAACGGCCGCGCCAGCGGGTATGTGAAGCTGTCCACGCTCTCCAGCGTCGCCTCCACCCCGTTCACGCTCAGCACCCGCAGCGTTTCCGCGTTCTCCTGGTAGTACGCGTACCCGAAGAACCCCACCGCGTACGGGCTGCCCAGGATGCCCCGCACCAGCACGTTGTCGTCCTCGCTCAGCTGCAGGTTCCCCGCCGACAGAATCGGCGCTTCGTCGTTCGCGAACACCGCTTCCACGAAGTAGTCGAACGTCCCGCTGTCCGTCCCCGGGATGAAGCGCAGAATCGGCGCCGCCGGCCACTCCGCCCGCACGTCCGCCCACGTCTCCGCCGCCCCGAAGATCAGCGCCAGCTCTTCCAGCGTCACATCTTCCACAAAGTCGTTCGCCGCGCTCACCGTCACCGCCAGCGCGTCCGTCCCCACACGGAACTCCACCGGCTCGCGCCCGTTCTCCCGGCACGCTTCCACTTCGCTGTCCTTGATCGGCCGCGACGCGTTGCTGATATCCGTCTCTGCAGTCACACAGAACCGCTCGAACCCGGCCCCGCTGCCCACGATATCGATCGTGATATTCCCCGCGTAGCCCTCCGTCCGGAACAGCTCCGCCATCCGCTCGCTCAGCGGCGCCACCGTCGAGCTGCCCGCCGTCAGGATGTCTCCCGTCACGCTCAGCGGATCCACCACCGGCAATTCAACTTCTGTGCCGCCCTGGGCAAACACCGCCACGGACGGAATTGTCAGCATAAGTACCAGCAAGAAACCCAGAAATGTTGTGATTCTGTTCGTATGCATAGTTTCCTCTGTGGGTTATCTCCATAACCAGTGAGTGATTCAACCTTATCGCCGTGATAAGGTATAACCGGGCAGGTTAAAGACTCAACAAAATGCCCTTTAAGGTTGCGTTCGATTTCTGTTAAGTCTCTTTAATACGCCACGACGCCCCAGGACCGCCATATACAGGGGCAGCGCCATACCCCGCCCCCACAAGCAAGCCCACGCCGGCCATCCCCGGGGGCCAGCCCCGGGCAGATGAGAGACCCGGCCCCTCGTTGCAGCAAAGCCGTTCCCATTTCACCGGTCCCGTTCGGACTGCAAAATTCCTCTGGACTAATTCCACGCCTGCTGTAACATATGCGGGGTAAACACACATAGGGAATAAGCAGCTGATTGCCCGCGAGGGGGAGCAGTCAGCGCTGTGGTGATCCTGACAGCCGATCATGCAGTTGCTATTCAGAACCTTTGTTCGGTATAATACGACCAGCGCTGTCAAATTTCGAGGGGAAACCGATGGCACAAAAAGGTGAGTTTGTTGTCGAGGGGGCTTACACGTATAACCGCTCCGGCCCCATCCGCTGGATCATGTCACACGTCTGGCGCTACAAGTTCTTCTTCCTTGCCAGCATGACGCTCTATATCACCTCCTGGTTCGCCTACTCCGGCTCGCGCGTGCTGATCGGCAACGCAGTCGATAGCGTGATGAACCCGGACTCGATCTACACCCTGGGGCGGCTTGGCCTGGCGGTGCTGGGCATCCTGGTGCTGGATGGCCTGGCCGGGCTGGGCGGCAGCCTGTCCATCGAGACAATCGCCCAGCGCCTGGAGCGTGACTCGCGCGAGGAGCTGTATGTCAGCCTGCTGGGCAAAAGCCAGACGTTCCATGATCAGCAGCGGGTGGGCGATATCATGGCCCGTGCCACGGACGATGTGCGCCAGCTCAACGGCATGATGAACCCGGGCCTGATGTTCATCTTCGAGACGATCATGGGGCTGGTCTCCCCCATGGTCTACCTGGCCATGATCCGGCTCGATCTCCTGCTGGTCCCACTGCTGTTTGTGGCGGTGTACATCGTGGCGGTGCGGAGTTATGTCCGCCGCCTGGACCCGGTCGTCAAGAGCCAGCGCGAGTCCTTCGGGACGATGAACGCCGGGCTGGAGGAGACGATCTCCGGCATTGAAACGGTCAAGGCCAGCGCGCAGGAAACCTTCGAGCGCGGCAAGTTCAAACGCAACGCCACCGCCTACCGGGACTACTTCGTGGAACAGGGGCGCATCGAGGCCCGCTACCTGCCAATGCTGCTGTACGGTTTCGCGGTCGGGCTGGCGTTCCTGCACAGCATGATCCTCTATCGCCAGGGCCTGCTTTCGATCCCTGACATCATCACGGTCACCGGCCTGGTAGGGGTCATGCGCTTCCCGGTCTTCATCTCAATTTTTTCGTTCTCGCTGGTGCAACTGGGCATCGCCGGGGCGGAACGCCTGCTGGATATCATCAATGCCAGCGCCGACATGGATGAAAACGAGGGCGGGCATGTGGGCGAGATCAAGGGCGAAATCGTCTTCGATCACGTCAGCTTTGGCTACCCGAACGGCATGGTGCTGGAGGACGTCACCTTCCACGTGAAGCCCGGCGAGACGGTCGCCATCGTGGGGCAGACCGGCTCCGGCAAGAGCACCTTGACCGAGCTGATCAACCGCACCTACGACGCGACCAGCGGGCGCATCCTGATTGACGGCATCGACGTGCGCGACTGGAACCTGAACAGCCTGCGCTCCCAGATCAGCAAGATCGAGCAGGACGTGTTCCTGTTCTCGCGCACGCTGGCGGAGAACATCGCCTTCGGCGCGCCCGACACCCCGCAGGAGAAGATCGAGCAGGCCGCGCGCGAGGCACAGGCCCACGACTTCATCATGTCCTTTAAGGAGGGCTATCACACCGATGTCGGGGAGCGCGGGGTCACGCTGTCCGGCGGGCAGCGCCAGCGCATCGCCCTGGCCCGCGCCTTCCTCAGCAACCCGCGCATCCTGATCCTGGACGACTCCACCAGCGCGATTGACAGCGCCACCGAGGACGAAATCCAGAAGGCCATCCGCCGCGCGCAGCAGGGCCGCACTACCCTGCTCATCACCCACCGCCTGTCACAGATCCGCTGGGCCGATCACATTCTGGTGATCGATCAGGGCCGGCTGATCGCCAGTGGCGGGCATCACGACCTCCTGACCACCTCGCCGGAGTATCGCCGCATCTTCGCGCGCTACGATGTGCCGCTTCCCCCGCTGGAGAAGGAAGCCGCCCTCCCCGCCAGCGCCGAAGAACGGGCCGCAAGGAGATAAGCGCATGGGCTTCATCATGGACGGCCTCGATGCCGAGGCCTACGACCGCAAATACACCGACCGCGAGCTGGTCGCCCGCATTGTCAGCTACTTCAAGCCGGAAGCCGGGCGGATGACCCTGGTCGCCGCCGCGATTCTGCTCACCTCCCTGGTCAACACGGGCCTGCCCGCGTTCATCTCGGCCAGCCTCGATCGTCTCGTCGAAGACAGCAGCGCCCAGACTCTGCTGGTGATCACCGGGGTGCTGTGCGTCTTCGGCGTGCTGGGGTGGATATTCAACGCGATCCGCCAGTGGCTCTCCGCCATCTCCATCGGCAATGTGACCCTGGAGCTGCGCAAGGATGCGTTTGACGCCGTGGTCAAGCGCGACCTGTCCTTTTACGATCAGTACGCGTCCGGCAAGATCGTCAGCCGGGTTACCTCGGATACGCAGGCGTTTTCGCAGGTCGTCAAGCTGACCATGGACCTCATGAGCCAGCTGCTGCTCATCGTCCTGCTGCTGATCTACCTGTTCAGCATCAACGTGCGCCTGACCCTGATCCTGCTGGCGCTCTCGCCCTTCATCGTGGCGACAGCGCTGGCCTTCCGAAAAATCGCGCGCGATACGGTCACGCAGTCCCGGCGGGTGAATGCCGTGGTCAGCTCCCACATTCAGGAGACTGTCAGCGGCATCCGCATTGCCAAGACGTTCCGGCAGGAACAAGCCGTCTATGACGAGTTCCTGGACGTTAACGCGCAGTCCTACCGGATCAACCTGCGCACCGGCTACACGTTCAGCAGCATCTTCCCCATCCTGAACATCCTGGCCGGGTTCGGGACGGCGGCGCTGGTCTACTTCGGCGGCATCACCACCCAGGAAGGCGCGCTGACACCGGGCGAATGGTATCTGTTCATCCAGGGGCTGGCCCTGTTCTGGTTCCCGCTAACGAGCATCGCCTCCTTCTGGAGCCAGTTCCAGCTGGGCCTGGCGGCCGGAGAGCGCGTTTTCGGCCTGATCGATGCCGAACCGACCCTCCACCAGACTGATAGCCTGCGCCCGGAGACAATCAAGGGCGAAATTCGCTTCGAGCACGTGGACTTCCACTATACAGAGGATGAGCCGGTGCTGAAGGGCTTCTCGCTCACCATCCCCGCGGGGCAGACGCTGGCTCTGGTCGGGCATACCGGCTCTGGCAAGTCCAGCATCGGCAAGCTGATCTCGCGCTTCTACGAGTTCCAGGGCGGGCGCATCCTGATCGACGGCCGCGATATTCGCACGCTCGACCTGGGCGAGTATCACCGCCACCTGGGGATCGTCACCCAGACGCCCTTCCTGTTCGACGGCACCGTGCGCGAAAACATCCGCTATGGCAAGCCCGAAGCCACTGATACCGACGTGCAGGTCGCGGCCAGCAAGGTCGGCAACGGGGACTGGCTGGCCAGCCTGCCTGACGGGCTGGATACCGAGGTCGGTGAACGGGGCAGCAACCTCTCGATGGGGCAGCGCCAGCTTGTCACGCTGGCCCGCGTCCTGCTGCAGGACCCGCGCATCTTCATCCTGGACGAAGCCACCGCCAGCGTGGATCCGCTGACCGAAACGCTGATCCAGGAAGGGCTGGATGTCGTGCTCCAGCACCGCACCTCAATCGTGATCGCGCACCGGCTCTCCACCATCCGCCACGCAGATCGGATCATCGTCCTGCGCGAAGGCGAGATCATCGAGGAAGGCACGCACGACTCGTTGCTGAAGCAGAACGGCCACTACGCGGATTTGTACAACACGTACTTCCGCCACCAGAGCCTGGAATACATCGAGCAGGCAGGCTCACTGGCCGCCCGCTGAGATCGCTTTCCCCTGTGCGTCTGGCCCCCGGCGGCCGGGCGCACAGGCCCTTCCCCCCACTCCGAGGAACACTCCCCTAACCCGCCTGCCCTTCACACAGACTTTCCAGTGTCATTCTGGGAGCGCTCCACGAAAATGGGCGAAATCGCGTGCCGATCTCCGGCAATTAGCCGATATGCCCAAGTGAGCGCCGCGCCGCACGCGGGGAATTTAGTCAGAATTACTACTGCCAGGGTACTTGACAGCCCTCGTTTTTTACTGTATTGTGTATATAGCTGGGAGCGCTCCCAGAAATGTGCAGCAAATCGGAGCCTCACAGCGCCGGCTGTGCGCCATGCAGAAAAGGGTCTCGATGAAACTCGAAGACATCGCCAGGCAGGCAGGGGTTTCACGCTCAACCGTATCGCGCGTCATCAATGGCGAGCGCTACGTCAGCGACCTGACCCGGCAAAAGGTGATGCGGGTCATCGAAGCAGAGCAATTCACGCCCAACCCCGCGGCCCGCGCCCTTGTCACCCAGCGTACCAGTGTCATCGGCGTCGTCATCCCGCACCCCCTGCAAGACGTATTTTCGGCAGATGACCCGCACTACTTCTCCACCATCATCCAGGGCATCTCCGACAAAACCCAGCAGCGCGATTATGCCACCCTGCTCTGGCTGGGGAATTCTAACGAGGAAGCCACCCGCTTCTACCGCCGCGTGCTTCAATACCGGATGATGGATGGCCTGGTCATTATCGCTTCAGTCGACGGTGAGGAAATGCTGGTCGAGAATCTGCTCGCAAGCCACATCCCCTTTGTCATGCTCGGGCGGCCCCTGCGCACGCCGGAAGCGATCAACTACGTGAGCATCGACAATGTCAGCGCCGCACAGCAGGCAGTTCAGCACCTCTTCAGCCAGGGAAAGACCCGGATCGCCACCATCACCGGGGACATTGAAAACGCCGATGCCCAGGATCGGCTCCAGGGGTACCGGCAGGCCCACCAGCTGCTGGGCATCCCGCTGGACGAAACGCTGATCGTTAAGGGGCGCTTTAACCGGGCGTGGGGCTACCGCAGCATGAAACAGCTGCTCAAACAGGGCGTGGATGCGGTCTTTGCCGCCAATGACAGCATCGCCGTCGGCGCGCTGAGAGCTATTCAGGAAGCCGGGCTGCGCATCCCGGAGGACATTGCCGTCGTCGGCTTTGACGATCTGCCGCTGGCCGCCACGACCACCCCCGCCCTCACGACTGTCCGCCAGCCCATTTACGCCAAAGCAGCCCGTGCCACCGAACTGCTGCTGGACCTGCTGGAAGGCAGGGCGCAGTCGCCGGCCCAGATCCTGCTGCCCACGCAGCTTGTCATCCGCCACTCCTGTGGCATTGGAACAGGTGCACTGCAGTGAGTGTGCCGGCAACAGCACCACCGCGCATTCACTGTTTGCGATTAACACGCTCATAAAAACGATCTGTACTCGGAACCATAAGGAGGTGCCGGGAGAGCAAAGTAATCCGGAATGCCACAGTCAAAGCAAGCGGTCGTTGTAAGAGTTGCGCCTGAAACACCGGCGCAAGCGGTTCTGAAAGCTCTTTTGACAGAAGCTAGAAAAGGATTAACCATGTCACGCAAACTCAATATGTTCCTCGCCCTTTGCCTCATCCTGACGCTGGTTGTCGGCGCTCTGCCCGCCACCGCACAGGAAAAGGTGCAGATCATCTGGTTCGTTGGTCTGGGGACCGGCGGCCAGCCCGAGCAGCAGGCCATGCAGAATCAGATCGTTGAAGCATTCAATGCCTCCCAGGATCGCATTGAGCTCCAGATCGTCATCGCCGACAACAATGTCGCGCCTGACACGCTCGCGACCCTGATCGCCTCCGGCGACGCCCCGGACATCGTTGGCCCTGTGGGCAACACTGGCTCCAACCGTTTCTACGGCTCCTGGCTTGATCTCGAGCCTGTTGCCGAAGCCGTTGGCTACGACCTGACCCAGTTCCCCGAAGCGTCGGTGGACTTCTACCGCACCAGCGAGGGCCTGATCGGCCTGCCGTTCGCCACATTCCCCTCGTTCCTCTGGTACCGTCCCGAGCTGTTTGATGAGGCCGGGCTGGACTACCCGCCCACCGCTTACGGCGAAGACTATGCCGATGGCGAGCCCTGGGACTGGGACAAGGTTCGTGAGCTGGCGCTTGAGCTGACCGTGGACGCCAATGGCTACGCCGCCAGCGAAGCCGAATTCGATCGCGCGAACACGATTCAGTGGGGCTTCGGCATTCAGTGGAGTGACCCGCGCGGTTACCCGACTCACTTCGGCTCCGGCCATGTCTGGGACGAAGAGACCGGCGATGCGCAGATGCCCGAGCACTGGGCGGAATTCTACCGCTGGTGGTACGCCGGTATCTGGGACGAGGGCTGGTACCCCAATAACGCGCAGGAAGGCAGCGACCTGCTGGCCGCCGGCAACCCCTTCACCTCTGGCAACCTGGCCATGGCTGTTACGCACCTGTGGTACACCTGCTGCATCGAGGATGATGGCTGGGATGCCGCCCCGATGCCGACCTACAACGGTGAGCCCACCGCCAAGCTGCACGCGGACACCTTCCGTATCCTGAGCAGCACCGAGCACCCCGAAGAAGCTTTTGAAGTCCTGACCTACCTCATCGGCGACGCCTCCCTGGACCTGCTCTCGGTCTACGGCGGCATGCCCGCCCGTGAAGATGATCGGGAGACCTTCTTCGCCGGGCTGGATGAGAAGTACCCGCAGGGCGTGAACTGGGACGTCGTGATGGAAAGCCTGAACTACCCGGACAACCCCAGCCACGAAGCCTGGATGCCCAATTTCAACAAGGCCGAAGACCGCCTGCATAGCTTCACCACCTTCCTGCACAGCACCCCGGATCTGGATGTGGATGCTGAACTGGCAACCCTGGTGAGCGACCTCCAGGCCATCTTTGACGAAGTCAGCGAATAGCAGCTTTATTCGCACCAGTGAGTGGGCGGGATACCCGCCCACTCACACCCCGATGCGGTCCACCGTCCGCATTCCCCAATGGAGTACCAGAATATGACAAGAGTTCAATCAACTACAGCAGGCCAGTCTGCCGCCCAGGCAGACAGAGGGCATACTTTCGAGGCGCAGCAGCGCCGCTGGGGCTGGGTATTTCTCTCCCCCTGGATTTTTGGGTTTGTCGTCTTCACAGCATTCCCGATGATCGCATCCCTGGTCTTCTCTTTTGTGCAATTCGAGCTGCTCCACCCGGAGAACATGCGGTTCGTTGGCCTGAGAAACTACCAGAGGCTGCTTTCCGACCCGATCGTGGGGTTGTCGCTGGATAACACCTTCAAATTCGCGCTCATCGCCCTGCCCCTGGCGGTCTTTATTCCCATCGGGCTGGCCACGCTCCTGAATGCGGAGCGGCTGGGCGCAAAACGCATTTTCCGCACGCTGTTCTACATGCCCTACATGGTGCCGGTCGTCTCCGCGGTGTACATCTGGGGCGGCGTCCTGAACAGTGAAACCGGCTGGATCAACCGCCTGCTGGGGCAGATCGGCATCCTTGGCCCATCCTGGCTGAACAGCACCACCTGGATTTACCCGGCGCTCAACATCATCGGCCTGTGGGGGGTAGGCAACGCAATGCTGTATACCCTGGCAGCCATGCAGGGCGTTCCCACCGAGTTGTATGAGGCCGCCAAAGTCGACGGCGCGAGTCCCTTCAGCCGCTTCCGCAATATCACGCTGCCGATGATCTCGCCCGTGATTTTCTATAACCTGGTGCTGAGTATCGTTGGCCTGTGGCGCTATTTTGAGGCGCCCTTCATTCTAAAGGAGGGCACCGGTGACCCCGGCGGTACCACGATGTTCATCAACATCCACCTGTACCGCACCGCATTCCTGTTCCAGGACATGGGCTATGGCTCCGCGCTGGCCTGGCTGCTCTTTGCGCTGGCCTTCGGCTCCACCCTGATCCTGTTCGCGACCCGCCGCTTCTGGGTCTACTACGCTGCGGAGGAATAACCAATGTCCACCAACGTAATCACGGCCCCCGGATATGGGAAACAGCTCCGCAAGCTGCTCACCTTTTCTTCCGTCACCCTGCTTGCCTCGTTCCTGCTGATGCTGTTCCTGATGCCCTTTGTGTATGGCGTTGTCACCGCCTTCAAGGACCGGGACCAGATCGTCGCGGGCGCCACCGGCCCGATCCTGCCGATGGACCCTGTGACTTTCGAGTACGAGGGGAGAGCCTACGAACTGCTTGAAGTCCCGCTGGAAGACGGCACCACCCGCGAACTGGCGATAATCAACAAGGGGCGCAACGAGAGCACCTTCATTGACCCGGAGAATCCCACTGAGGAAATCGTCTGGGAAGGGCGCTGGCGTTCGCTGACACCGGTGCTGCAGTTCAGCCCGCGCCTGGGGAATTTCGCCGAGGCCTGGAATGGCATCAATTTCCCGCGCCTGTTCCGTAACACGCTGGTTATCGCCGTGCTGGGGCTGATCGGCACGCTGCTGTCCTCCATCAGCGTGGCCTACGCCTTCGCCCGCTTCCCCATCCCTGGCAAGGGCATTCTGTTCCTGATCCTGATCTCGACGATCGCCCTGCCCAACCAGGTTACGCTGGTGCCAACCTACGCCTTCTTCGCCTGGATCGGCTGGACAGGCACCTGGCTGCCCCTGATCGTGCCGCACTTCTTCGCGAATGCGTACAACGTGTTCCTGCTGCGGCAGTACTTCTTCCAGCTGCCCAAGGCGATGGACGAAGCCGCGATGATCGACGGCGCGAATCCGTTCCAGGTGCTGATTCGGATCATCATCCCGCAGTCCTGGCCCGTGATCGTGGCCGTTGCCCTGTTCCACTTCGTGTTCGCCTGGAACGATTACTTCATGCCGCTGATTTACCTGCTGGGCAAGCCGCAGCTGCACCCGATTTCGGTCGGCATCCAGGCTTTCAACTTCATCTACGATCAGCAGCCGCACCTGATCCAGGCTACGGCGCTGCTGGGTATCTCCCTGCCCGTGGTAATCTTCTTCCTGGCCCAGCGATTCTTCATGCAGGGCGTTGTGATCACGGGGGTTGAGAAGTAACCTGGCGATGATCAGGCTGGCGTTGTTTACGCTGGTTGTTCTGGTACTCCTGACAGGTGGGGGTGGCGCCGACCAGGCGGGGGCTTCTGGTTCCTGCAGAGGCTCCTGACAAGGCAGCGCTCATCCCCACCCTGGCGATACTCACACCGGGCGGCCCCCTGACGAACTGTGCCCCCCGTTCGGTGGCTCATCGTAATGCCCCTGGTCAGCCCGTCACAGGAGGGGATTGTCTTGACGCTGGCCGCTGACGATTCTGCGCATGCCCCGCCCTGTACCCAAGCTAACAAGACTGTCCTGGCTGCGCAGCACCAGCCTGAAAAGTATTCTTCGAAGAGGAGCATGGTCATGCAACGTATCATTATTCTGAGTTTGATTCTGTTGTGCCTGGGCGCCCCGCTTTACGCCCAGGAGGGTGGCCTGCTGGTAGATGCCGGCCAGCCCCGCGGCCCGATCAGCCCGTACGTGTACGGGGCTAACTACGGCCCGCTGAGCGCGCTAACCGTGGAGCTGATCCCCCAGGCACAGGCCTCCGGCATCACGTTCCTGCGCTTCCCCGGCGGGCGCTGGGGCGATCTCAACGACATTCAACCCTCACAGATTGACATGTTCATCCGGACGGCCCGCATGGTCGGCGCCGAGCCAAATATCCACGTCCGGCTGGAGAACGGCACGCCCGAACAGGCCGCTGAGCTGGTGCGCTATACCAACCTCGAAAAAGAATACAACGTGCGCTACTGGAGCGTGGGCAACGAACCCAACCTCTTTGATGATTACACCACCATTGACCACAATACCCAGTGGCGGGCCATCGCGGAAGCCATGCTTGAAGTCGACCCGGAGATTATCCTCATCGGCCCGGATGTCTCCCAGTGGGCGGGCATCCCGGAGGTTGACCCGCTGGACCCCGAAGGCCGGGACTGGCTGCGGGAATTCCTGCTGGCCAATGGCGACATGGTCGATATCGTCACCGTTCACCGCTACCCATTCCCCCGCAACATGGCCTACCCGGTCACCACAATTGAGGACCTGCGCGGGAATGTCACCCAGTGGTCGGCCATCCTGCCTAGCCTGCGCGCGGTGATCGAAGAAACCACCGGGCGAACCGACCTGCCCGTTGCCATAACCGAAGCCAACTCCCACTGGAGTGGCACGATTCGTGGCGAAGCCACTCCCGATTCGCACTTCAACGCGATCTGGTGGGCCGATGTGCTGGGCCGGCTGATTAACGAGCAGCCCGCGATCGTGGCTTACTACGAGCTGCAAACGCAGGATGCGCGCGGCGGCTGGGGCATCCTCGCCCGGTTTGAGGTGCGTCCCACCTACTACACCTACCAGCTCTACCAGCGCTTTGGCAGCGAGCTGCTGTACGCCGACTCCACGGTTGACCAGGTGTCGGTCTACGCCTCCCGGCGCGACGACGGCGCGCTGACCCTGATGGTCATCAACCTGGCAGACGAGGCCCAGACCGTCCCACTGGATATCCAGGGCTTCACGCCGGGCGATGCAGTTGAAGCCTACCGGCTTGACCCCGAACATAATGCCGACCTGATCGAGTCCGAAGACATCGCCGCCGGGCTGCTGAGCCTGCCCGGCCAGTCCGCCACGCTGTATATCATCCCGCCGGGCGATTAGCCCTTCCCCGCAGCAGCGCCGGTGATCCCGTGGGGCAGATCGCTGGCGCTGCGCGTCCCGCGGCCTCGAACCACCATTGACGCTGCGCAGCGGCGCATGCTATACTTCGTTTCACATCCTATCCGCAGCAACAACTGCGACGGAGAGGAGTAAGCGGTCAACGTCTTGCGCAGAGAGGTGGGTCACCGGCTGCAAGCCCACCAGGATGGTCCCGCTGAACGTCGCTCCTGAGTTGAAGCGCCGAACAATGCAGTAAGCGCTTCCGGTTCAGCCCGTTATCGCTGCCGAGTGCTGGCGCTGCCTTCCTTCAGGATGGCCCGCGCCGGAACCAAGGTGGTACCACGGAAGGTCTGGCCTTTCGCCCTTGCTGGCGGAAGGCTTTTTTGTTTCCCGGGGAGCCGCGCCAAGATGCCGCGCCCCACGCATCCAGACAGGGTGACTTCTGGCCCGCCGGGCCAGCACCCGGACACATGCCAGCATAAAAGGAAAACGCACATGGCACAGGAAATGCCCAAAACATTTGACTTTGGCGAGGCCGAATCCCGGCTTTACGCTCTATGGGAAAAGAAGGGATGGTTCAAGCCGGAAGCCAGCCGCAACCCCGACGCAGAACCGTTCGTGATCAGCATCCCCCCGCCCAACGTGACCGGTGAGCTGCACCAGGGCCACGCCATGTTTGTCAGCCTTGAGGACATGATGATCCGCTACGAGCGGATGCGAGGCAAAGCCGCCCTGTGGGTTCCCGGCACGGATCACGCCGGGATCGCCACCCAGCTCATGGTGGAAAGGATGCTGGTCCAGGAGGGTACGTCCCGCGCAGAAGTCGGCCGGGAGGAATTCCTGCGCCGGACATGGGATTGGAAAGCGCGCTACGGCGGGCGCATCGTGGAACAGCTCCGGCGTCTGGGCGCCAGCTGCGACTGGGATCGCGAGCGCTTCACAATGGACGAGGGACTCTCCCAGGCCGTACGCGAGGCCTTTGTCACGCTCTGGGAACAGGGGCTGCTGTATCGCGGCCCGCGCCTGGTGAACTGGAGCCCCAACCTGCAGACCGCTGTCAGCGATCTTGAGGTGGAATATGAGGAGCGCGACGGCTTCCTGTACCACTTCAAGTACCGGCTGGCGGAGGATGAGACACAGTTCATCCCGGTGGCCACCACCCGCCCGGAAACCATTCTGGGCGATACGGCCGTGGCCGTCCATCCGGAAGACGAGCGCTACCGCCACCTGATAGGCAAAGAGGTGATTGTCCCCATCCTGAACCGCACCATCCCCGTGATCGGTGATGAGTACGTCGACCGCGAATTCGGCACCGGCGCGCTGAAGATCACGCCCGGCCACGATCCGAACGACTACGAGATCGGGGAACGCCACAACCTGCCGATCATCAACATCCTGAACCGGGACGCCACGCTGAACGAGAACGCTGGCCCCTATGCCGGCCTGGATCGTGTTGTCGCGCGCAAGCAGTTGTGGGCGGATATGGCGGAGCAGGGTCTCGTGATCCGGGAGCAGCCCTACCGCCACAGCGTGCCGATCAGCCAGCGCGGCGGGGAAGTCGTGGAGCCGCTGGTCAGCGAGCAGTGGTTCGTGAAGATTCAGCCACTGGCGGAAAAAGCGATCGAAGCGGTGCGCTCCGGCCAGATCCGGATCGTGCCGGAACGCTTCGAGAAAATCTACTTCCACTGGATGGAGAATATCCGGGACTGGTGCATCAGCCGCCAGCTGTGGTGGGGCCACCGCATCCCGGCCTGGTACAACGAGGACGGCGAGATCTGGGTGGGCCGGGAAGATACGCCCCCGGCTGACGGCCACACCTGGACGCAGGACCCCGACGTGCTGGATACCTGGTTCAGCAGCGGCCTGTGGCCCTTCAGCACGCTGGGCTGGCCGGAGCAGACCGACGACCTGGCGCGCTTCTACCCCACCAGCATCATGGAAACGGGCTACGATATCCTGTTCTTCTGGGTGGCGCGCATGATCATGATGGGCCTATGGTTCACGGATCAGCCGCCGTTCCATACCGTGTACCTGCACGGGCTGGTGCGGGACGAAAACGGGCAGAAGATGAGCAAGACCAAGGGCAACGTGATCGACCCGATCCAGAACATCGAGGAATATGGGGCGGACGCGCTGCGCTTCACCCTGCTCACGGGCAGCACCCCCGGCCAGGATATGAACCTCTCCGAGGATCGCATCCGGGCGAACCGCAACTTTGGCAACAAGCTGTGGCAAATGACCCGCTTCGTGACCAGCAACCTGGAAGGCGCTACGCCAACCGACGCGCCGGAGCCATCCGCCGCCCTGAGCCTGCCCGATCGCTGGATCCTGAGCCGCTTGCATCGCCTGGTCGATAACGTCCAGCGCCTGTTTGATACCTTTCAGTACGGGGAAGCGGGCCGCCAGATCTACGAATTCATCTGGAGCGAGTACGCGGACTGGTACATTGAGATCAGCAAGGAAACGCTGTACAGCGAGGATGCCGCGGCAAAGGCCCACGTGCGCCACATGCTGACCTACGTGCTAGAGACCACCCTGCGCCTGCTGCACCCCTACATGCCCTTCGTCACCGAGGAGCTGTGGCAGTACCTGCCGCATACCGGCGAGACGATCATGCTGGCCGAGTGGCCGCAGGCCGACCCCGCCTTCTCCGACCCGCAGGCGGAGGAACAGATGCAGACGCTGATCGAGCTGATTCGCGGCATCCGCAACATCCGCGCAGAATACACCGTGGATCCGGGCCGCCGCCTGACCGCGCTGGCCCACGGCGGCCGGCATCAGCAGCTCATCAGCGAGTACGCCCCGCTGTTTGACCGGCTGGCCCGCGTGGAAACGATCACCTTCCTGGCGGCGGATGCCGCCGCCCCGGACCAGGCCGCCAGCATCGTGGTCGGTGATGCGACGCTGTACCTCCCCCTGGCTGACCTGATCGACCTGGAAGCGGAACGCGAGCGCCTGCGCAGCGAACTGGAGAACCTGCAGAACCAGATCTCGCGCTCAACCGGGCTGCTGGGGAATGCGAATTTCGTGGAGCGGGCCAAGCCGGAAGTCGTGGAACGGGAACGGGCCAAGTTGCAGGATCTTGAGGCCCGGTTCGACGCCATGCAAAAACGGCTGGACGCGCTGCAGTAACCCCTCACCCCTCCCCGCAAAAGTCAAGACCACCCGCATAGCG
>NPIE01003015.1_pt1 | contig 105154 bp, 77 predicted proteins | sample 8637661 | NCBI WGS metagenome assembly NPIE01 (sample SAMN07420842, study PRJNA396082) | bioreactor metagenome | isolation source: sample BA12 brine-fed electro-methanogenic bioreactor BA | place: Japan: Kochi | collected 2016-12-09
CCGCCTCATTCAACGCACTCCAGGTCCCATTGTTGAAGGCTCGCGCCTTGACGCGCACGCTCTCCGTCAGGGTCACCGGTCCGTCGTAGCGGATCGCAGCCGAGGCGACGCCGCTGGCGACCGCGCCGCCGCCACCGGTGGTCGAGGTCAGTTCGACGGAGATCAGGAAATCGGAACTGGTCGTGCCGGAATTGAGTCCATGGATGGCCAGGACGTTGGGGCCCAACTGAAGCTGGCCGATGGCGGAAGAGATGTCGAACGTCTCAAGTTCGACCGCGTCGAGATCCGAGTGATTGCCCCCGGCGCCGGAGTTCCATGAGGGTGTGCCCTCGAACATGGCCCTGGCCACCTCAGTGCCGTTGAGGTAGGCGACGAAGCCGTCATCGTACCGCACGTTCAGTCGCAGGCCGTTGGCCTGGATCAGAACTTCCGGCGTGATCTCGAATGGAATCCGGATGTAGCAGCTTTCGTTGCGTCCGTACATCGTGTCCCGAACGTCAGTCTCGAAGAAGGGTTCATAGCCCGTACTCCGCTCGTACCCGACACCCCCGGCGCCGCTGGTCCAGGCCGAATCGTCGAAGGCCACGTCGCGCCAATCATCGCCCGTTGAAGCGGTGGGGACCAGAACCTTCTTCGGCGCGTCCTCGGTCACGAATGCGAACTCGTTGCCCGTTCGACCGCCCGAGCCAGGCATGCGGGGATCGCTCCCATCCAGGGTGTACCAGAGGACGCCGGGACCCACCAGCGAGACCGACTCGCCCGACAGAACGTAGCCGCCGTGCTGATCGACGCCGCGCACCTGGAATTCGGGTGGCTCCAGGTTGGGATAGAGCCCCGCATTCCTGAGCCATGCCAACACCTGATTGGCGCGATTCGGGAAGTAGCCCGAAAGCTTGCTTTCCTGCGTGTTGAGCCAGTCCTGCTGCGTGTAGGGACGCGATTGGCGGTTGTCGCCCCACCGCGCCGATTCGCCCACGATCGCCCGCTCGACCTGTTCCATGCGCGCGATAAACCGGTCCGCCGACGCGGGATAGCTCAGCGGGCCCTCATGGAAGAAGTTCCGATAGATCAGATCGGCAAATCGCATACGATACTCCGCATTGTCCGCGAGCTTGCGATGGATGTCCGAAGGACTCTCCCCGACGTCGTTGCCACCTTCGAGCACGTGCTCGGCATCCCACGAGTGGAACCGCCACTTGCCGCCGGGTCCGGCGTAGTGCGTCGCATACCAGTTCTTGTGCGGCCAATCGTGATTGCCCGTGTACCAGTTCGCCAGCAGGTACGTGATGAAGTCGTCGACGTCGAGCCGTTCACATAGGGCATCGTATCGAGTCAGATCGTCTGGATCGGCGTACACGGCGTTCGCCGCCGCCACCATGGCGTTGTAGTTGGCCGAGGCGCTGCCGCCGGCCCCGCTCTCGATGACGCTCCCGCCGCTGTGCTTGACCGCGTCGTAGTCGTCCTCGTCGCCGCCAAAGACTTGGGCCGCCCAGGCGTTGTCGGGCCGTTCGTGTATGTAGTACATGCCCCAGTACAGCCCGTTGATATAGACGTGGGCGTACGATCCATGGGGAGAATGCCCTCCCATGGCATTGTGGAGATCGGCGATGTACTGATCTTGGATATATACGGCGCTGTTCCGCTGATCGCTGCCCGGATGGAGCCAGGAATGGTTCAGCACCGCATCGAGGACCACCGTGTTGTGACGTTCGACGGGCGAGTCGGGAAAGAGCGGAAAATCGAGCTTGCCCGGGCCACCGGTGGGTGTGCCATCGTCCGTCTGCGCTTTGAACCGGGGACGCATGGAGAGCTTGAACGTCTTCCAGCGGCCGAGGCTGGTCCCACCTCCGCTGACGCCGCCCTGCATGGCGACGGCACAGTTGATCTGGAGACTCTCACCGGTCTGGGGGTCGATGAATTCCATCGACATGGCGCGCTCGGTGCCGTCCTGGGATTGATGAATGTAGATCCCCTTGCTGCCGAACCAGTCGTCGCGGTTCATGACCAGAGAGATCGTCGGCACCGCCTGGAGATCATCGCGGATCGAATCGGCATAGCGTCCGTTGAAAAGGTCTTTGCCGTCCTGGCCCACCACGTCCGGATCCATCTGGTAGTCGCCCGTCACCGAACCCCAGGATGCGGGATATCCATCGGGCGTCACCTGGGCCCCGGTCGCCGGATTGGTCGCCTGCCGGATCACATCGTCGGGGAAGATGTATGTGTGCGTATCCACATTCGTGGCTTTCCAGCCGGGCCTGAAGGCCATCGCCCTCAGGCACGTGGTGGTCTGTACCAGGATCGGCCCGGTATAGACCTGCCCCGAGGTCGGCGTGGGCGTGCTCCCGTCCAGTGTGTAGCGTATAGTCGCTTCCGGAGTCTTCGTCGCGATGACCACTTCGATCGGGTGGTCGTAGAAACCGCGATCGTGGCTGAATGTGGTGTCGCCAACGATAAGCAGAGACCGTCCGTCGTTCGATGCAGCCGGCGTCGGTGCAAGAGTCGTCCAGTCGTCCGAACCATCGGGGTCCCGCCCATAGGAAACGTCCGACCTCTGGCGACCGAATTCGACAACGTCGATGGGGGTCTGGCCGTCCCGGTCAAACAAGATAACCCGATCGCCGCCGGCACTGAGGGCCAGGTCGGCATGGAGCCCCGCATCCGCCGTATCGCTGTCCAGCCAGATCAGCAGGAAACCCTTGGAAGGAATCAGCGTCCCGGCTGGAATCCGCCACTGCGTAGGCGTATCGAGGTCATCTGTAAGATAGAGGCCCCCGACGCTGGCCGGCGAATCGCCCGCGTTGAACAGCTCGACCCAGTCGTCATACTCCCCCTGCGGGTCCGCAACCGCCAGGTCGTTGGACGCCATAATCTCATTGATACACACCCCAGCCTGACCCCAGGCAGAAGCCCCTGCCAGCAGGCCCAGAAGAAGTGAAAAATACAGAAACCGCAGGTGCGCCAGCATCATTCCTCCGTCCTCATACAGGGCCCTTGCCCCTTCAGGAACCGGACGTCCCGCACCAAGCAGGAAACCCGCCCCTCTATCGTACCAGAAACGCCCCCTGAGGTCAATTTCAGACGGTTACGAGCAGAGCCAGACCGACGAGTCGCAGGAATGAAAAGAACGGGGATACATGGCCCCCTGCGTGGGGGGCCATGGGAGACCGGAGAGGGCGGGATTCGAACCCGCGGTAGGGGTTTATACCCCTACGACGGTTTAGCAAACCGTTGCCTTCAGCCACTCGGCCACCTCTCCAAACCGTCGAAGCTGTTAGTTTATCAGGGCCGGGTCCGCTCTGCAAGCAGATAAATCGGGGGTTTCCAGATTTTGCGGGACCTGCCGGCGGAGGAACGGCAGGGAGGCGGGCCGCGTACCTATCCGAAAACGGGCCGCCCAGCGAGTACCGGTCCACTTTTGTCCCAAAAAATACGTATTCTCCACAATTGACCGGTCTGTGGGCCGCCGCTATGGTTCGGCCTGTGAGTTACGGCGGGTTGAGGTCTATCGTTTCTTGCCGATTTCCGGCAGATCTTTGGCGACCGAAGAGGCCTGGTTGCGAGATCGCCCCGTACGAACCAGCTCGTGCGATCAGTGGCAGAGGCTCTAAGAGCCGTTTCATCTTTGGGGCTGCGGGCCCGTCTCTCCGCAGCCCTTATTCGTCTGAGGAGCCCCCCGTCCGGGTCCACATCGCTTCGGGGCCAGTCTCTCAAATCCGATGGAAATACGTAGTTCCCACAATTGACGTCGTGACTCGGTGGCTCAACAATACGCGGCGAATCTGCGGGTGCAAACCGACTCTCTAAGAGCAGTTTTCAATGGACTGAATTCGAGGCACCTCGCAGTGGGGAGACAAGGGTGATGAAGAGACGTGCTTTACCATCCTTCCGTCTCCCTTTTTCGTTGGTCGGGCGGGTTCGCGCTGGTGGTCCCAGGTACGCTTGCTCCGGTGTCTTCGGGATAGCGGTGAGCTGTAAGACGCGGCGAGCCCGCAGCCAGGCCATCGACATCACGCCGATCGAGACCAGCATCAGACTGCCCGAGGTAGGCACGACCTTTGGAGCGGCGGTCATAACGTCATAGATACCCACGTGGTCCATCACGCCGGTGATCTGTTCGCTGTGGAGGCCCCAGGCGTAGAGCGGGACGTCGGCGCCGGTGTGGCCGGCGGCGGTCCAGGCAACCGAAGGATAGTGGCCCGCCCCCATGCCGGCCAGGATATCCAGGCCGCCCGTTTCGTGATCGGCCGTTACGAGAACCAGCGTGTCGAGGCGGGTCGAACCGGCGCTCCAGTCCACCGCGGTCTGGACCGCCCGGGAGAACTCCAGCGTTTCCTGGACCGTCCGGGCCAGGTCGTGGGCGTGAGCGGCATGATCGATGCGTCCGCCTTCAACCATCAGGAAGAAGCCCTCGGGATCGTTATCCAGTATGGCCAAGGCAGCGGCGGTCATCTCGGACAGGTGGGGCTCGGTCGTTGCCGGCGACCGGTCGTACTCGTAGGTCATGTACCCGGCGGCAAATTGCCCCGAAACCAAGGTCGTGTTTTCGGTGTCCAGGGCGCGTAGCCCTGGTGCATCCTTGACCACGGTGTAACCGGCCGCCTTCGCGTCCGACTCAGAGAGGTATGAACTGCCGCCGAACAGGACGTTCGGGCGGGTCTGCGTCAGGTAATCGCCAGCAATTCGGCTGTAGTTGCTCCGCGATGGCTCGTGTGCTGCGAAAGCCGCAGGGGTCGCATGGGTGATCGAGGTCGTCGTGACCAAACCGGTGCTTTTGCCCGCCGAAGTCGCCCGTTCGAGAACCGTGTGGAGTTCGCTGCCGTCACCAGGCCGAGCCACGCTGATCACACCGTTATTGACCTTGCGACCGGTGGCGAGCGCCGTAGCGGCAGCGGCGGAATCCGTCACCGGGGAGTTGGCGGAAGAGGTCACGACCTGGGCCTGACACCCGAATGACTCGAACGACAGCGTGCCCGACGCGCCGTGGGCGTACAGCCCTGCCGCCGCGACCTGACCATAGCCCATACCGTCGCCAATGAACAGAATGACGTTCGTGGGCATGGCCCAAACGACCGGCGCGCACGAAAAGCTCAACAGAACAACGAGCCAACGGACCGTACGTGGAAGGCTTGGTTCATCCTTGAACACAGTTCACCCCCTGAGAGACCAAGGTTTGCAGTGCGCCTGAAGGGATTCGAACCCCTAACCTTCGGTTCCGTAGACCGACGCTCTATCCAATTGAGCTACAGGCGCGGCACCTCTTAAGTGGTGGCACTATAGCCGGTTGCGAGCGGGGCTGTCAAGGGGCAGGTGGAAAAATCGCAAAAAACGGTTCGTCTGCACGCGAGGGCGTCAGACCCAGTCCCGTCCGCGTGTGGTCCGGTACCAATCAATGGTCTCTCGGAGCCCGACCTCAAACGGGGTCCTCGCCTCGAAGCCAAAGTACCGCCTGGCCTTGCTCACATCAAGGCAGCGTCTCGGCTGGCCGTCCGGTTTGGAAGCGTCCCAGCGAATCTCCCCTTCGAAACCCGTCAGTTCGGCAATCCTGGCGGCCAAATCCTTGATCGTGATCTCCGCACCGGCGCCGATATTGACCGGATCGGCTCCATCGTAGCGCTCGGTAGCCAGCAGGATGCCTTCGGCGGCATCGGCGGCATAGATGAACTCCCGCGAGGCCTGGCCCGTTCCCCAACAGACGATCTCGTCGCGCCCGGCATCGACGGCATCGATACACTTCTTGATCAGCGCGGGAATGACGTGGCTCGTGGCGGGGCTGAAGTTGTCGCGCGGTCCGTAGAGATTCACGGGCAGCAGGAAGATCGAGTTGAACCCATACTGCTGGCGATACGCCTGGGACTGCACCAGGAGCATCTTCTTGGCCAGGCCATAGGGCGCGTTGGTCTCTTCGGGGTAGCCCACCCAAAGATCCTCCTCTTTGAACGGCACTTCGGTAAACTTGGGATAGGCGCAGACGGTGCCGATGGCGACGAACTTCTCGACACCACGCAGGCGGGCCTGCTCGATGAGCTGGACGCCCATCATCAGGTTCTGGTAGAAGAAGTCGCCAGGCCGCTGCCGGTTGGCTTCGATGCCGCCGACGACAGCGGCCAGATGAATCACCACGTCCGGCTGCATCGTCTCGTACATCCTCACGATGTCGTCGAGCCTGACGAGATCATACTGTTGGACCAGCGGGATTTCGATCCGTTGGCAGCCGCGTTGCTTGAGTCCCTCGATCACATAGCTGCCGAGAAAGCCCGCTCCTCCGGTCACTACGACGGACTTGTCCGTGAAATAGCCGCTCATCCTTGCACCGACTCCCTGCTGTCATTGATATGCCGGCCGACGACCTGTTCCCGGCGGGCCAGTTCCATATCCGCATCCACCATCATCCGCGCCAACTCGGGTAAACCCACGCGGGGCTCCCAGTTCAACACGCGTCGTGCCTTGCTGGCATCGCCCAGCAGAAGATCCACCTCGCTGGGCCTGAAGTATCGCGAGTCGATTTCCACGTACTCGTGCCAGTCGAGATCCAGACAGCCGAAGACTTCGTCCAGGAATTCACGGACGGAGTGGGTCTGTCCGGTAGCAATTACGTAATCATCGGGCCGGTCCTGCTGAAGCATCTGCCACATCGCTTCCACGTAGTCGCCTGCAAAGCCCCAGTCCCGCCTGGCGTCGAGATTGCCCAAATACAGCTTGTCCTGCAAGCCGCACTTGATACGCGTGGCGGCTCGGGTAATCTTGCGCGTCACGAAGGTCTCACCGCGTCGAGGGGACTCGTGATTGAACAGGATGCCGTTGCAGGCGAAGAGGCCATAGGCTTCGCGGTAATTGACCGTTTGCCAGTACCCATAGACCTTTGCACAGGCGTAGGGACTTCGGGGGTAGAACGGCGTCAGCTCCGTCTGCGGCGTCTCGACGACCTGCCCGTACATTTCGCTGCTGGAGGCCTGATAGAACCGCACGGGCAAGCCACACGAGCGGATCGCCTCCAGGAGGCGCAACGTGCCCAATCCGACGACATTGACACTGTAGATCGGCTGGTCGAAGCTAACCCTGACGTGGCTCTGGGCAGCAAGGTTATAGACCTCGTCGGGCTTGATCTCGCCGATCAGCGAGGCCAGGTTGCTGCCATCGGTCATATCGCCATAGACCAGTCGCAGACGGGGCTGCTCGTGAGGGTCGAGGTACAGATGGTCGATCCGTCCGGTATTGAACGAGGAACTGCGACGGATCAGACCCCAGATCTCGTACCCCTTGCCCAGGAGGAATTCCACGAGATAGGACCCATCCTGACCGGTGATCCCGGTAATGAACGCTTTCCGCATCCGTCTCTCCTTCCATGGGGCCATCCTTATCAGCACCACTGACATCCTCTGCGCAGAGGTTAATCGGCGGAACCCGTTCTGTCAACGGTCGGGACCGCCGCAACGGGCGGGCTGAGGGAGCTCCTTTGTGGCTCCGCCTGGGAAAATGCGCGTGGATACGCCTCACGTAAGTCTTCCTCCCACAAGAGCTTGCGTAACGTCCGAAAAAATCCAGCCAGATTCCTGAAAACCGCGTTACGCATAGCGCCCGATGGGGCACTTAAGGGTGAACACAACGGAAGACACGAACGTTGACCGAAATCAGGAGGTGGCAAAGATGGCAGGCTGCAGAATACAGAGAATCGATGACGGGGCACGGGCGCTGGCCAGAGGCGGCGTCGGCACCGAACATCGAGGCCGGCTGCCCGGCCCCCTCGCTTCTCACGGACCCAGAAAGGCTCTCACAGCCTCTAACTTTAACCCAGGTGAACCCAGGTCAGGCCAGAAACCACAAATCACATCATACCCGCTATCGCTTCTCTTACGGTAGCAGCTCTCTATCACCTGCCTCCACCAATCAAGCCCCGTCTCGCACGGGACGGGGCTTGATCCTGGTGGTCCCGGCGTCCCAATCCCTGTGGCAGCACGCGACGCTCCCTTTTTGTCATTGATCGAGGACGAACGCACCCTACAATGTGCGTTGCGTAGAGACCTAGTGCTCTGGTGAAAGGGACAGACATGAGATCGCTGACGTTGGACGTCCTGGTGGTGGTGTCGCTGCTGCTGTGCGGGTGCAGCCGAGTGTATTACAACACCATGGACAGGCTGGGCTACCATAAGCGGGAAATGCTCGTCGATCGCGTCCAGGAGGCACGGGACGCGCAGGAGGAGGCCAAGGAACAGTTCCAGTCGGCGCTCGAGGAATTCACGGCGGTGACGCAGTTCCAGGGCGGCGACCTCGAGAAGCTCTACAACAAGCTGAAGGACCAGTTGGAGCGGAGCGAATCGAAGGCGCAGGCGGTCAGCAAGCGGATCGCGGACGTCGAGAGCGTGGGCGAAGCGCTCTTCCGGGAATGGGAATCCGAACTCGATCAGTATTCCAGCGCCGAGCTGCGCCGACTCAGCGAAGACAAGCTCCGCCAGACGCGATTGCGTTACGGGCGTTTGGTGGCGGCGATGCGCAGCGCAGAGATGAAGATCGAACCGGTCCTGACGGCCTTTGGCGATCAGGTGCTGTTTCTCAAGCACAACCTCAACGCCCGGGCGCTGGCCTCGCTTCAGAACGAGCTGACCTCCATCGAGACGGACGTGGCGGGCCTGATCCGCGAGATGGAGGCATCCATCGCCGAGGCGAACGCCTTCATCGAGGCGATGAATCGGGAACAGGACTAACCGTCACACAGCACGGTTCCATTCGGTTGGCGTCAGTTCTGCGCTTCCGTCTCCACCTCAATCTCGATGGTGATCTGCGCGGGGATTTCCAGGGTGACCGCCAGGCCCTGATCCGGCGCCGCGAGGTAGTTGCGGACCACGTATTCGAACGGATGGGGGCTCTCCGATGACGGGACCCTGGCCTGGATCAGGCGAACCGCATGCGGCGGGACCTGTATGGATTTCGGTCCGAGTTTGCCGGTGCGTTCCAGGTCGAGCGGGACGTCGGAGTGGTTCTCCAGGGTGAAACGGACGGAGCCGTTTTCCATGTAGTTGATATCGGAAACCTCGGTCGAGGCTTCGAAGAGCGCCTGGAGATACTTAGGCAAGCCGATCAATCGATCCTCGAACCAGATCGCGGTACGACCGGCGACCAGAGCTTCCTTGATCGCGGGCAACGTTTTCTCTCGGGCGAAGACCAACGTCATGGAACGGTGCTTCTCGGGCGTGCTCGCTTCCAGCATCGAAGGGGCATGGATGTCGGAGTTGCCCAGGAAGGTGAGGTTCTTGTCGATCGCCCACTGGTGGACGCTGGGATAGTAGCTCCTGCCGTTGACGACTTCGATTCCGCGCATGTACTTCTTCTCGTAGAGCGTGGTATGGATATCGAACCAGCCCTTCTTGTCGGGCTTCCAGTCGGGATGGTTCCACCAGATGAAGGCCCCCTGCTTGTCCGCAGCCGCCATGCTGTCGAGCAGCTCCTCAGTATCCAGCGGCTTGACGTCGTCGAGAAAGATCGCATTGAAATGTCCGGGAGGGGTGTCCCGCGTGATCTCGGTGCCTCGCACCAGCAGGATACCGAGCGCCTGGGCGCGGGGCAGCGCAATCTCGTATGGTCGATTGTGGTTGGTGGGGACATCCGCCTTATGCGGCTGGTACTCGATATGGTCGGTGATCGAGATGGCATCAAGTCCTTCACGCCAGGCCTCGTCCACGCGTACGGTGGGCCAGACGGCGCCGTCGGAAAAGACCGTATGGGTATGGAAATCACACTTCAGGGTTCTATAGCCTGATATATCCGGGATCTGAATCTCCTGGCGGGTCTGTGCAAAGAGGGTCTGCGTCGCCAGCAACGCCAGAAGAAGTCCCACGGTCAGCGGTAGTCGTCGCGAATCACATCTCATCGAGAAACCCTTTCCTTCCATCGTAACCGCATCTGCGTCTGTCCGTCCGGTCTGTCACCGACATTCGGCAACCGTACCATAGCAGTCCGGCGTGGCGTTGGCAACCGGTACACACAATTCTAACGTCCCTTTTTGGAGGCTGCCCGGCCGGCAATCGGTGCGGATGCGGGCTTGACCGGCCTGGGCGCCGGTGGTACCGTGGTTGCCATCGATACGATCGTTCCTCAACACCAGTAGGAGTGGCATGCGATGAACCGTACACTGACCCGCCGAACCTTCCTCCGCAACGCCGCCTGGGCCGGCTCCGGGCTGATCCTCCTGTCGAACAGCCGTTCGCTGCGCGGCACACCCGCCAACAGCAAGTTGAACATCGCCGGCATCGGCATCGGGGGTCGTGGCGCCGCCAATATCCAGGGGGTCGCCAGCGAGAACCTCGTCGCCCTGTGCGACGTCGACGAGGCGCATGCCGCCCAGACCTTCGAGCAGCATCCCAGCGCGAAACGGTTCAAGGACTTCCGGAAGATGCTGGACGAGATGCACAACCAGATCGATGCGGTGGTGATCGGCACGCCGGACCACACGCACGCCCCGGCCGGCGTGATGGCCATGAAAATGGGCAAGCACTGCTACTGCGAAAAACCCCTGACACATAGCGTGTATGAGGCCCGCCTGATGGCGGATATCGCCCGCGAAAACAAGCTCGTCACGCAGATGGGTACGCAGATCCACGCGGAGAACAACTACCGCCGGACCGTGGAACTGGTGCAAAGCGACGCGATCGGCCCGGTGCGCGAGGTCCACGTCTGGCTGGGCGCCAACTTCAACGGCCCCCCGACGCCTACGGACATGAGCCAGCCTGATGCGCCGACCGAGCGTCAGGAAGTCCCCAAGACCCTTGACTGGGATCTCTGGCTCGGACCAGCCGCATACAGGTTCTACAGTCCCGCCTACGCACCGTTCCACTGGCGATACTGGTGGAACTTCGCCAACGGTGAACTGGGCGATTTCTTCTGCCACTACTGCGATCTGGCGTTCTGGGCGCTGAAACTGCGGCATCCGACCACGGTCGAGGCCATTGGTCCAGTCCATCCGGAGAGCACCGCCAAGTGGACCATCGCCAAACAGCAGTATCCCGCTCGCGGCGACCTGCCCCCCGTCCACCTGACCTGGTACAATGGGGGAGGCTATCCCGACTTCGTAAAGGAGAAGAACATCCCGCAGTGGCCCAATGGGGTGCTGTTCATCGGCTCCAAGGGCATGTTGCTGGCCGATTATGGCAAACACCAACTGCTGCCGGGGGAGAAATTCGCCGACTTTGCCCCGCCGGAGCCGTTTATCCCGAACTCCATCGGCCATCACCGCGAATGGATCGAAGCCTGCAAGACGGGTGGACCGACGACGTGCAATTTCGACTACTCCGGCGCGTTGACCGAGGCGGCGCTGCTGTGCAACGTTGCTTTGCGCACGGGTCAGAAACTCTCGTGGGACGCGGGCAAGCTCAAAGCGGTCGGCTGTCCCGAAGCCGACCAGTACCTCCGACGCCCCTACCGTCGGGGATGGACGCTCTAAGCGACTCGTCGCACATGGAGGATGACATGGACGCAAGAGGAAGAAAACGGTCGCGCCAAGCCCGCGTCAGCAGCATGCGAGGTACACTGCTGTTCGCGTTGACCCTTTTCTTGGCAGGTTCAGCCAGCACCGTCCGAGCGGCCGATACGGCGCCGATCGCGCTGCATCCGGAGAATCCGCACTACTTTCTGTGGCGGGATAAGCCGACCATCCTGATCACATCGGCCGAGCACTACGGCGCAGTGCTGAACCGTGCGTTCGACTATGTCAAATACCTGGATACCCTTGGGGCCAACGGATTCAATCTGACCCGCACATTCAGCGGCGCGTACTGTGAGCCTCCGGGTGCATTCAACATCGAGCAGAACACGCTGGCGCCGGCCAAGGGCGACCTCCTCTGCCCCTGGGCCCGCAGCGAGACGGATGGCTATGCCAACGGGGGACACAAATTCGACCTGACGAAGTGGGACCCGGCCTACTTCCAACGCCTGACCGATTTCGTCCGTCAGGCGAGCCGGCGCGGGATCGTGGTCGAACTGGTACTGTTCTGCCCGTTCTACGAGGACGGCATGTGGAACCTGAGCCCGATGAATGCCCGTAACAACATCAACGATATCGGGAGGATGGAACGCACTGCGGTCTATACGCTCGATCACCCCGACCTGCTGAAGATCCAGGAGGCGATGGTCCGCAAGATCGTCGATACGCTCAAGGACTTCGACAACGTCTACTACGAGATCTGCAATGAGCCTTACTTCGGTGGGGTGACTCTCGATTGGCAATACCATATCGCGGAGACGATCTCAGGCGCCGAATCGAAGTTCGAACACAAACACCTGATCGCCCGAAACGTCGCCAATAAGTCCGCTGTCGTGGAAAATCCCAGCCCGCACGTGTCGATCTTCAACTTCCACTACGCCAAGCCGCCGGTCGCGGTTGGAGAGAATTACCACTGGGACCGGGCGATCGGCGACGACGAGACGGGCTTTGCCGGGGATGACCGGGTCAAACCCTATCGACTCGAGGGTTGGGATTTCATCCTTGCCGGCGGCGCCGTGTTCAATAACCTGGACTATTCGTTCGCCGTCGGGCACGAAGACGGTTCCGCCAGGATCAACGCGCCGGGCGGAGGCGGTCCCGAACTCTGGAGGCAACTGGGCATCCTTCGCGAGTTCATCAACGGGTTCGATTTTGTGAAGATGCGTCCGGACAACTCTGTGCTCACGTCGGACGTGCCGGAGGGGACGACCGCGCGGGCGCTCGTGCAGCCGGGCAAGGCCTATGCGATCTACGTCAATGGCAACGGCCTATCCAGCATCATGGTCGATCTGCCCGCCGGGACGTACCAGGCGGAATGGATCGACACCAAGACGGGCGAGATCGCCAAGGACGAATCGTTCACGCACGATGCCGGCCTGTACCGGCTGGAGGTCCCGCCCTACACGGACGACATCGCCTTGCGCATCGTCACCACCGAACGGCAGCGAAAGGGCCTGCTGTTCGAAAGCGACTTCGAGACGGACGATCTGGAAGGTTGGAAGACCTCGGGCAATGCGCCGCTGGTCGCCACGGATCTTGCGCGAGGCGGCAAGCAGGCGATGAAGACCCTGCTCGATCGCAACAGGGATGAGGTCTCGTATCGTACCGAAGTGAGCGGCCCGGGCGCCGAGGTGGGCCAGGAGTACTGGTATGGGTTCAGCATCCTGCTGCCTGAGGACTACCGGCCCGACAGGATCTGGGAGATCGTGGCCCAGTGGCATGGGGTGCCCGATTTCGACCTCGGAGAGAACTGGCGGAATCCGGTGATGGCGCTTTTCACGACCAACGGGCACTGGAGTTGGGTGAGCCGTTGGGACGCCAAGCGGAATACGTTCGAGGGAGGAAAGCGGGAGTATGGCGGGACGCAGAGCTACGACCTGGGACCCTATCAGCGAGGCGTCTGGACCGACTGGGTAATCCACGTGAAATGGTCGTACGGGCAGGATGGCGTCCTGGAGGTATGGAAAGACGGGCGGAAAGTCATCGAGCAGGATGGCCCGAATGCGTTCAACGATGAACGGGGACCGTACTTCAAGATGGGGCTCTACAAGGGATGGCGCGATCCGGATCGACCCAGCGACGCCGTGAGCAGGCGCCTCCTGTACCATGACGAATTCCGCATGGGCGGATCGGAGGCGGGCTATGACGACGTCGCCCCCGGTCCGTAGCACGCGGACGTTCGCTTCTGAACCGGCATGACGATGGAACGACGCAACGTGGTGGTCGCCCTCAGTGGCGGGGTCGATAGTTCGGTGGCCGCGGCGCTGCTGCTCGAATCGGGGTACGACGTCCAGGGCGTGTACATGATCACGTGCGAGCAGGGTCGGCATGCCCAGGGGGAGGCGGAAGAGGTCGCCAAGCGGCTCGGCATCAAACTGACGGTGCTCGATCTACGCAGCGACTTCGCACAGATTCTCAGTTACTTCTTCAGCGAATACGTCCGGGCCCGAACCCCCAACCCCTGCGTGACGTGCAATCGCCTAGTCAAGTTCGGCAAACTCTGGGAGTTTGCCCAGCAGGCGGGTGCTGAATTGCTCGCCACAGGCCATTACGCACGGGTCCGGGACCACGATGGCGAGGTCGGCCTTTACCAGGGTGCGAACCTGGCGAAGGATCAATCCTATGCCCTGTCGATGATCCATCGCGACGTGCTTCGCCACGTCATGCTGCCGATGGGCGAACACTCCAAGGAGCAGGCCCGGCAGATTGCCAGGCGTCTGGCCCTGGGCACCGAGGCGAAGGCGGAATCGCAGGAAATCTGCTTCATCCCCGACGACGATTACGTTGCCCTGTTGGAGCAGCAGCACCCCGAGCTGGTCAGACGGGGCAACATCGTGGACAGCTCGGGCAAGATCCTCGGCACCCACCAGGGCGTCCACCGCTATACGATCGGCCAGCGGCGGGGTCTGCGCGTGGCTATGGGCAGGCCCTTCTACGTCGTCGGACTCGATGCCGCCAGCAACACGGTGGTGCTGGGTCCCAAGGAAGAAGTCATGCACCGTCGGCTCACCGCGGGCCAGGCCAACTGGCTGATGGACCCGCCGGCGACGTCGTTTCGCGCCACGGTCAAGATCCGCTACAACGATCGGGGCAAGCCAGCCACGGTACGGCATGCCGGGCAACGGGTGGAGGTGGAATTCGACGAACCGAATATGGCGATCACGCCTGGACAACTGGCCGTATTCTATGTGGATCCGGAGAACCTGCGGCGTGTGGTCGGCGCCGGGTGGATCGAAGAAGCCGGCGACTGAATGGCGGGCGGATACTTGTCGTCGCACGGAAGTTGAGGTATAATCTCCGCCATGATGGTGCAGACCAGCAACGACATTCTGAGTTTGCTCGAAGCCAAAGGTGCACAGGCGGCCAAGGAAGCCCAGCGAGCCATCATTCTCCAGCCCGGGGCGTTGGGGGACTGCATCCTGACTTTGCCGCTGGTCAAACTCATGAAGGACGTGCTGGGCCTGGGCGGGGTCGACCTCGTCGGACACGTCGAGTACATCGGGATCCTCCCCGGGCGAAGCTGCGTCAACAGCATTCGCTCGATCGATTCGACCGAACTGCACCGCCTGTTCACAGAGCCCTCCAAGTTCGATCTGGCCGACCACGATCCACTCATCAACACCTTCGCCGATTATGCCTGGATCGTCACGTTTCTGGGCGAGCCCAACAGCGATTTCGAACAGAACCTGATCTTCACCGCCAACTGCAGCCATAGCGCGGAGGTGATCACGCTGTCGCTCAAACCGCCCGAGCGGACCCAGCAGCATGTGGCGGAGTATTATGTCACGCAGTTCGCCCGCCAGAGCGGCCTACCGTTGGACGAGATCGGCTTCGCCGCCGGCGAGAGGCTCATCAAGGTGACCCAGGCCGATCGGGAACGGGGCCTGGAACTGCTCGAGCAGACGGGGATCGACGTCTCCAAGAGGCTGGTGGTGATGCAACCCGGCAGCGGCGGTCGCCACAAGTGCTGGCATCTCGACAACTTCCTGAGCATCGCCCGGATGCTTCGTACCGCTGATATCGAGGTTCTGTTTCTGCTGGGACCGGCGGAGATGGAGCGACTGGAGAGCAAGGACCGGGCCCGCCTTTCCGGCCTGGCGCCCTGCGCCGCTCATCTGCCGCTGAGCCAGGTGGTCGATCTGTTGGCCTGCTCCGATGCGGTCGTCGGCAACGACAGCGGGGTCACGCATCTGGCCGCCGGCATGGGCCTGCGAACGTTCGCCCTGTTCGGCCCGACCGACCCCGCCCAGTACCGGCCCATCGGCCCGGCGCTGACCGTCTTGCAGGACCCGTCGGAACGATTCACGCGCGAGCCCAATCCCGATCTTCAGCGCGCCATCGTTGAAGACATCACCGAGCCGGATCAATGAGCCTCTGCCTTCCCAGGGGTGTCGAGCTACAGGGTTGACCCCTGGGAGCCATCGGATAGAATCCCCTTCTTGATCTTCGCTGCGCCGGAAGTCCGGCCCTTTGCGACCTGCACCGTCTGAACGTACGCCTTTTCGACGAGAGTGCAAACGATAGCATGAACGAGCCCAACATCGTAGGCCTGATCGCCGGCGGCGGACGCCTGCCTTTCATGGTGGCCGACGGTGCGAGGAAAGCGGGCCATCGCGTGGTCTGCGTCGGTCTGGCAGGCTACGTCGATGCGGATCTGGCGAGCCACGTGGATGCGTTCTACGAGGTGGCGGTCGCTCGTCCGGGCGGGTGGATTCGTCGGCTTCGCAGACATGGTGCGAGCGGGACGATCATGGTCGGCACGGTGACGAAGTCGCACCTGTTCACCCCGAGACGCATCCTGCGCTACATTCCCGACTGGCGAGCGTTTCGCGTCTATTACTGGCGGCTTCGCGGCAGACCCAAACAGACCGATGTCCTGTTGACCGCCCTGGCCGACGAACTGGCCACCGGCGGCATTTACTTGGAGAATTCCACGATGTATTGCCAGGAATACCTCGCCGAGACGGGTGTGATGACCCGGCAGCAGCCTGCTGCGCAGGTGCTCAACGATATCGAGTTCGGCTGGCCCCTCGCCAGACAACTGGGCGACATGGACATCGGCCAGGCGATTGCCGTCCGCGAGCGGGAGGTGATCGCGGTCGAAGCGATCGAGGGCACCGCCGAGATGATCAAGCGGGCAGGCCAGTTCTGCAAGGCCGGTGGCTGGACCCTCATCAAAACGTCCAAACCCAAACAGGACATGCGCTTCGACGTTCCCTGTGTGGGCCCCGATACGATTCAGGATCTCGCCCGCAATGGCGCGCGATGCCTGGCCATCGAAGCGGGCAAGACGATCATCATCGACAAGCCCCAGACCGTCGCTTTGGCCGACAAGCTGGGCATCTGCATCGTCGGGCGCTGAAGCGCTTCGATTCTCTCGACACGGAGCGTCCGAGGCAATTGCAGCGTTCCGCGCATCAACTCTATTTTAACGGAACACGGCGTGGGGGCCGTTCGAATACATGTAGATCGACATCAATTGCATTCAGGCAATGGAGGCGCTGGAACCATGAATCGAGAAGACACCGCCTTGAAGCGTCTTGCCGTCCAACTCGTTTTGCCGTTGGTTCTTCTGCTGTCGGCAACCGCCGTGTGGGGACACGACGTTGGCCATGACGGAAACACTGCCATCAGGCATGCGCCGGAGTTCACACCCACGCCCGTGCCGGATCGAATCGTCCTGACCTGGACCGGGGATCCGACCCGATCCCAGGCGGTGACCTGGCGCACGAGCGCAGACGTCAGGGAGGGCATCGGAGAAATCGCCATCGCGGGCGAGGGCCCCCTCTTCGTGGATCAGGCCAAACAAGTGAAAGCGGAGACCGTACGTCTGGACGCCGATCTCGCCCCGGCCAGCTATCATACGGTGCAATTCGAGGGGCTGAAGCCCAGAACAAAGTACGCCTATCGCGTCGGAGATGGCGAGGTCTTCAGCGAGTGGTCGCACTTCACCACGGCCAGTGACTGGGCGGAGCCGTTCACGTTCGTCTACGTGGGCGATGCACAAAACAACGTCAAGTCTCACTGGTCCCGGGTCATCCGTTCCGCGTTTGTCGACGCACCCCAGATGGCGTTCGTCATCCACGCCGGTGACCTGGTGAACCGAGGCTTCCGCGACGCGGAATGGGGCGAATGGTTCTACGCCACCGGTTTTCTGCACCGGATGATCCCCTGCATCGCCACGCCGGGCAACCACGAATACTCTCGCCAGGACCCGAACAGCGAGAGGAAGCTGACCGAGCATTGGCGACCGATGTTCGCCTATCCCCAGCATGGTCCGGCGGGACTGGAGGAGACCGTCTACACCGTCGATTACCAGGGTGCAAGGATCATCTCGCTGAACTCCTGCGAAGGACAGGAACAGCAGGTGCAATGGCTGAAGAAGGCGCTACCCCAAGAGGGCGCTCGCTGGATCATCGTGACCTTTCACCACCCTTTGTACGCCTCGGCCAAGGGCCGCGACAACACGGAACTGAGGGACCTCTGGCAGCCGGTTTTCGATGAGTACCGCGTGGATCTCGTCCTCCAGGGACACGACCACACCTATGCCCGCAGTGGACAGATGACCCACGAGAATATCGCCACGGGCGTGACCGCTCGCAGCGAAACGACCGGGACCGTGTACGTCGTCTCGGTGAGTGGGCCCAAGATGTACAATCTCGAAGAACGGCCCTTCATGAAGCGAACCGCCGAGGACACGCAGCTCTACCAGATCATTCGCGTCGACGGGGATCAACTGCATTATCAGGCTCGAACCGCCACCGGTCGCCTGTACGACCAGTTCACGCTCATCAAGCGAGAGGGCAAGCCCAACCGGCTGGTCAACAGAATCCCGCCGCGAAAGGAACGTCGCCGCATCGACGGCAACCGCGTGCCTCAGTAGACGCATCGCTGACAGCATCCCTGATTCTGTGTCATCGGGCGCTGATCCGCCGATGGACTCCGTCCACAGGACCGGGTGGTCAGGACGCTCGCTCTTCGCTACAATGCGAGGATGAGAATCATTGATTTGAGCATGACATTGAGTGACGAGGGACGCTGGGCGCCCTGGTGGTCGCGGAGCCGGGTCAAATACCAGGACCATCGTTTCGGCGGGCGGGCCATTCGATTGTTGTTCGGGGTGCCTTCGCGACTGCTGGCCACGGGCCTGGGATGGGCCAATGAGAATCTGAGGCTATCCACGCATGGGACCACACACGTGGACGCCCCGTATCATTACGCCCCCACGTGCGGTGGTGCGCCGGGGCGTACGATTGACGAACTGCCCCTGGAGTGGTTCTTCGCCCCGGGGGTCGTCGTGGATATGACGCACAAGTCCCATGGCGACCTGATCGGTGAAGCGGATCTTCAGGCGGGTCTGGAGACCATCGGTCACCGGCTCAGCGCAGGCGAAATCCTGCTGATCCGCACGGGCAACGACCGGCGGGCGGGAACCCGTGAGTATTTCACGCACGGTCCGGGCGTCTCAGCGAGCGCCACGGAGTGGATGCTGGACCAGGGTGTGCGTGTGGCGGGCATCGACAGTTGGGGCTGGGACCTGCCGCTCGGGCTCCAGGCGAAGCGGGCGAAGGAAGCGAATGCCACCGGGATATTCTGGGCGGCTCATTACGTCGGCGCCAATCGCGAGTGGTGCCACATCGAACGGCTGACCCATCTGGACAAGCTGCCACCCACGGGGTTCACCATAGCGGCCTTTCCGCTGAAGGTCCATCGCGGCTCGGCCGGTCCGGCTCGCGTCGTGGCCATTCTTCCGGATGTGCCGCCGGATGCCAATGAGACCTAGTATCCAACGGGGTCTATCTCGCCTGCATCTTTCGCAGCTCGATCGTCGCCCTGGGGTCGCCGGTCTGCTGCGATTTTCGTAGGGTCTCGATGGCCCGTTCGGTTTGTCCCAGCCTCTGATAGGCAATCCCGAGAAAGAGATAGGCGGAACCCAGATCGGGATAGCCCAGGTCGATGGCCTTGCTCAGCAGAGTGACGGCCTGCTCTGTGGCTCCGGTCTGGAGACGCACGGCGCCGAGCCAGAACGTTGCGTGCGCATGCTGTGGATGAAGGCGGAGAACCGCCTCATAATCCGCCAAAGCCTTCGCCCATTCCTCCATCGCTCGATACGCATCGGCCCGCTCACACAGGGCTCGCACGTTTTGCGCATCGCGAGCGAGAACGGTGCTGAAGTCCTCGACCGCCCCGGCCGGGTCTCCCATCCGTCGTTTAGCGACCCCCCGGTTGATGAGATAATCAGGCTTGGGATTCACCTCGATCGCCCTGCTGAAGTCCTCCAGGGCAGCCTGCCAGTGGTCCAGATAGACGTGGCAGCCGGCACGGTTGTTCAGCGCCAGGTCGGAACGGGGATTCAGCCGCAGTGCCTCGTCGAAATCCGCGATCGCCTCGGCGTGGCGGCCCATCTCCGCCTTGGCCAGTCCCCGGTTGAGGTAGGCGACCCAGATGTCGGCCCGCTGATCGATGACATCGTTCCACAGCGTCAGGCTGTCCTTCCACACCTCGACGCGCTGAAATGTGGCATATCCGAAGAGACTCAAGACCGCCGCCAGGCAGGTCAGCGTCCCGGCCTTCCACCGGAGACCCCGAGCACTGATCCGCACCGCCAGAACCCCAGCCAGGAAGAAGAGCCCGATCCCCGGCAGATAGGCGTAGCGGTCGCAGACCATCAACTCGCTGATCGGGACCACCTGGATGACCAGGACGAGCGTGGCCAGCATGAACAGCGCGACAAAGGCCAGTAACCTTCGATGTCGCCCGCTGAACCAGATGGTAACCACCAGAGCTATCAGGGCGACCGGCGCCAGATAGAACAGAACCGGCAACCACCCATCCGCCTTGCTCGGGAACGGATAGAACACCGACAAATCGGTCGGGCACAGCAGCTTGCCGACGTACCACAGACAGGAATACGACACGATGCAGGCCCGCTCCAGGAGGGAATACCGCAGGGCGAAATCCTGAAGGTGCCCCGCCCCGCTGCGGGCGAACACCGTGATCGTACCGAAGATGAGCGACAGCAGGAAGAACGGCACCTTCTCCAGGACCAGGCGGCGGACCGGTCCTCGTCTCAGAAACAGATCAATCACCAGCAGGACCAGCGGGAAGGTCGCCGCACTGGTCTTCGCCAGGAGGGCAAGCAGAGCCAGGCCCCAGACGACTGCCAGACGAGACTTCCGGCCGGAGCGCGTATAGGAGAGATAGACGATCAGACCCGCCAGATAGAACAGCGAGGACAGGAGAATGCTCAGCGACGAAACCCACGCGACCGCTTCGACCTGCAGCGGGTGAACCGCAAACAGAGCCGCCACGATCAGGGCAATACCCGGCTGCTGCGAGAGCGAGCGGATCAGGACGTACACCAGCACGATATTCGCCAGGTGCAGCACCACGTTGACCGTGTGGTATACCCTGGGATCCAGTTCGAAGAATCGGTACTGCAAGGCGAAGACCAGCGACGTCAGCGGCTGATAGAGGGACACTGTGAAGCTCGAGAAGATGTCCTTGAGGCCCCCCGCCGACAGATCGCGGATCACAGGGTTGGCGACCACCTGTTTGTCGTCATCCCAGTTGGTGAACCCATTGTTCAAGGCGGGCAGATACAGAAGCGCCGTGACCACCACTACGAGCCCGACACCCGCCCAGAGACGCCCACACCCAGGTGCTAGGCCCTTTCGCTGCAGTTTTGGCGTGGTTCTCACTCGCTTTCTTTGCGTTGCCTTGCCCCTGGTCTGCGTCATGGACTCTCAACCGATCACAAGTAACCGCGAACAGGCCGTGCTACATCCATCCCATGCGGAGAGACAATCTGGCCTTCGGTGACGGTAATTTGACAAGGCCACTGTATCAGAGTCCAGCGGCTCCAGCAACGGCGTACAGATAACGATGGTAAAGGAAAAGCCGGCACAAAGAGCGCAAAGAAAAGACGCCGCATACGCTCGCGCTGAGCGTATGCGGCGTTCTCGGATTTCTATGGCTGGAAGCACGATTACGACGCGTCTTCCATGAACCTGCGATTTACGTCCTATTCGACCGTGGGCTCCAGGGCTATGACTTCCTCGGCCGAGAGGGCCCGGTCGTACACGCGGAAATCATCCAGGATGCCGTTGCAATCCTCGTTCCCACTGTGGCCGCCGCCGAGGAATACATTCGAGCCCGGATCGACCCATTCCGATTGGTTGCTGGTCACGAATTCACCGTTCATGTAGAGCATCTGATCGACGACCGCCGGATTGTCCACGCCTCGTTCCCAGGTCATCACGATGTGATACCAGTTATGGGCTTCCATGAAGTAGCCACGGACGTAGCCGGTCTGGATCCGGCCGGCAAATTCTCCGGTGCCGTAAATCCACATCTCCCAATCGTTGCCGTCGCCGCTGTTGTCGAGGATGCTGTTGTAGTTGTAGAGCATGGTCGGTTGGAACCACAGCGCAATCGTGCCTCGCTCAGCGTATACGAAATCGATCGAGACGTAGTCGTTGTCGGTGCTGCCGTCGGTCCCGGACAGTTGGAGAGCCTGTCCGTCGACGCCCTCGACGAAGGCATGATCGCCATCGGCGCCATCCACGAGGAACGTGGGGAAACCGCCGGCGACATCGACGACATCTCCGTCGAGCGGCAGGTGGACGATCAGGCCGGAATCGCCGAAGGGCCAGACGTCAATGATCACACTGTCGGCGTCCGTGAATTCCCCGTCGTCGGCGGTCAGCGAGAACGTGTACAATCCGGGAACGGTGATGACCGTGGTGGTCTCTGCGGCAGTCGGATCCTCGATGGTCACATCCGCAGGCCCGTCGACCATCTGCCACACCTGGGTGACTTCACCTTCCGGGCTACCATCGACGTCTTGGACACTGCCCGCCAGCGTCACCGTCGCTGTTCCGTCCGGCGTGAGCCACACGGTCTGGTCTTCGCCCGCATTGGCGGACGGCGGCTTGTTGCCGGGATAGACCAGCTCCAGGACCTTCTCGGGCGCAATCGCCTGATCGAAGATCATCACTTCGTCAAACGTGCTGTTGCAGAACATGTTGTTGGGATGACCGCCGCCCAGGAAGAAGGTGGCGCCGGGGTCGATCCAGGTACCGGTCGCTTGTCCCATCAGTTCCGCGTTGACGTACAACTGTGTGGTGACCTGGCCGGGCTGGTTGGGATCGCGCGCCCAGGTGCAGGCGAAGTGCCACCACTGGTCCTGGCCATCGCCATCGTCGGCCAGAGCATTGAGGTTGGCCGTCACAGCGGTGTTGGCCTCCACGCGGAAGCGGGCACGGGAGTCACCATAAATCCACATCTCCCAGTCGTCGGCATTGCCCGAGTTGTCGAAGACGGAATGGTAATTATAGAAATTGATGGGCTTGATCCACATCGCGATGGTGCCGCTGTCCGGCAGCGTCAGATCGAGGGCCACCCAGTCCCCTGCTTCTGTCAGATCGTCACTGAGCAGATTCAGGCCCTGCCCGACCTTGGCCTCGGTGTACTCGGAGATCCCATCCTGACCATCTACGATCGTGCCAATGTTGTTGTTGCCGGAGGCGTCGTTGACGTCCTGGCCGTTCCAGGGCTCTTCGAAATTCCAGTACACGATCAGGTCGTTGTAGTCGTGGACCCAGGCGCTGATCACGACGCGGTCGCTCGCCTGGAACTCGCCGTCGTCGGCCGACAGTTCCAGCGTGTATTGGCCCGGGGCGGTAATCGTCGCCGTAGCGGTGGCGCTGTCGGTCGGTTCGATCACGATCGCGTCCGGTCCGGCGACTTTCTGCCATGCCACCGCCACGTCGGGATCCTCATCCGTGATACTGCCCGCCAACTGGAGCACTGCCGTGCCAGTCTCGTCCAACTCGACGCTCTGATTCGCACCGGCATCCACTTCGGGGGCAGCGTTTTCGCGCAGCACAGGGTCTCCCGCCAGTCCGAGCGTCAAGACCTCGCTGGCAGTCAGCGGCCGGTCCCAGACGGCCACCGTCGTGATGTCGATCGGCGCGTCGTCGCCATCCTGGTTGTTTCCGGCGCAGAAGAGCAGCAGCGTCTCGGCCAGGCTGTAACGTCCATCGATCCCCTGCTGATTGCCCTTGAGGATTTCGGCGCCATCGAAATACACGTCGTGCCGGACCCCGTTGTCGACCACGATCACCATCCGGTACCAGACGTCCGCTTCCGTATTGAAGCCGGCGGCGCTGGTGTAGCCGACACTGCTGATGCCCACGGCGCCCGACGAATTGATGGTCCAGTCGGAATCGTCGGCGTTCGTCGGATCGGTCTGGAACAGATCGTTGTACCCGTTGGGCGGATCGTTCAGGCTGCTGGGCAGGTAGGCGAAATCGATCAGCAGGGTCCATTCGTTGACCTTGGTCCCCTCTCCGTTGGGTGCGATGCCATGCGTGCAGACGAAGTAGCTGCCCTCGCCGATCGTAATGGCGCCGTCTTCGGCGTCGACGCCGAAGATCTCTTCCAGGGATCCGACCAGTTCCAGCGGCTGGCCGATCGTCGCAGCGGTGTAGTCGGGAGCGTTGAATTCCCATAGTCCGCTCGGTTCGGGAATGCCCGCCTGAAGCGGGACCGCAAGCGCTGCCAGTAGAAACAACCACGTGAGCCTTTTCATGCCTCTTTCTCCTTAATTGCTGAAGTGTGGTGAGGGCCCGTCAGAGGGGCTCGTCGTTCAGGGGGGATTTCTTGTAACCGTCCGGTGCGGAGTACTTCCAGGAATCCTCCCGATGCACAGTCTGAACCCGACCATCAAGGAACACTGCGTTGACCACCCCTTCTTCGGGATCGCGCGTCAGGTGGAAGGTGCCGAAGCTGTCCATTCTTTGGTAGACACACATGGCGGTATCGTTGAAGGCATAGCTGTTGTAGGGCGGTGTGATCCAGAGATTCTCTTCTCCGAAAAAGAAGACCTCCGAATGACGTTTGACGGAATTGACACTCTTGACCTGGCCGAGATAGGAATTCATCGAATAGTTGTAGTTCGGTTCGATGGGTATGCTCGCGACGTGTTCGGGGTGCGTCGGACCATATTCGTTCGCAATGCGGTAGAAAGACGGGCAGATGTGGATGCCTTTGCCCTTGAGATACGGCCAGAACGGTCCGGCGTACTCGGGGTACTTCTCAAGGTCGTAGTCCGGATTGTGCCATCGGCAGTACCGATGCGGCTCCCCGCGGTACTCTCCATGTTTGTTGTAGAAACTCGTCCAGACGTCAGGCATTCTGCCGTCGTTGTCGTCGATGTACATGAAAGCCAGGACGCCGTAGGATTTGAGGTTCGACTTGCAGACGACGAACCGCGCCTGCTCTCTCGACCGGCTCAGGGCCGGCACCAGGATGCCGGTCAGCAGCGCGATGATGGCAATCACAACCAGAAGCTCGATTAGGGTGAATCCCGTGTATCGGTGGTTCCTCATGGTCCCGGGTCCTTCAAGCAACGCAGTGAGCATTAACGTTCGGCACGAAACACGCGTTCATCTACGGCATTCTTGTTTGGGATCGATTAGGATTGCATTCGAAATCGGTTGCCGCTCCATTTCCTGACACGGACCAGACAGGGCCAAAGCCGCTCCGTCGCCGTCACCGGCATCCCTGAGCATCCTCGCTGCACTCATCTCCCGCCGACGAACCTGCCTGTCCTCCTGCGGGGCACCGACGGGGAGGCCGACCGACCCGCCGCCGCCAACTGTCATTTCCTATACAATAATCGCACCGGAAAGACAAGCAAAATCCGCTCGTTCTTCCCACGGGGGGCGGTCAGGTACGCGGTGGCGAATTCGACGGCGGAGGCACGACCAAGGCCACACCCAGTCTGTCTCGACGCAAACGACCCCTGGTCTCACCGCTTCGCGAGAGGCCGAGGGCGGCAAAGCGGGGATCAGCGGGCGCCGTACATGGTGTCGTAGTACTTCTGGTAGTCGCCGGAGACGACGTTGGCCAGCCAGGCGGGGTTGGCCAGATACCAATCGACGGTTTGGGCGATGCCCTCCTCGAATGTCACCGAGGGCTTCCAGCCCAGTTCGCAGATGATCTTGCCGGCGTCGATGGCGTAGCGGCGATCGTGTCCCGGACGGTCCTTGACGTGGCGGATCAGCGTCTCGGGCTTGCCCACGTGCTGGAGGATGAGCTGGATGACCTCGAGGTTGGGCTTCTCGTTGCAGCCTCCCACGTTGTAGATCTCGCCGGGCGGGGCCTTTTCGAGCACGTGCCAGATCGCGGTGCAGTGATCGTAGACATAAAGCCAGTCGCGGACGTAGAGACCGTCGCCATAGACAGGCAGCTCCTTGTCATGGAGGGCATTGTTGATCATCAGCGGGATCAGCTTCTCGGGAAACTGATAGGGTCCATAGTTGTTCGAGCAGCGCGTGATGTTGTAGGGAACGCCCCAGGTGTGCTCGAAGGCATGCACGAGGTGGTCCGCGGAGGCCTTGCTGGCCGAGTACGGCGAGTTGGGGCTCAGCGGAGTCTGTTCGGTGAACATGCCGTCGGAGCCGAGCGAGCCATAGACCTCGTCGGTGGAAACCTGGATGAACCGTTCGATCTTCTTGTCCCGCGCCGCCTCCAGCAGCGTCAGCGTGCCGTTGACGTTGGTATCGATAAAGATCTTGGGCCCGGTGATGGAACGGTCCACGTGACTTTCGGCCGCAAAGTTGATGATCGCATCGATCTGGTGCTCGTCAATGAGACGCTCGACCAGCGCAGCATCGCAGATGTCCCCGTGGACGAACACGTGGCGATCGTGCGGGATGAACTCGGCCAGATTTTCGAGATTGCCGGCATACGTCAACTTGTCGAGGTTGACCACCAGGCAGTCGGGGTGCTCCGCGAGCACCATCCGCACGAAATTGCTGCCAATGAACCCCGCGCCGCCGGTAACGAGTAGTCTTTTCATAGCTGCCTCAGGAAACGCTCGAGCCCCTGCTGCCACGGCTCCAGGGGCGCCTTCAACAAGGCCTCGATCTTACGGCAATCGAAGCGGCTGTTCAAGGGCCTCGTCGCGGGCGTCAGGTATTCTCTGCTGCAACAGGGACTCAGGTCCACATCGAGATGGAGCCGATCGAAGACGAACTGCGTGACCCCGAACCGGCTGACGTATCCGGCGCTGGCCAGGTGAAACGTCCCCTCGGCTTTGCGACTCAGCAGTTCACAAGCGACCTCGGCTACTAGCGTGGTCGGTGTGGGCGATCCGACCTGGTCTTCCACGACACAGAGGGGCTGGCCCGCCCGAGCCCGCTCGATGGTCTTGGTGACGAAATTGCTGCCGTGCAGGCCATAAGTCCATTCGAGGCGAACGAGGCCATAAGAGCAGCCACTGCAGGCGAGAAGTTCCTCTCCCGCCAGCTTGCTGCGGCCGTATTCGTTGATCGGGTTCGGTGCGTCGGTCTCGATGTACGGTCGATCCAGCGTACCGTCGAAGACGAAGTCGGTGCTGAAGTGCAGGACCCACTTGCCACGCTCGGCGGCCAACTCACCAAGACGCCCTACGGCATGGGCATTGACCCGATGAGCCAAGGCCACGTGCGTTTCGGCGCCATCGACGTCGGTATAGGCGGCACAGTTGACGATCACGTCGGCGGCTTCAACCACGCCTCGCAGATGCTCGATGTTGGTGATATCGAACTCGGGCAAGTCGTAGATGCGAACCTCAAGACCGCGCTGTCGGCAGGCAGCCGCCAAGTCGACCCCGAGCATTCCCCTGCCGCCCAGAACAGCCACGATGGGCGGATGCGGATGTGCACCCCGACGTGTCACTGCGGCGGCTCCCTCAAGACCAATTCGTTAGCTCGCGCCAGAGACTCGAACGTCCCGGCATCCGTCCACCACCCTTCGAGCATATCGTAGGCCAACTGTCCCTTGCGGATATAGGCGTTGTTGACGTCGGTGATCTCCAGTTCGCCGCGGGCGGAGGGTTTCAGGGTCCGGATGATGTCGAAAACGGTCGAATCGTAGAAATAGACGCCGATGATGGCGTAGTTGGACCTGGGCTGCTTGGGCTTCTCCTCAATCCCCAGGACCATTCCGTCGCGGATCTCGGCCACGCCGAAGCGTTCCGGATCGGGCACCTCCCTGAGCAGCAGGCGGGCGCCCTGCCCCTGTTTGATGAAGGCACGAGCGTGCTCCTTCAGGTCGCCCTGAAAGACGTTGTCTCCGAGGATCACCGCCACCGACTGGCCATTGGCGAAGTTCTCCGCCAGTCCCAGAGCCTGGGCGATCCCGCCGGCCTCGTCCTGGACCTTGTACGTGAATCGGCACCCGAACTCCCGACCGGAGCCCAGCAGGCCGACCACGTCGCCCATGTGCTCGACGCCCGTGACGATCAGGATCTCTTCGATGCCGATGCCGGTGAGCCGCTCGATGGGATAGTAAATCATGGGCTTCTGCCCGACCGGCAGCAGGTGTTTGTTCGTCACCTTCGTCAGCGGTCGCAGACGCGAGCCGGTCCCTCCCGCCAGCACGACACCTCGTAGATTCATGGCTTCATCCTCAACATGATCGGCCCTTCGGGCGCTCGCGACCCAGCGACAAGCCGCACGACCACCCTACAATTGTGGCACCCAGGCAATATCGTACGGACTGCCGCGCCCTTTGTTGGCGAAACCATTTGACAGTCCCTTCAAGAAGGTGCTATATTACCACGACTTAGAACCAGATGGGAGTGTAGCTCAGTCGGCAGAGCAACGCACTTTTAATGCGTAGGTCCTGGGTTCGAGTCCCAGCACTCTCATTCCTTTGCCTCACCCGGGCCATATACCCCATCGTTCCGTCCTCACCTCCACGAGCTTCAAATCGATCTTCACGCACTACCTGCGCGGTCCCCTCCATCGAGGCAAACCGCCTGTCCTTAGAAGATCGGTTGGATGGGCCAATAACTTGAGGGTCGACTAAACATTTGCCATACCGGCATTTAGACAACCGACGGCATCGCGACGAGATGGAAGCAGGTGATGGCACAAACACCAGAACCTGATTCGGTCGCGTTATCGACACGCACAACCACAGACTGGGCAATGTAGGCATAGTCCGAAAAAGAAGACGAAAAACACAGAATTACCTACTTTTCCATTGATTTCTGCGGGAGGACCGTTATAGTCGGTGCGGGTCGATGACAATCTCAGGAGGAGGTCACAACGTGCGTCGTCTCAATCATCCGCGCCGTACGGCAAACCTCTGTACATCTTGATTCTGAAAAGACAACGTCCGGAAGAAGGATCGCCCACGTCGGCGTTTCGGTCCGGGGGGCTCTTCGTACGAGTTTAGGTTTTGTCCAAGGTACGGACAGGAGGGTATGACCATGAAGGGGTCAACAGATTCTCGTTCACCGAGTTGGATTCTGCCCATCGCATTGCTCTGGATCGTCGGGTGGACCGCACTGGCGGGCGGCCAGCCGATCGACGACTGCACGTGGCAGCCGGGGCAACTGCACAAGATGCACTGGCCGCAACTGCCCGATCTGACCGCGACCGGCATGGATGTCAGCCTCCGCGACGCGACGCTGGCCGATGACTTCCTCTGCACGTCCAGCGGACCGATCCGCAACATTCACCTCTGGGCTTCGTTCCTGGGCGACAACGTCCCCAAGGAGGGGCCGGAGAGCCTGACCGTGGTCTTGAGCCTGTATTCAAACATCGCCGCGGAGGGTGCCAAGTGGGGTCAGCCGGGCGTGCTTCTCTGGAGACGGACGTTCGCGCCGGGACAGTACACGGTCGAAACTGTCCACCGGGGACCCGAGGACTGGTACAACCCGGTCAACGGTCAGTATCTCGCGGACAATCACCGACAAGCGTATCAATTCAGCTTCTGCGTGCAGGACGAGCCCTTCGTGCAACAGGAAGGGAACACCTACTGGCTGGCGGTCGGCGTCTCGCCACTGAGCCCAGGCTACGCTCTGGGATGGAAGAGCAGCCTGCTCAAATGGCGTTGGAATCAGAATGCCGTCTTCCTGGATGAGGACCAGTGGACGTGGGCGCCCATGGACTATCCGCGCGGACACGAATACGCGGATGCCCCCATGGGACTGGCGTTTGTCATCACCAGTGGCGACGATACCACCCCTGAACACGATCTGGGCGACGCTCCGGACAGTACGGGCAGCTTCCCGGATGTGAAGATGATCGCGTATCCGTTCTGTAGCGTGGCGGGCAACTTCCCGACGGTGTACCAGGCGGGCAGTCCGCCGTATGGTCCCCTTCATCGCCAGCCTCGCGACGCTTTCTACCTGGGAACCCGTGTCAGTCTCGAGAGTGAAGCCGACCTGGGTCCGGACGACGACGGGGTCAACAATCTCGATCCTCCATCCGATGCCGCCAATCAGGACGGCGCGGACGATGGGCTCGAATTGCCCGTGGTCATGCCGCACCTGGGCCAGACCCGCTTCGAATACAGCGTGACGAAGACCAGCCACCTGGGTCAGAGGGTGTACGTAAACGTCTGGTGTGACTGGAACCGCGACGGCGACTGGAACGATACGGTGATCGCCCCGGACGGAAGACTGATCCCGGAGTGGGTCGTCCAGGACCACCCGCCGACGGTGCCGGGGCTTGGGACTTATGGGCTCACGACCCCGGCATTCACCTGCTGGCACGCCACGCCAGACGATCCCCAGCCGATCTGGGCGCGCATCACCATCGCCGAAAAGAGATGGCAGGATGTGCTTGCCGCTCCCAGAGTCGGAGGCGCCGGGCCCGCTACCGGTTACCAGTATGGCGAGACGGAGGATTACTACCTTCGACCTCACGGACAGACCACTCCGACGCGCTACGACTGGGGCGATGCCCCCGACGCGGGGATCCCCACGGGCTATCCGACCCTGGCGGCTCACAACGGCGCCCGGCACGTCATCGCCGGCCCCTGGCTGGGCAACGAAGGCGATGCGCCCGACGCGGAGAACGACGGGCGACCGAGCGCCAACGCACTCGGAGACGACACTGCCGGCGTCGACGACGAGAACGGCGTATCGATTCCGCCATTGTTCGCGGGTCAGGGCGCCTCGATCACCGTTCAGGTGCAGGGTGGCGGCGGCGTCGTTCAAGGTTGGATTGACTTCGACGCTGACGGAATGTGGCAGAGCGATGAGCAGGTTCTCGATCGTTTCCTCCCTGATGGGGTTCACATCGTGTCTCTGACCGTTCCAGAGGACGCCACAATCGGTCAGACCTTCGCCAGGTTCCGCATCAGCACGAGCGGAGAGCTCGACCCGGACGGCCCGGCGATCAACGGCGAGGTGGAAGATCACGAAGTGTGGATCGACGCGATGGCACCCAACGTCAAGTGGTGCCAGATGCCGGATCTGACGTCGCAGGGGATGGACATTCGCGTCGATGGCGGATCGTCATCATCCCGCGCTTTTGCGGATGACTTTGAGTGCACCAGTCGCGACCGTCTGACGCACATTCGCCTGTGGGGCTCGTGGAAGGAGGACCGGAAAGGCGAGATCGATCTGGTTCGCATTCGCATCCACGCCGACGATCCGGCCGGTCCCGACGGCGCCGACAAGACCAATGCCTTCAGCAAGCCCGGTCCCGAGATTCTGTGGCAGAAACAGTTCGGCCAGGGCGCCTTCCAGGAGAGCCTCTACTATGTCAGTACCTGCGGAGGGCAATGGTGGTGGGATCCCGCCGACGGTGAAGCGATTCCGGGCGACGATGCCCAGATCTGGCAGCTCGATTTCCTCATCGACGCGGCGGAAGCCTTCCTTCAGGAGGGCTCCGAGCAGGCCCCCCGCATCTACTGGTTGTCGGTCGAGGTCGAGGCTACCGGCGGGCAGTTCGGGTGGAAGACGCGTCGCTGGCCCGAGCATTTTATGGACGATGCCGTCTGGGACCTCGGCAGCAAGGCGCCTCGTCCCTGGCAGTCGCTGCGATATCCGAAGGGTCATCCCTACTATGACTCTCAGCAGAACTCGATCGATCTGGCCTTCTGCCTGATCTCCGGGGCGGAAGATTCGGAGCCTCCGGTGACGTCGCGCCCCGCTACGATTACCTACTGCCCGGCTCTGGAGACGATGTGCCCGGCTACCACGACCAAGTGCCCGGCCATGGTGACGCAATGCCCGACGGTGGAAACGCGGTGTCCCTCGACGGAGACGAAGTGTCCGCCCATGCCGACCAAGTGTCCGGCGGTGGCCACCGAATGCCCCGCGAATCTGACACAATGTCCCACGATGGAGACGCTGTGCCCGACGACCGAAACCAAGTGCCCGGCTACGGTAACGCAGTGCCCGGTCGTCTCGACCAAGTGCCCAGCCACGGAGACGCAGTGTCGAACCTTCCCGACCACGTGTCCGGCGGTCGAGACGCAGTGTCCTGCAACGGCGACGAAATGCCCGGTGATGGTGACTCAGTGCCCGCCGGTGGAGACGCAATGCCCCGCGACGGCCACCCAGTGCCGAACCCTCGTGACGACGTGTCCGGCGGTGGAGACCCAATGTCCCGCATCGGCAACGAAGTGCCCCACCTTGCTGACGCAGTGTCCGCCAACCGCGACGACCTGCTCGAAGACCGCGGCGAATGCAGGCGGCTTTCAGACGCTGGCGACGCAGGCGTGTCCCGTTGTCGAGACGGAATGTCTCCGCGTTTCGGATTACGTAGCAGCAGCGGTTCGATAACAGATGGGGTCGATGAGCGGAATAGCCATTGACCCAGCCTTTGGATAGGCTGACCAGTGCAGGCCGGCGCCTTCTGCGGCTGCCGGGTACAATAGACTCAAGGATAATCCACGCGTGCACCCGGTTGAACACGAACAAGTCGAGCCACGGGCCGTGGATGTTCCGGAGAACGGATCGACCGATTGGGGCGCCGTATTGGCGGTCTTGTCGGCCTTGGCGGCCGCGTGGTTGGCGGCCGGCTCGACGGGTCTGCTGGCGCATCCATTGCGCCGCGTGGGCACGCTTGTGACGCTCGGGATCGCCCTGCTGGCGTCCGGCGTCGGGGTGCGCCGGCGATTGCGCTTTGCGCTGACCCCACTGGTCGCGGCCATGGCGATCGGGATGGTCGCACTGAGCGTGCCGGCGGCCAACGTGCTGGCTGCGCCGCTCGTTCTGGCATTTCTGGCAGCGATCTCGCAGCGTCGTCGGCGAGACTGCTTTGCGACGGCCTCGGTCGCGGTGGCCATGCTTGGCTTGTACGTGGTCGCCCGCACGAGCATCCCCACGGTCTGGCAACTCGCCGATGCATTCGGTCGCATGTTCGGGACCATTGCTGGGGGCATCTCGCACCGTCCTCTGCAGATCGGCGCGACCTTTGCCGCCTTGGACTTCCTGATTGTGACCGTGGTATTCTGGACGCTGCTCGTGCGACGTACAGAGCCCCCACGCAAGGCCAGAGCAGCGCATGGCTTTGGTGCGATCCTCGCTGGTCACGCCGCCTATCTGGTCGCGCTATCTTATGTGCCGGATCTTCTGACGGCAATACCGCAACGCGCCGGTGAAGACAACTCATCTCTCGCCACGCTCCTGCACGCAGTCTTGCCCTGGAACGCACCGCTTCTGGCGATGGGCATTCACTTGCTCACGGTCGGAACGATGCTTCGCTGGACGACCTGGCCCTGCCCGGTGGCCGGCACGTCCGCCGAGCGTCCCTCTCACTCGCGCCTCGCGCGCCTGGCCATCCTCTCGGCGGCGGTCGCCATGGCGGTCCTGCTGCCTGTCGTTACGGTGCTCGACACACGACCGCTGAGTCTCGAAGGCAAGAAGATCGTGTTCTACGAGAAAGGCTTTCTCAACTGGCTCCAGCCCACCCATGGCTCCTACGGTCGGCTCTCCAGCGGGATGTATGGGATGTTGCCGGAGTTCGTCGAGAGCCTCGGCGCCCAGTGCGTTGTTTCGCCCGAACTGAGCGAGGCCGATCTTTCCGATGCGGATGCGCTGGTGCTGATCTTCCCGGATGAACCCTGGACCGAGGGTCACCTGGACCGCATCGGCGATTTCGTTCACGGCGGCGGATCGCTGCTGGTGATGGGCGAACATACGACGGGCGATCCAAACGGCAGCAACCGGTTCAACGAGGTGCTGGCGCCGACGTCGATGCGCGTTCGCTTCGATTCGGCTACCTTCGCTGTCGGGGGGTGGCTGCACTCCTATGAGACGCTTGCTCATCGGGCAACGACGGGCATCGGTGACGATCGCAACGAGTTTGGCGTGGTGATCGGTGCGTCAATGCGGGCGGGGTGGCCCGCGCGACCGTTGCTGGTCGGACGGTGGGGGTACAACGACGTCGGCGATGAGACCAGCGCAAGGGCCATGATGGGCAACAGCCGATACGATCCGGGCGAGAAGCTCGGCGACATCGTGCTGGCTGCCGAGCAGCCGGTCGGCAAGGGTCGTGTAATCGCCTTCGGCGACACCTCGGGCTTCTCCAACGCAATCAATGTCTCGTCGCACGTGTTCACGTCGCAGCTTCTGGCGTATCTTGCCGATGGCGAAGCCAGAGTACACCCGATGTGGCGTCAAGTGGTAGGTCTGCTGGTGGCTTTGGCGCCGGGCGTCCTGCTGTGCGTGCGGCCGAGCCCCTGGAAGACGGCTCTGGTTGCCGTCGGGCTGGCGACGTCTCTGGTCGTCTGCGCTCAGGCGACGTCCGCGGCGCCAAGCCCTCTGCCCGACGGACGTCGGACGACACCCAACAATCTGGCGTATGTCGACGCATCTCACCTCGAAGCTTACAGCGGGGAATCGTGGCGGCCGGACGGCATCGGCGGTCTGGCGCTGACGCTGATGCGAAGCGGATACCTCACGCTGTCGCTGCCCGAACTGACCGCCGAACGACTCGAACGAGCGGGGCTACTGATCTCGATCGCACCAACCCGCGGTCTTTCGCCGGCCGAGTGCAGAATCGTGCGTCAATTCGTCCAAGATGGTGGTGTCTTCATCCTGACCGCCGGCCATGACCGGATCGGGCCAAGTCTGCCACTGCTCAGGGAGTTAGGATTTGAGCCACAGCAACCCGACGCACGTGAGCCGGCGCCTTTCGGCCACTTCAAATCGCCCTATCTGGAGTCGGCCAAGAGCCGGGTCTACGTGCGGTTCCACGCCGCCTGGTCTGTCCCGCCTGGGAATGCCGACACCCGCGTCATCGCCTATGGGCCGGGAGACCAGCCTGTGATCCTGCTGCGAAGCGTGGGCAAGGGAAAAGTCGTCCTGATCGGCGACACGTGTTTCGCGATGAACAAGAACCTCGAATGGGAGACCGGCGATCCGTTCGAGGGACTCCGTGAGAATGCGGATTTCTGGCGATGGCTGCTCACCATGCTGCGCGACGAGCCCATGTGGGTGCCTGAGGCGGTGCGAGAAGCGCCGACCGATGGCACGGAGGGCACGTCATGAAGCGGGCATGGATCGGCTTGGCATTGTTGAGTGCGTCCTGGCTCTTCGGTCGGGGATACTACCACGATCCATCGCGGGCGACTTGGGCGGTCCTCGTACTGACGGGCACCGGGTTCCTCGTCGGCATCAAGCTGCGCACACCCAAACGAGCGGCGTCCATTGCGGCGGCGGTCCTGCTTACACCCGTTCTGATCCTGTCCCCTTGGCCCTGGCGGATGCCGGTTTTGCTGCTGATGGCGGGACTGTTGGTCGGCGCCGCGCCGATTCCGCGACAGTGGCCGGAGCGAGTGGCTTCTGCAGCCCTGGTCGCAGGTGCGATCCTGACCGTTCAGATGGCGGGAATGCTCGTCTACGAGAGCGTAACCGCTCGTTCCCACGAGCTTCCGGCGGCGATGGCGAAGGGACTCTGCGCCATCGTACGCGCAATCGGTATCCCCGCAGCAGTCGATGGCTCGACACTGGCCCTCTACTCGATCCGGCACACGCACCGCCTGGGCGCCACCTGGGAATTGCTGTTGGACCCGATGACCTTCAGTTACATCGTTGGGGGCATGGCTCTGGTCGGCATGCACTTTCGCAAAGTGTCATTCTCGACGTCGTTCCGCCCTTTGTTACTGTTACTTCTGGCCATGGGTCTCTGGCTGCCCGTTCGAGCCGCGATCCTGATCGCCGTTCACATGCATCGGGCGCTGCGAACCGGTTACGAGACGCCGCTTTCGCTGATGGGGCCCTTCTGGAATCCGTGGATGCTGCTGGCGCTGTTGGCAGGTCCGGTCTTGCTGGCCTGGCGGCTTATACACCTGCACGAAGACGCGCCGACGGAAACACCGACCGCTCCGAAGCTGTCGAGGCGGATTGCCGCGCCGGCCATGGCCTTCGCGGGTGCGTTGCTCGTGACGATGGGGCTTCTGTGGTCGCCCTCGGGACCGCGCAAAGCCGGGCGGATCTGGATCGACGAGCATCGTTCGAACTGGGAGCGGACCGACCGGCCTTACGATCCGAACTGGTACGGACAGGAATCGGGGTACAATTACGCCTGCATCTACGATTACTGCTCGCGTTTCTACGATATGGAACGTCTATACACGCCGATTGACGCGAATACGCTGGACGAATGTGACGTTCTGGTGGTGAAAGTGCCCACAGCCCGATATGCGCCGGAAGAGATCGACCATATCGAGCGATTCGTCGCCACCGGTGGCGGCCTGCTGCTCGTCGGCGAGCACACCAACGTCTTCAAGACGGGCACCTATCTCAACGACATCGCCCCACGATTTGGCTTTCGCTTCCGCTACGATTGTCTGTTCGATATCGACACGGTCTTCGAGCAGCTCTACCGACCGCCTGTCGTTCCGCACCCGATCGTCCAGCACATGCCTCCCATGAACTTCGCGGTCTCCTGCTCGATCGATCCGGGAACCAGTCGGGGACAGGCAGCGATCCGGGCGACGGGACTTCGCAGCCTGCCCGCTGATTATCATGCGAGCAACTACTACCCGCAGGTGGAAGACCGGGCCGATGCACGCTACGGCGCCTTCATCGAGCTATGGGCGATGTGCCATGGGAACGGTCGCGTAGCCGCTTTCGGCGATTCCACGATCTTCTCGAACTTCTCGACCTTCGAGCCGGGCAAAGCGGAATTGATGCTGGGCATGCTCGAATGGCTTAACCACAGGCCCCTGTCCTGGGACCTGTGTCCGGTCCTGACGGCGGTGGGACTACTTCTGGCGATCGCAGCCTTCACGGTCGGTCGGACCTGGTCGGGCGGCTGGCTCGTCCTGCTCAGCGCGACATTGCTCGGCGTTGCCGTCGCAGGCGTCTCGATCCGTGGGCTGCACCGGATCGAGGTACCCGAGCCTCAAGCCAAGCGGCCCTTTACGAAGGTCGTCATCGACCGAACGGTCTGCGACTCGCCCCTGTCTCAAAGCGGGTTCATTGCCGGTCAGGCGGACGGATTCGGCATTTTCGAACGCTGGGTCCTGCGACTGGGCTATTTCACCGCTCGTCACAAAGGGCGCGATGCGTTCTCGGGCGATCTGCTCGTATTCCTGTATCCGAGGAAGGAAGTCCCCGCTGACTTCCGCCAGCGATTCACGGACTATGTCGAGAGAGGCGGTCATGTCCTCATCGTCGACGCGCCGGCCAACGCGTCATCGACCGCCAATGCCCTGCTGCACTCGTTCGGCATGCGAATGGTCGCCGGTCCGGCTCTGGCAGGACCGCTGCAAACGCCGCCTGGCTGGCCTGCCGGTGTGCCGACCCGAAATTCAGGTCAGGTCGAAGGGGGTACGCCTCTGATCCGCGTCGCAGGGCGCCCGGTGGCCGCGACAGCCAAATATGGCAAGGGAACCGTCACCGCCATCGCCTTTGGCGCCCAGTTTGCCGACTTGAACATGGGCGTGACCGGTGATACGATTCCCGATGCCGCGATGCGGAACCTTTATGAGTTGGAATTCCGGCTGTTGCGGCACATTCTGTCCGAAGGGCAGCGAGCCTCAGAGGACCCGAACGCGATCGAGGAATGAAAGCGTGTGAAGAGATCCGGACGCAACGGGTTTACGCTGATCGAGCTGTTGGTGGTCATCGCGATCATCGCGCTGCTCATGTCCGTCCTGCTACCCACCCTGGCGCGGGTCCGTAAACAGGCGAGAACGGTCGCGTGCCTGACCCAATTGAGACAATGGGGCCTGTTCTTCTCGATGTACGCGGAGGAACACGAAGGCCGGTTCAACGAGGGTTTCCGCAGCGACAACCGCTGGGTCCGGGCGCTGGGGCCCTATCACAAATGGGACACAAAGCTGACCTGCTGCCCGAACGCGACGAGGGAGTGGCAAAGCGAGTCGGGCCTGGATCTGGGACGAGCGGGCAATTACCAGGGTTCGACCTCCGCCTGGGGCTACTATCAACTGGACGGCTGGGTCCGCCCGATGAAGGGCAGCTACGGGATGAATGGCTGGTGCAACAATCCCGAGCCCGGTCTGGTGCCGCACAGCCTGCCTGAAGCGGACTTCTGGCGCGGTCCCGGCGTAGCGGGAGCCGCCCAGATCCCCCTGCTGCTGGGCGCCCAGCGTTACAATGGCTGGCCCCTCGAAACCGACGAGCCCCCCGCCTTCGACGGCGAGATCTGGAACGACGACGCCCAGATGGGCCGTTTCTGTCTGAACCGGCACAGCGGATTCGTCAATTGCCTCTTCCTCGATTTCTCCGCCGACAAAATCGGGCTCAAGCGGCTCTGGACCCTCAAGTGGCACCGCTCGTACGACACTGCAGGACCCTACACGCGGGCCGGCGGCGTCACCCCCGGCGACTGGCCTCATTGGATGGCCAATTTCAGAGATTACTGAGAGACCCAGGCCCGTTTGCGCCCACAGAACGTGCTCAGGGGCGGAGGTAGCGAGACATTTGCGGGAAACCGGCACAAAATCCAGAGAAATCGTCACATTGGGACCGCTCATCGGACTTTAGTACATAGCAGAGGATGTTGTACTCAACGGACGATGTCGAACTGGTGCGAAAGGCACAGCAAGGTGACCGGGACAGTCTCAATCGCCTGGCTGAAACAGCGAGGGTCCGCCTGCACGAATACGTGTATCGATTGACCCTCGATGAAGACCTGACGCAGGATATCGTGCAGGAGACGATACTGGAAATGCTGCGAATCTTCAAAAAACTGCGTGCGGACGAGAAATTCTGGGGCTGGCTGGGCGGGATCGCCTTCAACAAGGTGCGGCGTCATTATGGCAAGCAGTGGCGGCGTCGCACGCTGCGTCTAGACCAGGGGGCCCGCCGGCCTGAAGCGGGAAGCGCCAACAACACGCTGACCGAGGTCGTCACGGACGAACTGAAGCAGATCGTGCTGAGATCGGTGCAGCAACTGGCCCCCGTTACCGAGCGGTGCTGACGCTGCGGTGCTATGACCAGTTGTCCTACGCGGAGATCGCCCGCCTGGTCGGCTGTTCGGAGATCGGGGCCCGGGCGACGTTCTACCGCGCCAAGAAGTCGCTGGCTCGCCTGCTGGCTGACCATGGGCTGGGCAAGGGCACGCTGCTCCTGGCGCTGGTGGTTTTCGGCAAAATGACGGCATCCACCAAGGCTGCCGCCGCTCAGGTGGCAGTGACGGGGGCCACCTCGCAGGTGGGTCCGCTGGCGGCGCTGCTGGGCACGGCAACCGCTCGGACGGGCCTGATCGCACTGGCGGCCACCGGGACGCTGGTGCGGGGTCGGTGGCGATCGGGCCGGGACATCTTCAGCCGATCCTGCCGGCCGGTGGAGGTGCGGTCCACCTGCTGCCCGACAGCCCCTGGCAATCCCCCTCGAGCGGACGGCAGGAATGCTGGCATTGCTTCCCCGACGGGGCCAGGCGCCCGTGATGGTTCGTCTGTTGGAGGCGGACTCCGACGGAACCGGGTCGGTCTGTCGCATTCTCCAGAATCAGTACGCCAACTACCATTACGATGACCATGCCCACGCGATTCGCGTGCGGAACTGCCGCGCGTGGAAGCCGGATCTGTCGGTGAAGGTGTTGCCGACGGACGACCCCGAACTCAGTCGCGTTCTCTCTGCGATCAAAGGTCGTGTGGCCGTATGGAACTGACCAGAAGTCGTACGCTTGGGCTGCTGGTAATCTGTCACCATGATGGCGAGCGGACCGGACGCATCTGGCGGATCGACCGCCATCTGAACGTGCTCGACGAGGAGTATTTCCATTTCAGTTGGCCTGAGACCACGCCGGTAATCGATGACCGCGACGTCATGCACCAACGGGGCTGGACCTATTTCCAGGTCAACGGCAGGCTGGGCGATCGCGAAGTCACCGGGATGGGGTGCCTGCCTTTCGTCCATGCCTCCGCCCGAGAGCACTTTCCCTGGCTGAAGCTCGACATTGGCACGCAATTGACCTTGATCGACACCCCTGGTGGAGCAGGAATCCTGGATGGCTCGGGACGCGTTGTCGAGCGTTTGCCTGGCGGCAGCTTCTTCCAGGGCCTGCCTCGACCGTGGATGGGGCTGCACTGCATCGACACGGTGCGACGTGACGCCGCACAGTGCCGACTTCGGTTCGAAACCACTTGCGACGATGCAGCGTCCGCCAAGATCACCGTGCGTGCCAATGAGGTCACCCTGGTCTACACCGTGGACATGGAGACGGACGTAATCGATCGCATCGAGTTCTTCACAGGCGCCCCCATCGAGGCGAATCGTACGGAAGTGCTCGATTTCGTGTACCTCCAGGAAATCCCCGAACCCGAATGCCGAACGTTCGAGGCGCCACGAGAGCCCGGGAGAGGGGCTGATGCATCGCGGGCCCCCGGACTGCTGTGGCTGAAGGATCTGACCACTGGCCGACAGACAAACAGCGAAAGAGGAGCAGAGACGATGAACGGAAAAGAAGCACGCCAGATCGGGATCGGGCTGTTGGCGATCCTATGGCTGAGCCAGTGCGACTGGGCCGGGAGAATCATCTACGTCGACTCCAGGGCGCCCCGCACCGGGGTCGGTGATGGGTCCACCTGGGAGCATGCATACCTTTGCCTGCAAAATGCGCTGGAAGTCGCCCAGGCCGGCGACGAGATCCGCGTCGCCCAAGGCGTCTACAAGCCCGACGAGAAAATGCTCATCCCCCGTACCCGCAGCAGCGACAGAGACATTGAAGCCTCCGGCGACGTGGACGCCAGTTTTGTGCTACTCAATGGAGTCGTGCTCAAAGGAGGCTACGCGGGTACAACCATCCGAACCCGGATGCGCGCGACGTGGATACCCACCCCACGATCCTGAGCGGCGATCTTGCCGACGACGATGGGAATTTGGAGAACCTTGAATGGCAGACGCTTTACGCTTTCATAATGAACCCAGCCCTTCAGGGAAATTCGCGTTCTGTTGTTACCGTCCGCGCGGCATCCAGTCAAACCGTGTTGGACGGCTTCACAATCACAGGCGGATACTGCGAAGGATGGACTGCGACCACCAGGTCACGCGGGGACTTTGCGCCGTCACCGCCACACCCGAAGGCGCCGGCGTCTTCGTCGACTCGGGGAGCCCGACCTTCGTTCGCTGCACCTTCTATCGCAATGCGGCATTATCCTATGACAGACGCACGACGGGGGCGCGGGGGTCGCGACCAAGAATAGTGACACGATCTTTCTCGAATGCACCTTCGAGCAGAATATCGCCTTCGGCCATAGCGGCGGCAGCTTCGGCGGAGCCCTTCTAATCTATAGCGGAGTCCCGCAACTGACCGACTGTACATTCAAGGACAACGCGATCGCCGGTTCTGACGGCGTGTACGCCGGAGGCGCAATCGCCACCGCTCGAAGCGACTTTGAGTTGGTCGGCTGTTTATTCATCGGCAACCGCGCCATCGAATCGATGGGAGGGGCTGTCTACAACTATGGTTACGGCCTCCCGGTAATTGTCGACTGCACATTCGAAGACAATTCCGCCGATCAGGGGGGCGCCGTTTACATCGACGAAAGCTGCGATCCAAATGTAATCGGATGTACCTTCCTGGCCAACGAAGCGACCAACAACGGTCGGGGCGGCGCCCTTTTCTTCGACGATGAATCCCGCGGCACTCTCCTCAACAACCGTCTGATGGGCAACACAGCCGGCCATGGCGGGGCCATATGCGTCAGAGGATTTCCCACCGTCGTCAACTGCGTGTTCAGTGGCAACTCCTCCGCGCGAGGAGCGGCCATCTCCCTGGAAACAGGCACGTTCGTGGACGTGATCAACAGCACCTTCAGCGCCAACGTGGCCACGGACGAGGGCGGCGCCCTGTATGGCCTCGTGGGCACGATACAGCTTTCCAACTGCGTTCTCTGGAACGATTCACCTCACGAGATCTACATGCCCTCGGGGCTCGTCCAAGTCCATTACAGCAACGTTCAAGGGGCAGACGAAACCAACGGGGGGAACATCGATGCGGATCCACGGTTTCAGGACCCGCTGGGCGCCGATGGGGTGGCTGGTACGATCGACGACAATCTTTGTCTGTCGCTGGGGTCGCCGTGCATCGATGCGGGCAACGAAGCCGCCCTTCCGGCGTTCGCCACCACCGATCTCGATGGGTTGGAGCGGGTGGTCGGCGGGCAGGTGAACATGGGAGCCTATGAATTCCACGGGCCATTCAACTGCTACGTCGATGCGACGACAGGCGACGACGCATCGAGCGGCTGGGGTCCGCGCGAGGCGTTCGCCACGGTCCAGCGGGGTATCGAGGCCGCCCAGCAAGGATACACCGTGGTGGTCATGCCAGGGGTCTATAGCGAGTAAATCAACTTCGCAGGCAAGGCAATCACCGTCTCGGGCAGCTACGGCGGTGCGATCGAGGCGAGCATGAGTGAATGGCCCCTGGCGGGCGATCTCAACCGCGATGGGCGGGTCGACTTCGCGGACCTGTCTGTGGTCCTCGACCAGTGGCTGGAGGAACTACCTATCGCCAGCGGCGCCGTGGGGGGCCCGAATGCGCTGCAGCCCAATCCCGCCCGTTGCGATATTGACGGCCAGCCTCACGAGGTGCATGGGGGGGGCGGGGTTTTCGACTGGTACGTCGAAATGACGGCAACAGAAGTGGTCTCGCCTCATGGTCCCGTTGAGTACTACTTCGACAGCGAGGTCTTTTCGGATTTCGACAGCGGCTGGCAGACTTCCCGCAGCTGCAAGGTCCTTATGGGCCGCAGCGGTCAGGGTCTTGAGTTCCACGTGCGAGCGCGGGACCAGGCCGGCAACATAACCGAATGGTCGGACTGGACCATGGCTCAGATGCGAACGTGAGATGAGAGTCAGACGTTCGGACGCGGTGGGCCGAACGCAGAGATTGTTCTGGGGGCGGGATTGCGGCGGTACGGCCACAATCCCGCCCTTCTGCTTGAGATCCACGTTGATCTGTGCTGGAGATCGGCGTAGGATGCGAGTGTGAAGCAGGAATCACTGGTGTGCGAGCCTCGAAATGTGTGCGACGTTGGGAGATTGCCGCGCTACAGCACCCGAAAGCGGATTCCGTCTGCGCCGCGATCGAGGACGCGGTCTGACCCTGGTCGAGCTGCTCGTCGTGGTGAGCGTCGTCTCGATGCTGATGGCGCTGCTGCTGCCGGCACTGGGCAAGGTGCGCCGACAGGCGCGGTCGGTGATCGGGATGCGACGTCAGAGCGAAGTCGTCGGCGCTGTCAATGCTTATGCAGGCGATAATGAGGACGCAAATCCCCCGTCGGTGGCAACGGTCGGCGTCGACGATAGTTGGAACTGGCAGGCGCCAAACATGCTGACGGGCTGTCTCCAGCGGACGCCGGGCGTCGCCCGCTCGGTCAGCACCTATCTCCACGCGTATATCACCGATGCCGACGTCCTGTTCTGTCCGAACGGGCCACTCCGGTATCGCCACCTCCAGGCGGCCTGGGACGCAGGCGACGACTGGGACCACCCCGAAACGCCGGCGGTGCCTGGTGCCCTGTTCGGCAGCTATTGTCTGTACTGGAACTACACGGGCTATCTCGGAGAAGAGCGGGGGCTGTTTCGCGGTCCCAGCGGACCGAACCGGGGCTATCGGGAAAGCTCCGTGGCCGTCAGCGACTTCCTGGGCTACGATCACTGGCGCAGCCGATTGACGCACGGGAGTTGCGAGCATCTGCCGGGGGCCGAAGTCGTCGAAGGCACTGCGATCTCATCGGCCTTCTGGGCATCGGGCGGCCACGGCACGTTTGACGAACTGCGGCAGATGGAGATCCGACGTCACGCCGGACACGTCGAGTCCTATTCGCCTGTCAACACACGAGCGATGTACGTGATCAAACAGCCGGAGACAAGCGAGCCATACGAACCCGGTGTCGGGCCCGGCACGTTCTACGTCTCCTGCGTCGGCATCCGCTGAGGGACCGACCGATCCTTCAACAAGCTGATCAACGCTACGCCTTGACGATCTTGCTGCGGCCGGTGCGAACGCCGGACGTTGCGTTGCGCGTATCGACGACCAGTCTGGAATTCTTGACGATCCAGGCGTAATCGTACTCGCTGTGGTTCGTCGCGATCAGCACAGCGTCGTAACGACCGAGCATCTTGGCCGTCAGAGGCTTGCTCTTCATCTGAAGATCGTATTCGCGCTGTTTATGCGTCTGCGGAATGTACGGATCGTTGTAGTCGACGGCAGCGCCCTTGTGCCGGAGCATCTCAATCAGCTCGAGGGAAGGCGACTCGCGCACGTCGTCGATGTCGGGCTTGTAGGCCAAGCCCAGCACGAGGACCCGCGAACCTTTGAGGCTCTTGCGTCGCTCGTTGAGCGCGTCCGCCGTTCGCTGCACGACGTATTCGGGCATGCTCGTGTTGATCTCACCAGCCAATTCGATGAACCGTGTCGGCATGGCGTACTGGCGGGCCTTCCACGTGAGATAGAACGGATCGATCGGGATGCAGTGACCGCCCAGTCCGGGACCCGGATAAAAGGCGCTGAAACCGAACGGTTTCGTGCTGGCGGCCCGAATGACCTCCCAGACGTCGATCCCCATGCGATCAAAAAGCATCTTCAACTCGTTGACCAGGGCGATATTGATGCAGCGGTAGGTGTTTTCGAGGATCTTCGCGGCTTCCGCCACTTCGCAGGTGTCCACGGGAACCAGCGTGTCGATGGCGCCACGATACACATCCAGCGCCCGACGCAGACTCTCCTTGCCATAACCTCCGATCACCTTGGGAATCGTAGCGGTACGGAAACTCTTGTTGCCGGGGTCCTCGCGCTCAGGGGAGTACGCCAGGAAGAAGTCCTTCTCCGCTTTGAGTCCCGACTCCTCCAGGATAGGCAGCATGACCTCGCGGGTCGTGCCGGGATAGGTCGTGCTCTCCAGAACCACGAGTTGGCCTTTCCGCAGGTGCTTGGCGATGGTCCGGCATGTGGCCTCAACGTACTGGAGATCGGGTTCGCGATTTTTGGTCAGCGGTGTCGGCACGCAGATCAGGATCGCGTCCGGTTCCGACAACTTGCGCATGTCGTCCGTGGCGCGGAACTGCCCCGACTTGATCATATCGGCCATGGTGGCATGGGGAATATGTTTTATCGGGCTCTTGCCCCGGTTGATTGTCGCGACGGCCTTGGCGTTGATGTCGAACCCAAGGACTCTTGCCCCGCCCTTGCAGAACTCCCGGGCCAGCGGCAACCCAACATAGCCCAAACCGACGATTCCCACATAGACCGGCGTACTGTCGCCCTTTGCGTTTGCCTTCGTGCGTTTTGCCACAACGACCTCGCCATCTCAAAGATCTGGTCCCACTGTCGCGACCCGACGGCCGGGCCATTTCGACGTATTCATACCCTATATCGGCAGGTATGCCTCGGCAGTTCGCATTTCACGAGGTGTTGCAGCAAGAAAAAAACTCGGGTGGGAGATGGAATCCGGCCCGGTCGCGGTCCAGGACCGGGAGGGAGAATGGATCATTCCGGGCCCAGGTCGTCACCGACGGGATGCAGCGTAATCAGCTCTTCCCCAGCCACCATTCTCCTGGGATTCTCCACGCAGAGAATATCGGCCCCTTCGCGACCGATGTACCGACGGAGCCGTTGATAGGTTTGAGTCATGCACGGCGCCCGGCTCGTGGTGTCGTGGGCGTCCGTGGCTACCAGGACGGGAAGTGGGGTACGGAGGAACTCCCAGGCGGCTCTTTCGCTTCGCCGGCCGAAGCCGCCGAGGAAACTCCCCGCGGTGATTTGCAGGCAGGGCTGATAGGGCGCCCATCGGCGGACATACTCCGGACGGTCCGCCAGGAACGTGTGGCGTTCGGGGTGCGTGATCACCCCGCAGAGTCCCGCCTCGACCAGCCGGGCCAGCAACACCTCCGGATCGATAAAGACTTCGTGCGGCAACTCAAGCAGCAGATAGCGACCACCGTCCGCGACCGTCACGATATCGTCGGATTGCACGAGTTCGACCATGCGCTCGTCGATGCGCACGTCGGCCCCGGGCAGAAGAGTCAGGGGGATCTGGGCCTCGGCAAGGCGTTCACTGAGTTGGGCCACGTGCCGGCGGACCGCCGGGGCATCGTAGAGACCGTCATAGCGTCCAAGTTGATGCGGGGTGGCCACCACGGTGGAGATATGATCGGCTGCCAGCGCCCGGCACAAGGTCAATGCCGCCGGAAGATCGGACGGACCGTCATCCAGACCGGGCAGACAGTGACAGTGTACGTCAGTGAAAGGAGCGAATCGGCTCGGACGCACCGGCTCTCTCATATCAGCATCAAACGGCATCATGCGAGCTCACTCCGCCACCTTCGGTGACTGCTCCGACCGCACAGGCATACTGCCGCGGCAGAATCATGGCTGCTCCTGAAGCGTTACGTTGAGATCGACCTGCCCTTGCGGACGGCGCACGCGAACCGTTACCTCATCACCGATCTCGTGCGCGTCGAGGATGCGATACAGATCATTGGAGTCGTGCACCGGCTTACCATCGATCGCAACAATTACATCTCCCAAGGCAATGCGGCCGCGCGTACCGCTCCGCGTAGGTCGCATCCCCGCCTGGTCCGCTGCGCCGCCGGGAAGAACCGTCCAGACCAATACCCCTTCAAGGCCGAGACGTCGAACGAAGCTATCCGGGGCCTCCCGTATACCCAAGCCGGCCTTTCGGGCGCGTCCATAACGGATGATTTGGGGCACCAGGCGATTGACCACATCGACGGGAACGGCAAACCCGATGCCGGCATAGGCTCCGGAGGGACTGACGATGGCGGTGTTGATGCCGATGAGCCGTCCGGCACTGTCGAGCAGTGGGCCGCCGGAGTTGCCCGGATTGATGGCGGCATCCGTCTGGATCACCCCTTCAATGGGCCGACCCGTCGCGGACTGGATCACGCGACCCAAACCGCTGATCACACCGGTGGTCAAGGTCTGGTCGAAACCGAACGGATTGCCGATCGCGAAGACCTTCTGGCCCACCTCCAAGTCGCTGGACGTGCCCACCGCGATGGCCGGCAGCAGGTGGTCCGGCGCGTCAATCTTCAGCACCGCCAGATCCTTGTCCGGCTCCTCTCCCACGAGTCGGGCCTGCCACGTCGAGTGGTCTGCCAGTGTTACATCGGCCCCGGTGGCGTCCTGGATCACGTGATAGTTCGTCACAATGAATCCGTTCGCATCCCAGACAAAGCCCGACCCCGTTCCCTGCGGCACTTCCGTCGCATAGAGACTGAAGAGATTCTGCCGAATGGTCTTGCTGGTGATATAGACCACCGACGGAGAGGCCTGCCGGAACAGGTCGATCGTGCTCTTCTCATCTTGCGCCAGGTCTCCGCGCGGGGTCACCACGCGCGGTGAGGCGTCTCGATCATGGACGCCGAAGAGCCAGGGCTTGATCTGCCAGAAAAGCAGCACGATCAGCAGGGCCGCCAACAACAGGATCAATCCACGAAGGTGATCCGGCTGTGGGGCAGTCCGTGTACGATCTACGTTGTTCTGTTCCATGACAGCGATCTCCCGTCAGGTACTCCCGGTCGCGCCGGCGGCCTCTTCATATGACGCGGATTATCATAGGCTTCTACCCGAGCGCTGTCAAAGCCCGATCGTACGATAACGAACGAAGTACCCGCCCCCCCGAGATGAGCGTTCGCAGGACCGAACGTACGAACGGAAGACCGGCACGTTCGCATCGTCGGCAGTTTCAGAATGCACGATTTGGATCCCGTGAGCCGCCAATCAGACGTGCGGACGCGAGAGCCGCCGGTGAATCTCCATCTTGCTTTCCCACTTGTGGAAGTCCAGGCCTGGCGTGCGGTCCCAGTTCAACTGCCACAGATCACACCAGCCCCGCCAGAGTAAGCGCAGAAATCTTACTAGCTTCATAATCATCACCCTCCCTGGAGAACTCCATCCCCTGGAATTCACCGATACAAGAAACCATCTCCTCCACCTCGGCGGCGTCCATGGGCGGCGCGTCCCGAGGCCATCCATATTATCCCCATGGGCGCGACCTGTCTCGGAAGGGCACTGCCCGGGACAATCCAGTCCGGCCAGGCCGTACGTCGCTGTCCCGCGCAGTGCCCCGTCCATCCATGGACGTACCGATACCGCCACCCATCCTTGGTCTCCCATTTCCGATCAAATGACTGCCTCTTGCGATGCCGCTGGATTCGTGTCCCGGCCTGCTTGATGCATCCGCAGATGCCGCCTTTGTGCGGGCCGTCTGCCTTTGAAGACGCGCGCAGTGTGCAAACCGTGGTACCCTGGCATGGCGTAAACCCAGAAGGAAGGAAGATGCGGGATGCACTCTGGTCTGCTCGGTGAGTGTGCCCTGTCGCGTGGTGAGCGCCAATCCTGCGCCCAGCGGAAACGATGTAGAAGCCGCCGACGCCCCTATTCTCCTCGGTCCGGCGACCATATCACTGCTGACGGCTACCGCCATCGGGCCTCCTCCTGAGGTCGCGAGCAACCGGCCAATCGGCGCACAGCCTTGCTCTTGCACCTATTCAGCACCGGTTCATTGTCACCCTGACTCCATGCTCCTGCGGGACCTGGTCGCTTCCTTCGCCCATGTCCCCGAGCTATTGGTATTGTACACATAACCGGCGATCTGTCAATTGTGGACAGTACGTAATTTCGCCGGGCTAGGGCTGTACGGTAAACCCCTCACAGAACACGGCAGACGAACCGTCCGGATTGGTTACCCGGACATCCCAGACGGTAGGAATCGGCAGTGGATTGTCCTCGACGGTCACTCTGCCGATCATTGAACTCGTGCCGATGGTGCGGACGCCCGCGGCCACCGGAACGGGACCGTCGCCCTGCTCAAAGGTAACCAGCGCGCCCTCCATAAACCCCCGACCACGAATCATGATCGAACCGGGCATCCCGGCCCACATCGCTCTGGGCATGACGGATGTAATCGCCACGCTACTGGCAGCCGACTCCTTGGGCGTCGAGATCGTAATATCCATCCAATCCGAGTCGTTGTCGGCGTATTCATCAGCCACATCATGGTACGCAGTCAGCGTGTGGACTCCGGCTTCAAGGCCCTGGGTGTCCCACCTGTATGTGAGGTCCACGCTCTCTCCGACCGACAAGCCGCCAGCGATAACCTCGACGCCGATGACGATGTCGTCACCGTTGTCCGAAGCCGTGGCATGGTCGCAGACCAGCGTCACGGTAATGGCACCGGGTATGTCCTGCTCGCCCACATTCTCGACGGTGACGACAATCTGTGCCGTATCCCCGATGGCAACCCCCGAGGGACCTTCGACGACCGCAACGGCTACATCCGTGATGGCGGCACGGACCGTGACTGACGCACTCCTGGAGTCATTCGTTCCATCATCGTCGCTCAGGTCATGACGGGCGGTGATCGTGTAAGAACCTGTGGCAATGTCAGTCGTGTTCCAGGTGTACGTCAGTGTCGTCGCGTCACCGGGATTCAGCACTCCATCCGTAGAAAGGGTCCCGATGGAATCGGCCGTCGCAGCATCGCTCTGATCCCCACTTAGGGTGACCACCACCCCGCTCGGGCCAGATCGGTTGCCCAGGTTTTCGATCGTCACCACAATATCGAGCGAATCGCCCTGAACGACGGTGCCGGGCACTGCAACATCCACCACGGCGAGATCGATCACGGCCGGTGGGATCACCGCTCTCTCGGCGTCAACGAGGCCATAGCCGGCCTGATCGGAGGTCAATGAAGTCAGCGGCTCAGCCGTCTCTCGCAGTCGAGCCCGTACCGCCGCAGCACTGCCGAGATCGAGTTCCGAAGACGCCCAGATCAGAGCCGCCACCCCGGCCACATGCGGGCAGGCCATGGAAGTGCCGTTGAGTGTGGCGTACCCACCCTCGCGATGCGTGGATCGGATGCCCACGCCGGGAGCAATCAGCTCGATCTCGGGCCCGATGCCCGAGAAGCTCGCCAGCCCGTCCGCCCCGTCCAGGGCCGAGACAGCAATGACGGTATCATAGGCCGCTGGGTACCCGACCGTCGTCCCATCGTTGCCCGAAGCCCCGACCAGGAGCAGCCCTTCCTGGCAGGCGCTGTCGCAGGCCTCCTGGAGCGCTTGACTGAACCCTCCGGTGAAGCTCATCGAAACGATCTCGATTCCGTTGTACACACACCATTCAAGGCCCTGGATCACATCGCTGATGTAGCCGCTGCGGTCATCGGCAAGCACCTTCACCGCCCAGAGGCGAGCCTCCGGCGCGACCCCGACCACCCCGAGGTCGTTGTTGCATGCCGCGACGACTCCGGCGCAATGCGTGCCGTGTCCTTCCTTGTCGTCCCAGTAGGAGGACCGCGTACTGCCGTCCCTGAGGATATTCCCCGTGCAGTTGACGCCGCCGGCCACGATCAGATCGGGATGATCGGCGTCAATACCCGTGTCCAGAATCGCCACATCCACTCCCGCCCCCCGCGTGGCACCATACTCGGCAACCCAGACGCGATCTGCATCGATCCGCTCCACGCCCCACGGGGTCTCCTGGGCTGCCGCGTAAACACGCTGATCTTCCTCGATATAGGCGATATCGGGCCGAGTCCTGAGTTGCTCGATGGTTGCATCGCTCAACGTCGCCAGAATCGCGGGAAACAAGCGGTACGAGAGGTCCACCTGGCCGCCCGCTCTGCGGATCAGTTCCGAGAGGGCCAGAGGATTTTCTGATTCGACGAGATGATTGAACCCGATGAGAACCTTCCGCCCCGACGAAGTCGTCTGGGCGAGCCCCTTCTGTACACCACACCAGCCCAAGACAATCGACAGAGCGATTCCCAACGCCATCCGTAGCGTTTTCACGGTCGCACCCTCCTTGCAGTATTCCCCTTAACCTCCTTCGCGCACACTCACTTCAACTCGACGGATCGACGGTGTGAAAGCGAGGTGCACCTTTCGGACGCAGTGGTCCGGTACGACCCTCCTCACAAAACACCACTGTAACCGCCCGGAGCCATCTGTCAATTGTGGAAACTACGTATTGTAGAATGGGCAATCCGGGCATGTCACGTCGTTGCCGCGACACACAGCCTGTCGCACCAGGCCCACAGCAGGCGCAAGTCCTTTGCCCTACCGTCAGTTCGATTGACCACCGGCGGGAGCGGCAGCCTGCGGCTGCACGAACCGTGTGTGGAAGTCGGCCGCGATGTCACGACATGCGTTGCCGAGTTTCTCCGTCGGGATCACGCACATCAGGTGCTGAGACAGCGTAGTCAGCTCGTCGGTCCTGGGCAACTGCTCGATGGCCGCCATGAGTTGCCTCATACCCACCTCCAACGGCTGATCCCTCTGAAGAAGCCCGGCGTTGATGACATAACGCCACGCTCGGGCCAGCGTCAGCAGCATGTTCATTTGCGCCCCATGCTTCAGGACGACCACCGAGAGCCCGACCGCCATGATGTTGCCCCCATCATCCAGGAGGGACTGCGTAACGATCTTGACGGTCCACTGCGACGGACCTTCGACCACCTGCACCCCCGGATAGGCCTGGAGTTCCCGCGCCATGTGCTGGTGAAGCGCAGGGGCGAGCTGCTCGGTCGCACTGATGTCGATCCGGACCGTGGTGGGCCTGACCTGCGCTGCAGCGGTCGGCCCGTAAGCTGTGGGTGTGACGAGAGATGCGCCGCACAACAGAAAAAGAAACATCGAGTTCATCTTCATGCCTCCTCCATCGCCATCCTGACCGATGAAACTCCAAGAGCCCCGCAAGATGCATACGTGCCCTTGCCTCCGTGGCTCCAACAGCTTTATTATAGGCCGCAGGACGGCCGCGTCAAGGGTTTCCCCGCCCGGGGGTCGATAATCCTGGAAAGAAAAGGAGCACAGGCAGGAAACATCGGCCGGCCCGACGGAGTATAGGGAACGTATTATAGCGGGGTCTGGGAACGAATCATCCAAGGTAGCGTTTGCCAAGTCTGACGATTATGCTATGATACGCGTGTTTTGCCCGATCACCCTGTTCCAGCGGCATTTTCCCTTGGAAGGTTTCGATGAGCGATACGGTTACTGGAATACTCAAACACGTAGGCAAGCGGCAATTCGTCGTGCGAACCGCCGAGCGGTCGTACCGGCCCGGCCCGGTCGAACTGATGGTCTCGCAGGAGTTGGCTCGCCGGGTTCCCCTGACCGAAGGGGCTGCCGTCACCGGTCAGGCGACAAGGAAGAAGGGCAAGCTCAGCCTGACCTCCGTAGAGACGATCGGGGGTCTGCCTCCGGAGGTCTTCCGCAAGCGGCCCCATTTTGCCGATCTGACCGCCGTGGACCCGCATGAGCGATTCGATCTGGGCAGTTCGGGCCAGGAAAGCATGCGGATCGTCGATCTGATCGCACCCATCGGCAAAGGAACGCGGCAATTGATTGTCTCTCCCCCGAAGGCGGGCAAGACGATCCTTCTCGAACAGATCGTCCAGGCGATTCGCCACTGCTCGCCGGACAGCCGGGTCATTGTGCTGCTGCTGGATGAGCGTCCGGAAGAGGTGACGCACTTCCGTCGGGCCGTCGAGGGGGCCGAGGTCGTATCGAGCACGAGCGACCACACCGCCGACGAACATGCCGAACTGGCTGAGCTGATGCTGGCGCACGTGCAAATCGAGTTGGAGTGCGGGCGGGAGGTGGTCCTGCTGATCGACAGCCTCACGCGGATGGGACGAGCCTTCAACAATCGGACGCGGCGGCGCGGCGCCCCACGTGGGCATACCATGAGCGGTGGCCTGGAGGCGGGCATCCTCGAAGTGCCCCGCCGTCTGTTCGGTCTGGCGCGAAACATTGAGAATGGAGGCTCCATCACGATCATTGCCACCTGCCTGATCAATACCGGCTCCCGAATGGATCAGTTGATTTTCGAAGAGTTCAAGGGCACGGGCAACAGCGAGATCGTGCTGGACCGCACGCTGGCGGAGGCCAGGGTCTATCCCGCGATTGACATCCCCGCCAGCGGAACGCGGAAGGAGACGAAGCTCTACGACGATAAGAGAAGCCAGGGGCTGCTGACGCTGCGACGGGTACTCTCGAACTATGGCCAGCGGGATGCGACCGAAGCGCTCTTCAAGCTCCTGAAGCGATATCCGACGAATGAGGAATTTCTGGAGAGCATGAGCTCCCAGAGTTGAACCCCCGTGAGCCTGCCCGTGGCGCCACTCGATGCTGACAGTGAAGCTCCCGGTCTTTACGTGCACGTGCCGTTTTGCCGGGGCAAGTGCCGGTACTGCGGGTTCTACTCGCGGCCGACGACCGGTCGCGATCTGCACCGCGTGATCTCCGCCCTGTTGACGGAAGTCGAGAAATACAGGCACGTCAGGACCGTACGCACGCTGTACGTCGGCGGCGGCAGCCCGACCAGTTTACCGCTCGAACTGCTGGCCCATCTTGTTGAGTCGGTCGCATCGATCTGGCCCGATGTCGAGGAGTTTACCGTCGAGTGCAACCCGGGGCAGGTGACCGCCGAGGTGCTGTCTGCCCTGCGTCGATGCGGCGTCAACCGCCTGAGCTTCGGCGTCCAATCGCTTCACCCGACTGAGTTGGAGCTTCTCGGACGCCGGCATACGATCGAAGACGCACAGCAGTCGATTCGACTGGCGCAGGAACTGGGCTTCGGGAACATCGGCATCGACTTGATCTTCGCGATCCCGGGGTCGACCCTGGAATCGTGGGAACAGTGCCTCCGCTTGGCTGTGCGTCTGGGCGTGCAGCACATCTCGGCCTACAGCCTGAGCTTCGAGCCGGGTACCGACCTGGACCACGCCAGAAAGCTTGGCCAGATCGAGCCGGTGGACGAAAAAACGGATCGGGCCATGTACGAACTGGCGATAGACTGCCTGGTGTCGGCGGGATTCGAACAGTATGAAATCTCCAATTTCGCTCGGGACGGGTTCGCGTGCCGCCATAACCAGGGGTACTGGCAGAATCGCCCTTATATCGGTATCGGCCCATCCGCAAGCTCCTATTGGCAAGGCGAGCGCACCACGAACGTCGCGGACCTCGATGCGTATGTTCTGAAGATGGAGGCGGGGCTCGCCGCGACCGAGGAGCGGCAGCGGCCGGATCGCAATGACCGTATCTGTGAGACGGCGGTCCTGAATCTGCGGACCCGCCAGGGCGTCGATCTGGTTGACTTCCGCCGCAGGACCGGAGCAGACTTCCAGCAGGTTTTTGGGGCTCCCGTGCACCGGTACGAGCAACAGGGACTCATCGAAACAACCGCCGGCCGAGTTCGCCTGGCCCGCAAGGCCCTGGCGATCGCGGATGCGGTGCTGTGTGATTTTTCGGCACTTTGAGGAATCAGGCTTGGATACGAAGTACATACGAAACTTTTCGATCGTCGCGCACATCGACCATGGCAAGAGCACGCTGGCCGACCGGATGCTCGAACTGACCGGAACGATCACGGCGCGCGAAGCCAAAGAGCAACTTCTCGACGACATGGACATTGAGCGGGAGCGTGGCATCACGATCAAGGCCTCGGCGGTCACGATGCACTACCAGTACGAAGGCCGGACCTACATGCTCAACCTGATCGATACGCCCGGGCATGTGGATTTCCACTATGAGGTCAGCCGGGCGCTGGCCGCCTGCGAAGGGGCTCTGCTGGTCGTCGACGCCAGCCAGGGAGTCGAGGCCCAGACCGTCGCCAACGCCTACCTGGCGGTGGAAACGGGCGTGGAGATCATGGGCGTCATCAATAAGGTGGATCTGCCGGCCGCCCAGCCCGACGTGGTGGCCGACGAGATCGAACATGTGCTCGGCATCCGCAAGAACGAGTGCTTCGCCATCAGCGCCAAGACGGGGATGGGCGTCAGGGAGTTGCTGGACGCGATCTGTGAACTGCTGCCGGCCCCGGCAGACCGCAGCACCGAACCGACACGGGCCCTCGTCTTCGACAGCCATTCCGACCCGTATCGTGGCGTGATCTGCTACGTGCGCGTCTTCAGCGGCACGCTTCGCGTACGGCAGAAGATGCGTCTGATGCACACAGGACGCAGCTATCTGATCACCGAACTGGGCAAGTTCCGCCCTGCGATGGTGCCGGTGGAAGAACTCGGCACCGGCGAAGTCGGGTATATCGTCGCCAACATCCGAGATCTGGCGGACGTTCGCGTGGGCGATACGGTAACCGAGGACGCCAATCCCGCCGAGACTCCGCTGAAGAGCTACCAGCCTCCGATGCAGATGGTGTTCTCAGATTTCTACCCGGGCGACAACACGGAATACACCAAGCTGCGTGCCGCCTTCGAGAAGCTCACGCTCAACGACGCCAGCTTCTCGTTCGTTCCGCAGAACTCCCCTGCCCTGGGCTTCGGCTTTCGCTGCGGATTTCTGGGCCTGCTGCACATGGAGATCATCCAGNNATCCAGGAACGCCTGGAGCGGGAGAACGACATCGACATCGTCCAGACCGCGCCGACGGTCAGTTACGAGGTGGTAATGAGCGACGGTCAGGTCCGTCGGATCGGCTCGCCCAGCGAACTGCCCGACAAGACGCATATTGAGGAACTGCGGGAGCCTTTCGTCCGCTTGGAGATCATCACCAGCACCGAATCGATCGGCGGAATCATGAAGCTGGCGGAGGCCAGACGCTGCAAACTCGTCAAGACCGACTACCTGAACGAAACGCGGGTGATGATGGAATACCGGGCGCCGCTGGCGGAGATCGTGTACGACTTCTACGACCAGATCAAAGGCATCAGCCGGGGCTACGCAACCATGGACTACGAGCTGATCGGCTTCGAGGCGACGAACCTGGTGCGGATCGACATCCTCGTCAACGGCCAGCCCGTCGACGCCCTGTCGATCATCGTCCACCGCGACCATGCCGAGCAACGAGGCCGCAAGCTGATCCTCAAGCTCAAGAAGGCCATCCCCCGCCACCAGTTCGAAGTGCCGCTCCAGGTCGCGATCGGCGGAAAAATCATCGCCCGGGAAACCGTCAAGGCCTATCGCAAGGATGTGACCGCCAAGCTCTACGGCGGCGACGTCACGCGAAAAATGAAGGTGCTCAAGAAACAGAAGGAAGGCAAGAGACGCATGAAGAGCATCGGGTCGGTACAGATCCCGCAGAAAGCGTTCATGAGTGTTCTCGACACCAGTGACTGAGTTGGCGGGGCCGATCGACGTGCCCACCTCCGGGCGCAGTCACCGTATCGAAGGCACGAGAAGGAGATTTCTCGGAGTTTGCGGGTTTTCTCCAGTAGATATCCACGCGATGCAACCGATAGTACCCTTTAGGATTCACCATCGTTGGCTGGTCTCGATCCAGAGCGTCAGAGCATGGACCGGATGCGAATCCTTGACTTCAAAGGAATGTTTATGATAAACTGCTGATACGATGACCGTGTGTATCTGTCGTTGTACCCTCATGGGACAGCGTTTTCGGTGTCGGTTTTGCTTCTGGTTTCCGACCGCGTCTTCACCCTCCCTCCTGGTACATCTTCCGAGCACTCTTTCTTCCCGGTCCGGTTCTCTGCTGGCGATGCCTTCGACGGCGGGCCGCCTGGTGGGGCTCGTAGCTCCCGTCACGCACCGATCCGGTCCGTTTGTTGGCGGTTCTGCGTAGACCTTGTGCATCAGGCTCTGTGACAGAACCGCGGTCCCATTTGTCTGAACGGCTTCTTTTCAATAGGGTGCTTCATGTGCCAGCTTCAACATATACCCGTCCTCAAAATAGGAAATCTGACGGTACCGGTGCCCATTATCCAGGGTGGGATGGGCGTAAGAGTATCTGGGGCGGGCCTCGCTGCGGCAGCCGCCAATGCCGGTTGCGTCGGGGTCATCGCCAGCGCCGGACTGGGCTTGTTTGAAGATCTCCGGGGCGGCGAATCCCGGCGTCTGGGCGAGGAGGTGTTCCGCAGCGAAATCCGCAGGGCCAGGCACCTCACCGATGGCATCATCGGCGTCAACATCATGGTCGCCCTGTCCAATTACGAGCAACTCGTGCGGGTAGCAGTGGAAGAAGACGTGGACCTGATCATCTCCGGGGCCGGTTTGCCGTTGAGCCTGCCGGGATTCGTCGGGGACAAACCCACCAAGCTCGTCCCGATCGTCTCATCGGCCCGAACGCTCCAGATCGTCTGTCGACGGTGGAAAGCCCGTTTCAACCGGTTGCCCGATGCCGTGGTGGTGGAGGGCGCCCGAGCGGGCGGTCATCTGGGGTATTCCCCCGAGAGTCTGGCGGACGATTCCGCTCCCCGTCTGGAGCAGACGATCGCGGAAACGCTCGCGGTGGCCAATTCCCTCGCGCCGGCAATCCCCGTGATTGCCGCCGGGGGCATCTTCGATGGGCAGGATATCGCTCGCTTCCTCCGACTGGGTGCCGCCGGAGTGCAGATGGCAACTCGTTTCGTCTGCACCGACGAATGTGACGTCCACGACAACTTCAAACAAGCGTACCTGAACGCCGGGCCCGACGACATCACGGTAATCGATAGTCCAGTGGGGTTGCCCGGTCGGGTGATAAACAACACCTTCGTCGAGAGGATCAAGCAAGGACAGACCACCCCGTTCGTGTGCAAGTCTCACTGCCTGCGAAGCTGCGACCCGCGGAAGGCTCCCTATTGCATCGCCTCGGTCCTGGCCAAAGCAGCTCTGGGGCAACTGGACGAGTCCTTTGCATTCGCCGGGTCGAATGCCTATCGATGCAACGAAATCATACCGGTGAAGGCGCTGGTCTCCAAACTCATGGACGAGTTGGTTCTCGCCTTGACGCAAGAGGAGACCTGCTCCTCCGCCGATCTCTCTTGAGACGGTACCCTTTGGATGGGAAGAATGGAGGCCTACTGGCGGCCGGACGAGGACCTCTTCCAGGGAGACTGCGATCGCGGACCGCCGCCTTTCTTTCGATACTCCTGGATCCGGCCTTTGCCCGGCCTGCGCTTGCCGCGAAAGGCGGGTTTGGGCGGTTGCCCGCCAGCCATGATGAACAGCGCCTTGGCGCAGGTATCACGCGTCGTACGGTCGGAATGCTTGAGTCCTGCGGTCAGCACCTCCGATGCCATCTTTCGCATCCGTCCTTTCATACTGCGCAGACCATAGGCCGCCGCTTTCTTGGCGGTCCGGGGCGAATCGGCAAACAGGACCTCCTTCAGGATGTCCAGGCCGTCCTCCTGCATCCACGACAGGTTGAAGGCGGCCAGACGCGCGGTGGAAACGTTGTCGGAAAACAGCTTCTCCCGGAGCTTATTGAGTAGTTCAATCGCGGCCTCGTCCTTCTCCCTCCCGGAAGGTTTCCTTTTCTCGAGCTTCATAGAGCCCTCCTTGTCAAGCATCCATGCTTTGTACCCTGCCTCCTCCCTGCGCGGACAGAGGCTCTTGCTCTCATCCTTCCGGTCTCTCTTGCAGGCGGCCTCACCCGCCTCCCTCATTCCGGAGGCCGCCGCGCAAGAATCAAGGTCCGCAGACCGGCTTGGCCCTGTAGTGTACGGCGCATTCTCGTGAGACGCAAGGGGTAAGCGCGAAAATTCCGTGAAAGATCACCATCGCCGGCCGATTCAAACGACGGTTTCTCCCGGAAGGGGTCGAGAGAACGGAGCTCTTCGCAATACCCATTCGTCAAATCCTACGACACCAGAAATGTCGTATTGAGGAAGGGGAACGAAGTGACATCTTCTATCCGTCTGCCTGCGATATCTGCCATCTTGAGGTGGAACGGTCGAACCGATAGAATAGGGACTCGTAGGCAACAGGAAACTCTCAGAGGACCACTTTCGGGGGCCTTATGCGTAGACCAACCGACTGCAAGCTGCCGCACTGCTACCGGCCGTTGATCCAGTTCGTCTGTTTGGCGCTGTTCACGATGGCGATGGACGCCCGCGCTGCGGACGCACCCCAGTGGGGTCAGCAATACAGTCGCAATATGGTCTCGCCCGAAACGGGGTTGCCCGACCGCTTCGATCCGGCCACAGGCGAGAACATCAAGTGGGTCGTCCCGCTGGGCAGCCAGACGTATGCCACCCCCATCGTCGCAGGCGGTAGGGTGTTCATCGGCACCAACAACGATGAGCCACGCGACGAGGAGCACAAGGGCGATCGCGGCATCCTGCTCTGTCTCGACGAAGCCGATGGCTCGCTGTGCTGGCAGTTCATCGCGCCGAAGCTCTCCGACGACATCTACAAGGACTGGCCTCGGGCCGGGATGGTCTCGCCCCCCACGGTGGAAGGCGATCGCGTTTACATGATGACCAATCGAGCCGAGGTAGTCTGTCTTGACCTGCATGGCCTGGCCAACGACAATGATGGTCCCTACCGCGACGAAGCCCAACGCATGGTCCCGGAAGACAAGGAACCGGTGCCACTGAAAGATACGGATGCCGACGTCCTCTGGCTCTACGACATCCCGGCCGAAATCGGGCTGTTTCCCCACGATTCAGCCCACTCTTCGATCCTCCTCCTGGGACAGCACCTCTACATTAACACCAACAGCGGACTCAAGGGCTCGCACAAAGAGGTGCGGATGCCCGAGGCGCCGAGCCTGATTGTGCTCGACAAGACGACCGGAAAACTCGTCGCACAGGACGATGAGAACATCGGGCCCAATATTATCCACTCGACGTGGTCGTCCCCGGCGGTCGGACAGGTTGGTGGGCAAACGCGAGTGTTCTTCTGCGGAGGGGACGGGGTCTGTTATGCGTTCGAGCCGGTGACATCGGTACCCGCGGACGGCAGCGTCGCGAAGCTCAAGCGGGTCTGGCGATTCGACTGCGATCCAAACGCACCGAAGGAAAACGTCCAGCAGTACAACGGCAACCGCCAGGTGAGCCCGAGCAACATCAAGAGCATGCCCGTTTTCCATGACAATCGCCTGTATGTCACAGTCGGAGGCGACATCTGGTGGGGCAGGAGGCAGGCTTGGCTCCAGTGCCTCGACGCAACGCGGACGGGCGACACCACATCCGACGGGCCCCTCTGGGACTTTGAGATGCCGACCCACTGCTGCTCGACGCCGTCCATCTGGAAGGGGCTGGCCTTCGTCGCCGATTGCGACGGAAAGGTCCACTGCGTGGATATCGAGACGGGCAAGGCTCACTGGACCCACGAATGCGACGGCGAGATCTGGGCTTCGACGCTGGTGGCTGACGGCAAGGTCTACGTGGGCACGCGCCGGCGCGACTTCTGGATCCTGGCGGCCGAGAAGGAGAAGAAGGTCCTCCATTCGGTCAAGCTCGACAGCGCCATGCCCGGCAGCCCGGTGGCCGCTAATGGCGTGCTGTACATCCCCACGATGAAGAAGCTGTACGCCGTACAGCAGAGCAGTCGCTAGAGGCAGTGGCTCTCATTTCGTCGGAACGAGCCAAGCGACGAATCCGCCGCCGTCCTGCATCTGCACCTCAAGCTGCTGGTCCCTGGCGGCTTTCGCACGTTCGACGCTCATCTCGGCGGGCTTGCTTTCGACGTCGCGGACCAACACGGCGTCATACGCCCCGCCATCCAGGAACGAGAGATCCAGCGTGTAGCTTCTGGCCTTGCCTCCATTGATGATGCCGACGAACCAAGTCGTCCCACTGCGGCGGGCGAAGGCTGCCACCTGACCGATTTCGCTGCCCGGCAGCACCACCGTCTCGTCCCACGTCGCAGGCAGCGCCTTGATGACCTCCAGGGCATTACTGTCGAGATAGAACTGCCAGTGGTCGGCCCAGTGCATCAGCGGAGAGGTGAAGACGACTGCCGAGGCCAGTTGCAGAGCCGCCGTGGTACCCTTGAGCTTCTCGGGGTTGAACGTACAGGGGGTGAAATCGCCATGTCCGGCCAGATATCGCGTAAACGGCAGCGTCGCATAGTGGGTCGCCGGCAGATCGGACCACTTGTTGTACTCCAGTCCGCGAATCCCTTCGCGCGTCATCTCATTTGGAAACGTCCGAGGCTCGCCCGTTGGCTTATTGGCGCCGTGGTAATTGACCATGAGTTGGTTCCGAGCCGCTGTGGCCAGCGTGTACGTGTAGAAATCGATCCTGGAACGGGATTCCGAGTCCATGAAATCGATCTTGACGCCTACCGCCCCCGCCTGGGCACAGCGTCGCAGGAAATCCTCCCGGGCGTCCGCCTGTTCCAAACCGCCCCAGTGCTTCCAGACGTTGATCCCGACGCCCTTGCCCCTGGCGTAGTCGCACAATTCCTTCAGACACGCCCATTCGTTCTTGCCGGGCAGTTGCCAGGCCTTCTCCCAGCCGGCGTCAACGAGATAGTATTCGAAACCCATCTCGGCAGCCTTGTCCACCCACTCCTTCTGATAGCGGAATTCCACGCTGCTGTCCGACCACCAGTTCCACAGCGAGCGTCCCGGCTGGATCCAGACGCTGCGTATCCCCGCGGGGAACAGATTCGTATCCGGTGCCGGGCACAGATTGGGCACGATGTCGCTGTTGACCAGCGCGTTCAGGTCGGGTCCCGTCATCGTCACCCGCCAGGGCGTACGAATCTGACCGGTCTCCTGCCAGTTGGCGTCGTCTTCGAAGGTGCCCTGGAACCGGTTCGAGCCGGTCGCTCGAACGGTCATCCCGCTGTAGGCGAGCAGCCCGGCCTCGGTGATCGCAGCGTACGTACCATCGGCATACTGGATTGTCACCGGGAAACCGATCGGCTCGTCGGCCTTGATCCTTGCGGGCGCCGCTCTGGCATAGAACCCCTCGTAGTTCGCAGTATTCGTCTGGTACCAGATCTGGCAGTCTTCCGGCAGGTCCCATGCGCTGGCCTCGCCGGAAATCGTCCGCTGCCCGGTGCCGGGGACGATATAGCGGTACGCGACGCCATCGCCAAAGACGCGCATCTCCACGACATATTGCGTCTTTGACTCCGCGTGCGTCACGGCAATCTCCGCCCCGTTGTAGCGGTTGACCGCCTCCGCGTGGACGCCCCGCCAGGGATACTTCTCGTCGCGCGACGTTCGCCGGACCCGCCCGATTGTCACGCCCTGCCCCAAGTCCACGTCATCGACGGTGATACCGAGCGGTGAAGGGTTCAGGATGACGCTGTCGCCCTCTTTAAGACGTTGAACCGCATAACTCAGTCGGCCTTCATCGTTGACGAAGACCCGGGCCTGGATTCGGCCCTCGGGGGCCTCAATCACCACGGGATCGGCGGCACGCGCCGTCAGGGTGGATGTAATCGAGAGAACGGCAAGCACCAGTGCAAATCGTGCTGTCATCGGATGTTCCTTTCTAGCTGGCTGTGGTTCGACACGGCCCCTCCAGAGCCTTAGGCTGCCATATTTCGGGCCAATATGCAAGGTTTTCTGTCAGCGAAAGCACGCTTGGCGCTTTCCCCGTGCCCGCCAGCGGGTATCATATAGTAGCTATGGCTCACCGGCCCTCAAACTGAACGAATCGCCAAGGGAGGACACATAGAATGAAGCAGCATCGGCCCGTTACCGTTCTCGTCATCGCGTTGGCACTCGTCACCTGTGCGGCCGCGGATTGGAGAGCCGAGGCGAATGCGCGCATCAAGCAAATTCGTCAGCGAGACGTGCAGGTGCGCGTCGTCAACCGCGAAGGCGACGCCGTCCCGGACGCTCGCGTCCAGGTGCGGCAGGTCCGCCAGGCCTTCCCCTTCGGCGCCGCCATGGGCGGCACCATCCTACGGAACGCGCAGTTCCAGGAGTTCTTCAAGAACCACTTCAACTGGGCTGTTTTCGAGAACGAATCGAAGTGGTATTCGAACGAAAGGCGTGCAGGGCAGGACGACTATACCGTCGCGGATGCGATGTTCGCATGGTGTCAGGCCAACGGAATCCCGGTGCGAGGCCACTGCGTCTTCTGGGAACCGGAGAAATGGCAGACGCGGTGGGTCCGGCCCCTCTCGGGCGACGAGTTGCGAGAGGCGGTGGAGCGACGCCTGGAAAGCGCCGTATCCCACTTCCGGGGCAAGTTCGTCAGTTGGGACGTCAATAACGAAATGCTGCACGGAGATTTCTTCAAGGCTCGCCTGGGTGAATCGATCTGGCCCTGGATGTACAAGCGCACGCGTGAGCTCGATCCGGAGGCGAAGCTGTTCGTCAACGAATTCAATATCCTCTCGGTGGATCAGGATTTCAACGACGTCCAAGTTGACGAGTACATCGCCCAGATACGCTGGCTGATCGAACAGGGCGCCCCCATCGATGGGGTCGGCATCCAGGGCCACATCTGGTACGAGGACATCCTCGCCAAGCCACACGTCCTGAAGGAAAGGCTCGACAAAGTGGCGAGCCTGAACCTGCCGATCTGGATCAGCGAGTTCGACGTAGCCGATGACGATGAGCGGAGCTGCGCCGACAAGCTGGAGTTGGTCTACCGGACCGCCTACAGCCACCCGGCGGTGGAGGGGATCATGATGTGGGTCGTCTGGGCAGGCAACTCCTGGCGCGGGCCCAATGCGGGCATTGCCCGCCGTGACTGGACCCTGAACGAGGCGGGCAAACGCTACGAGGCCCTGATGAGCGAATGGTCGACAGAAGCTTCAGGGAATACGAACGGCCAGGGCGTCCTTGCGTTTCGCGGGTTCCATGGGGACTACGAAGTTGTCGCCACGTCGCAGCAGGGCAATGCCATCACGGAGGCGGTACAGGTCTCACCCGGTGAAGAGACCCAGACTGTGACGGTTCACCTGGATTGACGCATCGTGTGGACAGTCAGGCCTTCAATCGAATGGATCTCAATCGGGAATAAGAGACTGGCGGCATAACCGACAGCGAAGCAGGTCGCGATGCCGATGGCGGCAAAGAGATAGCCATTGATGGCGGTATAGATGGGCAGCAGCGCCATGACCGTCGCCCCGGCCAGCGCCCCGAGCAGCGAGCCCCAGCCGGTCGCCCGGCGGGTGAGTATCCCTAACGCGAAAAGTCCGCCCAGCACGCCCATGAACAGGCCGACCACCTTGATGAAGGAATCGAAGAGCGAGCGGTTGGCCGGGTCGATGAACAGTAAGCCCAAGGCGGTGCCCGCCGTACCGAAACCAAAGGTCAGCACGCGAGCCCAGAACAGGTAATGTCGCTCCGCCCGGATAATGCGAAACGGTCGAAGGAAATCGGTGACAACCGCGGTGGACGTCGAGTTCATGCTGGTGGAGATCGTCGATTGGGCAGCGGCGAAGATGCCCGCCACGATCAAGCCCGCTACACCGACGGGGACCTCGCGTGCGATAAACAGCGGAAAGATCTGATCGGTCATGTACATCGGGTCGAGCCGCTCGGGATTGGATTTGTAGAAGACATACAGGGCGGTGCCCAATCCAAAGAAGAGGAACGTCGCAGGGATAGTCATCAGCGCCGCCGTCCAGATTGATCCGGCCGCCCTCCTGATATCGGGCGTCGTCATATACCGCTGGACCACCGCCTGATCGGCGGTATATGAGGACAGGTGCTGGCCGAACGCCCCGAGGATCACCACCCAGAAGGCCAGCGAGACACTCGTCGGATCGTGGTGCCAGTTGAAGGCATGCAGCTTGTCGTCGGCGGACGCCGTGCGGACAAAGGCACCGAGCCCCCCGTCGGAGCCTGCGATCATCAGTCCCAGGCAGACCAGTGCCCCGCCCAGTAGAACAAACGTCTGGATGGTGTCGGTCCAGATCACCGCCTCGATCCCGCCGATCGTGCAGTAGATGATACTGAGCACGCCCATAATCAGCACGCACTGGGCCGGCGTCAGCGAGGTCACACTCGCCAGCGCCAGCGACGCCAGCGACATCACGATGCCCATCCGGAAGACGTGGAACAGCGTGAATGAGGCACTGGCGAACAGCCTCACGGGCATGTTGAACCGCTTCTGGAGGTACTCGTAAGCGCTCGTCGCGTCGATCTGTCGGAAGAACGGCAGAGCCAGGTAGATCGCCGCCGGCGCCACCACCGGGATTATCAGGTTGCCCACCAGATACACCCAATCCTGGGCATAGGCCTTCGCGGGGATGGCCATGTACGTGATCGAGCTGAGCATGGTGGCGAAGATCGAGCAGCCCGCCGCCCACCAGACCACCTTCTGTCCGCCCCGGAAATAATCGTTGGTGTCGCGGTTCCTGTTGGCAAAGTAGACGCCCACACCCACCATCGCCAGCAGGTAGACGATCAATACCGTGAAGTTGATCGCTCCGAAGGACGGTCTCTGCTCCACCGGCTCGATGGCCCAAACCGCACGTGTACGCACACGAGGTTGGATCTCGCCCGAGGCCAAAATGACCCGTCCGCCCCAGACGGCTGCGGGCGTGGTGACCTGATTGGCGGGCGACGTCCCCGTTTCGATCCAGGTATCCGTGATCGTATGATAGGCCAGGACGCGCCTGGGAAATCCCGGATGCTCCAGCTTCAGTTCATCGGCGCGTGCCATGAGTGTCCCATCCGCCCCACTGAGCACGAAGACATGGGACTGACCGATGGCCGCCCCCGCCCCCGCCATCACACCATAAGGCACATCGGCGCGCCGGCGCCAGGGCTGAGCGTACTGCCCCATGCCGGAGTACGTGTGATTCTGTACATCGAATGCGCCGGGATCGTAGCGCTGCGGGTTGAACTCGTAAACGTCGCGAAGGGCAAACACGTCGGCTGTTGCAGGGAATCCCGGAACCTCCGCCAGGCGGTCAGGCTCGCTAGCGCAGCGACCGCTGATTACGTAGATGCAGTCGTCGAAACCGTTGTGTTGGGCGACCGCCAGATGGAAGGCCCTCGCCGGTCCCGGCCAGCCGGGCAGAATCTCCCACCGAAATACCTCGTCGGGACTGCCCCGGCGCGAGAGATCGAGCCGCCAGAAATTGGCCATGGCGGTCTCCAGGCTCGCGCCGCTTTGTCCTCCTGCCAGGTAGATGACGTCCCCGATTCGGGCGGCCGCACCATAGGCGCAGGACTCGGGGAGAGAAGGCAGAGGCTCCTGGCTCAACTGCCGACTTTGCGGGTCCCACTGAAGCAACAAACACCGATCGAACGTCTCCTGTCCGTTGGTTCCTCCCAGGCAGGCGACACCAGCAGGAGTACTGACACACGCGGCGTAGGCAATCGGACGGTCCAGTCTGAGACCGCCGACCCATTCATAATCGCCCGATTCGCCCTTGACCAGCACCCACGCTTCGTCTCGCCAGACCTTGCCATTCTCCCAGACGGGCTCGGGGAAATTGGCTCCCCCCGCCACGATCAGGGCATCGTTGTGAACGCCGACGAGAGGTCCGCCCAAACCCAACGAATCGGGCAATTCCGGCAAGGGCTCCCATCGCAGCATCGCCCCGCCCTGAACGCTTCCCGACGTTGACACACAGAACAGCAATGCAAGGCACAAACACAGGACGAAGCCATGCTCTCGATTCACGATTCTCCCCTACCCTTGACGTGGCATTCTATCCTTCCGCTCGGCACCAGTCGAAAAAGCCGAGTGCATCGAGTTCCGTTCTCAATGGCCCAGCCTGGCCTGCATCCATGGATGGCAGAGGCAGTCGGCAAGGCCCGCAGTCGATACCCAGCATCGCCATGATCTGCTTCATCGCGGGATGGAACGGATAGCGGTTGATCGTCCGAATCATCTGAATCGAGAGCGACTGGAGCCGCCTGGCCTCAACGAGATCGCCCCGCTCGAAGGCTTCGATGAGTCGTCGATAGAGCGGGGCCGCGATGTTGTACGTACTGCCGATCGCTCCCCGCGCACCCGCTGCCAGGGCGCTGAGCAGCATCTCGTCGCAGCCCCAGACGCAATCGAACCGCCCCCCTTCCAGATCCATGCAGGCCTGGAATTCGAAAACGGTCGGCGCAGTATACTTCATGCCGACCAGGTTGGGAATGTGCGTTCCCGCCAGGGAGAGAACGGCGGCGATATCCAGCGTCACACCCGTCAGAGCGGGAATATGGTAGTAATAGAACGGCAACTCGGGAGCGCCCGCGGCAACCTGCGCCATGCAATCAGCGAGCACCTCGACCGAGTCCACCTTGAAATAGTACGGTGGAGTCGCCGAGATCGCATCGGCCCCAATCTGTTGAGCATGGGCCGCCAACTGGGCTGCCTCGATCAGGGAGTTGTGCCCCACCTGCACGATGGTGTTCAGTCGCCCCTTCGCTGCTCGGACGTAGGCCTCCGCCACCGCCCGCCGCTCGTCCCCCGAAAGGGACATCCCCTCTCCCGTGCTGCCACAGATATAGATCCCCGTCACGCCTGCCCGCTCCAGGAAATCCACCATCGGCGCCACCTGATCCAGGTTCAGCGTCCCATCCTTCCGCAACGGCGTATACGTCGCCGCAATCAACCCCGTCAAACGATATTCCATGCTGCACACTCCCAAACCGATGGCTGCACGCGAACGCAGCAGAACGCCCGTTGCCAGAGCATACCCGCCAATTCGCGATCCGACAACACAATGGACCAGGCTGCGGGCCGAGTCTCTTCCGCTTCTTACCCAGTTTGCACGGTGCCGCACCTGTAGCATCTGCGGGACGGACCGATCGCACAATCGCTTGCGCCATCAAACAAGAAAGGCACGGTCGCAGGGACCGTGCCTTCGGAACTGAAAAAACCAGAATGAGTATCAGACTTCGTCGTGGATGACGAAAGGTTCGCGGTAGGAACACCTGACGTATTGGTTGGCCTTTTGGGCACCGTTGCCAACGAATTTTTCCTGCTTGCGGTCGTAGGTCAGTTGCGGACCGAGTACGAATGGCTCCTTGGCCAGGTCGACGCCGTTTCCTTCGATCTGTTCGAGCATGTCGTTGAGCGTATTCAGCGCGTCTTCGTGCGACTTCATCGCAGCGCGGACCTCGTCGACCGAGGCCTCGGCGCCCGCGCGCCAGGCGACATTGGCCTGGTGACAGACCGCAGTGCCGTAGTGGCCGACCTCGATATCGGCGGCCAGGTCCTCGGCCTTGCGGCTTCGCATGCACTCGATGAAGTTCTCGGCATGATTGGAACCGCCATCGCCCTTGTACTGATAAACGCGTTTTCCGTCGTTGTCGTAGAACCAGCCGCCGCCGCGGGAGATGCGCACGGAGCCCGCCTCGCATTGGACGTAGTTGCCGCCGCGAGAGCCCAGGTAGACGGCGCCGCTGTTGCCCCCCCGCCGCTTCGGATCGGGCAGATTACGGATATCGACCACGATGGGCAGGCCATCATAGTCAAACAATGCGAAATGCATATTCGGGGTCTCGCCATTGTCGTCCCAGGCGAACCGATTGCCCGCCGCGACCACTTTCGTCGGCACGTCTTTCATGCCCAGAAAATGGCGGAAGTCGTCGATGTAGTGGATGCCCCAGTTGGCCATTTCGCCGTCGCCCCAGTTCCACTGCCAGTGCCAGTCGTAATGGAACGACTTTCGCATCACTGGGCTCATCGGCGCCGGTCCCGCCCAAAGATTGTAGTCGACACTGCTCGGCACCGGCTGCGGACTCGTGACCTTGCCGATCGTGGCGCGGGCGCCCAGCTTGGAGCAGTGAATCCACTTGACCTTGCCATATTTGCCGGCCTGGATGTCGCGTGCCGCCTCCTGCACGCCTGGGCACGAGCGATGCTGCGTCCCCGCTTGCACGATGCGACTGTACTTCCGGGCGGCCTCGACCATCTTACGGCCTTCCCAGATCGAGTGGCTCACCGGCTTCTCGACGTACACGTCCTTGCCCGCCTGGCAAGCCCAGATCGTCATCAGCGAGTGCCAGTGGTTGGGCGTAGCGATCACGATCCCGTCGACGTCATCGCGATCCAAAACGTCCCGGATATCGCGGTAGCCTTTGATGGCGTCGTCGCCGACCTCGTACCGCTTCTTGAACTCCCCGACGCGCTTGTCCAGGATCTGCTGATCCGGCTCACACAGCGCCACGACGCGCACCCCGCCCATGTTGTTGAAATCGTGGACGTGTGCGTTGCCCCGACCGTTGATACCCGCCACCGCCAGGCGGATCTCATCATTGGCGCCGCGAGCACGCGAGACGAAGGGAGACGAAGAGGACAGGGCCAAATACGAACCGGCCGTGGCGGCGACACTGCATTGGAGGAAATTGCGGCGACTGATCTGCTTCATCATCGGTTCCTTTCGCTCAAATCGAGGCACAATCGCTACTTACGGGTGAAACGGGATTGTGACGGCTTTCGTACGCACCAGACACCCAGTACAGACGGGTATTCTACCGCAGATATTCCTGAATTTGAACCATTTTGTCCGCCTCGAACGCTTCTCTTGCGGAAATTATAGGGCCCGCATACGGTTCTCATCTCCCATCCTTCTGCCAGACTTTAACGTAATCGACGTACAGATAAGACGGATTGGGAGTCTTATCCAAGGGCCAGCCAGGGCCCAGAGCAAGGTTCACCAGGGGAAACAAGGGCGTCTTGACCGCTTCCGGCGTCGGCTCGCGATGCAGTTCCACTCCGTCGAAGTAGAGGACGATCTGCCGCTCGTCGATCAGAACGCCATAGGTGTGAAAGTCGTCTTCCATGCCGAAGACGGCGAAGCGATGCCCATCGTGTTTGCTCTCGGCACCGCCCAGACCCCATTGGTGAAGAACATAGTGATATCGCCAGGGCCAGTGGCCGTAATGTTCGACAACGTCCACCTCGGGATTCACCCTGGGTCCCGTGTTGCCCGGCACCCCCTTGAGATTCTTGCTGCCCATCAGCCAGAAGGCGGGCCAGGTCCCGGGACCCTTCGGAAACTTCGCCCGGCACTCGAAATAACCATACTGCTGCTTGAAACCGTTGCCGTTGGGATCGACCGCCGAGAGCAAACCGCTTCGCCAGCGACCGCCCTCTTGGCGGGCCTCAATCCGCAGCACTCCATCGGCCACCGTAAAGGGAAAGCCCGGCTGCGGATCGGTGAATCGGGCGTCTCCGAAGTCGCCACGCCAGGGGGTGTGGGCGATCCACCGCGTTCCGCCGGGACCGGCCGGACCCCACGCCGAGACACTCAGATCGTCGAATTCCTCGTCGAAGGTGAGATGATATCCCGTCAGGTCGAGCGTCCTTTCCCCTGGTCCCGGGATCGGCGCCTGTGCATCGACCACCAGCGCGCCGATCCGGTAACGGTCGTCGCCCGCGGCAGTCACACCAGCGCCTGTCTCCAGACGAACCTTGCGTCCGCTCTTCTTGTCGTACAGCCCCGCGAGGATGGCGTACCGCCCTTCCGCCAACGCGATGTCGATCGTCCGCTTGTCCTCCACCGCCCACCGTTCGAGAGGTACCGCACGTGTATAGGTCACGACCCCATTCCACTCCGATGTCGGGATCGGCGGCTCGTGATCATCCTGAAGGACAATCTTGCCATCGGTGTCCACCACATGGACAAAGGCAGAGTAATCGCCATCCATGGGCGCCGCCTGCCAGCGATAGGTGATCCGAAACCCTGCGCCGGGCCGACCCGCCACAGCCTCCGGCTCGGCCGTCAGAATCCCGGTTGCGTCCACCGCTACACAAAGCGTCAGCACGATCGCAACGGCCCCCAACAAGCATTTCGTCGCCCCGGTTGCACGCCCGGTTGTCGGCATGATCCTCCTCACGGGATTCCTTTCGTCCATTGTCACGCTACCATGGGAAACACTGGCCGGCGGCACTCGGCGCGGATATCGCTGGCAGACCCAGCTTCTTCGCCGCAGCCGTCGTGCTGCTCAGTCGGCGTTGAGTTGCTCGATGGTCTTGCGGATTCGTTCGGCGGTCCAGTCGGCGGGACGCTCGCCTTCGAGATTCGCGGTCATCTGCTCGACCGTCGGGGTTGGGGTGGGGACGCCACCGGTCGGGATTTCGACCCTGACGGTCCAGCAGATGGCATTGAGCATGAGCTTGCGAAAATCGTTCTGGGCATACACCCAGTGCATGTGACCACCTGTGCATCCAAAGCCTCGCCCACCATCAGGACGCTCATAGGCCCAGGCGACGTGCTCGGGCATGCCGAGCCGGCCGCGAACGGTGGGATTGCCGCTGTGGGGTCCGTCGGGACCTCTCCGCGTGCGGTCGGGCGGCACCGCCGTCAGGATCGGCGTCACACCCTGCATCCCCTCGCGAAATCGCATGTGATAGTACCACTCGTCCTGCACCGCAAACGGCTGAACGCCTCGCGTGATCGGATGGTCGGGAAGCGTCTTGAACTCAGCCTTCCAGAACGGATTGACCGACCAGTGCTGCTGGTAGAATCCACCGATCCAGTCGAGAAGATACGTCCCATAGGTATCGCCGGGATCCAGGGCATAGTGCATGAAAACGATCCCCACTCCCTGCTTCGCAAGGCCATCGAGAGCCTTCCAGTTCGCCTCGCGGCCGATCAGGCTGTTGCCGTCACAGGCAATGACGATCGCATCCGTCCCTTCGAGCACGCTGAGATCCCTGGGCCATCCGCTTTCAAGGACAACCGCTTCTACCACAGGCAGGTTGTCGTTGAGGATTTGCGCGAGCAGCTTGCAGTCGGCGGTATAGGCATGTCCGGTCCAGCCGTGACTCTGCCGCCCCGGAATAAAGACGATCCTCTTTTCAGTTGAATCGGCAGCAGAGGCGTACAAGCCGGACACGCCACCAAACAGCAGAATACCGACGACGAATACATGCCCGAAAACTCCACGGCCCATCGAATCATCCTCCAGAAGATAACGATCAACTCCTTTTCCAGAACGCGTCCCAGTACAGCCGGAACATCACAAAGGATAACACATTCTGGGAATTCGTCACGAGATTCCAGACAAGCAACACGGAAGACGGCCGTCACGCGGGCCGGAACGCTACTGGTCCTGTTTGGCGAACCGGCCCGGCTTGAATCCGCGCGAGGAGTTCTGCGCCGCGGCTTGAGCGAATTCGGCGGCAACAAAGAGGATCAGGCCCGAGGCGAAAACCCACACGAGAATGACCGCCAGCACGCTGGCGGCCCCGTAGACGGAACTGAAACCCCGCGCCGCCAGGTATCGCGCGACACCATAGCGACTCAGCGACAGTAGCACCGCCCCGAGCAGACCGCCCAGGCCCGCATCCGTCCAACTGATCGTGATGTCGGGCACGATCTTGTACAGCAGCGTAAACAGAACCGCCAGGATGACCAGACCGCCCAGGAGATCGACCAGCCGCCACACGACGCCGGAGGACGACAATACGGCGCCGGCAATCGAACTGACCGCCACCGAGAACACCAGGAAGATGCCAATGGCAAGCACCATGGCCAGAGACAAACCCCGCTTGTACAACCACCCGAAGAACAGACCTTTGCGCAGGCGAACGTTGAACACGTGATTCAGAGACTTCTGCAAGTGAGCGAAGACCGCCGTGGCGCCGAGGATCACCAGCGCCAGACTCGTGATCGCTGAAATCGAACCTTCCAGGGGTTTTTCCTGCGCCTGCTCGAGAAGCATATCGATGGCATTTGCCGCTTCCGGTCCGAAGTAGTCCTCCACTTCGTCGACCAGGGCCTCGTGCGTATCCCTGCCCAGATTGGCGCCGGCCGAGACGACGAGAACCAGCAGAGGGGCCAGAGAGAGCATGGCAAAGAAGGTCAGAGAGGCTGCCAGGGTAATCACGTCATCCTCGGCGCAATGCCGGAACGTATCCTTGATCGTCTTCCAGGCGACTTTGGGTGACATCTCTGTTCCTTCACCAACGTCGGACCACGCGTTATGTCTCTGCAAGGGTGTCATTCTGTACGGATCATACCCCGGCGGCGTTCGGAAGATGGCAACAGGCAACTCCGAGACAATCCAATCCACTCCGACCCCGCCTGGGCCGATCCGCGTCGGACACGGGAACGACCTCGATCCGACCCTGCGACGGCGTGTGGGGGCGCCGGCAAGGAAATTCCTGAGGCGAACACCGCAATCCCCTGCCCCGACAGTTGGTTTGAACCTGGCAGAAGTTGTGCTAGACTCCGCTAAGTCATCCGGTTCCGGGAAATGTCGTAAACCACAGGGAAGATCCGGATGAATCTCAGCGAAAGACGAAAGCGCTTCGATCGGCTAAACCGAGGGATCAAACGGTGCACGAAGTGCCCCTTGCACGAGAGCCGCACCCATGCGGTCCCCGGAGAGGGAGCGGTCCCAACGGGCGTGCTGTTCATCGGGGAAGCGCCGGGTGCGAACGAGGATCAGCAGGGCCGCCCGTTCGTCGGCGCATCGGGTCGCAGGCTCGACCGTCTCCTGGAAGAACACGGGTTGGCACGCGACAGCGTCTACATCACATCCTCTGTCAAGTGCCGACCTCCCAAGAACCGGAACCCGCACGTCGGTGAGCTGCGGATCTGTAAAGAAAACTGGTTGCTGCCGCAGATCGAACTGCTCGAACCGAAGTTGATCGTGCTGCTGGGCCAGATCGCCGTCAAGAATCTGCTGGAAACGAAGGACAGCCTGCGCAGTCTGCGCGGCGACGTGATCACGCACGACGATCAGCGGTACCTGGTTACCTACCACCCCGCCGCGGCGCTGCGGACGGCCAGCCTCGCCCAACCGATGGACGAGGACTTCACCCGGATCGCCCGGTTGGCCGCCGAGCGGTAAACTCATCCGCAGCCTGAAGGGCTTCAGGTGCAGTCCGATGCAGATCTACGGCTTCTGAACGACCGCCAGGCTGGACCTGAAGGCATAGCCGCCCGGCGCCAACTCGACGACGGTACAGTCGTTCTCGTTGCGGACAGGTCTGAGGCCTCGTGCCTGCGCCAATGCCCTCCCGCTCTCCGTAACGCTCTTCGCATCGGCCGTTGGCAGATACAGCGTCGCCATGGTATTGGGTGGGACGGTGACATTCAGCATCAGGACGCGATCGTCGTCCACGCGCCAATTGCTTTCGATACGACCATAGATGCTGTCGTGATGCGCCCTGACCCACTTCATCGAGGGGTCGTCCACCACGCCGGGTTTGATGATGAAATGCTTGAAACCGGGTCGATCCGGATCGCTCTTGATACCTGCCAGCCCCTCGATAAACCACGTTCCCACATAGAGATAGGAGCTGTGGCAGAGCGAGTTGTCCATCACCCAAGACTCGGCGATGGCGGTCAGACCGTTGCGGCGCATCAGCCCCCAACTCGGATAGGTGTCCTTGTTGACCATCGTGAACAGCAGATCCTGGCGATCGGCGCCGAGCAGCGTCTTGAACAGGAACGCCCCGGCGGTAATCCCCGCGTGGATGTGCCCCTCACGCACCACGAGGATCTCTTTTTCGAGTCGATCCCAGACCGCCTCCCGCACCTCTTTTGGCGGCAGGTTCACCAACAAGGCGATGGCCAGATAGCCCTGGAACCCGTTGACGTAGCTGTTGTCCTCGGGCTGGAAGAATTTCCGATGCACGGCGCGGCGCACCTCGTCGGCCCGCGCGCGGTACTTGGCCGCCGCGTCCTTCTCGCCGATCACGTCCGCAATCTCTGCTGCCGTCTGTAGATTGAAGATCCAGTAGCAGTTGTTGTAGAACAGCGTCTCAATCGTATCGCCGTTGACCCCCTCGGCGCCGGGCCAGAGCCAGTCGCCCAAAAAGTCCCACTGGCCACCCCATCGAACCAGCATGTCATCCTTGGCGTTGGTCTCCAGGAAGGCCAGCCAGCGCTGGATCGTCGGGAAGTTCACCTTAAGAATGCGAGTGTCGCCGTAGCGCTCGTAGATCTCCCAGGGCAGCGTGACACAATAGCCGCTCCAGCCGGGACCGCCCCCGCCCCAGTACGTCGGCGCGGTGTAGGGCAGGTTGCCGCTCTCGATGGTGTCCTTCGTCTCCGCTTTCTCGCCTCCCGTGCCCCAGGCGCTCTCCCCACCCTGCACATCCCGCCAATCCTGAGCCCACTTCGTGTAAAAGGCGCCGAGGCTGTAGTGATTGAGCCCGCATTCGGTCGTCGCATGAGCGTCGCCTCCATAGCCCATGCGCTCGCGATGGGCACAGTCGACGACGTAGCCTCCCAGACTCAGATCCTCGAAGGTCAGCAGCGTCGTGTCGTGGATCCAGTTCAGGAGTTCATTGGAGCACTCGAAAGCGGACGCCTCCGCATAGTCCGTACGAACGAGATACGCGCGAACGTCGTTGGCTCCAGGTCTGTACTTGAGTCCCTCAATCGTCACCCACTGCCCCGTAAAGTAGTTGAAGCGATTTCGGAAGGTGCCTCTGCCCGAGGGACCAATGATGTACTTGCTGTGCAGTCGATGTGTCATTTCCGCTTTGGACTGCTCGGAGAACTTCATCTCAATGACATCGCCTGGTTCACCCCTGACGTCCAGTTCGAAGAGTCCCGTCATGTTCACGCCGAGGTCGACCCGGTAGACGCCGGGTTTGGTCTCGGCGATGGCCACCGGACGGATCCGGCGAACCCGGCGGTTCGGCTCGATCATCTCCGCCGAGAGCTTCAGCGAAGGCCTGTACACCACCGCCCGTTTCCAACTCGAATCATCAAAGTCCGACTGGCACCAATCGGGCGCCTCCTGGCGGGCATCGTACAACTCGCCACCGAAATGCATGAAATCCCACACGCCCAGCAGCGTATTGGGGCTCGCGTGCGTACGCCAACTCTCGTCGGTCGCAATCTGCACCGTCGGGCCACCAGGCAGTTCGATGTCCGCCTGGGCCAGCACGATCGGCGTCAGGGGCTTGTCGGGCGTTTTGTATTGCGGGAAGATCGACCAGGAGACCCCCAGCCAGAGCCCGATGACGTTCTTGCCCTTCTGTAGATGATCGGCGATCTCATAGGTCACATAGCGGGCCCGCTTGCGGTAGTTCACCACGCTCGGCGCCAGCACGGTATCATCCACCTTCTCACCGTTGACGTACAATTCGTGGTACCCGACGGAGGCAACATAGATAACCGCTCGCTCCGGCTTGGCCTCCAGCGAAAAACTCTTGCGCAGCCAGGGATCGGCCACATCGTTATCCGGCGGAGGCCAGCCCTGCTTGCGCTCGAAGATCTGGTCCGCACCGATCCACTGGGCCCTCCAATCGCCCTGCTTCAGCAACCCCATCGTCCATCGCGCCGGCGCGCTCCAGTCGGAGACGACGCCGTTCTCGTCCTTCACGCGCACCTTCCAGAAACATGCCATCCCGGACGTCAGAGGCTTACCCCCATAGATCACGTGAACCGATCGATCCGAGGCGACCACGCCGGAATCCCACAGATCGCCCTGGTTCTGGTCCAGCATCCCCTTCGTCGAGGCAACGAGAACCTGGTAGCTCGTCTGTCGCTGTCCGCGCGCCACAGGGTCCGTCGCAGTCAACTGCCAGCTCAACCGCGGCTCTCCCACGTCAATGCCCAGCGGATCGCGGAGATACTCGCACCGCAACTCCGTCGGCGCGACGGAGCACTCCTGATCGGCGGCAAGATCCGCATTGCATCCAAGCAGAACGGTCAGAAAGAGAAAAGAAACAAGGCGTGTCGATGTCTTCATGGCGGCCTCCTGAGCGATCCCAATTCGGCACTCCGTACGAAACGGACCGATGTGCAAGACACAGCGTCCGCCGGCCGATTATACCCCGACAGGTCACATCACACTACGCAAAACTGCCGCGCTCGAGTGAAGGGCGAGCGGGTTAGAGGGGATCCGGTTCCTTCCCCTCTTCAGGAGTCGACGGCTTGGTCTTGAAGGACGCGACGGCCGAAATCAAGCCGGTCGCGACCCATACTCCGCTGGCGATAGTCACCAGTGCCGCCAGTACAATGAGGATGACGAGTATCGTTCCCACGTCTATTCTCCCTTCCTGCGACCGATTGCGTGACCGATGAAGTAGGCCAGAATCGCGGCGCCGAGGGCCGGAAGGATGGCGGGGATGCTGGTCTCGGCGGCCTCGGTAAGCTGAGACAGTCCGGCGACGACCGCCCCGACCCCCATGGACAAGATGCCCGCCAGAGGGCGGGGTTTCTTGAGCCAGAGGCCCAGCACCAGGGCGGGCAGAATGGCCGGCGCCCAGATGGTGTAGCAAACCAGCAGGCCATCGATGATGGTGGGCACGAAAGCCGCCGCAGCGGCGGCCGCGATGGCGATCACGACGGTCGCTGCGCGGCCGACGTCCAGCGCCTTGCCGTTCGGCAGCTTCCAGATCGGACGGACGATGTCCTGCGTGAAGACCACCGCACCGGCGTTCAACAGCGAGTCCAGACTCGACATGATCACCGAGACGGAAACCACCAGCAACAGCATGTAGCCTTCCGTCGGCATGATCGCCTTGACCATGTTCAGCAAAACGTGATCTTCGTCGATCCCCGCCGGGAGGATGGACCGCGCCGCCACTCCCAGCGACATCATCACCGCGAACCAGAAAACGCTGAACACCCCTCCCAACACGAACCCGTACTTGGACACGCGCGTCGTGCGCGAAGCCAGAGCCCGGTTGGCGTAGGGCGGAATCAGCGTCTCGCCCAGCAGGAAGGCCGTGGCAAGGCCAATGATCTGGAACGGTGTCGTGGAAACCAGACCATCCTGCGTCGCCTCCGACGCCCGCGCGGTGAAGCCGGCGATTCCGTCTTCCAGGTGAAAGGCCAGCGCCAGCAGCAACACGACGGGTAGGAGAATCGCGAAGGCTGTGAACTGAAACGCATCGGTGACCACACTGGCCCGCAATCCCCCGCTGGTGGTGTACAACGTGGTGATCCCGACGATGAGCACGACCCCCGACCAGCCCGGTACCCCCAGGACATCCTTGAACACGACCCCGCCCGCCTTGGCCATCACGGCGGCAAAACCTGTGCACAACCCCACCGAGATGATCCCCGCCAGGACGTGACAGCGCCGGTCGTACTTCAACCCGATGGCGTCACCCAGGGTGTGACAATCCTTGAGAGCGCGCAGACGAGGCGCCACGAGAACGCCCACGAGAATATTCTGAAGGGAATAGGCCAGGGCAATGCCAAAGAACAGGAATCCGCTTTCAAAGCCCTTGCCCACAAAGCCGATGGAGAACGCCGGGCCGACGTAGGTCGCGCAGAGACTGCCGAAAACCAGCGCCAGAGGCAACGCTCGCCTGGCCACGGAAAACTCGGCATACTCGCGGGCGGCGCGGGCGCGCACAGCGACAAACGTGAGCACCACCACGTAGCCCGCCACGAGCGCCACCGAGACGACCGTATGCACCGTTCCGTTCCCTAATCTTCTTCTGTCACCGCCCGCTCGGCGTGAGGAAGCGGGTCTGCCCACGCATGCTCAGAGCCTATTCACGCCCTTCTTGAAACATCTCCTCTTCCAGTTCGCTGATCACCGCATTGAGTTCCGATTCCGTGCGAATCCAGCCGACCTCGGGGTCCACCAGGAAGGTGCGATACCACTGAATCAGATTCTTGGCGAAGTCGGCATCTTTGCAGTAGATGCCGAACGAAATCTCTCCGGCGTGCGAGCCCTGCTTGCGCGGAATCTGCGGAAAGGCCAGCAGGACCGCATCCCGGCTCAGCATGAACTCGATGTCCGAAACCTTGCTGTTGTAGATCCGCAACCGGCCCGACTCGATGGCGTCGGGATACTTGCGAAACAGATGTCGGGCGGCGTTGGAGAACCCGGGAACGCTGAGGTTCATCGCACGATGCACCCGGACATCGGGATACTCTTCGATGATCGTGTAGAGCTGGCTGAGGTAGTCGTCCATGGGCTGCCGTTCGCCTTCGAACAGCATGCAGGTCCACAGTTCGCCCTGTCCCGTGGCATCCAACTGATCTTCGCACATCTTCTTAGCGGCATTATAGGTCTCACGTCGGCTGCCCAGCACCTTGAGCTGCCGCTGCATGAGCACTTCCGCCCAGACGGGAATGTCCTTGGGCAAGGCATCGGGCGGGCAAACGCCCAGCCGCGTCATCAGACGCAGGAATTGCTTGTGCTCAGAGCCAAAAAAACGCCGGCCGACGACGCTGCCCACATTGCCGTTGCACTCCAAACCGTACCGCTTGTGATAGCCGAACGAGAGGCGGCGCACCTTGAATCCCCGCTCGGTGAGCTTGGCCTCCAGTTCGCCGATCAGCAGGACCGCCTGCTTCTCGGGGGCCTTGTCGACCGACAGGTGTACGTTGGGACACAACACGATGGGCCGCTCGCCCAGCATGTCCACCAGCGAGCCGAACTCCTCGGCCGCCTGTTCCACCTCTTCGCGACCGTCGTACCGCTCGATGCAAACGAAGATGACCAACACGTTCTCGAACTCCGTCCTCGGCTGCGGCGGAGAGATTGTAGTCGGATCAATGCGATTGCTGGGCTTCTTATCCTCAAAGTAACACGAGGAACATTGATAACTGTCGATGATCATACGTTACGTCAATTCCATTCCGGATCGGCTACAGGTTTACGCGGTTGCGGCTCGGGTTCCGCGTTGACGCACTCGCTTTTTTCTGCCGCGAGACGATCGCCGCATCAACGCGCGAGATAAAAAGCCCGACGTCCGGCGTCACCGCCTTGTCGCCGAAGCCCGCGCTGTTCATCAGCCGAACCATCTCCGTCGCCTCCCAGAAGTCCTCCGACTCCCGGATGGCCCGGGCCTCCTCCCGCGTCAGCGATTTCAGAAAAGCGGGCAGACACCCATCCCGCAGCGCCACTCCGTAGTCGGCCAGCAACTCCTGGATTTCTCGATTCACGTTTGCCATCGGTGTACCACTCCCAAGAGAAGACGCTCAGTCTTCTTCCGAATAGTCCTTCAACATCCTCCTCAGCTTCAAGATCGTCCGGAACTCCAGCATCTTGACGGCCCCCACCGTCGTCTTGAGCTGGTTGGCGATCGCCCGGTTCGACATCCCCTGCATCCACATCTCGATGGCCTTGCGTTCGCGGGCCTTGAGCTTGCCGAGCATGCGATGCAGGAGCTGCTTGAGCTCCGCCTGTTCCGTGAGGTCGTGCAGCCCCATCTCCGGCGCGACCAGATTCTCCAGGTCTGCCTGGGACAGCGACAGATTCCGATTCATCCGTCGATACACCTCGCGAAGTCGCTTGCGCATGTAGTACAGGTACACCGTGCGCAACAGATGCGCGTCGTTGGCGATGTCACGCAAGTGATCCGGGTTTTCCCAAATGTCGGCATACACATCTTCGAGCACATCCTCACATTCGACCTCGTTGCCGAGGTAGCGATACAAATGCCGAATGAAGGTGTTGAACGTAGCCCTCACAAAGGGCTCCATCGCCCGGCGACGGCACTCGGCATCGGGGGACGTCAGTCCCTTCAGAGCATTACGCAGCCGCTTATCCATATCCGGTTACTTCGTTCTCCAATTCGCGATCGTGACCACCTTCTTCGCCCTCCGAAGGCCCGTCCTCAGCGAGGTCGAAGGTGCGGGGCACCGTACCCCGGAAACCCCTATTATATCGTGGATATTCGAGAAACTCAACCGGCAAGCTCCTGCGTTGCCCCTCTGTTTCTGGTCGATCCGTTCAGCCGCGTCCGATCGACCGGTCGTTCCTTCGGACGCCCTTTGAATTGTCTCGGCGCCTTCTCCTGGTTCTTGAAGGCGGCGCCGCGCAACTCGTCCACATGCGATTCCAGCCACGTCCCGGCCAGGATCGCCATGTCCGCAAAATCCACTTGGCAGTCCCCGTCGAGGTCCCCCGCCGGCGGCACGTCACAGCCGACCACCACCCGACCGTCCAGAATGGCTGCGTAGATGTTCCAGGGTCCCAGCCGATCGTCCTGCCAGACCACCGTGTTGCCGCTGATCGCCGGGTGGATCTGGTCGCCCGGGTCGTCGGTAATCCGGAAGATCTCGCGAGTCACCATGTTGTAACCGAAGATATCCCAGTTTCCGTCCCGATCGTCCTGCCAGACAACCAGATGCCCCTCGATATCCGGGTGCCGCTGCTGGCCCTCAGCGGAGATGACGGCAAATTCGCTCACCGCATTCTGATCCGAGATGCGCGCCGCGAAGACGTCCCAATCCCCGTAGAAATCGTCTTCCCACACGACCACGTTGCCGCTAACGACCGGATTCTGCTGATCGCCTTCCAGCAAGGCCACGGGAAATTCCGCGGGTCGATCCCGCATCAGGATATCGGCCGCTACGATGTCCTTGTCACCGAAAAAACTGTCCTCCCAGACGACGGTGGTTCGCCAGATGGACGGCTTCTGTTGATCGGCTTCAAAGGCGGCGATGGCGAACTCGGCCGGGCGTTCCGGATCGGTCACGTCGGCGCCGAAGATGTTGTACTCGGCGCCGTTCGTGTCCTGCCAGACGACAGTATTGCCATAAATGGCCGGTCTTTCCTCGTCATTAGCCGGAATCTCGGACACGACATACCCAATCGGCTCGTCGAAATCGCTGAAGTCCGCCAGGCGAATGTCCCAGTCGGCCGAATCGCCTGCGACGATCAGATCCTGCCAGACCACCCGGCGTCCATAGACCGCCGGGTGCGTCTGATCGTTGGCATCGCCGATGGCGGTGACCAGAGGATCAGCGATATCGTTGATGTCCACGACGTAGACATCGTAATCGCCAAACTCCGAAACGAACTCCTGCCAGACCACCATGGTGCCATGGAGATCGGGGTTCTCCTGATCGTCCGGGCCCGCCAGCACAGGCCATTCGACCCAGGGCCCCGCCTGGACCATCGGTCGCATCAGACTACCCAGCAGGAGCAGGATCAGCAGCATTCTGCATCGTCCCAGCGTCATCGTCCTCTTTCCTGGCCGGCGTCTCCGAAGGGGTCGCGCCGGGCACCAGCATTCCAGAACCATCCGGATCATTGGCATCGATAGTGGAACCAGGCTTGGCGTTCTCCGCGGGTGTTCCCTGTTCACCGCCTTCCGTCGCCGAACTCTTCATCCGATCGAGCACATTGTTCTTCGAGGAGGCAGCCGGCCGATCCGCATCGGGTTTCGCGGCAGCCGCACCCACGGAACTCTGGGCCCCGGCATCGGGGCTCGTCGTAGTGGCCGCTTCCTGCTTGTTCAGCACATCTAGCAGCACTTTGGCCGCCTGGGCGTTTTCGACGTCCTGGCCCGCCTGCTCCAGCGGCCCGCGAGCGTATTCCAGCTCACCGACGCCCAGCAGGTGATAGCCCAGCAGCAGCTGAAGGTCGGCATCGAAGCCATAGGCGTCGACCTTGTCCAGCAGCTTCTCGATCTGGGCGAACAGGGCCTCGTCGTCCGCATAGAGCCCGCGCGGATAGAAGACGCCCTCCTGTTCGGGCGACGCCTTTTGTAAGGCGATCCGCAGGACCTCGGGCGCATCAGAGTACTGCCCGTTGGCGAAAAGCGCCTGGGCATAGGCGAATGGCAGGATCATGTCGTTCGGCGCCATCTCCATCGCGACCGCGAATTCCTGTGCCGCTTGGGCGTAGTTGCCCGCTTCGAAGCTGGTGACCCCCGCTTCGAATCTGGCATCGGCCTGCGTCGGCTCCGCCGGCTCTTTCGCCTGCTGCTCGCGGACGCGCTGCTGAACCTTGGCATAGGTCTCCGCGTCGATCCCGTAAGGCAGGCCGCCCGAACTCGTCTGCGCGGTGTTGGAATAGCTGCCGTCGCCCGTGTAGTAGTTGTAGGTGTAGTAGTTGTAGGTGTCACCCTCGACTTCGCGCGGGACCGGATAGTAGCCTACCCACGTATAGGGGTGATACCCATACCAGTAGTAGCGGGCATAGTCATATTCCCAGGGCCACCAGCCACCAAGACTGACGAACACATACTTGCGGTGGTAATATGGATAGACCCAATGGAACGTACGATACGGTCCCCAGGTGTAATAGACCGGGTAGTGATATCGCGGCCAGATGACCCGATGGCACAACCGATCGTGGCGATCGCGATAGACGTAGGTGTGCCGAGGTTCGTGCCGCACCAGGTCCGGACGGTCGCGATAGACCACCGTCGGACGAACGACGTGCTCGCGATGGATACGTCCCAGATTGCGCTCGACAACCCGTGAAGGTCGATGCCACGTCGTCGAGCGGTCGAGGCGTCGATCCAGATCCGTCCGCGTGCGCAGTTCCGGACCCGCCGTGCGAACCCGCTCGGAGCGGTCTACCTTGCCCTCGCTCCGCAGGCGAACGACATCGATGCGTCGGTCGCTGATGCGATCGCGTGTGGCCTCTCGGATGCGTTCCAGCCCTTCCTTTCGCGACGACCAGCGCTCCGGATCCGTACGGACGCCTGCGCTCCGCGTATCCGTCGACGTACGTCCCATGTCGCGGCTTCGCTCGATGATGCCGGACCGACCGAGGGAAGTAGAATCCTCCCGACTCCGGACGGTCGGCGTCTCCTGTCTCTGCCGTTCCAGACGCCCGACGATCGAATCCCGCTGCTCGCGGGCCTCGCGTCCCAGTTCTCTCGTGCCATCGTTCGACCACCGGCTGGCTCTATCCTGGATGGACCGGCTGCCGGAACGGATCGGGCTTCTTGTCGTTCCCGATTCGATCGAAGGCCGCTCAGGCGTGGGAGTCGGCGTCACCGTTCTGCCCTGAGGCGTTTCGCTCTGGCGCGGCATAGATCGGCGCTGAAACACGGTCCGATCCCGCAAGTTCGAACTGCGCGAACCGGTCGATGGCGTCGCACTTCGTGAAGGCGTCGAAGGCCTCGAAATCGTCGGGGGTGTGACCGGGCGTGTAGTGGCCCGTTCGGTCCCGCGCGTACCGATCCGGCTGCCGATGCTGTTGGACCGATTCGGGCTCAACGTCCCCGACGGACTCGAAACCGAAGGCGTCCGGCCGAATATGGAGCTGCGCCTTTGTGTGTTCGTCGTATTCCCCGAGGGCGGCGTCGCAGGCACAGTCGGGGACCGAGACGGCGTCTGCGTGGGCGCCGAAGGAGCCAGCCGCCGGAACGTCGTGGGCGTCCGAACGTTCGACCCGATCGAGGGCCTCGGGGTAGGAGCGACCCGCGTCGACGAAGGCGTACGACTGGGCTGGCTAGGCTGGCTCGGCCTGCTGAATGATGGCTGTCGCTGCACTGTCGGGGTCCTGGGCGACGGGGTCGACCACGACCGGTTCGGCGTCGAAGGCGTCACCGCTCTGGGCGCCGACCGACTCGGGGTCGACCAGGATCGACTCGGCGTCGGGGGAGTCACCGTCCTGGGTGCGGACGGACTTGGCGTCGGCCGACTGATGCTCGGAGACGGACTCCGCGTGGGGGCCCGGCTCTGTGAGAAGCTTCGGCTCCGCGAGCCCAGCGAATTGTTACGGTTGATCTGTATCCTCGGCTGCGAGGGCCGCGTGATGCGAGGGCTGACCGACCGGCTGGGGCTCGTCGAGGGCCTGGACATGATACTGCGGCTGCCCCGCGACGGCAGGCTCCGTTGCGGCGTCGGCCGGGGAGCGGACTGAATCGAACGGCTCGGTGTCGATCGGGAAATGGACGGCGCCGACCGGCTCGGCGTTGACCGGCTGATCGAACCCCGGCTGCTACTGCCGCGCAGGCTTCGTGCCGACCGCTGGGCCTCGGCCGCTGAGGCCAGCAGCAACGCCGCCAGCACAGCAACCGCCACCGCCAAGACTACCGAATTGGATTTCTTCTTCGTCAACATCATTGATCTCCTTCCGCCGACGGCTTGTGAACCCGGCCTCCGGATCTTTCTTTCGCACATCGCCGTCGGCACGCCGCACGCCCTCAGAAAATCGCACGGCCGATCACCTTCATCATAGGCCCTTCGTGGAGCAAAATGCCATAACACCGTTTAGATGAAAAGCTTACGATCTCGACAGAGAGGCGTCTATCGCCATCTTCCCGCTACCTGTGGGATGAACTAAACGGACCGCAGACATACCTCAAACTCCTTTCGAGACCCTCTTTTTCTACCCCCATTAAGGCCCCAAAGTTGCTGCCGGTCACATAAAAACTGCCAAATTCGGAGATTTGTGAGGTGAGGTCGTCTTTGTCAGCACACACGGACGTAATGAATCTCCCCTGTTCAACCAGGATGTGGAGACAGGGTAGTTTCCCCCGACATCACCTTACTGCGAGCACGCGTCGTCAGCTAGCGGGCCGTTCCCGGAGGCAAGGCAGGCGCAGGTGACTTGCTGGCCTCGGGGGTGCCGCCGTGGGCGCCGAGGTTGATGCGCAAGCCGTGGGGTTCGGGCTCGTCGCCGACGGGATCATCGGCATCGCCCGCATCGATGCAGGGGCTGCTCCGATGGTCGAGGACCCAAGTTTGGGTACCAGGGTCGTAGCGGCCAAATTGCGAGAGCAAATGGAAATCGCCGTTGGAAGGGTCGGCAAAGAGCGGATCGGCGTCGAAATTGCCCGGGCCCCAGGCTACGGTCGATTGGCTGCCAGAGACGGAAATCCCGGCCTGGCCCCCCTGAATGTCGCTGTACGAGACGGCAAGGTGCGAGCCGCGATCCTCGATCTCGGTGTTGGAACTGTCGGCCAGCGTGATCGGCTGGGGGCAGTCCCAAATGATGCAGTTGACCATGGTAGCCGTACCACCGCCCGGGGGCAGGCTGTATGGCGGGCCCCACCGCCCCAGATCGAACAGCCGCACGCCCCGACCGCAATCGACGATCGTGTTGTTCACCAGCAGGGCCTCGCACGAGTTCTCGATGGCGATTCCCGCCGCACTGCAATCGTAAATCACGTTGTTCATCAGCACGGGAAACCCCCGGCCCCGCAGGACGATGCCGTGGTCGTCGCTGCCCGCGATCACGTTGCCGATCAGGATCGCCGAGCAATTCGTCGGGTTGATCATGTCGTCGTGCGCCGGGTCCAGGAACACGTTGTTGCGGATCAGCGGCGCCGGATCGCTCTCGCCCCACAGGTCCACGTCGTCGTTGTCGCCCCGTTTGCCCGTGAAAAAGCAATCCTCGACTAGCACATAGGAATACCGGGTATGGACGCCCTGCCCGATCGCCAGAAACTCGCACCCGGTGACGTTAGCCGTTGCCGGCCCCGGAACCTCCGGATCGTCGGAAATGATCGCCAGCGCATCGCCCTCGGCCCCGCTGCTCTCGTCGGGCAGATGGCGAAAGACGCAATCGTTGACGTCGAGGTGACAGGCCAGCGCCACGATCGCCTCGTGATAGTCGCGCGGGCCCTCGCCGTAATAATCCTGATGCTCGCCCTCGCTGTCGGCATACTCAAAGATGCAGTGGTCGAATCGGCTGTCGTTGGCATCCACGAACAGGAACTGCTTCCACGCCGCCCCCGCACCATATTGCGTGACCAGAATCGGCTGCTCTCGCGTCCCCTCCGCCAGCAACTGTCCGCGAACCGTCACCGAAGCGCCGTCCTTCATCAGCAGAACCGATCCCGGCTCAATCGTCAGGACGACACCCGGCGGAACAGTCAAGGCCCCATCCACCGCCCACGCGCCGGACAGGACCGTGTCTGCCGCCAATTCGCCCGTAATCTGGTTGTCATCCGGAAGATGGATGATCGCGACGGAATCCGAATCGACTTCATTGGCATCCGCCCCGAGGGCAACCGCTGCGACCTCATTCCATCCCGGGGTGAGCCACAGTCCACAGGTCCACGTGCCATCGGCCGGATCGAAATCGACCTCGAAACCATTGACCGTCACCGTGGTGGCATCTCCCGCGTCGGTTCTACCATTCACAATTGCCATCTGATCCGCAACAATCCAGGCCTCGCCGGCCCGCAGTGCGCCCGACGACATCCGTAGAACAGGCGAAAGCGAGAAATCGCTACTGCCGGCCGACGTGTTGTGTCCCTCGACGGCCAGGACGTTCTCGCCCTCCAGGAGCAGATCGGACGCCGGGCCCAGGACGATCACTTCGGGCGATCCGGCCTCATGCGATGAGGCGGTTGTATCGAACGTGGCGACACCATCGGGCATGTTGCGCCGGGCGACTTCCCGTCCATTCAGATAGGCGATGAACCCATCGTCGTAATCGATCACCAGCTCCAGCATACCGCTTCCGATGGGCGGCGCCACGGAAAACGTCGTGCGGATGTAGACGCTGACATACCGACCCTGCATATCATCGAGAACGGTGGTGTCATCCCCATCGCCATAGCCAAAACCCGCACGCCCGCTCAGCCAGTCAAAGTCGTCGAAGTCGGCCCCGGTCCAGGCATCCGCCGGCTCGCTCGGCGCACCTGTACCGGGCAGGTACCGCCAGAATTGAACGGGTTCGACGAGCGTGGCGCTGTCGGTGCCCACCTGAATCGTCATCGCGCTGGTCCAGGCGGGTATCACCAGGAGACAGGCGAACCAGAAACACCGCCGTAACCGCTTCATGAAAGCTCCTCCAGAGAATCGGCAGCCTCCATTACGAGGCACGGCTCCATTATACCAGATCGGCCACTCCCGGCCAAGTAAGCCGCCGCAACGGAACCGATTCCCCGATCTGACTAGCGGGCCCCCTGAACCGCCATCGGCACGCTGTAGAGAGAGGTGCGGGCGGTGATGAAGAGCGTCTTGTTGTCCGCGCCGCCGAAGGTGACGTTGGAGGGCTCCTCGGGGATGCGGATTTCCTGAATCTTCTCTCCCGCCCGGTTGTAGACCACAATGTCGCTGGTGGTCAGATAGATGTTCCCCTGACTGTCGATGGTCATCCCGTCGGAGCCTTCGGGGGCAAAGAGCTTCTTGTCGGCCAGGGTGCCATCTTCATTGATGGTGTAGGAGAAGGTCTGGCCCGCGCCGTGGTCGGCGACGTACAGCGTCTTTCCGTCGGGCGTGCCGATCACGCCATTGGGTCGAACCATGTCGTCGATCACGCGGATCACCTTCGCGCGGTCCGACGTCAGGTAGTACACGTGCTCGCCATCCTGGGGCAGGTTGTCTCGGTCGCCATAGCGAGGGTCGGTAAAGTACACCCCACCCTTCGGATCGATCCACAGGTCGTTGAGGCTGTTGAAGGGCTTGCCCTCGTACGTGTCCGCCAGCACCGTGAGAGTCCCATCGGGCGTGATGGAGACCAGCCGTGCGGCGTCGTCCTTGCCCTCGCAAACCAGCAGGTTGCCCGCCTGATCGAAGTACAACCCGTTGGCTTCGTTCGAATCCTCGCGGAAGGTCGAGAGTTCGCCGTCCAGCGACCACTTGTGAATGCGGTTGTTCCGAATATCCGTGAAGTAGACGTTGCCTGCCGCATCGGCAGCCGGGCCCTCGGTGAACTCGAAGCCCCGCCAGAGCATCCCCACCTTCGCCCCCGGCGCCAGCACACCGGAATCTTCGGTGCCACACCCCCCTGCCGCCGCCACAACCATGACAATCGCGAGTCTCTTCGCCAGCATGACCTTGCCCTTTCCTTTTTCGCCGAGTCTACCGCCTCACACGGCGTCCGACAAGCCGCGAACCACTGCGCGGGGGATGCATGCCCGAGAAGAAGCCCCCCTGCATCTCCGCGCCGCATGGCCAGACTGGTTTACTGCCCGCTAGGGCCACGGGCCGGGGCTCAGGACAATGTCGATACCGGTAATGGCGTCTCCTTCACCGACATGGCGCAGGCGATCCTGTGGCTGTTGCCAGCTTGCACCCTCACCCCTGCCGGCAGGCAACTGCGCAAGAGCAAAAAGTCGGTGGTAGATCGCGCGAGCGTCTCGAGGCCAGCGGTTCGATCTCATTACCGATTCTCTTCGACGTCGCCCTGTAGATCAGTGTAACTGCGACACGACCTTCATCAGTCCCGCCAGGACCCAGATCAGCAGCGCCGGGACTGCCAGCGCGATCGATGCACGCCGGAGCCAATCGCTGACGGACAAGTAGGAACCGGCCAGGGCAAACACCAAGACCACCGTCAGAAAGCGGGCGAACAGCGTATACTCCGCGGACCATACCCCAATCGGATGCGGATTGGGCGGCAGGATCTGGCTCCAGGGCCCCAGAAACGGAGCCAGGAAGGCATTGAGTGGCGTGAGCCCGCCGGGTTGGGCGCCGAACGACAAGACTACGCCGGAAGCAGCCGCCAAGAGACAGAGCGCACTGCATAGCGCCGAAAGAAGGACTCTGTGGTTCGCGAAAAACGTCCGATCCATTCCCCGCACCGCCTTTCTCTCGCCCGTATCGAGGGTCTGATCACGACCGCACCGCTTCTTCCCGCCGGATGAACTGCTTCCTCAACCGACGTTCGCAAGTTCCACACTACCGGAGCCCAACCCGCTTGTCACTGCTCCGAAATGCCCCTGCTCTTGATTTCGCTGGCGATCTTCCTTCACCGCCACGGCATCGATGGCAGCCCCCGCTTACGTCACAGGCTTTCTCAGGTCGCGTCGATTCCCAGTTGCCGCAGGGCAATGCGGATCTGATGGCTGACTTGTCGAGCAAGTTCAATGGCACGCCTGGCTTCCTGGGCAGTGACTTCGGCGGCTTCGCCGGGATAGCGCGCGGTAACCGCATAGTCCGTCAGTTCCTCCGCTTCGCGCAGGCTCAGTGACCACTCTGGATAATCGGTGCACAACTCCAACAGCGTAGAGATGTTGTGCGTGTACGGGAAGTCCGTATGGTGACAGACGAGGTACGCTTTGAGGCATTTCTCGGCACACTGTTGCGCATGATATGCAATGAGACGCAAAGGACGTTCAGCCAGCCTCATATTCATCGCATGGGTGGCCAGACGAAGGTCTTCGTCTGCATAGGCAAGCCCCTGTTGCACCTACTCGGCGGTCGGCTCATCCGGTGTTCTCATAGAGAATCTTCCCTTCGAGCCATGCGGGCCGTGCGATCGTGCCTGGGATATGGCGGTCGCGCTCAAATTCTTCGGGCGTCAGGACGACGATGTCTCGGGCCACTCGCAGTCCCCACAACGAACGGTCCATGGCAAGCGCCAAGTCGCGCCGACTGCCTCGAATGGGGCAAATGACGAGAAGGTCTACATCACTGCGGTCCTCAGATGTACCTCGGGCCTGCGAGCCAAAAAGGATAATCCGGTCGGGGTGGAAAGCATCCACCAGACGGTCTCTTATGGCGTTGATGGTATCCTGTCCGATCACGGGCCGTTCTTCGTTCTCGCGAGTATAGAAGCGGTCAACACTCCTCCATTTTCGGAATCGACATCCCAACCTGCAAGGATTATTCGCCTGCGATTTCGGTTTTGATCTCGTTAAGGAGGTTGATGGCTTCGATAGGGGTAAGACGGTTGACGTCGATCGAGGCGAGCTTGTCGAGCACGGACTTGTGCCTCTGGACGAAGAGCGCATCACCTTCCGGCTCTTTGGTCTTGTGTCGAGCGAGGCGTTCGCCGGTGGCCTCTTTGGCAAACGTGGACTCCAGATCTTCGAGGATCTCCTGCGAGCGGCGCAGGATCGACTTGGGAATACCCGCCAGCTTGGCCACATGCACGCCGTAGCTCTTGTCCGTCCCGCCAGGCAGGATGCGATGGAGGAACACCACCTCGTCCATCCACTCGCGGACCGCTACATTCAGGTTGCGCACGTTGGCGAACAGCTCGGCCAATTCGGTCAGTTCGTGGTAGTGCGTGGCGAACAAGGTGCGGCAGGTCACCTTCGTTGCCAGGTGTTCGGTGATCGCCCAGGCCAGCGCGAGCCCGTCGTAGGTGCTCGTGCCCCGCCCCACTTCATCGAGGATCACCAGCGAACGAGCGGTGGCGTTGTTGATGATGTTGGCGGTCTCGGTCATCTCGACCATGAAGGTCGACTGACCCCGCGTCAATTCGTCCGAGGCGCCGACCCGTGTGAAGATGCGATCGACCAGACCGATCTGCGCTTCCTTGGCGGGGATGAAGGACCCCGTCTGAGCCATCAGCGCCAGCAGTGCCGTCTGACGAATGTAAGTGCTCTTTCCCGACATGTTCGGGCCCGTGATCACCGCGATGTCTCCGGCACCGGCGCCCAGCTCGACATCGTTGGGGACGAACTCGGCGCCGAGCGATTCGGCCAGGACCGGATGTTTGCCCTCGCGGATGATCATCCGCGCATCGCTGGTGATCTTGGGCCGGACATACTGCCGTCGGACGGCCACGTAGGCCAGCGACGCGAGGCAGTCACACTGCGCGATCGTCTCAGCAAGCTGCTGCAACCTAGGCACGTACGTCGCCGCTTCCTGACGAGTATCTTCGAAAAGGCGCTGCTCCAACTCCAACGCGCGATCCTGCGCGGTGAGCACCTCATTCTCGTATTCCTTGAGCTGATCGGTGATATACCGTTCCGCGTTCTTGATCGTCTGCTTGCGGACGTAATCGGGCGGGACCTTGTCCGACGAGACGTGCGAGACCTCGATGTAATAGCCGAACACCTTGTTGTACCCGACCTTCAGGTTGGCGATGCCGGTCCGCTCGGCCTGCTGTTTCTGGTAGTCGCGGAGCCAGCTCTGGCCGTCCTTGGAGATCGAGCGCAGCCGATCGAGTTCGGCCGAGAAACCGGAACGGATGAACCCACCGTCGCGCAGGTGAACCGGACAGTCCGGATCGATGGCGGCATCCAGCAGATGGGCCAGTTCGTCCATGCTGTCGCAGTGCTGGGCCAGACTGCCGAGCAGTGGCGCCTCGGCCCCCGCCAGCAGCTCGCGCAGCGCCGGAATCTGGTGCAGCGTGCCGGCCAGCGCGAGCATGTCGCGCGGGCCGGCCCGAAACGTGCTGATCCGCGCCGCAATCCGTTCGGTGTCGAAGATATTCGCCAGCCGCTCGCGCAACGCCGACAACACGCCATCGGTCCGCGTCAATTCTTCGACCGCGTCCTGCCGGGCCTCGACCGCGTCCACGTCGCAGAGCGGCATGCACAGCCAGTTGCGAAACATCCGCCCGCCCATCCCCGTCAGCGTCTCGTCCAGACAGACCAGCAGCGAACCCTTGCGCGTTTCGCTGCGAATCGTCTGGAGGATCTCGAGCGATCGCAGCGAGGTCGGATCGATCTGGAGAAAACTCCGACGGCTGATCTTGCGCAGGCTCTGGATATGCCCCAGCGTGGTCTTCTGCGTCTCGTTGAGGTACTCGATGACCGCTCCAGCAGGCGGAATCAGGTCCTGGTCCCCATCGCCGATCCCGAACCCCTCCAGCGTGACGGCGCCGAAGTGCTTGAGCAGCCTCTGCCTGGCCTGGTAGGGATCGAAATACCAGCCGGGCCGCTCGGTAACGATCGCCTGCGTGAGTCGTCCGATGTCGGCGGCGAGCCGGCGCGTCTCCGCGTCGAACAGTTCGCCCCGCCGGTCGGCCAGCAGGCACTCCGCCGGCCCCAGTCGCTGCAGTTCATCCAGCAGGTCCTTCTCGGGAATCCGCTGGACGAAGAAATGGCCCGTCGAGATATCCACCCAACTGACAACCGCGAACCCCTTGGCGTCCAGATGGATCGCGCAGAGGAAGTTGTCCTTCTTGTCCTCCAGCAGCATATCGTCCGTCAGCGTCCCCGGTGTGACGATCCGGACGACATCGCGCTTGACGACCCCCTTGGCGGTCTTCGGGTCTTCCACCTGCTCGCAAACCGCAACGCGATAACCCGCCTGGAGCATCTTTTTGAGATAGCCATCGACCGCATGATAGGGCACGCCCGCCAGCGGGACCGGATCGGGCCCGTTCTTGCCCCGACTGGTCAGCGTCAGCCCCAGCACTTTCGAGCAGACCTTCGCGTCGTCGAAAAACGTCTCGTAGAAGTCGCCCATCCGGAAGAACAGAATGCAGTCCGGGTGCTTCTGTTTGAAATGATGAAACTGCCGCATCGCTGGCGTCAGATTGTTCTTCGCTGGTACCATCCCGCGATTATACCGAAACCACCCCTCGGAACAACTCCGAGATCGAGATCAAGCCGGCGCTTACACCTCGCGGTCGCGCGTCCTCAGGTACTCCTCAATCTCCCGCTTCACCGCCTGACAGACATCCGGCGCATCGACAATCAACGACTCCATCCGTTCGGGATCAATCTCCAGGGCATAGCCGTGACTGAAGTAGTGGCGGAATGCGAGAAATCGCTTCAAGTCCTCCATGGTCGCCTTGTGCAGGATATCGTTCTCCGAGGTCAGCCATACAGCGCCACCCCATCGCGTCGAATGAGGTCGAGGAATCGGGACTGACCGGAGAGATCCACGAGATCGACCGGCTTGGAGAGGGCAAACATCAACTCGCCGTAGAAACGGAAGAAATCCCGCCGGGAAACACCTTCCACCGCAAGGTCAATGTCGTTCGGCTCGCGGCTGGAATCAAGGCTGGAGCCAAACAGAAGGGCTCTCTTGGCCCCATACTTGCGGCATATGGCCTCAACTTGCTGTCGGTCGCTCTCGGAAATCATGGTGGTATTGTACCGCAGTTGAAGGTGCATTGCCAACAACCAACGCTTAGTTCTGGATCGGGCTTTCAAGAAGCTCGACAAGCATTGCGCCGGCGAGCGCGGCGCTGTCTGCCGCCGTCAGGCGGTCAAGGAGAGTGCACTGGCGGGGGGTGAAGGCGACGGGAGTGTTGGGCGGGAAATCGGCGACGGCAAGGGCGCGGTGGATGGCAGCGACGAGATTGTCGAGGCCGGTGGCGTGCTTGGCGCTAATGCGAATCGAGGGGCCCAGGATGGGCGGCAGATCAACGTCCATTCGTGAGGGCAGATCCGCCTTGTTGAGGACGGTCAGGACGGGCTTGCCGCTCAACCATTGGAGCAGCCGCTCGTCAACAGACGTTTTAGGCTGGCTTTGGTCCAGGACCAGGAGGACTAGGTCGGCCCGACCGATCATCTCGATGCTTCCGGCCTGGGCAGCCTGGTCAATACCGTCTACGCCCGTCGCAGCAAGCTCCGCGTCGAGGCCCGCCGTGTCAACCAGTGTGGCAGCGATCGGGGGCATGAGCATCTCTACGCTGACCCAGTCTCGCGTGGTACCCGCGAGGTTGGTGACGATTGCCTTCTCGCTGCCAGCCAGTGCGTTGAGCAGCGTGCTCTTGCCGGTATTGGGCGGGCCGATCAGCACAATCGTGCAGCCGGAGATGATCCGCATGCCGATCTCGCTGTCACGCAGAGTCTGCCGGGCCTCACTGGCAATCTCGCCCAGGGATATCCCATCGATCTGGCTCGACCACTGACGCACCTTCTGCGACAGCCCCCCTGCGATCTGGTTGGCAACAATGCGAGCCCCCTCCACCGTCTTGACCTTCGTCAGCGCCAGTTTCGCCTCGGTGGCGATCGAATCGGCAGGTTCTCCCCTGCCGAGCATCCGGACTAGCATGGCCTCGGCATCCAGCAGTTCCACGCCCTGACTCCGGAGCCGCTTCATGATCCGTTCGACGAGAAGCGGGTTCCCGTGGCAGTGAATCGCAAAGACATGGGGGGCTTCGCAGCCGATGGTGACCTGGTCGATCGTGTCCTGGCCATCCATGATATGGCCCAGCAGAATACGACCGACCCCGAAAACGGTCCTCCCGTCGCCGGACGGTCGGAAAACGTCGGACAGGACAGCCGCCGCCCGCTCGCCACAAAGCTGGATCGTGGCGATCGCCCCCGCCCCCGATCCCGTCATGACGGCTGCATAAGCGGCCATGCGCTCAGACTGCCTCGCTTCGCTGTTCGAGGTACTTCAGATAGGCCAATACGATGCCCTTGACCACGAGATGGGGAACGTGGTTATCGACAAAGGGGCAGTCTTCCTTGATCATCTCGGCGCCCGAACCGGTGATGACCGTCTGAGGCCAGCGCCCGATCTCCTCGGCGTAACGCCGTACGATCTCTTCCAGCGCCCCGATCACGGAATAGTAGAGCCCGCAGTTGATCGCATCGGCGGTGTTCTTCCCATAAGGGGTCTTCGGACGGTGCACCGTGACCTTGGGCAACTGAGCGGTGTTGTCCTTGAGCGCCTGGGCGCTGATCTCGAAACCCGGACAGATCACCCCGCCCTGGAAAATGCCGTTGGCGTCGACCAGATCGATCGTCACCGCGGTGCCGAAGTCGGCGACCACCACCGCATCCTCCACCACGTCGTAAGCCGCCGCTGCGGAGACGATCCGGTCGGTCCCCACCATGGTGGGCTCGTCCACCCAGGTCGAAATAGGAAGCGGAATGTCCTCACCGATGACATGGATCTTCTCGTGGAGATCGTCCTCTGCGACTTTGCGGACGCGTTCGGTCCACGCCGGCTTGACGCTGCTGACCACGATGACCCCGTTGCGTTTGCCCTCGGTCGAGGTCTCCAGCACCGGGATCTTCTCCCAGGCCGAAATCAGGCAATCGCGCACCTGGGCCTCACCCGCCCCCGGCAGCGACTCGATCGACTTCTCCTTGCCGTCCAGAAAAAGCCCGACCGCCACGTTCGTATTGCCAATATCCACCGCCACGATATTCATAAAGCACACCCAGGATCGTCGCATTCGTCGCTCAGCACCTCATGCGGGCGCCGCCACCACGTTTCTAGCCCATTTCTGCCGGACTGTCAATTGCGCCTCCTGCCCCGCAGGAGCCAGCAATCGCCGGATGCCGGCGGCCCCTATACGCCGACCTTGATGTCTCTGATCTTCTGCCAGAGAAGTTCGGTGAGTTCCTTAATGCCTTGGCCGGTGGCGGCGGAGATGGCGGTGATGTCAGGCCCGAGCCTGTCTCGGACGTGGGCGAGCTTATCGCCGTCGGGATCGAGGTCGATCTTGTTGGCGACGATCACTTCGGGCTTGTCCGCCAGGACCTGGCTGTGGCGCTCCAGTTCAGCGCGAATCGTGTGGTAGTTATCGACCGGATCGGTCCCGTCCATCGGCAGCAAATCGAGAATATGCACGATGATGGTGGTCCGCTCGATGTGCTTGAGAAAATCGTGGCCGAGCCCGGCGCCTTCGCTGGCCCCCTCGATCAGGCCGGGGATGTCCGCCATCACGAACCGTCGGAAGTCGCTGAGTCCGACGATGCCCAGCACCGGTTCCAGCGTGGTAAACGGATAGGAGGCGATCTTGGGCTTGGCAGCCGAACAGCGACTGATCAGCGTGCTCTTTCCCGCGTTGGGCAATCCCACGAGCCCAACGTCGGCGATCAGCTTCAATTCCAGCCTCAGATTGCGTTCCTGGCCCGGCTTTCCCGGCTCGAATTCCCGCGGCGTCTGGTGCGTCGCGCTGGCGTAGGCCTTGTTACCCTTGCCCCCTCTGCCCCCCTTGCAGATCTGCACTCTCATGCCGGGTTCGCTGAGGTCCTTGAGCAGCAGGTTCCAGTCGGTGTCGTAAATGAGCGTCCCGGCCGGCACGCGGATGACCAAGTCCTTGCCATCGGCGCCGTGCTTGTTGCTGCCTTGCCCGGGCCGACCGTTCTCGGCACGCCAGTGGTGCTTGCCCGCGAAATCCAATAGCGTATCCAGGTCGGCCGCCGCTTCGAAGTACACATGCCCCCCCCGGCCGCCATCGCCGCCGTCGGGGCCCCCTTTGGGCACGAACTTCTCCCGCCGGAAGCTCACGCAGCCATGACCTCCGTCGCCCGCCTTGACCCAAATCTGTGCTTCATCGACAAACATCAACTCACCGGACTCTCGTACGAGGCAAATGGAACGCAGCCACAAAAAAAGGATGGCATTTCACCATCCTTTGGGAATTGCACAAACAGATTGTCCGGACCGCTCAGAGCACGTGGACCTTGCGTCCCTGGAACTCCACGGTCCCGTCCGCCTTGGCAAACAGCGTGTAATCCTTGCCCATGCCAACGTTGGAGCCGGGGAAGAACTTGGTGCCGCACTGCCGCACGAGGATGGCCCCCGCTTTGGCTGCCTGGCCGCCGTAGAGCTTCACGCCGCGATACTGCGGGTTGCTGTCTCGTCCGTTCCTCGAAGAACCTTGTCCCTTTTTATGTGCCATGGCCTACCACCTCAATCTCTCGTGCCCTGTTTCCGTGCAAAATACCTGAAACCAAGTACTATAGCGGGTACACTTCGCGGTGTCCAGCCCAAATCTTGCCAAAAACACCCTTTTCTACTGGGCCTGGATGATCGCCTTGGCGTCTCCGGCGGGCATCAGCCCGGTAGCCGCCACCTTGAACCGCCCCTGCGGATCGATGAAGAAGGTGCTCGGCACGAACTGGACCTCGCCGAAGGGGGCCGGCAGGCTGCCGCCACCGGTCAGCACGACGAAGTTGAGGGCCTCTTTTTCGGCGAACTCCTTCAACAGTCCCGGCGGCTCGTTCGAAACGCTCAAAATGGCCAGATCCTTGTCCGTGTAGCTGTTCCGGACGTCCTTCAACTGCGGAATCTCCAGCTTGCACGTCGGCACCCAGGTGGTCCAGATCACGACGATCACGTTCTTGCCGCGATAGTCGCTGAGCGTGTGGACGTTGCCGTTGATATCGGTCAGCGTGAAATCCGGAGCGACTTTGCCCCACCACGGCTCGGCCGCCGGGCTCCAGGTCTTGGCACCCTTGACGACGTTCTGGAGACTCACGGAAGGCTCGCGGAAGAGGTTGGCCGCGGCATCGAGCGGGTCCATGACCGCCTGCTCGCTCTCCGTTTCGGCAGCCGGCGTTTCGATCGCAGCATTCGGGTCTTCCGCGGGCGGGGTCTCCTTCCCGCAGCCGGTCAGCCCTGCCAGAACCAGCAGCGCCACGGCAGCACACGCCGCCAGAGACAACAGTCGAATTCTACTCCTGATGGCCATAGGAATATCCTCCCTGGGTAATTTTCGTACACGCAGACACTATATCCCACCGCCCAAACCGGGTAAAGGTCTATCTGACAATTTTTTACGTTCCGGAGACGGAGACGCGAGGGGACAGACTACGCGCTCGAATTGCGCAACATCGCATCGCGACATAGACACGCGCCGTTTGCTGTTTACTCCCGGGCGATCGGGGTTTATAGTGTGGGAATCGTCCGGCCCGATGCGATACGGCCCTTCCGTCCCCTCGGGACCGGCATTCGGAGCAAGGCGAACCTGCAAGTGAAGGAGTCGAGATGAACCGTACTATCCCTATCGGCGGAGTTGTTCTTTACCTGTTCCTGGCCTGCCTCGTCTGCCTGGTTTCGGCGGCACCCTCGCAGGCGGATGTCCGTCTGCCCGCAGTTATCGGCGACAACATGGTCCTCCAGGGAGGGGGTCGGGTCTCCTTCTGGGGATGGGCAGACCCAAACGAGGAGGTCGAAATCCGGATGAGCTGGAGCGACGCCGTCGCGCAGATCCAGGCGGAAGAAGACGGCACGTGGGACCTTCGCATGCCCGCCCCCGAATTCGGCGGTCCGTATGAAATGACCTTCAAGGGCAAGAACACGATCGAGTTGAAGAACATCCTGGTGGGCGAGGTCTGGGTCTGCTCGGGCCAGTCCAACATGCAGTGGACCGTCCAGAACTCCGCGAATGCCGAGCAGGAGATCGCGGCCGCCCGCTATCCCAAGATCCGCCTGTTCAGCGTCGCGCGGAAGGTGGCCGACAGTCCCCAGCCCGACTGCGAAGGCCAGTGGGTGGAGTGCAGCCCGGAGACCATTCCCGGATTCTCGGCGGTCGCGTACTTTTTCGGCCGTCGGCTCCATAAGGACCTGGACAGCCCGGTGGGCCTGATCCACACCTCCTGGGGAGGCACGCCCGCTGAGGCCTGGACCAGTGCCGAGACCCTCAAAGACAATCCCGAGTTCGAACCCATCCTCAAGCGGTATGAGCAAGCCGTCGCCAACTACCCTCAGGCCTTGGTCAAGTACCGAGAGGACGTGCAGAAGTGGGAGGAGGACGCCGAAAAGGCCAAAGCGGAGGGGGCCAGGGCCCCGCAGCGCCCGCGTGCTCCCTTTGGACCGGGTCATCCGCATTCCCCCTCCGGCCTCTACAATGCGATGATCGCCCCGCTGATCCCCTACACCATCAAGGGCGCGATCTGGTACCAGGGCGAGTCCAATGCGAGTCGGGCGTACCAGTACCGTTCACTGTTCCCCGCCATGATCAAGAGTTGGTGGGAGAACTGGGGAGAGGGCGACTTCCCCTTCCTTTTCGTCCAGTTGGCCAATTTCATGAAGGTCGAAGAGGACCCGGGCGAGAGTGCCTGGGCCGAGCTGCGCGAAGCCCAGACCATGACGCTCGACCTGCCGAATACAGGCATGGCCGTCATCATCGATATTGGAGAAGCCGACGACATTCACCCCAAGAACAAGCAAGACGTCGGCAACCGCCTGGCGCTCTGGGCGCTCGCCAAGGCCTATTTCAAAGACGTGGTCTACTCGGGACCATTATACTCGTTCATGAACGTGCGGGGCGACGAGATCGTGCTGCATTTTCAGCACATTGACGGAGGGCTCGTCGCCAAAGGAGATGGACCCCTGAAGGGCTTCGCCATCGCAGGAGAGGACCGCAAATTCGTCTGGGCTGATGCGAAAATCGAAGGGGAAACCGTCGTGGTCCGCAGCGATCAGGTCGCCAAGCCGGTAGCGGTGCGGTACGCCTGGGCGAACAACCCGGTCTGCAACCTCTACAACGAGGCGGGACTGCCTGCCTCGCCTTTCCGCACGGATGGCTGGCCCGGCGTGACCGTCGACGCCAAGTAACCCTGGGGCCGGACCGCCAGTCGCTATCAGATCAATCGTATCGAAATTCAAGGAGCAGAGAATGCGTGGTCAAGATTCTCCTTGCCGGGGAAGAAGGTTCGTCGGCGTCGTGACGGTGTTGGCACTGGCGTGCATTCAGACGGCCCCCGCCGACATCCGGCTGCCGTCGATCGTCGGTGACAACATGGTGCTCCAGCGAGGCCAACAGGTCCCGATCTGGGGCTGGGCCGACCCGGGTGAAGAGGTCCGCCTTCGCGTGAGCTGGCACAGCATGGAAAGGCGGACCACCGCCGACGAAGACGGCAAATGGTCTTTCACCATCACCAGTCCCCCGGCCGGTGGTCCCTACGAACTGACGCTGTCGGGCAAGAACACAATCCCCATTCGGAACGTCCTCTCAGGCGAGGTCTGGGTCTGCTCGGGCCAGTCCAATATGGAATGGCCTCTCCAGTCGGCAGCCAACGGTGCCCAGGAGGTCGCGCAAGCGGACCATCCGAGCATCCGCCTGTTTACCGTCCAAAAGAGAATCGCCGACACGCCCCAGGACGACTGTGCGGGACAGTGGAGCGCGTGTACGCCCGAGACAGCGCCTGGCTTCTCCGCGGTCGGGTACTTCTTCGGAAGGTACCTTCACAAGGAGTTGGGAGTCCCCATGGGGCTGATCAACGCCAGTTGGGGCGGCACGGTAGCCGAAGCCTGGACCAACGGCAAGGCGCTCGAGACGATGCCCGAATTCAAGGCTCGCATGGACCAAATCGCCAAGGCCAGGACCGATCCCGACGCCTCGATGAAGAAGTACCAGGACGCACTGGCCCAATGGCAGAAGAAGATCGAATCGGCTGGAGCGAAGGGCGCCGACTGCATCGCCCCGGACTTCGACGATTCGAGTTGGGACCAGATGGAACTACCCGTTCTCTGGGAACAGGCGGGCCTGACGAATTTCGACGGTCTCGTCTGGTTCCGCAAGACGATCACGGTCCCTGATTCCTGGGCGGGCAAAGAGCTGCGGCTCGACCTGGGCCCGATCGACGACATGGACACCACCTGGATCAATGGCGTCAAGGTCGGCGCCCACAGCGAGTCGGGACAATGGCAGATCGCCCGGAAGTACAAACTTCCGGCCGGCATCGTGAAAGCCGGTCGCAACGTGATCCTCGTCCAGGTGCTCGACACCGCCGGCGGCGGCGGAATCTATGGCGAACCCGAGCAGATGAACCTGCGACAAGCCAGCACCAACGCGGCAATCTCACTGGCGGGTCCATGGCGCTACAAAGTGGGCTACGATCTCGCTTCGATGCCGCCCCGTCCGCAGGCGCCCGCCTGGTTCAACAATCCCAACGCGCCCACGGTGCTCTACAACGGGATGATCGCCCCGCTGATTCCGCTGGGCATCCGAGGCGCCATCTGGTACCAGGGGGAATCGAACGCGGGCCGGGCGTATCAATACCGCGAATTGTTCCCCCTGATGATCTCGAATTGGCGACAGGACTGGGGTCAGGGTCCCTTCCCGTTCATGTTCGTGCAGCTGGCCAACTACATGGCCACCCAGCCCGAGCCTGGCGACTGCGCCTGGGCGGAACTCCGCGAAGCTCAGACGATGACGCTTTCCCTGCCGAACACGGGCATGGCGGTAATCATCGACATTGGCGAAGCCAACGACATCCACCCGAGAAACAAACAGGATGTCGGCAAGAGGCTCGCCCTCTGGGCGTTGGCCAAGACGCACGGCAAGGCCATCGCCTGGTCCGGACCTCTGTACGAGTCGATGGAGATTCAAGGCAACGAAATCGTGCTGCACTTCGACCATGTCAACGGAGGGCTGGTCGCCCAGGGCGCCGAGCCCCTGAAGGGGTTCGCGATCGCCGGTGCCGACCGCCAGTTCGTGTGGGCCGATGCGCGGATCGAGGGCGATACGGTCGTGGTTAGCAGCGACCGGGTCGCCGAGCCGGCAGCGGTGCGGTACGCATGGGCCGACAATCCGGTATGCAATCTCTACAACGGCGCCGGCCTGCCCGCCTCGCCCTTTCGGACGGATGACTGGCCGGGAGTCACAAGCGGCAAGAAGTAGCCGCACCCGGCCTTACGGTCTTTGAATCCTATGGGCCGCCGCTTTCCTCAGAGCCGGCGGCCCCTTTCTTCTTCCATTTCGCTGCCCGATCTGTTACGCTGTCGTCGACAGGTTCAGGTGCAGTTCCGCGCCGACCCGTCCAGCCTGTGTGTGCAAACCGTTGGCATTCCCTGGCCGATTTTTCTTGGTGTTGCAGGCGAACCCACATAGACTTGCGGGAATTTTTCCGGGGTTTGGGTACGCGCCGCCCAGCAGAAGTCTCCCTTCTGGCACCATTTGGAACCTGGGGGCTGGTCTATAGGCTCTGGACCAGGCAGATAACAGTAGATATCGACGCAAGAAAGCGTCTGGCAGCTTTGAACTTGGAAGATAGAAATTGGACATCCTGGCAGAAACAGCGGAAAGTTCGATCCACCACCTGAACGTCATCCTCCTGCTCGGCATTGCCATCTTTGGCGGCACGATCGGGGCAAGGCTCTTTCGTCTGCTGCGCATCCCGCAGATCATCGGCTGCATCGTCATCGGGGTCGCCATCGGGGAAAGCGGTCTGCGGCTGATCTCCGAAGAGGTGATCCGGCTCGTCGAGCCTTTGAATTACTTCGCCCTGGGGATCATCGGCTTCATGATCGGAGGCGAGTTGAAGCTGGACATCCTGAGGAAGTACGGAAGGCAGTTCGTCACCATCCTGGTCGCCGAAGGCGTCGCCGCTTTTGTGCTGGTGGCCGGGGCGGTCTGCCTGATCTGCTACGCCTTCACCGGCGACATCCGGATGTCCATCGCCCTGGGAGTGGTCCTCGGCGCCATCTCCTCCGCCACCGACCCCGCCTCGACCATCCAGGTGCTCTGGGAGTACAAGACCCGCGGCGCGCTGACGACCGCCGCCATCGCGATCGTCGCACTCGACGACGCCCTGGCGCTGAGTCTGTATGCGTTCGGGACCAGCATCGCCGGTATTCTGACGGGACATAGCGGCGCCGGCATCGTCGCCAGCCTGGGCAGCGCGTTCTACGAGCTGGGGATTGCGCTGGTGGTCGGCTGCGTCGGTGGCGCCATCCTCAAGGCCCTGCTGATCCGCATCAAGGACCAAGACTCGGAACTGACCTTCGCCATCGGAGCGGTGCTGCTGGCCATCGGACTGGCGATCACTCTGAAGCTGGACGTGATCCTGGCCTCCATGGCCCTGGGACTCACCCTGGTGAACCTGGCCCCCCACCGCAGCCAGAAGACACTGGAGATGGTCAAGCAGTTCGCACCCCCGATCTACGTGATGTTCTTCGTTCTGGTCGGCGCCCGATTGAAGGTGGCGAACATGTCGGCGATGGCCTGGCTGCTGGTCGCCTCCTACGTGCTGGGTCGCAGCCTGGGCAAGATCGGCGGCGCCTACCTGGGAGGCCGATGGTCGAACGCCCGTCCGGTGGTCACCCGCTACCTGGGTATATGTCTGTTCGCTCAGGGCGGTGTCGCGATCGGCCTGAGCATCCTGGCCAGCCATCGGTTCAGTCCAGAGGTCAGCAATGTGGTGATCCTGGTGGTCGCTTCGACGACGTTCATCGTCCAGCTTCTCGGGCCGCTGTTCGTCAAGCTGGGCGTCAAGAAAGCGGGCGAGATCGGGCTCAATGTCCGCGAGGAAGACCTGGTCGAAACCTATTGCGTCGGCGACGTCATGGACGCCAGGGTCCCCGCGATCCCGACCGGCATGCCGCTGGAGGAGGTCGTCCAGTTCGTCAGCCGCACCGATGGATTCTACTACCCCGTCGTCAGCACCGACCATGAGATTATCGGAGCCATCACGCTGCACGGCATCCGCAACACCTTTGCGACACAGGAACTCAACTCCTGGCTCGTCGCCCTCGACATCATGGAGCCTGTGCTCGCCAAGGTGACGCCGGAGATGCCCCTGACCGAGGCGATCGAAAAGGCGCGCCGGTACGATTTCGACTATCTTCCCGTAGTTGCCTCCGAAGACGGCGACCGCCTGACCGGCCTGCTCGACTACCCCGCCGTCCGCCGGGCGCTCAGTGCCGAAGTCCTGGCCCGCCAGGAGCAGGCCGACATGATGCACCTTGCGCCCGGTGCTTGACCCGCTCGGGCCGCTGCCCCATCCGAATTCTCCCAGACCCCACGTCCCATAACCCAGACGCCCCTCAAAGGTGGCGACCGCCGCTCCAAAATGCCGATATTCCGTCGAAGGAGTCCGCGATGAATGTCGATGAACGTGGACGAGCCGCGTACCGGTGTCCTTGAGATCGCAGAACCCTTGAAACGCTTGAAACTTCCAAAGAAACGAAGACTGACCAGCAACCGACAGTTCAAGGCCGTCCTCGACCGCCGACGTCGCGTCGGCGACGCCCTGCTGACCCTCTGGGTCGCCGAAAACCGATGCGGCCATGCCCGTCTGGGAATCTCGGTGGGCAAGTCGTGCGGCAACGCGGTCGTTCGAAACCGTCTCAAGCGCTTGCTCCGGGAGGCCTTCCGCCTCAGTCAGGATCAGGTCCCGGACGGATTCGATTATGTCCTGATGATCTCGGCGAACACCGCAAAAAAGCTGAGGCATCCGCAACAAGGCCCCGACGCCAGACGGGCCATGACGTTGCAGCGCGTTCAGGCATCTCTTCTCTCGCTCGTCCGGAGGAGTTGCGAGACGAGAGGAGCCGGAGAAGGCGCGGGCGAAAACCTATCGGCGGACTCGCCCGGTCGGTAAGCAGGTGATCGTAAGGATGGGAAGGACATCGTGACGGAGAATGCAAAACTGATGCCCATCGGACCGACGGCGAAAAAGGCTGGCATTTCGCGTCAGTCTCTGCAATATTATCTCATGATCGGCTTGTTGGAGCCAACGGAGACCACCGCCACCGGTCGGCGACTCTTCGACCAGAAGGCGGTGGATCGCATTCGGCTGATCAAGAAGCTCAACGACAGCGGCTACCCTCTCCGAGCGATTCGGGAGTTGTTCATGGAAGGCCGAACGGATATGAAAGGAAGCAGCGGTGAGTGACTACGAATCCGCCCAACGGCGGCGCGATGTGATTGTGGGCATCTTCGTCATTGTCGGACTGGCCGCCCTCGGGTGGATGATCTTCAAGTTCGGCGATCTGCCCACCGCCGTCAGCCGGATGAAGTCCTTTCAAGTCTACGTGAAGTTTCCCAGCGCCCCCGGTGTCCAGAAGGATACCCCCGTCCGATTCTGCGGCTACCAGATTGGTAGAGTCACCACCGTCATGGCGCCGAGAATCCTGGAAGATTCGCACACAGGCCAGGAATATCACCAGACCCTCGTCGTCCTGAGCATCGACAAAGACTATACCGACATTCCCTCCAACGTCGACGCCAAGCTCATGACCCGGGGCCTCGGCAGCAGCTACATCGAACTGAAGGTCGATCCGGAGAAGATCCCCGCCCCGCCCCTGGATCCCAACCATCCCGAAACCGCGTTCCTCAACGACGGGATGACACTCCAGGGTTCTACCGGAATAACCAGCGAGTTCTTCCCCGAGGAGAGCCAGAAAAAGCTGAACAACCTCGTCGACGACATCGGCACCTTCATCGGCAACGCCAACGACATCATCGGCGACCCGAACAACAAGCAGAACGTCAAGGCGACGCTGGCGCACATGGCGACCGCCACCGAGAACATCTCCGTCGCCATGGCACGAGCGACGGAAGTGATGGATAACGCCGAGGCCACGCTGGTCGAGTACAAAAATCTGGCCCTGACCGGCACCGAAACCCTCAAGAGCGCGGACGCCAAGGTCGAGCAGTTGGTCGTCGCGATGGTCAATACCAGTGGCGAGATCAGCAAGGCGATTTCCCAGTTGCGTCTGGCGATGGAGAAGGTCAACGCAGGCCAAGGCACCGCCGGCCGGCTCATCAACGACGGCAGGCTCTACGAGAAACTGCTCGAAAGCACCGAGCAGTTGAACATGCTGCTGAAAGACTTCAAGGAACTGGTCGACAAGGTCAGCGAAAAGGGCATCCGCTCAATCTACTGACAGACGCAAATCCGATCCACGTGGTTACAGGGGCTTGCCTGTCTCGCAATCGAATCGGTCGGGCGTAGGATGCGCCGGACCCGCAGTGTCGGTCCGCCGGCGCCACGTTTCATAGGCCTGCCGCATCTGCGAGAGAACCTTGGCATACTTCGGAAGGGGTCGCTATCCTCGCGGCTTCAGCGAGTCATTGTCTCTGGCCGTAGTTGGCGCTTGGCGCAAACAAGAAACCGGTAACAGTCGGACGAACCCCTATGGGCGATGAGCGTCAGCGCTTTCTCCAGGGCCGACAGGCGGTTTGGCGCACTGAAGGTCGCCGCGCCGTCACCGATGAGCGCAAGCCGTTCCAACCGCTCGCGAACCTTGGGACGG